>Ga0209254_10007410_pt1 | contig 10137 bp, 5 predicted proteins | sample FrelakmetDIP11DI_FD_187148 | JGI IMG/M metagenome (GOLD analysis project Ga0209254, IMG submission 187148) | Freshwater lake sediment microbial communities from the University of Notre Dame, USA, for methane emissions studies - DIP11 DI (SPAdes)... | ecosystem: Environmental > Aquatic >...
TGCCTTTCACTTTCGATTTTCGATTTTCCACTTTCGATTTAGTTCACAAATCCCCAGAATATCCCCAGCCTGAAATGTAAATCCTGGGTAGGATAATTTGGTGCCGCCAGGTTGGCATATTTAAATCCAAATCCATATTTGAAAGTGAGGGTATTTAAATTTTCCAATCGCACATAGGTGGTAAAACCCCTTATCCGAAAATTGACATAGGCAGCAATATCAGGACGAATGCTTATCTGCTGATTTTCCTGGAAAAAGAACTGTCCCAAAACGGGTGAATAATTATCTGCATTATAAGGCGTAAGGTATCTTATATCAAAACCTGTAGAAAGCCTCAGGTTGGTAAAAAGTCTCCCTTCATAAGCAAACCTGTTCCGTGTATAAATGAGCGGAAGATTTACCGGCGCATTACCGGTTTTAGCCTGGAAATAGAAATCCAGGTACCAATGCCATGACCTGGCCAGGATGAATTCTTTATTTAAACCTATCCGTATAAAATTGAACAGGGCCGATGCCTGTTTAACTATATTGTAATTTGTAAAATAAGAATAGTTACTTACCAGGTAATACTGCATACCCAATTGCATGCGGTAACGCGGCAATTCAAGCAACGCGGATAACTGGCTCGTATTTTCTTTGTTCAGTGAACCAGGATCTTTGACAGGGAAGCCTGTCTGGCGCTCAAAAATCAATGAAGGTGACCTGTTCACGTTCTGGAACCCTAGTTCCAGGAAACCAAGCTTTTTACTTAAAAGGGTTTTCAACCTGGCCTGTGCAAAATATTCACCCGCATTTCTGCCGGCAAAATAAAACTCTCCGAAAAGAAGCATATCCCATTTTCGGTTACGCGTCCTGTTACGGTATTCACCATGCGCGCTTATATTATAAAACCGATCGCTCTGATTTCCATAATTACCCACCAGGTTTTGCAGGGTTGCGCCAACTTTAAAAAACTGGAGTGGATTCTTAGGATCAGGGAACTGGATAAGCGAAAAATCGTTCGACAATTCCTTCCAGTTGTCCCTAAACTCAAGGGTATCCGGAATGCCAGTGAGCCCATACCGAAGCAGGTAATAAAGGCTGTCTGTTCGAGCCTGTACATCAAGATAGCGGAACTGACTGGTATTAAATTGAACAGTATGTTCCATTCGCAGCCTTGGCAGAAAAAATCTATACACAGAAGAGTCCGTTGTAATGGAGTCCTTTTTGCCAAAATCATATTGCTGCCGCAGTAAAAATTTCTTTTCCTTATACTGGTTTCCTGTATTTAATCTAACACTAAAGAAATTTTGTGTGGTAAATACGCTGTCTGCCAAACGGGTGGGGATATTGAAGCGGTCGTTAAAAACGGTATTCTGGTTTACGAGAAATGTATCGCTTTCAATACCTCCGTTTTCTGCTGATTGCATACTGTTGGAAAGCATGATAAGAAACAGGTTATAACGCTGATCAACAGATGTGTACTGGGTATTGAAACGAAAACTGGAATGGTTGGTATTTTGGGAATTATAAGCTCCCGGCGCATTGATAAGCCTGTATTGCAACACAAAATTCCAATTGGGCTTAATATTTTGTGTATGAAGTATCCCGGCCTGTTGTTCCAGCTGACTGCCTATAAGATAATGTAGTTCCGTGTAGGGCTTTGTGGTATTCATAAAGCGGGTATCCGCTATAGTTAGCGCAAAAGGGTCAAAGGCATGGAAGCCAGGATCCCAGCCTGGCTTCATAATTGGAGAAAACAATACCTGCCGGGAGGCATTGCCAATATTTCCCAGGTAGATATGTTCAGGCTTAAGTGGTATTTTCCTATAAAAATCATTGATAGATGAATCCAGGGAGTTGAACCTTGCAGAGTCAAGGTAACGAAAGATGACTGTTACGGAATCGTCGCTGAAGTCTCTTTTTTCAAACTGCAGCGAATCACTTCCTCCACCCGATCTCATTCCGCCACCGCCCAATCTGGGCATGCCGCGGATGGGTACCTGTGCAAGCGCAGGCAGGCCAGCCAGCAGTAAAAAAAATATAAATATGTAAACAGCTACTGGTTTCAACATGGGTTCGTTTCCACTGATACATTTATTTTAAGCCTATTGATTTATTCTGCCGGAATGGTACAAAAAGGATTTGTTTCATAACCATCATACGAAAATAGACTTTTGATTTATCGCAATTTGTAAAGTAAGGTTAAATCAAAGATTTTCTATCATCCCTGTGAATATGGCTGCAAGCTTAGGCTCCGCCGCTTTAGCTGCTTCCAGTACCTCCTGGTGGGTAATGATGTTTTCCTCATCCCGAATACCCATATCCGTTATAACGCTAATTGCAAAGACGGGTATATTCATATGACAGGCGGCAATAACTTCCTGTACCGTACTCATCCCCACTGCATCGGCACCCATCAGGTGGATCATTTTATATTCCGCCCTTGTTTCGAAAGTAGGGCCTGTAACCCCAAAATAAACTCCCTTCTGCAGTGCCACACCCTTGTTTTGTGCTATTTCCAGCGCCATCTCCATCAGTTTTTTACTATATGGCTGGCTCATATCCGGAAACCTGGGCCCAAATGCTGGCTCATTGCTTCCCAACAAAGGGTTTGTAGTTGCAAAACTGATATGATCATGAATCATCATAAGATCGCCAACCTTGAAACCCGGGTTGACTCCTCCAGCGGCATTTGACAAAAGCAGGGTTTCAATGCCCAGGAACTTCATCACCCGAATCGGGAAAATCACCTCAGCAGCAGAATATCCTTCATAATAATGAAACCTCCCGGCCATGGCTACCACAGATTTTCCTTTGATTGTACCCAGCAGCAATTTCCCACTATGGCCCTCCACTGTTGAAACTGGAAAATGGGGTATCTCCCGGTAAGGAATGGCAACTTCTATTTGCATCTCCTCACTAAAATTTCCCAATCCGCTGCCTAGGACAATCCCTATTTTAGGTTTGTGAGGATACAAACTTTTTATATATGATACCGATTCGCCTATCTTTTCAACTAAACTCATACAATTTTATTGAGCCGCAAATATAACTTCTTTCATCTGATAGCTATCAGTTGGACGCCGCCTATCACCAATAGGAATGGGTGACCGGTAAGAACCTTTGTTCCTGGGCAGCATTTTCTTATATTTACAACTCTGTAGATTTGCTAATCCTTTTAATGAGAAAAATCCTTTCTTTAATGGCCCTTTTCGTATCCGCCCTCTGGTTACCTTGTTATGCACAGCTTTGTACAGGAAGCCTGGGTGATCCGGTTGCCTGGATTAAATTTGGGGAAGGTTCAGGGCCAAGCCTCGCTCTACCTCCATCAGTTACAAATTATGCTTTTACCGGCGGTTGCCCCGACGAGGGATTTTATACTTTGACCAACCTTTCTTTTGGCTGTTTTGATGGTACCTGGCATACACTGGTTGGTGACCATACGCCGGACGATGCGGGAGGTAGATTCATGCTGGTGAATGCATCCAGCACGCCAGGGGTTTTCTACCTTGATACAGTGAGGGGACTTTGCGAAAATACTACTTACGAATTTTCATCATATGTAATGAATGTGCTCAAACCTGTTTCCTGTACTGGCAATGGAATAGATCCTAATCTCACTTTCAATATTGAAACAACTGGCGGAGCGTTGATCGCAACAAGTAATTCCGGAAATATCGAGGAAAGAGAAAGCCCGACCTGGGTCCAATATGGAACTTTTTTCAAGACCCCGGCAAACGTTACTACTGTTGTAGTTCGAATCACAAATAATGCACCCGGCGGATGCGGAAACGACCTGGCGCTGGATGACATCACTTTCCGACCCTGTGGCCCAAGTATAAATGCTGTCCTCGCGGTAAACGGTAAAGATTTCATTAGCATCTGCGAAGGTGACTCACGCAACTACCTGCTCAATGCAACATATTCCGGTGGTTATGCAAATCCACAGTTACAATGGCAGTCAAGCCTTGACAATGGCATAAACTGGAAAAATATTCCCGGGGCTACCAATTCAACTTATATGCACGTCGAATCAGGAGCGGGATTTTTCCAATACCGGTTGTTGATTGGTGACGGTGCAAATGTAAATAACCCGGTTTGCCGTATCGCGTCAAAACCCATAACTATTCAGGTTAGTAAGCCGCCATTTGTCCAGGCTACAAACTATGTTTTCAGTTGCTACGGATCTACAGTTGACCTCTTTGCAGCAGGCGGATCTATTTATCAATGGACAGGACCCAACGGCTTCGCTTCTAATTCGCAGGCCCCCAGCATTAAAAACATCCAGTTCAACCAGGCAGGCAAATACAAAGTTAGGGTAACAACCGCCTTTGGCTGTACCAATACAGACTCTACCACAATTGACGTATATCCGGCAGTTAAGTTAACCGTTGGGCCGGATGCAAATATTTGTGAGGGGAAGTCGGTACAACTTAGTGCCGGCGGTGGCGACAGGTACCGGTGGGAACCTGTTACCGGATTATCCAATCCCGAGATTGCCAATCCGATTGCCAGTCCCACTGATTCCATCGTATATAAACTCCTTGTATTAAATGCATACAACTGTTATGATACGGCTCGTGTACGCGTGAACGTATGGAAACTCCCGAGAGCAAATGCCGGCCCCGACCTCCAGACAATTACCGGTTATCCCATTCAATTAAGGGGTAGCGCCTCAGGTACAAATATAAGTCATGTATGGAGCCCGGCTCAGAATATGAACTTTCCAGGTGACCTTCGCCCAATCGTAACGCTTACTCCTACAAGTTTCCCGCAGACATACAAGTTTCGCCTCGATGTAAGTTCCAACTTCGGGTGCGGCACATCAGGAGATGAAATGACTGTTACGGTTTACGAAACTGTGAAGGTTCCCAATACCTTTACACCTAATGGCGACGGATACAACGACACATGGGACATAGAATTGCTGAAAAATTTTACTGAGGCCAGTGTAGAAGTTTACAATACCGCAGGGAGCCTGGTATATAAATCCAATGGTTATAGTCAACCCTGGGATGGAAAAAGAAACGGGCAGGTAGTTCCCGCCGGAACTTACTATTATACGATTGATCTCAAAGTTTTGAATGCAAAAAAATTGGTTGGGTATGTAACTGTTTTTAAATAACCCAATTTTAAAAAATCATCATCAAAGCTTAAACAACCAAAAAAATCAGGAAGGTCATATCATTTAATTATTTATCTGCGTGAAAAGATTTCTATTTTTTTTTCTTTCTTTTTCTTTTTGCAATCTCCAAACTCATGCCCAGCTTTGTACCGGAAGCCTGGGTGACCCTGTTGTCTGGATAGATTTCGGCCGGGGAACAGAAATTGGTCCCCCTTTACCACCATCAGTTACAAACTACCCTTTTGTTTATAATATCTGCCCGAACGATGGATTCTATACGATTACCAGCAATTCATCAGGATGTTTTGGAAATACATGGCATAGTTTGTTACAGGACCATACACCTAATGATGTGAACGGTAAATTTATGCTGGTGAATGCTTCAAGTTCTCCAGGGGTATTTTACCTTGATACAGTGCGTGGACTATGTGGTGGAACAACCTATGAGTTCTCGGCTTATGTTACAAATATGCTTCGCCCAAATTCCTGTAGCCGTGCTGGCATTGACCCTAACCTGACTTTCACAATTGAAAAAACGGATGGCACTGTTTTAGTGAGTTATAATTCCGGCGACATTGGTGAAACAGATAACCCGACATGGATTCAGTATGGAACTTTTTTCCAGACACCTTCCAATGTTAGTTCAGTTGTATTGCGCATTCGCAATAATGCCCCGGGAGGTTGCGGAAACGATATCGCACTTGATGATATAACATTCCGCCCCTGTGGCCCCAAGATTGAAGCTTTTCTGGCAATAGGTAATCAGTCTTTTGCAAGCGAATGTGTTTATAATACCCGCAACCATCTGATGCAGGCAACATACACCAACGAATATGCTAATCCGCAATTGCAATGGCAATTGAGTACAGACAGAGGCCAAACATGGTCAAACATAACAGGTGCAATTACCAGCAGTTACCTTAGTACAGTAACCCTTCCCGGAACATACCAATATCGTCTTCTTATTGGCGATGGCCCCAATATTAATAACCCGGTTTGCCGTATTGCTTCCAACCCGGTAATAATCCAGATTAATGATATTCCGAAAATAGATGCAATTGATTCTCTTTTCCCTTGTACAGGAACAATTGCAGACCTCAAAGCTTCCGGCGGTGGACAATATGAATGGACAGGGCCAAATGGATTTATGGCTAATACAGCAAATCCCTCCATCTCAATTATTGATTTTAGCCAGGCCGGTTCATATAAGGTGATTGTGACATCTGATTCCGGATGTGTCAACAGGGACACAACCATGATGATTGTAAGGCCGGCAGTCACCCTTTCTCTTAGTACGGACCAGGTTATTTGCGAAGGGAAAAGCGTAACACTTACTGCCAGCGGAGGGTCAATCTTCAGGTGGGAACCTGCCACAGGCCTGAGTGATCCAAACACATCCAATCCAGTGGCTTCGCCAGTTAGCTCAACTACCTATACTGTCTTTGCTTTCAATGCAGCCGGTTGTTCAGATACTGGTATGGTAAAAGTGAATGTCTTGAAAAGCCCAAAGGCCAATGCCGGCCCTGACCTTTGGACCCTTAATGCAACGCCAATTCAATTGCAGGGAACTGCGTCGGGTACTGACGTTCACTACAGATGGAACCCATCGACAAATCTCAGTAATCCAGACAGCCTCCGGCCTTTTGTAACGCTAACGGCTAATGGTTTTTTGCAGGTATTTACGTATCAGCTGGAAGTTATTTCCAATAAAGGTTGCGGAACTTCTTCTGATGAAATGACTGTAACAGTATTTGAATCATTTACCGTTCCGAATACATTTACACCAAACGGTGATGGCTACAATGACATCTGGGAAATCAAATTATTGCGTGTTTTTAAAAACGCGATCGTTGAGGTTTACAATACCACGGGGAGCCTTGTATTCAGATCAATAGGATACAATCAGCCATGGGATGGAACAAGAAATGGCCGGCAATTACCTGCCGGAACATATTATTATACGATCGACCTGAAAGAACAAAATGTGAAGAAACTGGCAGGGTATGTAACGATCTTCAAATAAAAAAATAAAAACAGGATTATTTAGTTTAGTCGGATTGCGTTGATATTAGTGGCCCTTGAAAAATGGCGATAAAAAAAATGTTAGCCAATGCCCCTAAAAACCCGGCGCTGTTTGAGCCAGCAGGTTCTATTCTTCGGATGTTTTTTACGTCGAGTTAGGAGGGTTAAGGCATACACACCCGTTTTTAGTCTTTTTTTCACTTCCGCACCTGCGGGAAAATCTTTTCCGTTTTTTTGCACCAAGGAAAAAAAGTAAAATGGAATGTATTGAGGCATTTTCATTTTAAATACCTAATCCTATAAATCTATTTATTGAGAAGAAGTGCCGCATCAATTTAAGGGAGTTGTATTAGCGCCTCAGAGAGGCGCAATTCTTGTAGCCATGTGGGCATTTTGCATCAGGTGCTCCGTAGGGATGCGATTCTTTTTTCCCACAACAATCCCAATTTCCGATTCATTCATAAAAAATACGTTGAAATATTTTTTGTTTAGAATCGCACCCCTACGGGGCGCATCCTATTTTCAAACCTTTTTGCTACAGGAATCTTGCCCCGCCGGGGCAATTTAAAAAATAACCCGTCCTAAAAAAATGCACCCTTTATGCTAAATATATTTTCATTCTTCACTTTAGAATGCATACGAAAATTGCATAAAATCTGCTACAGGTAAAAGGTTACCGCTAAAATCAAAATAAGCATTATTCTCCCAACTCGATCCTACACCCCATCCATCATTCAACTTTGAACTTATCCATGCAGGCTCCCAATACATTATACCTTTACCACCTCCTTTGATGATCGCCTGTGTAAGATCCTTCATATACCTCAGCTGATCTTCTTTTGATATGCCATACCCTGGTGCCGCATCAGCCGCAGAAAAAATATTATTATACGAGTCTCCATTGTCTCCCGTCCACGGATAGGCTGTTTCAACCACCATGACCGTTTTGCCAAAGCGAGCCACCAATTGCCTGATGGAATCAGACACGGCCTGCATAGATTGAACTGTTGACCATTTGGTATAATGCGATAGTCCCAGGATATCAAAATCAGTGACACCGTATTGTACAATTCCTTTTGCCCAGTAGTCGGCAAATTGTATCTGGGCAACATGAAGAATAATCTTAGGTTTTATTTCAGATGTTGCGGAAAAATCCCTGACCGCTTTTATACCGCTATTTAAAAGTTGTGCAAATGCGTTGAAATTATTTCCACTAACCTTGCCCGTTGGCCAAAGCATACCGTTGTTATTTTCATTTCCCACCTGTACCATTTCAGGAACCAGGTTTTTAGACTTAAGGTAGTTCAAAACCTGTAACGTATACTGGTATACTGAATCTTTCATTTGACCCAGGTTGAGGTTCTTCCAGGCTGCCGGTATTTCCTGGTGATCCGGATCTGCCCAGGTGTCGGAATAGTGTATATCCAGGTTAACGGCCATGCCTGCCTGCTTTGCCCGACGGATCGTTTGTTCTGTACCGGCAAGGTCATAGTAATATTTTCCATTATTCAGATCGGCAACCCATGTAGGTGTATGCCATAACCTTACCCTCACCACATTTGCTCCGTGGTTACGGAAGATCTCAAAGGGATCTGCCCGCTTGCCGCCATCTTTATATACTCCTCCATAATCTTCCACCTGGTTCACATAAGAAAGATCGGCACCCATCACAAACTCATCCCATTTGTAGGTTTTCATTGGCAACTGTGCTGCCACTTTATCGGAGCAGGAAAAGATCATAAGAGTCAATACCAATAAAAGACTTTGATGCAGAGAGACAATTAAAGGGATTTGATTTCTATTCATTGCAGGCGTATAAAGATCAGATTGAAAAGCTTTGCAATTTAACCTGAAATTTTGAACCATTAAAGAGTAAAACCAACAATTTACGGCATATGTTTAACTGATACCGATAGCCTGATTTACTGATCTTTTCTATATATTCGCACAAATTATTTCTTCATGAATCTCCACGAATACCAGGCCAAGGAATTGCTAAAAAAATATAATGTTCCTGTACAAGAGGGTTTTGCCTGCAGCACAGCACATCAGGCTGAAGAGGCTTACCGCCAAATCAAGAACCAGTTCGGCAGCAGTTTTGCAGTTGTTAAAGCCCAGATTCATGCAGGTGGACGGGGTAAAGGCACCATCAAAGAAACCGGAATCAATGGGGTAAAAGTGGGAAAGAACCTGGAGGAAGTAACCGAATTCGCCAAGAAGATCCTGGGCGGTACCCTGGTAACCCTGCAAACAGGCCCTGCAGGTAAAGTAGTGAGCAAAGTTCTGGTGGCACAGGATATGTATTACGATGGCCATTCCGCCCGTAAAGAATTCTATCTCTCCATCCTTCTCGATCGGGCAAAAGGCCAGAACGTGATCATGTATAGTACCGAAGGTGGAATGAATATTGAAGATGTTGCCCACAATACCCCGGAGAAAATATTCCGCGAATGGGTTCACCCTGGCGGCGGACTACTCCCCTTCCAGGCAAGGAAGATTGCGTTCAATTTCGGACTGTCTGGTGAAGCTTTTAAAAACATGGTGAAATTTGTAACGAGTTTATATACTGCTTATGTGGGACTTGATTGCGCCATGCTGGAAATAAATCCCCTTTTTAAAGCAGCGGATGATAAGGTAATTGCGGTCGACTGTAAGATGAACCTCGACGACAATGCCCTTACACGACACCCTGATCTTTCTTCCCTTCGCGATATCACAGAAGAAGACCCCACCGAAGTGGAAGCTGGACAGTTTAACCTGAACTTTGTTAAACTGGATGGCAATGTAGGTTGCATGGTAAATGGTGCCGGTCTGGCGATGGCAACCATGGATATGATCAAACTGAGTGGCGGCGAACCTGCCAACTTCCTGGATGTGGGTGGAACCGCTAATGCACAAACTGTGGAAGCTGGCTTTAAGATCATCATGAAGGATCCAAACGTGAAAGCCATCCTTATCAATATTTTTGGTGGTATAGTTCGCTGCGACAGGGTTGCGGCCGGTGTGAT
>Ga0209254_10007411_pt1 | contig 10136 bp, 11 predicted proteins | sample FrelakmetDIP11DI_FD_187148 | JGI IMG/M metagenome (GOLD analysis project Ga0209254, IMG submission 187148) | Freshwater lake sediment microbial communities from the University of Notre Dame, USA, for methane emissions studies - DIP11 DI (SPAdes)... | ecosystem: Environmental > Aquatic >...
GCAATAAGCACTAGGAGTTAACGCGATGGCTGTTCAGAAAAGTAAAAAAACCCGCTCTCGACGTGGTATGCGTCGTTCCCATGACGCGCTGCGCGGACCCACGTTGTCCGTAGATCAGGCTTCCGGTGAGACCCACCGCCGGCACCATGTCACCGCGGACGGTTTTTATCGGGGAAAGAAAGTCATCGATACCGGTAACGACGACTGATTTCCATGATTTGAGTGGGAGTCTTCCGGCATTGTTTCCGACGGCGACTGCAGAAGCTAATATTTTCAGCGGAGACCCTGTCTCCGCGAGTGCTTGACGGACCTCGTTGTGAGCGCTGTCATAAATTCTAGTTCAAGTACCCTGTTGACATACTACGATGATGAGTCGCGGGCGTGTCTGCTCCTGTGCAACGGCTGTCATGCGCGTTTATATTCGTTTCTCGAGTGCCCTACACTGCGAAGTTGTAAAATACTATCGCATTGGGATTACGACCTGGTTAATTAATGGCAGGCGAAAAAAATGTCAGAAAAGCTTGTTGCATTTGTTTTTCCCGGGCAGGGGTCGCAACAGGTAGGTATGTTGGCCGCAGCCAGCGAGAGATTCAATGCTGTTCGAGATACCTTCGCTGAAGCGTCACAGGCACTTGGCTATGACATGTGGGCACTGATTCAGAACGGCCCGCAGGATGCCCTGAATCTTACAGAGACCACGCAGCCAGTTCTGTTGACTTCCAGCGTCGCTCTATGGCGAGTCTGGCAGGAAGAGTCAGATGTTCGTCCGATCATGATGGCTGGACACAGTTTGGGAGAGTTCTCTGCACTCGTATGTGCCGGGGCACTCGATTTTACAGAGGCTGTGAAACTAGTACGCAAGCGCGGCGAGTTCATGCAGACGGCAGTACCCGTTGGTCAGGGAGCCATGGCAGCGATTATCGGTGTGGAACACAATGAACTTATCCATATCTGTGCGGATGTGGCCCAACGTCTTGGTGGCGTCGTGTCCGCAGTAAACTTCAATTCACCCGGGCAAGTCGTCATCGCTGGCCACGCAGCCGCGGTTGAGGCGGCGGTTATTGCTCTGAAAGCGGCTGGTGCGAAGCGAGCGATACCCTTGCCGGTGAGCGCGCCATTCCATACACAGTTGATGAAACCGGCAGGCGACCACCTAGCGGAAGCGATCGCTGCAATCACAATTTTAGCTCCCCAGGTGCCGGTAGTGCACAATGTTCACGCAGCAACCGAATCGGACCCGGAGAAGATACGCAAATTGTTGGTTGAGCAGATATATAGTCCAGTTCATTGGACTGGCTGCGTGCAAACCATCATCAAAGCAGGTGTCCAGCATATTGTTGAGTGTGGCCCCGGCAGGGTATTGAGTGGGTTGAACCGCCAAATTCATAGATCCTTACAGTGTTATTTCCTGGAAGAACCGGACGCGCTGCTAGCTACCGCAGCTGAACTGAGATAAGGAGCAGAGGGATCCAGCATGGCCGAAGAAGCAAAAGTGGCCCTCGTGACCGGAGCCAGTCGTGGTATAGGTGAAGCAATTGCCAGAGCGCTGGCGGCAGATGGTTACACATTGGTAGGGACGGCGACCAGTAGTGCTGGCGCAGACAATATCTCCTCCTATCTCGCACAATCGGGAAATCCTGGATGCGGCATGATTTTAAACGTCGCTGATCAGAATAGTGTTACCGCAGTTCTTAAGGACATAAACGAGCAGTTTGGGGCGCCGCTGGTTTTGGTTAACAATGCTGGTATCACCAGAGACAATATTCTGATGCGTATGAAAGAAGAGGAGTGGCAAGACGTTATTGAAACCAACCTGAGTGCAATCTACCGGGTCAGCAAAGCCTGCTTGCGAGGTATGACTAAGGCACACTGGGGCCGTATCGTGAATATTACATCGGTAGTGGGATCAATGGGGAATGCTGGCCAGAGTAACTATGCCGCTACCAAAGCTGGTGCTGAGGGTTTTTCTCGAGCGCTTGCCCGCGAACTAGGCTCACGCTCTGTGACAGTCAATTGCGTTGCTCCGGGATTTATCGATACAGATATGACACGGAATTTGTCCCCGGATCAGCGCGATCTGTTGTTACAACAGATACCACTTGGTAGGCTAGGAATTCCTGCAGAAATAGCTGCCTTGGTAAGCTTTTTGTGCAGCGATATTGCAGGGTATATTACTGGTGAAACCGTGCACATCAATGGTGGTATGTATATGGGGTAACTAGTTGATTAATATACACTAGACGTCGTATTTTCAGGCTAGCTAAAAAAAATTTATTGCTCTCTGGAAAAACAGAGTAAACTGCGCGCTCAGACCGGTTAAACGGGCATGAATCAGCATTAAAAAACCTCAGGAGTTGAAGATAAAATGAGTAGCATTGAAGAACGCGTTAAGAAGATCGTCGCTGAGCAACTAGGCGTCAAAGAAGAGGAAGTTCAGACTGATGCTTCCTTTGTCGAAGATCTGGGTGCGGACTCCCTGGACACTGTCGAACTGGTAATGGCTTTGGAGGAAGAGTTCGAAACGGAAATTCCCGATGAAGAGGCGGAAAAAATTACAACCGTAGCTTTGGCGATAGCATACATCAATAACAATCTCGCCTGATCTATCCACTTCGTTTTTAAGGGCCGTTTCTATTGCAATTTAGAACGGCTTTTTTATCTTCCCGAAAAGCGCGAAGTATAGGAGTTATATATTTGATCGGCAGAAGAGTTGTCGTTACTGGCCTGGGTATGGTGACTCCTGTCGGTCATACGGTGAATGAAACCTGGGTCAACATCCTTGCGGGAAAAAGTGGTACAGCCCGGATTGAGAGCTTCGACGTTTCTGCCTACAGCACACAATTCAGTGCTAGTGTAAAGGATCTCGATATTTCCAAATATTTACCAGCCAAGGATGCACGCAAGCAGGATATTTTTGTACAGTACGGTATGGTGGCTGGGATACAGGCCATGGAAGACAGCGGCCTTGAAGTCACTGATGAGAATGCTCCCCGCATTGGTTGTTCTATAGGTTCCGGAATAGGGGGAATTGGCCAGATAGAGAAGAACACTGAAATTATTAGAGAATTTGGGCCCCGCCGCATCTCTCCCTTTTTCGTACCCGGGTCTATCATTAACATGATATCCGGTAACCTTTCAATTAAATACAATTTGCAGGGACCAAACCTTGCCGTTGTAACCGCCTGCACGACCGGTACACACAACATTGGTTTGGGTGCCAGGTTGATTGCGCTCGGTGATGCTGATGCGATGCTGGTTGGCGGTGCCGAAATGGCAACAACTCCAGCCGGTTTGGGTGGCTTCGCGGCGGCTCGGGCGCTGTCCACGCGTAATGATGACCCTAAAGGAGCATCTCGCCCCTGGGACAAGGAACGCGATGGGTTTGTGTTGGGGGATGGCGCTGGTGTGATTATGATTGAGGAGTACGAGTTTGCTAAAGCCAGGGGCGCCAAAATCTATGCGGAGCTTTGCGGTTTCGGAATGAGTGGTGATGCTTATCACATGACTCTGCCTCCCGACGATGGTAAAGGCGCCGCGGCCTCCATGCGCAACGCAATCAGAGATGGCGGCATCCCGCTGGATAATATAAATTACATTAACGCACATGGCACTTCGACATATGCTGGAGACTTGGCCGAAAGCCGAGCTATTGAAAGTGTTCTAGGAAGTTGTTCTGCAAAAGTCGCGGTGAGTTCAACCAAGTCCATGATAGGTCATCTATTGGGGGCGGCCGGTGCCGTTGAGGCTATATTTTCGATACTCGCATTGCGCGACCAGGTCGCTCCGCCGACGATCAATCTTGACCGACCGGACGATGGCTGTAACCTGAATTATGTTCCCAATATTGCTCAGGAGAGGACCATCCACAGCGTACTATCCAATTCCTTCGGTTTTGGTGGAACCAATGGTTCACTTCTGTTCAGCAAAATTCACTAATCAGGCCGCTGGTGTTCCAGCAATCCGCGATTTGGCTTGATGGAACGCCAACATCGGTGCTGCCACTACCGGATCGTGGCCTGGACTATGGTGATGGTTTGTTTGAAACGCTATTGGTACATCGCGGCCAACCGCTATATACCGAATTACATATGGGCCGAATGGCACATGGCCTGCGCGCACTTGCACTTCCCGATTGCCTGAAAGACGCTCGTCAGCAATTAGAAAGCTCGGCATATACTGCATTTAACCAGTACAAATGGCAGTGGTCGGTGTTGCGACTCAGCGTTACCAGAGGTTCCGGACAGCGTGGTTATGCACCCTTCGCCAACGCGCTACCGCGTATCCTAATTCAAATAGGCTGTCTTGATCGTGATGGCGGACAAATGAACACTGCCGCGACCTTAGGTGTGGCTTCGATACGGTTATCCAAACAACCTTTACTCGCTGGTATTAAGCATCTAAACCGACTGGAACAAGTGTTGGCCGCAGCGCAAGCGCAGGCAGAAGGAGCCGATGAATGCATCATGCTGGATCAGACTGATCACCTCACTTGTGTTGTCGCAGGAAATTTGTTTCTGGTGCGCAGCGGCAAACTGCTGACACCAAAGCTGTCAGATTGCGGTGTGTTGGGCACACGTCGCAGGTTGATCATGGAGAAGTGGGCGCCTTCAATCGGACTCGAAGTTCGCGAAGTCAGACTTAAGTTGTCGGATCTGCTAACAGCAGAGGAGGTTTTCTATAGCAATAGCCTACAGACTGTAAGACCCATTTTCCGGCTACGTGAACAGAACTGGGATAATCACAACGTTTGCACCGCTCTATTTCAGCGATATCTGGAAGAATTGTCATGATACAAAGGTTTGTGGTGGTGCTACTCGTGTTGGCAGTATTGGTAGCCTTCGCTGTTGGAGAACTGCGCAATCGTTGGGCAGCACCGCTAATGATTCCGGATCAGGGGTTTATACTTACAGTTGCTCAGGGTGATTCCCTGCAAACGGTAGTTGATTCTATGAGCACCGCTGGAATTTTGACCTGTCCCAAGTTAGTGATTCTGTATGGCAGATGGACAGGATTGGACCAGCAGATAAAACCGGGAGAGTACTTCTTGCCAATAAACTCAACTGCGCAATCCATGCTAATGCAATTGCAAAGTGGCGATGTAATTACGTATCAGGTTACTCTACCTGAAGGCATAACGCTGGCAATGGCGCTGGATATCCTGAAACGGGAAAAGAAACTGGAAATGACTCTGGCGGGACCTACAGACTCTCGACTTCTTGAAATGATAAAACCGTACTCATCTCCGGAGGGGCTTTTTTTCCCGGACACTTATCACTATGTATATGGTGACTCGGACTGGAGCATTTTGCAACGCGCGCATTTGGCCATGAATGCAGTATTGCAGGAAGAGTGGGCCCAGCGGGCATCATCTCTTCCCTATGAGAGCCCCTATGAAGCGGTGATAATGGCATCCATTATAGAGCGGGAAACCGGTCTTCCCGAAGAGCGTCAGCAAATTTCTGGTGTGTTCGTCAGGCGATTGCAACGAGGTATGCTTCTGCAAACAGACCCCACAGTCATTTATGGCCTGGGAGTTGAGTTTGATGGGAATCTGCAGCGCGAGCATCTCTCAGACGACAATAATTCCTATAATACTTACCGCCGCACAGGGCTGCCTCCAACGCCAATTGCACTTCCTGGGCGTAGAGCGATTCATGCTGCGCTGCATCCTGATGCCGAAAGTTCATTGTATTTTGTTGCGCGAGGTGATGGTGGACATGTATTTAGCAACACTCTCATTGAACACAATCGGGCTGTGCGTAAATATCAGCTCCAGCGCAGAAAAGGCTACATATCTAGCCCTGTGAAATCTCAATAGCATGAATAAGAGAGGGCTCTTTATTACGATGGAAGGCGGTGAGGGCGTAGGCAAATCTACTAACTTAACCTTCCTGAAAAATTATCTGATTGATAATGGCGTTGATGTCGTTACCACTAGGGAGCCTGGCGGTACCCAACTTGGTGAACAAATACGCGAGTTATTGTTGCAAGTCCGTCAGGAGAAGATGTGTGCAATTACGGAATTGTTATTGATATTCGCGGCACGAGCGCAGCACATACTTGAGTTTATAGAGCCCAACTTGGCTGCAGGAAAGTGGGTTTTATGCGACCGGTTTACGGACGCGACATACGCATACCAGTGTGGGGGCAGGGGTGTTGAGTGGGACAAGGTTAGGCAACTGGAAAAGTTGGTGCAGGGAGAGTTGCGCCCGGATTATACTGTTCTGCTAGATGTTTCGGTGGCTATTGGCATGGGCCGAGCAAACGGACGGGGTAATTTGGATCGAATTGAGCAGGAGACTTTGGAATTTTTTGAACGTGTCCGTTCGAGTTATCTGCAGCAGGCGAGAGACAGTAGCGGCCGTTACCGGCTGATCGATGCGAGCGTTTCTCTAAATCAGGTGCAACAGGAGTTACTAAAGTTCGGTAGTGAACTCCTCACCTGTTGGGTAGTGAGGCGATCTGATTCTGATGGAACTGACTAACTTGCCGCAGATAAGTTCCCCGCTGCCGTGGCACCGGAGAGAATGGGAACATCTGCAAGAGCAATTTGCGCGAGGCCAGTTACCGCATGCGTTGTTGCTGGTCGGAGGGCAATACACTGGTAAGTCACAGCTAGCTCTCGCCCTGTCAAGACTGCTACTTTGCGCTCATGCTGGAACCTCGTTAAATTGCGGCCAATGTCAAGCCTGCAAGTTGAGTGCTAGCGGGAGTCACGGCGATTTCCGTTGGGTGGAACCCGCGGATAGGAGCCGAGTTATCAAGATAGAGCAGATTCGAGATTTAGTACGGTTTAGCAATAAGACAGCGGGATTTGGGTTACGTAAAGTAATTGTGCTCGCCCCTGCCGACCGTATGAATGTTAACGCATTTAATGCTTTACTGAAGTCGCTGGAGGAGCCAGCCAAAGACACATATTTGATATTGGTATGCCATCGTATGTATGGCGTTCCTGCGACCATTCGCTCCCGCTGCCAGATATTACGCCTCGCGACTCCGCATACTGATGCCTGTTTAGAATGGTTGGACCTCACTACAGGAGATCATGAGCAGAGTCAGCGACTATTTACTTTGGCCAATGAGTTGCCGCTCTTGGCGCAGCAACTGTACTACACTGGCGAGAGCGAAAAGTTTGCAGCGAGGTGCTTGGGGCTACGGGCAGTGTTAGAGGGTGAGATGCCCGTGCTTCATGCAGTAGCATTGTGGAGCGAGGAAGACGTAGGTACTTTCTTGGAGCAGCTTGTGGTGTTCTTGCAGCGACTAATGGGTTCGATCTCATTGGAATGGTTGCGATCAAATCCAGGACGGAAGGTATTTCAAGTCTTGGACGAGATCGTCCGATTGCAACAGGGAGTGAGTGCTGGCGCTAATCCCAGCAAGCAATTACTGGTTGAAGCTTTGTTGTCAAAATTACGCAGGGAGTTGGGAACCGGTTCGCTTGGTGATAATATTCAGGCGCACAGTGGGGAAACATACGTATGAATGATCCAAAGCAAAATAGTCGTAATGGCATATTGTCGCTTACCATAAAGGACAAGGCGGTATTGTATTCTGCTTATATGCCCTTTTTGGACAATGGCGGGCTGTTTGTTCCCACTAACAAGATCTACGACATAGGCGATGAGGTATTCATGCTGTTGACCCTCATGGATGAATCAGAAAAGATTCCAATTTCAGGAAAGGTGGTATGGGTAACTCCCCGGGGAGCACAGGGTAATCGGACCGCAGGTATTGGCGTCCAGTTCAGTGAGCAAGATACGGCCGCTAATGCCAAAATTGAAAACCATCTAGCGGGCTCGTTATCTTCGGATCGTCCCACCCATACTATGTAGTTGGGTATTTTTCGCAAATACACCAAATGAGTACGATACCTTGATACATCGGCATTTCTACGTAAAAAAATGGGTCCCAAACGGGACCCACCAAGACCATTAGGAGTGAAACATAAAGGAATTGCTTCCTTAAAGGAGCATGAATATGCCCTTTGTGACCACCCGACTAAATTTGGGGATAGGCAGCCACACGCTAAGTATCGCTTAAATTTGGTACTTTTCCACATCTAGTTTTATCGTTTTTAGAAATATATTGCTATAAGTAAATAGTTTTTAATTCGATTTATTATAAAAGTTGGGTAAATGGAAGATTCCGCGGTTTTTCTTGTAGGGGTTATCGAAGGTTTTTACGGTCGCTCCTGGTCCTTTGAAACGCGATTAGCATACGCGGACTACCTCTGCGAGTCGGGTCTGAACACTTGCATCTACTGTCCCAAGGAAGATCCGTACTTACGGGGGCGCTGGAAGGAAGACTGGCCTGAATCCAGTTGGAGTGAATTGCTTCAATTGTCAAAGGCCTATGGACAGCGCGGAATCAACTGGGGAGTCGGGCTCTCCCCCGTTGAACTCTATCGAGAATACGGAAAAGAGCAACGCGACCAATGCAAACGCAAAGTTGAGCGCCTCGCCGAATTATCGGCACCGGTAATCGCGATATTGTTTGATGACATGCCCGGCGATTTGGATGCCCTTGCCACCCGGCAGTCGGAAATAGTGGCAGACGTCTGCCGGTGGGTACCGGGTGTTCGTGTGCTGGTCTGTCCGACCTATTATTCTTTCGATCCAGTGCTAGAGCAATATTTTGGAAGAATGCCACCAGATTATTGGCCGCAGTTGGGTCGAGAGTTGCCAGTGGATACCGAGATATTCTGGACTGGAAACAAAGTCTGCTCCGAATCCATCGATGTCAGCGATCTTAGGACCATCCTGCAAGAGCTGGGTCGGCCAGTAACACTTTGGGATAACTACCCGGTTAACGATGGTGCTGTGCGAAGTAATTTTTTGTATACCAGCAAATTGTCTGCCCGGTCTCCCGCTTTACGGTCGATCATTAGGGGTCACTTGTGTAATCCTATGAATCAGGGGCTTTTGTCGTTGCCCGCTCTTAGCGGGTTGGCGGAGTTGTATGGTACCGGTACTCTTGATGAGGAAGCATTATGCCGAATACTGGGACCACTCACATGGGAGAGGCTATCACGGGATAAACAGGTTTTTGAACATCAGGGGCTCTTAGGTCTCGGCGAGGAGCGACGCGAACAACTCGCGTCAGAGTATGAAAACTTGCCTGGAGCTGCCGCGATGGAAGTCGCGCAGTGGTTACGAGGAGCGTACAGCTTCGATCCCGGTTGCTTAACAGTGTGATGTATTTATAGTGATTTCACCTGTTGCCTCTATTAGGTATTTGGTGGGTAGGACCACTGCCGGTGTATCTCGTATAAGCGCTGATTTCGTAGGCGATCTGGCGGTTGAACCGAGACCAACTTTGTGGCAGACTCTGCGCCCTTGTAATGACCCTCACCTAATGGTTTCTATTCACGAAAAATCCCTTTTAATCAAGTTGTTAAATGGGATTTATTCAGTTATTTCTATCTAGGCGGCGGGTTTTATCTAAGCGGAAGTGGCGAAATTGGTAGACGCGCTGGATTTAGGTTCCAGTGCCGCAAGGTGTGAGAGTTCGAGTCTCTCCTTCCGCACCAAATTAATGGCGGGACTCCCCAATACGTTTACAATGTGGTGAAGTAGCCCAATGTGCGGGTGTCACTGGTGCCCGTAAGCGATCGAAAAATGAGGAAAGACTATGCGGGTATCTATTGAAACGACTTCGAGCCTGGAGCGGCGCTTGACGGTGGGATTACCTGCCGAACGTGTCGATGTAGAAGTTGACAATCGCCTGCAAAAAGCAGCTCAAAATGTCAGGCTTCCCGGGTTTCGCCCCGGGAAGGTTCCGATGAAAGTGATGCGACAGCGCTTCGGTGCCGGCGTTCGCCAGGAAGTGCTTGGCGAGGTCTTAAGTCAATCTTTCCGTGAAGCAGTTATACAAGAGAAGCTGCGCCCCGCAGGCCAACCCAGCATAGAACCGAGAAACCTGGAAGAGGGTAAGGAACTGCAGTATGTAGCTACTTTTGAGGTATTTCCCGATGTGGAGTTGGTAGACATGAAGGGTTTTGCGGTGGAAAAGTCCGTCGCGGAAGTGAAGGCGGAAGATGTTGATAGAATTATCGAAGTCTTTCGTAAGCAACAGGGAAGTTGGGAAGTGGTTGATCGCGCCGCAATGCCAAATGATAAAGTCAACATTGACTATGT
>Ga0209254_10007412_pt1 | contig 10135 bp, 10 predicted proteins | sample FrelakmetDIP11DI_FD_187148 | JGI IMG/M metagenome (GOLD analysis project Ga0209254, IMG submission 187148) | Freshwater lake sediment microbial communities from the University of Notre Dame, USA, for methane emissions studies - DIP11 DI (SPAdes)... | ecosystem: Environmental > Aquatic >...
CCGCCACTCTGCGTTGCCGTCGCTTCGCGTGTATTCAACACGCGTGCGCGACGGCGCCTTGATTGGCGGTCGTACCGTGCGGCAGGTTACGACGCAATGCGCGGGGGACGGCACTATCTCAGTGAATCGTGCCGGGGATCGCGAGCGAAAACGCCGGGATCGGCGCTTCGAAGCGCTCGCCATCGTCCGCGAGCATCAGGTAGGACCCCTGCATCGAGCCGACCGGCGTCTCGAGTACGGCGCCGCTCGTGTAGCGGAAACCCTGGCCCGGCATGAGGTGCGGCTGCTCGCCGACCACGCCCTCGCCGCGGACCTCCTGCACCTTGCCATTGGCGTCGGTTATGACCCAGTGCCGCCCGAGGAGTTTGGCCGGCACCGTTCCGCGGTTGCGGATGGTGATCGTATAGGCAAACACGTAGCGGCTTTCCCCTGGGTCCGACTGGTCCTCGAGGTAGCGCGTATCGACATTCACGCTGATCCTGCCGTCCATGGGACGCTTACCGCAGGCGCACCGCCAGCACGTCGCAGGGCGCGGCGTGCAGCACGGTGTCCTCGGTGAAGTTGACCAGGATCGAGGGACCGCGGCGCTCGCGGCTGCCGAGCACGATCAGGTCGGCCTGAAGCTCCTGCGCTGCCCGCACGATTTCCGCCTTGATGTTGCCGGCAGTGACCTGGCGCCGCGCGGCGCCGATGCCGAGGTTTGCTGCGAACTCGGCGAGCCGCGAGTTCGCGCGCTGGACGAGTTCCTCCTCGATCTGCATGGCGGGCAGCAGCGTCTCGCCCATCGGCTCGACGGGAACGTACTCGACGACATGCAGCAGGGACAGCTCGGCGCCCAGCAGCGACGCGAGGTCGCGTGCGCGCACGCCGATGCGCTCGGATTGCTCGCCGAGATCGACGACCAGCAGGATCCTGCGGTACAGGTTCATTGCGCGACCATTATAGCCGCGAGGCGCGCGAACTCGGCGGGGGAAAGCGTTTCCGGACGCCGGCCGGCGTCCACTCCCGCCGCGTCGAAGCCGGCTTCGTCCACCAGGCCGCGCAGCGAGTTGCGCAGCGTCTTGCGACGCATCGAGAACGCGGACGCGACCACGCGCGCGAAGCGGGCGGGCTCCGGCAGCGGGAACGGGTCGGTCGCGTGCGGAACGAGGCGTACGACCGCGGAGTCGACGGCGGGGGGCGGCTGGAATGCTCCGCGGCCGACGCGGAACAGCGCGGTGGCGGTGCAGGCCGCGGCCAGCATCACGGTGAGGCGCCCGTAGTCCTTGCCGCCCGGCGGTGCGACCATGCGGTCCACGACCTCCTTCTGCAGCATGAAGTGCATGTCGATGATCGAGGCGCGCGACGCGAGCAGGTGAAAGAGGAGTGGCGTCGAGATGTTGTACGGCAGGTTTCCGCAGACGCGGAGCCTGCTGCCTGTACCCCGCAGCGCGTCGAAGTCGACCTCGAGCGCGTCGCCCGCGTGGACCACGAGCTCGCCCTTGCCGGCTGCGTTCGCCTCGAGCACCGGGATCAGGTCGCGGTCGATCTCGATCACCTCGAGCCGGCGGCAGCGCTCGAGCAGGGGCAGGGTCAACGCGCCGCGGCCCGGGCCGATCTCGACGATGCGTTCCTCCGGCCGCGGGTCGATTGCCGCGACGATGCGCCTGAGCACGGAGGGATCGTGCAGGAAGTGCTGCCCGTACCGCTTGCGCGCGCGGTGCAAGGCAGCTGTCAGCCGGCGCCGAGGCTCGCGGCGAGCCGGATCGCCTCGAACAGGCTGCCCGGGTCCGCGCGTCCGGTGCCGGCCAGGTCGAGCGCGGTGCCGTGGTCGACCGACACGCGGCGGAATGGCAGGCCGAGCGTGACATTCACGGCATTACCGAAGCCCGCGTGCTTGATTACCGGCAATCCCTGGTCGTGGTACATCGCGAGCACGACATCGGCGCGCTCGAGGGAATGCGGCGTGAAGGCCGTGTCCGCGGGCACCGGGCCCGCCACGGCAAGGCCCTGCGCGGCGAGCGCCGCGACCGCGGGCCCGATGACCTCGATTTCCTCGCGGCCCAGGTGACCGCCTTCGCCGGCGTGCGGGTTGAGCCCGCAGACGAGGATGCGCGGCGCGGGGATCCGGAAGTCCTCGCGCAGCCCGCGATCCAGCACCAGCGCCGTGCGTTCGAGCGATTCGCGGGTGATGGCCTGCGGCACCTCGGCGAGCGGCAGGTGAGTCGTCGCCAGTGCGACGCGCAGCCGCCCGGCGACGAGCAGCATCACGGGGTGTGTGTCCGCGGCCTTCGACGCGAGGTACTCGGTGTGGCCCGGGAAGGCGATGCCGGCGTCGTTGATCGTGGCCTTCTGCACCGGTGCGGTGACCATGGCGTCGAATCGGCCGGCAAGGCAGCCCTCAGCCGCGGCGTCGAGCAGCGCGAGCACGTAGCGCGCGTTCGCGGGATCCGGATGCCCGGCCACGGCTGCGCGGGCGAGGCGTGCCGCGAGCACCGGCAGCGTACCTGCGCGGTGTGGTACCGGCGGTGCGTCGGGCTGCCAGGCGGAAGGGGCGAGGCGAATCCCGAGCGCCCCGGCGCGCGAGGCGAGCAGATCCGGGTCGCCGGCAAAGACGAGTTCCACGGGCCAGTCGGTGAGCGCCGCGGCAAGCGCGAGCTCAGGGCCGATGCCCGCGGGCTCGCCGGTCGTGACGATAATTCGTTTCGTCTTCAGGGATTCCTGATCTCGACGTAGGCCTCGTCACGCATGCGTCGCAGCCACAGCTCGGTTTCCTCGTCGACCTTGCTCTCGCGCAGGGCAGTCAGCACGCGCTGGCGGCGCAGTTCGTCGCTCTGGTCGTGCGTGCGCTTGCCCAGCAGCTGGACGATGTGCCAGCCGAACTGGGTGCGGAATGGCTCGCTGATCTCGTTCTCCGCGAGGCTCGCGAGCATTTCCTCGAACTGCGGGTCGTAGGTGCCCGGCGCCGCCCAGCCCAATTCGCCGCCGCGGGTCGCCGAGCCCGGGTCCTCCGACGTAACGCTGGCGAGCGCGCCGAAGTCTTCGCCGGCGAGGATGCGCTCGCGCAGCGCCCCGAGCCGCTGCCGCGTCGTCGCGTCGTCCTGCACCTCGTTCGGGCGCATCAGGATGTGGCGCGCATGGATCTGCTCGACCAGGACCGGGCCGGATTCGCCGCCGCGGGTGCCGTCGAGCCGCACGAGGTGGAAACCCGTGGGCGTGCGCACCGGGTCGCTGACCTGGCCGGTCTGCAGATTTGCCGCCAATTCCGCGATGAACTGCGGCAGCTGGCTCATGCGACGCCAGCCGAGCTTGCCCCGCTCGAGCGCGGACTGCGCCTTCGAGTAGGCGAGGGCGAGCTGGCCGAAATCCTCGCCCTGTTCAGCCCGGCGGCGGATGTCACGCGCGAGATCCTCGACCTTCGCCATTTCCTCGGCGGTCGCGGATTCCGGCAGGGACAGCAGGATGTGGGAAACGTCGAACTCCGTGTTGCTGCCCGCCTGGCCCGCATCGCGCTCGAGCGCCTGGTCGAGTTCGCGCGGCGAGACATAGATACGCGGGTACACGTCGCGCTGGCGCAGCATCGACAACAGGATCTCGCGGCGCATTTCCTCGCGGTAGCCCGCGTAGTCGACGCCCTGGGCTTCGAGGGTGGCCGGCATCTGCTCGAAGGGGATGTTGTTGCGGTTCGCGACGTCGCGCAGCGCCTCGTTCAGCATCTCGTCCGGGACCTGGACGCCGAGACGTCCGGCGCGCTGGACCTGGATTTCCTGGAGGATCAGCCGTTCGAGCACCTGCTGGCGGATGACGTCGGCCGGCGGAAGCTGCGAGCCCTGCTCCGTCAGCCGGTCCTCGATCAGCTTGGTCTGCGTGTCGAGCTGGCTCTGCATCACGATGCCCTCGTTGACGATGGCAAGGACGCGGTCAAGCGCGATGCCCGTCGAGGACATGTCGCGCGTCTGCGCGCCGGCGGTGCCTGCGATCAGGGACAGGGTCAGCAGTGAGGACAGGATTCGAAGCATGGGATCCGGGGTCAGGGCAGGGTGGCGGGCGAAGCGGGGGAGTATCCCCGAATGGCGCCTTTCAGGAAAGTATCGCTGCGGGATCCGACCGAGGAAAGGCCCGTGAGTTCCACCTGCAGAAGGATGGAATTGTCGCTCTCGCCGGTGCGGTTGGAAACGTAGTTCCGGCCCAGCAGGCGCAGTCGCCAGCAGCAGCCCGAATACTCGAAGCCGGCGAAGCGGTCGATCGACTCGTCTTCCTTGGTCGAATAGACCTGGCGCGCAAACACCTGCCAGGACGGCGACAGCCGCCAGGCGAAGGCGGCGTCCCATTGCTCGAGCAGGCCCTCCCGGTAGCGGTAGCCGAAGTTCACGACCTTGTTGTCGGCCGGCCGGTACTGCACGCTGCCTTCGCCGCGCAGCGTGTTCGACTGCTCGGGGTCCCATTCCACCCCGGCGCGCGCGCTCCAGCTGCGCCAGGCGGTCAGCTGGACCTCGCCCACCAGGTTCGACGCGCTGCGGCTCTCGGGCGCCTCGCCCGGCAGCACGACCTGCGGGCTCTCGAAGTAGAATCGCTGGCCAATGGTCGCCGTCAGGTACTGCTGGCCGTTCTCGGCGCGCAGCAGCCGCGTCGTGAACCCCGCGGCGAGTTCGTTCGCGTCGCCGAGGCGGTCCGCGCCGACGTAGCGGTTGGTGCGGAACAGCTGGACGAGGTTGAGGTCCGGCAACGCCGTGTCGAACAGCGGCAGGTCGTCCTGGTCCCGATACGGGATCCACGTGTAGCGCAGCCGCGGCTCCAGCGTGTTCACGAACTGCCTGCGCTCGCCGGCCTCGCGCTCGAATACCAGCCCCGCGTCCAGCGAGAGGATCGGTGCCGTGCGCGAGGGCGAGTCGTCCTCACCCGGCGCCGTATCCGACAGTTCGTAGGCCGTCGCCCGCCAGGCCGCGCTCGGCTCGACGTGGTAGCCGGATCCGCGCACTGGCCAGGCGATGCGCGGCTCCGCATCCGCGCGCAGGCCCGTGACGCCCACGTCGCGCTCGAACCAGACCGTCTCCGCATCGAGCGAGGTCTCGAGACCTCCCGGCAACGGCCACAGGCCGGTGAAAGCGAGTTGCGGCAACCGCGAGTACGGCCGGTCCAGCGGATCGACGTCGAGATCGATGACCTGGAAATCCTGCACGGACCCGTCGATTCGCCAGTCCTGGCCAAGCCAGGCGAGCCGGAGGTGGCGGTCGAGGAACACGATGCTGGTTCCGTCGGGACCGAGTCCGAAGTCCTCGAAGTACCGGCTGTCGCTCACGTCCGCGAGATTGGCGTCGATGCGCAGCCGGTCCGTGATGTCGGTCCGGTGCACGAGTGCCGAGTACCGGCGGTCCTCGCCTGCCAGGTCGTCGCCCGGCAGGTAGTCGGTGTCGATCTTGCCGCGGCTGCGTTCGGTGAGGTAACGAAAGTCGGCGCCGACTCCGAATCCGCGCCGCGAGAGCAGGAACGGCGTGAGCGTCAGGTCGTAGTTCGGCGCGAGGTTCAGGTAATAGGGCACGCCCATCTCGAAGCCGCTCTTGTCCGAGTTGCCGAATGACGGGAACAGGAACCCGGACTTGCGCGCCGGCCCGACCGGAAAGGTGATCGCGGGCGTGTAGAGGATCGGGATGCCCTTGAGGTCGATGCGGACGTTGCGGCCCCGGCCCTGCTGAGTGCGCTGGTCGATCTCGATGTTCGAGGCGCGCAGTTCCCAATCCGTGGTACCCACCGGGCAAGTCGTGAAGCGCACGTCAGCGAGCTTCAGCTTGCCGTCGCGCGTCACCTCCAGTTCGGCGGCCGAGCCGCGCGCGGGCCGCTGGGGCAATTCGAACTCCGCGCCGGTGAACTGCCCCGTGCCGAGCGCGTTCCAGCTGCCCGAGCCGCCCTTCAGCCGCAGCTCCGGCGAGCGGAACTCGACGTCGCCCTCCACCGTGAAGCGGCGCTCCGCGGCGTCGTAGGTTGCCGACTCGGCGGTCACCTGGCGATCGCCCTGGACGATCGTCACGCCGTCCGTGAGCTTCGCATCGCCCTGGCGGGATACCTCGGCGCTGCCGCCCCTGATCTCGACTGGCCGATCCTCCGGGTTTCCGGCTGCGACGGTTTCGGCCGGCGGCGGGACGCCTGCCTGCGCAGCCGCCTCGACGACCGGCCAGACGCATTCGGCCGCGACCGCCGGTGGCGCAATGCCGGTCGCGGCAAGCAGAACAATGACTTGTCGGGAAATCACGGGATGCAGCAAGTCTATAATGCATGCACCCCGGCCGTCGCCCCTGCATGACCACGAACGACAACGCCGATCCTCGCCTCCTGAAACTCGAACGATGGATCGCGGCCCTGCCGGGTCCGCCGGTCGAGCGCATCGCACCTGCGTCCAGCGACGCGAGCTTCCGGCGCTACTTCCGCGTGCACCGGGGCGGCGGCACGCAGGTTGCAATGGACGCGCCTCCCGAGCGCGAAAGCCTCGACGACTGGCTGCGGGTCGCGCGCATCCTCGCGGCGACCGGCGTCCACGTGCCGCCGGTGCTCGCGGTGGACGCGGACCAGGGCTTCGTGCTGATGGGCGATCTCGGTCGCCAGCATTACCTCGAAGCGCTCGGCCAGGGCGCCGAGCCGGAGCCACTCTATGCGGATGCGGTGGACGCGCTCGTGCGGCTGCAGTCGGGCGACCCGGCCGCGGCAGCCGAGCTTCCGCGGTACGACCGCGAACGGCTCATGCGCGAGATGGAACTCTTCCCGGAGTGGTTTCTCGCGCGACACTTGTCGCTGTCACCAGGCGCCGTCGAGCGGGCGACGATCAGCGGTGCTTTCGAGTGGCTCGCCGAACAGGCGCTCGCGCAGCCGGTCGTGCTCGTGCATCGCGACTACCACTCGCGGAATCTCCTCGTGCGCCCGGAAGGCAACCCCGGCATCGTCGACTTCCAGGACGCGGTGCGCGGGCCGATCAGCTACGACCTCGTCTCGCTCCTCAAGGACTGTTACATCGTCTGGCCGCGTGCGCAGCTCCTCGCCTGGCTCGACCGCTACCGCGCGGCCGCGGGTACAGCGGGGCTTGACGTGGGCGCGGACCGCGCCGAGTTCCTGGCCTGGTTCGATCTCGTTGGGCTGCAGCGCCATATCAAGGTGCTCGGCATCTTTGCGCGTCTCTGGCATCGCGACGGCAAGGCGGGATACCTCGGCGACCTGCCGCGCGTGCTCGACTACACGCTCGCGGTGACCGGGGCGCAGCCGGAGCTCACGGACTTCGATGCCTACCTTCGGCGTGAGGTGGTGCCGGCATTCGCTGCCGTGCATCGCCGCACGGGTCTGGTCCGTTGAAGGCCATGATCCTGGCCGCAGGCCGGGGCGAGCGCATGCGCCCGCTGACCGCGAATCTGCCGAAGCCGATGCTCGAGGTCGGCGGACATCGGCTCATCGCCTACCATCTCGCCTCGCTCGCCCGGCTCGGCGTGCACGAAGTCGTGATCAATCTCTCCTGGCATGGCGAGCGCATCCGCGAGGTCCTCGGCGATGGCGCAGGGTACGGCGTCTCGATCCGTTACAGCGATGAAGGTCCCGAACCGCTCGGCACTGCCGGTGGAATCATCGCGGCGCTGCCGCTGCTCGGCGCTGAGCCGTTCCTGGTCCTGAACGGCGACGTCTGGACTGACTTCGAGCTCGGCAGGCTCCGCGCGCCGGCCGGGTCGCTCGCGCACCTGGTGCTCATCGACAACCCTGAGCATCATCCGGACGGTGACTACGGGCTCGAGCCGGGCGGCCATGCCCGCGTCGGCGGAAACCGCCTGACGTTTGCGGGGATCTCGCGACTCGATCCAGCGCTGTTTGCCGGCCAGGGATCCGGCTTCCTGCCGCTCAAGCCCCTGCTCGATGCGGCGCTTGCCACGGGACGGCTCACAGGTCAGCACCACACAGGGGTCTGGCGCGACGTCGGCACGCCCGCGCGACTCACGGCGCTCGACGCGGAGTTGCGCCTCGGCCGGGCACGGCATCCGGTCCTGGCGTCCCCGGTCGGCTAAAATACGTTTCTGGCGGGCGCGAGATCCTACAAGTGGCTGATCTGAAAGGCATTCCGATCGCAGTCGAGCGGCTGGTCGTGAACAGCGGCGAGAAATTCGTCACGCCCCAGGGATTCACGGCGATCCGCGATGGCATCAAGCGATCCGCCGGCAGCCTGCCGTTCGCGCCCGGGCAGAAGCCGCGCTGGCTGCGGGCCAAGCTTGCGACCGGCGCGCGCTACGAGTCGCTGCGCAGCACGGTGCGCGAGCATCGCCTCAGCACGGTCTGCGAGGAGGCGCACTGCCCGAACATCGGCGAGTGCTGGAACGCCGGCACCGCTACGCTGCTGCTGATGGGCTCGGTGTGCACGCGCGCCTGCCAGTTCTGCGCCGTCGACACCGGCAACCCGCGCGGCTGGCTGGATGCCGAAGAGCCCGCCAACGCCGCGCGCACCGTCGCGCTCATGGGTCTTGGTTACGTCGTGCTGACCTCGGTGAATCGCGACGATTTACCTGATGGCGGCGCGGCGCACTTCGCGTCCTGCGTGCGCGCGATCAAGGCAGCGAGTCCTGCGACCGCCGTCGAGGCGCTGACGCCGGATTTCCAGGGCGTGCTCGCGGACGTCGAGAAGGTCGTGGATTCGGGGATCGAGGTCTTCGCGCAGAACGTCGAGACGGTCGAGCGGCTGACGCACCCGGTGCGCGACCCGCGCGCGGGCTATCGCCAGACGCTCGATGTGCTGGCGCATGCGAAACGCCACCGCTCCGGCCTGCTCACGAAGACCAGCCTCATGCTCGGGCTCGGCGAGACCACGGACGAGCTGCTGGCGACCATGGATGACCTGCGTGCCGTCGATTGCGACATCCTGACGCTCGGCCAGTACTTGCGCCCCACCGCGAATCACCTGCCGGTGGAACGCTACCTGACGCCGGAGGAATTCATGAACCTTCGTGCGGCGGCGCTCGAGCGCGGCTTCCGCGAATGCGTCTCGGGGCCGATGGTGCGCTCTAGTTACCGCGCGGAGCAGGCGCTCGCCGGCAACAACTGCGGCATCGCGGTGGCCTGATGCACCCGTTTCCACACCGCTATCACGCGCGCATCAGCATTGCCCCGGAGGGCGAGGTGAGCCTCGACTCCAAAGGGCTTGCGCAGATCCGCTCGCTGCCGCCGCCGGAGTTCGGCGGGCCCGGCGGCTACTGGTCGCCGGAGACGCTGCTGCTCGCGGCCGTGGGCGACTGCATGATGCTGACCTTCCGCGCGATCGCGAAGTCCTCGCGCTTCGAGTGGCGCGAACTCACGGCCGACGTCGAAGGTGTCCTCGAGCGGATCGACGGCAACAGCCGGTTCACGACCCTCACGACGCGCGTGCGCCTCGTCGTGCCGCCCGGCACGGATGCGGCGCGGGCGAAGCGCCTGCTGGAGAAAGCGGAGCAGGGCTGCCCGATCTCCAACTCCCTGACGGCCACCAAGCACCTCGAAGCCGAGATCGTCGAGGCGTCGTGACGCCGATCGTCCGCCAGCTCGGCCGCGTGGGCTACGAGGGCGCCTGGCGGGCGATGCAGGCCTTCACTGACGCGCGCGACGACGGCACGCCCGACGAGCTGTGGTTGCTGGAGCACGACCCGGTCTTTACCCAGGGCCTCAATGGCAAGGCCGAGCACCTGCTCGCCCCGGGCGACATCCCGGTCGTCGGCATCGACCGCGGCGGCCAGGTCACCTACCACGGTCCGGGACAACTCGTGATGTACGCGCTCGTCGACCTGCGCCGGCGCGGTATCGGCGTCCGCGAACTGGTCGTCGCACTCGAGAACTCGGTGATCGCGCTGGCCGCGCGCCACGGCATCCGCGCCACGGGCCGGCGCGAGGCGCCGGGCGTCTACGTCGGGTCGCGCAAACTCGCCAGCATCGGGCTGCGCGTGCGGCGCGGCTGCAGCTACCACGGGCTCGCACTCAACGTGGACATGGACCTCGAGCCGTTCGATCGCATCAATCCCTGCGGCATGGCGGGTCTCGCGATGACGCATCTCGTGGCGGAAGGCGCGGACTGCGAGATCGCGGGCGCGGCGCTCGCGCTAGCGCCGCTCGCCTGCGAGGCGCTCGGACTCGACTGGGACGGTGCGTGGAGCCACGAAGGGGACGCACC
>Ga0209254_10007413_pt1 | contig 10134 bp, 11 predicted proteins | sample FrelakmetDIP11DI_FD_187148 | JGI IMG/M metagenome (GOLD analysis project Ga0209254, IMG submission 187148) | Freshwater lake sediment microbial communities from the University of Notre Dame, USA, for methane emissions studies - DIP11 DI (SPAdes)... | ecosystem: Environmental > Aquatic >...
TCAGGATAAAATAGGTCGCGTGCATATAGTGCTACATCTTGGACAGGATCTCGGCTTTCTTTTTCTCATAATCATCTTTGGAGATCAAGTCCTCATCCAACATCTTTTTGAGGTTCTCAAGTTTCGTTTTGGCATCTTCAGTGACAGCCTGCTCGGTTTGCTGGGTAGTCTGCCCACGCTTTTTTGATTGCCTGCCCAACCAGGTGCCCAGGACCAGGAAGATCACAATCAGAAGCACAATGGGCAGCACACAGTACAGCAGTAAGCCCTTGGTGACCATTCCGATGGCGAATGGGGCGATATCAGTGGTGGTGGTGCCTTCCACAGTTGCCCCTGGGACCATGTGGACACCAATATCCGAGCTTGAAAGGATCAAGTCATCATGAATGGTGGCTCCATCTGCCATATAGATATCTCCGGAGGTAAGCACCACATCCCCACCCACCTGGGTGTTCTTGCCCATGCGCAGTTCTCCGCTGGTAAGCATAATCGTTCCGGTCACGCGGCTGTTCTCTTGCATGGTCACCGACCCTGAGGTGACGAACAGATTTCCACGCAATGTTTTGCCTTCTTTAAGCACGTAATTCCCTGAGAATGAGGCTGACATGCAACCAGTCAGCAGAAGTGCAGTGATAAACATGATGAGGACTGCAATTTTTCGGTTCATTGGATTGTCTCCCTTCTGAATAATGGGTGGGGCTTATCCAAATCACAAGCCCCACCGATATATAAATTCAATCGCTAGATCTGGGTTTGCGCCTTGTCTTTGAAGAGCAGGGCACCGATATAGCCCGCGATCGCTCCAACCACGATGTCAAAGAGTACCCCGAACAAGGTACCCACCACATTGACGAGCATAGATTCCGCCCCACCGATTTCGATTTGATCTTCAGCTGGCATAAATGCATTGAGCTGGTTGACGAGCCCTGCAATCCCGGCAGCACCAACGAAGCTGAGCAGGAATCCGATCAACCCGGCAATTGCACCCGCGGCCACCCCCACCCAGACGCCTTCTTTGATGCTGAGGCTGCCTGACAAGCGTTTGTATAGCCAGGTGGCGAAAAGTGGTCCCACCCAGAAGCCGGCGCAGATCAGGCAGTTCACCAGATTTATGAAAGGTACATTGGTCAAGACCAGGGTAATAATGGCTCCGACAAGTCCAGCTAATAGAATATTTTTAGTGTTCATTTCCTTCTCCTTTTTATGATTTTTTGGGATGGATCGATTCAATCAATGTGGTATACGAGCTGCCTTTTTGCACAAAAGCATCCGCACCAGCCTGCATGGCACGCTCGATGTCATCCTTCTCGGAATGAACGCTTAAAATCACCACTCGGCTGGCTAATTGTCGTCTTATGATCTCTTGGGTGGCTTGCAGACCGTTCATTCCGGGCATCTCCAAATCCATGATGACCACATCGGGGTGTAATAACTCTGCCAGTCGGATCGCTTCCTGCCCATCACCTGCTTCGCCGATCACCTCTATCTCATTGGAGAGTTGTAAGAGGACGCGTAAATCTACCCGCACCTGGGGCATGTCATCCACGATCAACACATGGATGAGATCTTGTTCAGGTTCATGGGAGTGATTGGATGGCAGCATAGGTGGCTCCAGGATGATTACATGATCATCATACAGGAGTCAGACGCTTCTTTCATCCGACCAGGGGCGGATTATATTATTCAATCCAGCTGATTTTGAAGTACAAAGAAGGGACTATGGGTCTAAGCCTTTGGTCCTAGGACCCTGGTTGTATCCCTTAAAATCCAGCCAGTCAGTTTTTTTGCAGGCGTAATTGGGCAATCAGGTTGCGCATTTCTGCCAGCGCTTCCTGTGATAATGACTGCAGCTGTTCAAGCAGTGAGCGTACTTGTTCGGGTTTTTGTTCAAGCAGGATTTGGGCTGAGCGGGTGTTCAACATGATACTGAACATGGTCTGTGAGACTGAATCATGCAGCTCACGCGCCAGGCGGTTGCGTTCTTCAATTGCAGCGATCTGCTCCGCCTGTGCGGCATACGCTTGCAGTTGGGCATTTTTACTCTGCAGCTCTGCTAAGATTGCTTCGCTTTGCATGTTAGCATGCTCTTCTTCACGATTGGCAATCACGTAAGCTAAAAATATGATACACCCTACAATCGGGGTCATCGAGAGCGCTAAACCGATCACCCATCCCAGCCAATAAATGAGGCAAAGCAGGATGAGGGCACAAAATACTCCACACCAGATCCAGCGGCTTTTTCCTGGCAGGACTAATGCCATCTGGTAACTCAACAAGACGAATTGTGCAGTCAGGAAGTCAAGGTGGGGTGGCAGCGCGATCAGGGTGACAATGATGATGGATTGAACCAAAATAATGACATTCAGCACCCAGATGGGTAAGGAAGGTCGTAGCATGACCAGGATGAATAGGACCAGGAATAGCAACTCCAGCCCGGCATACCAGCGGAACATGCTGGGTAGCTCGAGATAGATATAGATCAACGCACGGACAACAATGGCAGCACAAAAGACATATAGCGCGATTACGCCTACCTGGCTAGCTCGCGGCGTGGGCAGTGCATGTTCTTTCCTGGATGCCATTAGGAAACTTCCTTTTTATGGAAGTTCGACCAGCTTGTTTTTGATGGCATAAACGGCAAGCTGGGTGCGGTGTTCCAGGTTGAGCTTACCAAGGATATTGCTGATATGGGTCTTGACTGTCTTTTCACTGATAAACAGCTCCTGTGCAATTTCGCGGTTATTTCGACCCAACGCAACCAGCCTTACGACCTCTTTTTCGCGCCCGGTGAGTTGTTCCACCGCAACTTCCTGGGGCAGATTCTTTGCCTGGGAGACTTGCTCCATTAATTTACGGGTGATATCTGGATGCAAGCGGGCTTCGCCATGGTGAACCGCCCGGATCGCTTCAACCAGGTCATCCGGGGTGACGTCTTTCAGCAGATAGCTGGCCGCGCCTGCCTGGATCGCTGGAAATACCTTGTCGTCTTCTGAAAAGCTGGTCAGGGCGATGATTTTGGCTGGAGAGCCGGATGCATGGATCTTTTGGGTGGCAGTGATGCCATCCATGTCAGGCATGACCAGGTCCATTAAAATCACGTCGGGTTGATGCTGGTTGACCATCTCAACCGCCCTCAAGCCATTATCCGCCTCCCCGATCACATGGATATCTTCATGCAGCTCCAGGAAGGTACGCAATCCCTGCCGTACTACTTGATGATCGTCCACGATGAGTACTTTGATAATCTCCGGTTGTTCCATCAAAATTTCTCTCCTGAGGGATAATCTCTCTCCACATGAATGCGTGTTCCTTCACCGGGTGTGGACCGGATGGCCAACTCCCATCTGATCTCATCTGCCCGTTCCTGCATGCCTGCCAGGCCAAGTCGCCCGCTGCCCCGCGCTTGTTCAAGGGAAAATCCCTGCCCATTGTCTGTGATCTCGATCCAGAGTGGGTGTGCCATGTGCAGGTGGATACTGGCTTTGGACGCATGCGTATGCTTGATTACATTATTCAACGCCTCCTGGGTGATGCGGAACAGGCCTTGCTGTTCCTGGGAGGATAACCTTTCATCACCTTCGATATCCAGAGATATTGTTAACCCTTCGGGGATATGTCGGCTGTCAATATGCTTGCGCAGCTGTGCTTCCAAATCTTCACCTGCCTGTCGCTCCGGGCGCAGTTCCGAAATGAGGGTACGCATTTCCGCCAGGGCACTCTCAGCAAGCTGGTTTAAACGATCGAGTTGCGTGCCCACCCGACTGAGGTCACGGTCAACCAGCAGGAGGGCGGACTGGGTGGTAAGGGTCATGCTGAAGATGGTCTGGGTGACTGAATCGTGCAGCTCACGTCTCAACCGCTGCCGTTCATGAGCTGCTCCCAGCTGTTTCAGCGTGTCTGAATGGGATTCTAATTGCTGGTTGGCGGTTTGTACCTGTTTCATCAGAAATTGGTTTTGCGCCTTGGCTTCCTGTGCATGCCGGGTCGTTAACGAGTATGCACTCAGGAAAATAATCACCGATCCGAATAAGACCACCCTGATCACACCTTCCAGGGGTCCTTCAAATCGAATAAATGGAATACTGAATAATATGAAAAAGACGACAATCCATATCACCCCACGTCTGCGATCGAGCTGCTGCATCGCTTGCATTCCCAGGATGGCGAACAACAGAGAAATATAATCATATTCATCATATTCTGTGCAGAAAAACAGCAGGAATATCAGGCCTGATTGCACCCCCAGGTAAAAATCGAACCATCTTCCGACCCTCTTGGAAAATGCATACTCCGCCAGGAATACCAGCAGGAAACACAGCATCAATCCAAGCAATCTGCCCAGGTAAGGGGTGCCCTGGTAGAACAGGATGGTGCGCAGGAAGACCGCGAGATAGATCAGCCCAATGGCCAAGTAGTACACGCGCTGGTAAATTCGATTGCTGGATTGGTTTTCGGCCATTCTGTGCCTTATTGAAAGGAGACCGGAATGTATGATGAATCATAGCATGGTTTTACATATTCAGCATCAGGCTCTTGCATGCTTGCTGGAGATTTATTCAAAATCTGCTGTGTTATACTCCCTATAACCTCAATCCGTAACGATCACCACATCTGCACTCTGTGCCTTGGTGTGAGGTCTATGGGTATAATCATGCAAGATTATGACTTAGGTGTAGCCTGGAATTGGGAATTCGATGCCGATTTTATAGCCCTGTTGCAGGAGGGATGCAGGCCTAGGGGGCTCTCCATGTTGCAGATCACTCCTGTGAACCTTGCTGATGTGCTGCATGCCCTTGCCGTGAAGGAGATCGTCTGCCGAGCCTTCTTTGACCGGGCGTCAGATAGTGACCCTCAGTTCATGCCCCTTATCCAATGGTTCCACGAGAATCGCATCTATACCATAAACTCCTATGAACGCGCCTCGCTCACCTGGGATAAGGCGAAGCTGCATTTCCTAATGGTCAGCGCAGGTCTGGATGTCCCCGAAACGCTCATTCTCCCGGCATATTTTGACCAACCTGAACTGTCGGTTATGGATTGGCTTACCCAATGGGAGCAATTCACCATCAAACCAGCCCATGGCAGTGGAGGTGTGGGTGTGCTGATCAACGCCACCGCATGGGAGCAGGTGCTCTCCGTCCGCCAGGAGCATGCCACCGATCAGTACCTCCTGCAAGCCCATATCATCCCTAAAGAGCTGGATATGCGCCCTGCCTGGTTCCGGGTGATCTACTGTACCGGTCAAATTTACCCGTGCTGGTGGGACCCGGTCAGCCATTTCTATGCTCCGGTGACTGAGGAAGAAAAGATCCGCCATGGTCTGGGCCGGCTGGATGCGGTGGTAGCCATTATTTACCGACTGTGTGGGTTGGACTTGTTTTCAACTGAGATTGCTTTCACCCCAGATGAGCAATTCATGGTGGTGGATTATGTAAATGACCAGATTGACTTGCGCCTGCAATCCACCCATTATGAAGGGGTACCGGACGCAATTGTACGCGATATCGCTGAACGGCTGGTGAGCCAGCTGGTGAACCAGGGCTAGCAAGAAATTGGTGCAAGAAGGTTTTATTAATATTTCCTTGTGTTCCCACTCAATCACAGATCCAATTATTTTGTTCCCTGTCCTGATGGTCAATAACCGAATACTCTACTACACCTAAAGACCCTTGATTGACGGTTCTCCAGCAATGCCTCATCCAGCATATTTCCCCGTTGACGTTTTTACAATCAGTGTGTTGGCTAGTCCATTGATCGATCTGGAATGTGGCTATGGTAAAAAACGTGAATTTATTCTAACCCTTGTCCAAGCTACCACTAATAAAATTCTAACAAATATATGTAATAATCTTGTACAATAGTTTGACAAGATATTTAATGTTAATTTACGAAGGAGTTAAGTATGAAATGGTCCTGGAAGATTGGTTCATATAAAGGTATTGGCGTTTTCATTCACGCCACTTTCCTGCTGATCATTGCCTGGGTTGGTTTTACCAACTGGCAGCAAACCCGCACTCTATCTGGTACGTTGGAAGGAATCCTGTTCACCCTGGTGCTGTTCAGCACAGTTGTGCTGCATGAATTCGGGCATTCTCTGACTGCCCGCCGTTATGGCATCAAAACCCGCGACATCACCCTGTATCCCATTGGAGGTGTCGCCCGTCTGGAACGAATGCCCGAGAAACCGTTGCAGGAGTTCTGGGTGGCGATAGCAGGACCAGCGGTGAATATCGGCATTGCTGCAATACTCTTCGCCTGGCAGACGATAGCTGCCCCTCTGGCACCACTGACTGGCTTTAGCCTGACTGGTGGTCAGTTCGTTGAACAGCTGATCACGGTAAATATATTCCTGGCGTTGTTCAACCTCATCCCGGCTTTCCCGATGGATGGCGGACGTGTATTGCGTTCTCTTCTAGCTATGCGTCTGGAATATCCACGCGCAACCCAGATCGCCGCAAACGTCGGGCAGGGCATGGCGGTATTGTTTGGTATAGTCGGCTTATTCATTAATCCATTCCTGGTATTGATTGCCTTCTTCGTGTGGACCGGTGCAGCACAGGAAGCCTCAATGGTGCAAACCAAATCGGCTCTGGACGGTATTCAGGTGTCACGCCTGATGTTGACCGATTTCCAGGTCCTATCACCGCATGAACCATTGAGTCGTGCTGTTGACCTCATCCTCAGGAGCTCCCAGACCGATTTCCCGGTGGTGGAAAACGGGACCATGCTTGGGCTGTTGAGACGGAGTGATATTTTGGCAGGGCTTTCCCAGCAAGGGCAGTTTGAGTTGGTGGAGAATGTAATGCGCCGTGATTTTCCATTAGCGGATGCCGATGAAATGTTGGAACCAGCCTTGCTGCGCATGCAAAACCCTGGCTCAACCACCATCCCGGTCACAATTCGGGGGAAACTGGTTGGGATGCTCACCTCTGAGAATGTACGTGAATTTTTGATGATCCAGTCTGCCCTCCGCAAGGCACCTGGCAGGGATGGGCTGGTTGGGAATACGGCATAACTATTTCCACGTCGAATTTATTTTTTACTTACCATACTAGAGCAACACTTAGAGACGCTGAACTCGAGCGTCTCTAATTTTTTCCGACCCACAAGGGGAATAGCATTGTTGGACCTATTTTCAGATTTCTTTAATTTTATAAGGGGCGGTTTACCAACAGCACCAATACGGGCATCTGCTATTGGGAGGCAGGATATATTCCACCCTGTCTAAGATATCCTCCTGGTCCTAAAATTTCGTATATTTACGGTTGCTAGCCGTCGTTATGCGTCCTCAGGAAGGTCACAAGGTTGTCAATCGGCATCATCGGGAACGTATTTAGGGAGGCCAGTTTTTGGACACTTCTGTAGGCGGAAAGATAAGTCGCATACCGCCGCAACCACCTCTTATGAAGGGGCACCGGATGCTATTATTCGCGATATCGTTCAGCGGTTGGTGAGCCAGCTAATAAATCGCGTTAGCGGCTGTCTTATCGGTCAAAGGCGCAGGGGAGATGTTTTATAGTATGCCTTGGAAACCTTCCCCTGCGCCTTTACCACATCATTGAACCCAATGTCAAGTATTATTATTTTAAGATCAATGGCAGCCAGGTATGGAAGTAATCAACGAAACTTTGCCAGAAATCCTGCCAGAACCCAAGTTTTGTCGTGTAGCTGGTGGAGATCGAATCGCCAATAGCGGTTTGCCCCACTGAGTAGTTAATCGAATAGTTGGTCGAGGCTGCCGCTCCTCCGCCTCCACTGGTCAATGGGATCATCCAGTCCAGGGCAAAATTAGCTGAGCTCATTGCCTGGGCGCTGCTGGCCATTATTAGAATCAGCAAAAGTGTGAGTAGAATCGCCTTTCTTTTCATGGATAGCCTCCTGGCATCATTGTAGCGTCACAAAGACATAAATCCAGCCTTCGCCGCTTTCCAGAGCTTCAAGGGCTTTAGCAAACACGGTACCGGGTAAGACGGTCTGAATGCCTTCAATGGTTATCCTGGCGGCACAGGCTGCGATGCCAGCCTGATCACTGCTGGAGAGCAGATCACCGACCTGGATCGCACCTGCTGCAGCACTGGTCTTCAGCTGCGCTGGTCCCTGCACGACAATCAATAGGGATTCACCCGGCTTGGCTGCGCCTTCCAGGGTTTCCCCTTCAAGAGCGTAACGGGCATATACAACTCCGGCCACAGCAGTGCTGTTTGCGGAAGAAGCCTTGGATACCAGGATTGTGGGTGGGTCATTGGCATCCGCTGGTGCAACTATACCAGTGAAGATGACCACGTCGCCGGTTTCAAGAGCTTCGCTGCCACCATTTTGTACAACTTGCATGATAGCTCCGTTGGTGTGGTAATTTAGCGAATAAAGATTATCGGATGTGAAAACCCCGTAATTGTGATCAGTTCTTTGGGTATTGCCGTAAAGACCATATCCCGATGCGCTGTTGCCGTATACCCCCGAGCCAACTTCGCTTACTCCCTCCACTCCGACACCACCTGCTGCGTTATCGGCTACACCATATACTCCACGACCATTGGCAGAATTCGAATCTCCATAGATACCATAGGTGTTTCCAGTGGTAGCCGAGGCATACCCATACACCCCCCTGCCGGCTGTCGAATCACTAAGTCCATAGACTCCCCGGGTGTTTCCAGTGGATGCTGTGGCATGCCCATAGACTCCATAACCATTGGTGGTTGAATCTGCCACGCCGCGTACACCATAGCTCGTACCTGTTGTAGCCTGCGCCCAACCATAAACGCCTGCTCCCACGCTTACTGTTTCATGGCTGATGCCAATGACACCGTTGACACCTCCAAACAGACCGCCCGATTTGTAAGCGTCAGTGTAATCATCCTTGCTGTAATTATCTGCTTGCATGCCAAGGATACCGAAATTGTTATATGTGCTGGTTGTTCCAGACAATCCAATTCCGCCGCCATTGTTGTAGAAATAACCAGCTAACCCATCCGGTGAACGACTGGCACCCACAACACCATAGTTCACGCCTGTTTGCGACATGGCATAAACCCGCAATCCGCGCCCGGTTGTGCTCCAGTTTTCAATGTGCAAGATGGGATTTGAATCTACTGTCCCAATGACCACTGCTCCAGGCCGCAAGCTCCAGGCGTAGGGGGTGGCATATATAGGCTGACGGGGCGACATCTCCCCATCACCATCCACTTCGATACCCAGATATAATTGCTGTCCATTAATGTCATCCGGACAATTTCCCCAGATATTGGAGGTAAACAAGCCATTTGTAACAGCAACCGTGTTTGTGTCTGAACACAACTCTATACCACCAGATACCTCTGAATATAACCGGAAGATAATAGAATGGTCCCCATTCAGAGGGTTACCGAGAGTATCTGTCAGGCGGCCTTGGACAGGGATATAGTTCAACACATCTCCATCCGGGCTCTCCAGACCATCACCCTCGATTTGCTCGATGCTGGTAGATTCGACAGTTTGTCCCGCCGTTTCCTGCTGAGCCATGCCGAGCGAGACGGTCATCGTTAACAGAATTGCCAGGCATACTATCGTGATGATGAAAAACCGCTTTTTCATAGAATCCTCCATTCCTGTTTTGTCGTGGGTTTGATTGGATGAAATTTCACAAATAAGTATATATCGATATATTCCTGAATGCAAGTGTATCGCGAGCACCCTGCTGCCGAGAAAGCCTTTCTGTCGGGATGGTGTCGATACCAGTCACCCAAGAAAGCTTTTATGGAATAAGGTTGGATTATCAGGTCATCGCGAAATTCAATAAAAAAGGCCCAGCGACGCTGTGCCCTTACTGTTCCCTTTTTTGGGGGAGGAAGCAATCCCTTCCCCCAAGAACGGGATTAAGATTTACAGAGCCTGGGGAACCAAGCTTACTAAGGACCAGGTTGTCCCAAGTGCGTTAGTCGCTCCGACACGCACGTTCCATATCTGCCGGGCGATGTTTCCAGAAGTGAAGGTCAACGTGTTGGCTCCGACGGTACTTGATCCAGCTGCCACACCCCAGTCGGTAGCGCTCCACTGGACCGTGTATCAAGTTACAGATGGAGCAGATGCCGACCAGGTGGCGGTCATACCCTCATTGTTACCACTCAATCGAGCTGTAACGAAGGCTACGTTTACAAG
>Ga0209254_10007414_pt1 | contig 10134 bp, 9 predicted proteins | sample FrelakmetDIP11DI_FD_187148 | JGI IMG/M metagenome (GOLD analysis project Ga0209254, IMG submission 187148) | Freshwater lake sediment microbial communities from the University of Notre Dame, USA, for methane emissions studies - DIP11 DI (SPAdes)... | ecosystem: Environmental > Aquatic >...
CATAAGCTCAATTGACGCACAATGTTGAAACTGTTAGACAGTCTAAATACCATCCGACGGTATCACCGATGCACCACATCTGTGATACTTACCTATTCGCATTCGCCGCCAAGCACTCAAACATGAGATGTAATATGGAAAAGAATGAAAAAATCTATATCGATCTGCAACGGCATATAAACAGTCAGGCAATAGGTTTTCCGGCGACAAAAAATGGCTCTGAGTTAAGAATTTTGAAACATATTTTTTCACCTAAAGAGGCTGAGATCGCCACATGCTTGACCTACAAGCTTGAACCGCTCGAAACCGTATTCGAAAGAGCCGGTCATTTAGTTGAATCTCCAGAAAAACTAACAGCGGTTCTCGACGGCATTGAAAAAAAAGGCGGGATTGAGCTTGAAATTAGGGATGGCGAAAGGTTTTATCGTAATGTCCCCCTCGTTGTGGGAATGTATGAATTTCAACTCGACAAATTGACTCAAGAATTTATAAAAGATTTCGATAACTACACATCCGACAAAAGATTCGGAATAGAATTTCTCAGTACAAAAATCCCCCAGATGCGCACCATCCCAATCTCCAGGAGCATCCAACCCCAGCATCATACAAGTACATTCGATGAAGTGACAATGCTTTTACAACAGGCTGAAGCACCATTTTCCATCTTTGAATGCATATGTCGAAAGAAAAAAACATTAGGAGGCGAACCCTGTAAAGCTACAAAACGAAAGGAGACCTGCTTTGCTACTGGCGGGATGGCCCAAGCTGTTCTGCGAAATGGTATCGGAAGAGAGATTACTCTGAGCGAGTCTCTTTCAATCCTTGATGAAAATCAAAAAGAAGGGCTGGTTCTCCAACCATCCAATACCGAAAAGGCCGAGTTTATTTGCTCATGTTGCGGATGCTGCTGCGGAATGCTCAGTATGCATAAAAGTTTGCCTAGGCCCGTGGATTTTTGGGCTTCAAATTATTACGCTGTAGCCGATATCGATTTATGCAATGGATGTGGCAATTGCGAAAAACGCTGCCAAGTCCAAGCGGCAAGGGTATCCGAACAGAAGAAGAAAGCTTCAGTAGACTTGAACCGTTGCATCGGATGCGGTTTGTGCATTACTACCTGCCCTCAGAAAGCCATATCCCTGAAGAAAAAGGCTAATGAAGTAAGACCGCCGCATACCAGAGATGATCTTTATGACATTATCATGACCCACAAGAAGGGTAGGCTTGGAAAACTCAAAATAATGGGGAAAATAGTAATCGATGCGATTCGAACAGGGCAAACCCATTTACTCAGATAAACCGCCTCTACCCCAGGGAAGGGAGGCCAGAAGGAACTTCTCTCCTTCTGATTGGATTTGGCATGGATTCACCGACAGAGCAAAAAATTGGATAGACAGTGCTAAATCAAGGAGGAAACATGATTGTATTAAACGTGAACGGGATAAATAGGCAGGTCGATGAGGACCCGGATACCCCTTTGTTGTGGGTTCTGCGAGACAACCTGGGAATTACGAGTGTAAAATACACCTGCGGCATTGCCGAATGCGGCATGTGCACGGTTCTCATTGACGGCGAAGCCCAGCGATCCTGTGTTGTTAATTTAAAAGACGTGCTTGGAAACAAGATCACGACCATTGAGGGCCTGCCCGATAATCATCCAGTAAAGCTTGCCTGGATCGAAAAACAGGTTCCCCAGTGCGGATACTGCCAACCCGGAATCATGCTCCAGACAGTTGATTTTCTTTCACGGAAACCGAATCCGACCGAGGAACAAATCAACGGTGCTATGGACAATGTGATTTGCCGTTGCGGCACGCATCCCCGGATAAAAAAGGCGATTCAAATGGCTGCGGAAATGACCGCGAGGCAGGGAAGGTAAACCATGAATACACAAATGACACGAAGAGATTTCCTGAAGAAAAGCAGCCTTGTGATCGCGGCGGCGGCCCTGCCCGGCAGGGTGGGCCTGTTCAATGTTTCACCGGTGCTGGCCGGCGTGGATATCCCTTTCAAACCCCACGCTTTTCTGGAGATAGCCGCGGATGACTCGATCACGGTCTGGGTGGGCCAGACAAATCTCGGCCAGGGCACCCACACCGGTATTCCCATGATTATCGCGGATGAACTGGATGCGGCATGGGAAAAAGTGCGGGTAAAAATGGCGCTCGCGGCGGAACCGTTTAAAAGCCCTGTATGGCATGAGCAGGCGACCGGCGGCAGCAGCAGTATCCGCCATCGCTGGGATTTGCTCCGCAAGGTTGGCGCCGCCGCCCGGCGGATGCTGGTTGAAACCGCGGCGGAGCAGTGGCAGATTCCCGCCGAAAAATGTGCCTCAAAAGACGGCAAAGTCATTCATCCGGACGGACGCGGCCTCACCTTTGGCCAGTTAGCGGAAGCCGCCGGGAAACGACCGGTCCCCGAACATCCGTCCCTGAAGGATCCAAAGGATTACCGCATTATCGGCACCCAAAGGGAGCGGTTGGATATTCCGGACAAGGTAATGGGAAAAACCGTTTTCGGTATTGATTTCACCATACCCGGCATGTGCGTTGCCTCTGTCGCCCGCCCGCCCCATTACGGAGCTTCGTTTCGATCCTATGATGAAAAGGCGGCCATGGCGGTCAAGGGAGTGATCAAAGTAGCGCCCCTTGATAACAGGATTGCGGTATGCGCGGAAACCACCCATGCGGCCATGAAAGGGCGGAACGCTCTCAATATCAGATGGTCAAAAGGGTCTCATCCGGACCTGAATGATGACGCCCTGGATGCGTTATTTAAAGAACATCTTGAGAAACCGGCATCAGTGGCTAAAACCGGCGGTGATGTGAAAAAAGCATTGGCGGAAGCTGCTCAGACAATAGAACAATCCTACAAGTTACCCTATATCTCTCACGCCCAAGCCGAGCCGATCAACTGCACTGCCCATGTGGAAAAAGAGCGTTGCAGGGTATGGATACCGACCCAACAGCAGACCGCTACCCAGCTCACGGCATCCAAATTAACCGGCCTGCCCATTGAAAAGGTTGAGGTCATGACCCTGCCGGCCGGCGGCGGTTTCGGCCTGCGCGGGGAACAGGATCCGGTTGAGGACTCGGTTTTGCTTTCCAAAACACTGAACCGTCCAGTCAAAGTGATCTGGAGTCGTGAGGATGACTTTGCCAATGACCGCTTCCGTCCGGCAAGTCAGTGCAAAATAAGGGCTGGATTGGATAAGAACGGCAGGGTAATCGCCTGGTCGCATACAGTTGCCGCGCCGTCCGTGATGTCCAGGCTGATGCCTCAATATGTGAAGGACGGCATTGATCCGGATGCGGTTTCGGGCATCGCGGATATGCCTTATTCTCTCCCGAACCTGCTTGTGAACTATGTAATGGTAAATTCGCCCGTAACCGTGGGATGGTGGCGGTCGGTGGGATTCTCCGTCAATGCTTTCACTGTCGAATCCTTTATGGATGAACTGGCCCATGCCGCCGGAAAGGATCCGGTTCAATTCCGCCTTGATCACATGGAAAAAGACGGCAGACCCTATAACATTCTGTCTCTGCTGGCGGAGAAAGCCGCGTGGGGGACTCCTGTCCCCAAAGGCAGGGCAAGAGGGGTGGCCGTAACGTCATGTTTTGAATCGTTTGCGGCCCACATGGCGGAGGTGTCGGTCAGCGAAAAGGGGAAGATCACCGTTCACAAAATGGTCTGCGCCCTGGACTGCGGCACCGCCGTTTACCCGGATGCGATCCGCGCCCAGTCCGAGGCCGGCGTCGTCATGGGATTGAGTGTTGCGTTTCATGAAAAGGTCCGTTTTGAAAACGGCGGTGTGAAGACGGCCAATTTTAATGATTACCCTGTTCTTACCATGTCTGACGTGCCGGAAATAGAAGTGCACATCGCCAAGAACACTCTCAAGCCCGGGGGCGTCGGCGAGCCTGTTTTCCCATCGGTGGCCCCTGCTGTGGCCAATGCTTTATTCAAGGCCACGGGGGTGAGGCTGAGAGAGCTGCCCTTCAAAAGAGAACTGTTGCTCAAGGGGTAAGGGGAAAGACCGCAAGGCTTATACCCGTTACAATATCCGGTTGAAATGGCATTGATTCGCGATGTGAAATTGCGCCGGGCCGTTCATCTTGCCTTGGCCAAAGCGGTCGAACATGGTTGGGAATATGACTTTGACCCGCTGGAGAACGTGCCTGAGGAAATTCTATATGTGGTGGAGTCAGATAACATTAGAAAGCTGGAATGTAATTTATCTGATTTCCGGAAATGCGAGGTTGACGGGCAGTATCAACGGCCAAGGCGATCCAAGGCGGACCGGTTTAGATTTGACACGAGCTGTATGACCGAGGTGCAAATAGGATATACGGAACAAATCTGATATGATTTTGGACTGTTAGAGCATTGTAATTCCATCCGACAAATCACCGAAGGGGCAAATCGGTGATATTCAAATGCTGAGGAGCAGCCTAAAAGGACTCGTCTATGTCGTTCAAGGCAAGCTGGTTCCGAGACAAACTAAATAAGAAGGCTAAGCGGGGCTTCCAGGGTTATCCGGTCGCGACGATCACGTACTATGGCCCCGACGATCGACGGGCGAGCAAAGTTTCTGTTGGGATCATACTTGAAGAGGGAGGCGAAGTAGCGTTTCTCGAAAGATGTTTCAACGAAATTCAGGATATACGCAAGGACCCAGAAGTCAACGAACAGATCGTGCGTTTTATCGGCCAACACGGAGCGAAGTCAGTGGTAATGCCTGATAGGATACTTGGCTGCCCACACGAAGAGGGAAAAGACTATTCTGAAGGGGAAAAATGCCCGAAGTGCTCATTCTGGGCAATCCGAGACCGGTTCACAGGGGAAATTGTTCAGTGAATGTTTGACCCCAACATCTCGGCCAAGAGGACCGCCTTCGATGTTCCGCTGAAAGCGGCCGAATATCCAAGATTAGCCCCACTACTCGTGATAAAAAATGAATACGAATAAAGATGTTTTAGAAATCAAATGGCCTTGGACGCTGATGCCTTTAGAGTTGGCTGGTGATTGGATAAAGGAAATTCGAAAAGGCCTAAAAGAATTTGAACATAAAACAAAGGACATATTTCCTTTAGCTCACAATAAGTACGAGAACCTTTTAGTATTAGAAATTGATCATGGTGATTCATACATTGTCGTCAAGTATGCTCGTACTAATCGAGGTGGATTACTGTTTAAAGTCGAATGTGCTCTGTCAGATAATCAAGAATTACGAAATAGGATAGAGCATGATCATGTAGATATGGTAGGAAAGACAATACAAAGGGGTTAACAGCCGCCTCCACAAGGACCTGAAAAGGTGGTCGACTGTGCGACTGGCAGAATATCAGCTTTCGGAAACTGACCGGATAGTACCGAATTGCGCTATGGGGTATTACAGCCTCGCTTGCATGAGCTACTACCTTAAGGGCCGACCAGAGTATCCGGAGGTATTAAATGAGAGAGTTGCGCAGAAAAGATCGTGCAATCACAGATGATGAGGCGATAGCCATTTTAAACAAAGCAGAATACGGGGTGTTATCGACCATCTCCCAAGATGGAAAACCATACGGTGTTCCTCTAAGCTTTTGTATCATTGAAAACTGCATATATTTCCATTGTGCTATTGAAGGCAGAAAAATAGACAACATCGAAAAAAACAATTCTGTATCCTTTTGCGCGGTCGGGAATACTGAAATTTTGCCAGATAAATTTGGAACCAAATATGAGAGTGTGATAGTTTCAGGGGAAGTTGTAGAAATATTCGATGATAATAAACAGATTGCCTTGAAAGGTTTGATAAAAAAATATTCTTCAAATTATTTTAGCAAAGGATTAGAGTATATAGATACCTTAAAAACAAAAACGCGAGTTTTCAAGATTCGCATCACACACTTATCGGGGAAAGCAAGGAGAAAGTGATTTTAAATCTGACTGGATAATCCATCCAGATCTCGGTATCATAGAACACTATCATGGCTCTTACCGCTTTCAGTTTTGGTTTGACATGGGCGGGTCAACGGCGGTAAGGCTAAGATATAGGAAATTAATCTGCAACGATTTTATGTTGTTGACTGCCTTAAATTTCATCCGACAAGTCACACGATGTAAGTTCCGTGTGATATGGACTCCTCTCACTGACCGATTTTATTTGATTTTTAGCGCTGGACAGGGGTATTATTCAGCCCAAGCGTAGTATCTATCCCGCTCCAGCAGACTTGACTCGGGCGCTGGTTTCGTTGTGCGGTTCGGATTTTGCCTTTCCAGCGTCATTTCCCTTCACGAGCGCCTGTCTAATCTATTTGCCAAACCTTCTACGCAGGGAGGTGACGGCATGGAACCGAAAGGTTTTCACCGCAAGCTTACCGCCATTCTCAGCGCCGACGTCGCCGGTTACAGCCGCCTGATGCAGGACGACGAGGCCGCCACCGTCAAGACTCTGGAAGCCTACAAGCAGATCATCTCCGATCTCGTAAAGCAGCACCGTGGCCGGGTGGTGGACTCTCCGGGTGACAATCTTCTCGCAGAGTTCGCCAGCGTGGTGGATGCGGTACAGTGTGCGGTTGCGACGCAGAAAGAACTTCAGGCACGCAACGCTGAGTTGTCTGAAAACCGCAGGATGCAGTTCCGGATCGGGGTCAACCTCGGAGACGTGATTGAGGAGGAATCCCGTATCTACGGCGACGGTGTCAACATCGCCGCCCGCCTCGAATCTCTGGCTGATCCCGGCGGAATCTGTGTCTCCAAGACGGCCTTTGACCAAATCGAAACTAAACTCCCCTTCGGCTATGAGTTTCTTGGGGAGCAGACGATCAAAAACATTGCCAAGCCGGTGGCGGCTTACAAAGTTTTAATGGAGCCGCGAGTGACCATCACGAAGGAGTTGCCTGCAAAAATCCAGAGGACCAAGAAGACGAGAACTTTCAAAATCGCCTTCGCTTGTGCGGCAGCCCTGTTGGTTGCAATCGGGGCCGCTGCGGTTTGGCAGTTCATCAGCCATCAAGCTCCACCACAAGAAGATAAGGTCGACTTGAGAAAGGCGGTATTTGCGCCTCCAGATAAAACATCTATTGCCGTGCTGCCCTTCCAGAATATGACCGGTGATCCGCAGCAAGAGTATTTCAGCGATGGCGTGGCCGAGCAGATCATAATAGGCTTGTCGCAATCGCCGGATATCTATGTTACCGCTCGAACCTCCAGCTTCGCCTACAAGGGCAAGTCCATGTCGGCTCGGCAAATCGCTGATCAACTGGGGGTGCGCTATTTGCTTGAAGGCAGCGTCCAGCGCGATGCCGACCGGGTGCGCATTAATGTCCAGGTGATCGATGGCCGCGACGGCAACCACATCTGGGCTCAGCGCTATGACCGCCAATTCGACGACATTTTCGCGCTTCAGGACCAGATAACGATGGATGTAATGGAAGCCGTAAATGTCAAATTCATAGCGGGGTTTTCAGGGACAAGTCTATCGACAAGCCTAAAGGATTATCGGCCCAGCAATCTCAAAGCCTATGAGGCATATCTGAAGGGGGTAAATTTCAATTTTCGACGAACTCGGCAGGACTCTATTGCTGCCCGTAAATTATTTGAAGAAGCGATCGAACTCGATCCAAACTTTGTAGGAGCATACAGGGCCTTGGGATTTTCTTATTTGGATGAAGTATGGTTTCGCATTACCAAATCACCCGAGATATCCATCGAAAAGGCTGAGCAGGTGGCGAAAAAGATAATAGCGCTCACTCCCGATCAGCAACCGCCAGTTAATCTGTTGAGCAGCATAAGCTTGATGAAAAAGGACTATGATAATGCAATCTTATATGGCGAGAAAGCCGTTGGTTTAAGCCCCAACGACAACAGCGGCTATTTTATTCTTGGAATTGCTTTAAGGTGTGCAGGACGTTATGAAGAGGCAAATGTGAAGCTTGAAACCGCTCTCCGGCTCAACCCGCTCAGGCCGCTGACATATGTCAACAATCTCGCATGGTCCTGCCTCGGCAACAAACAATATGACAAAGCGATCCTATTATGGAATGAAATCCTCGAGCGCAATCCGGATTCCCTTTTTGGCTTTCAAGGACTTACAGCGGCGTATGAATTGTCCGGTAACAGGGAGAAGGCACGTTGGGCCGCAGAGAACGTAATGCGACTGAACCCAGAGTTTTCAATCGCCATTGAGGAAAAAATGCTTCCGTATAAAGATGAAGCCTTTACGAAACGTCTTTTTGGCGCATGGCGTGCTGCAGGACTGAAATGAGTCAGTATATGCAAAGCTAATCTTCAATAATTTTGTATTGATAGATATTCTAAATGGCATCCGACGTATCACCAAAGCAATAAACTGGTGATATGTTATCGATTCCGGTCTTATTCTTATATAGAAATTATTTTTGTTCCTTGTTATGAGTGTGCGAGAATCAGATGCAATCTTATTCTCCAAACAATTTTGCAATCAGTGTCGAAAAACAATACCCAGCTGAAATTGCAAAAGCGAGCTTTCCGCTCCGGTATGGAAAATTTTCGGAAATAAGGACATCCGAATATGAATTCGTCTTCAATCTGAATGGCGAAATTAAATTTATCAGAGGCCTAAATACACGCTGGCCTCATCCAGCAGAGCAGCTGAAACGAACGGACGGCAATGATTGGGTATACTATACTGTCGGTGATAAAAGTGGCGCAGATGGCCTCATTTCATGGCTGGGCGAGTATTATTTGCCTTGCCTTCCATATCCCAGCAACCCGATTTGGGAAATTAACTATTTCGCAAATCCTGAAATCATGAATGGATTCGCAGCATGGTCTCAATTATACGCCAATCTGTACGAATCAGCGAAAGATCGGGTACATACCAAGGCTAAAGAATTGGTCAGCTCGATCATAGCCAATCATGATGGAGTGCTACAGGAACGATCCCGAAAGTTGAATGAGATCATAGGCGAACGGGTTTCGGTTCTGCCACCAGATACAAGACATGTAGATTATGAGGTTATTCCGCTTACGATTTCAGATGGATGTCTTTATCACTGCAGCTTCTGTTGCGTAAAATCAGCCCTAAAATTTCAGGTTCGTTCTATGACCAATATTTTGGAACAGATTAGTAAACTGAAAGAGTTCTATGGTCGAAATCTTGATAGTTATAGTGGACTTTTCTTAGGTAACCATGATGCTCTATGGGCGGGAGAAGAATTGATTTGCAATTCTGCCTCAGAGGCTTATGGCGCTTTTGGATTTGAAAAGCTGCGGAAAATTAATCCTTTTCTCTTTATATTTGGAAGCGTGCACTCCCTGCTCAAGTCTGGATACGAACTATTTGAAAATCTTGATCATCTTCCTTTTCATACCTTTATAAACATCGGATTTGAATCCTGTGATAATCCAACTCTGGCTCAAATCGGAAAGCCGTTGGATAGCGAGGAAGTTATTGAGGCATTCGACAAAATGTTAAAAATCAATAGCACATATGAGAACATCGAAGTCACTGGAAATTTTGTTATCGGCAAGGGACTTTCCGACGACCATTATCAATCTTTAAAAGAGTTGCTACGAAACTCAGTTCCGACTTCAAACACAAAAGGAACCATATACCTATCACCTCTAAAAGACAGCCCCAAAAAGCGTGAGTTGCTACCTTTAATCAAGGAAATAAAAGGACAAAGCAAAATACCAGTTTACGTCTATTTAATTCAGCGGCTGTAAGGAAAAATATATTGGATCGGCACATAAGTGATCAATCGGCCTACCGTCGAATTCGGTTAGCTTGGCTTATTAAATATCACCATAACCCTCAGTTTTGCAGCGGACCTGCGCGCGCGTCCCTTCGCGCCGCTCGCGCCGGCCGCTGAACTGACACGTTGAATGTATCACTGTGAATTAGAATTTGATGAAGGTCACGATACAGTGACGGCCCAACACAATTGTTCAACACCCCTATTTTGATTCGATCGCGCAATACGTTTCCGATTGTGTCATAAGTACGGAGGGTACCTACGCTGTGCAACCCCAAACCGGGTAAGGGACCTATGTCTACCGCAAAGAGTGCGCTTATGAAGACTAGGAGACCGGGCAAGGATCTTAACGATCCGCTGTTCTCAGACATCCTCGACTGGACCAACGACAATGCCTCTGATCTGATTTCAG
>Ga0209254_10007415_pt1 | contig 10133 bp, 10 predicted proteins | sample FrelakmetDIP11DI_FD_187148 | JGI IMG/M metagenome (GOLD analysis project Ga0209254, IMG submission 187148) | Freshwater lake sediment microbial communities from the University of Notre Dame, USA, for methane emissions studies - DIP11 DI (SPAdes)... | ecosystem: Environmental > Aquatic >...
CACGGCCTCGAAAGCCTCCCATGAACCGGAAAGTCGTCATCGTTGCGCTTGTCGCACTCGCGATCGGGCTCTTCTTCGTCTTCGACCTCGGACGCTACCTCGACCTGGCGTACCTGAAGAGCCAGCAGGCCGCCTTCGCAGCGTTCTATGCCAGTCACCCCGCGGCGACGATCGCCGCGTACTTCGTGCTCTACGTCGCGGCGGCCGCGCTGTCGCTGCCCGGCGCCGTGGTCCTGACGCTGGCCGGCGGCGCACTGTTCGGCTTCTGGGTCGGGCTTCTCGTGGTGTCGTTCGCGTCAAGCCTCGGCGCGCTGCTGGCGATGCTCGCCGCGCGCCTCGTGCTGGGCGAGTCGGTGCAGCGGCGCTTCGGCGCACAGCTCGCCGCGATCAATGCCGGCATCGCGCGCGACGGCCCGTTCTATCTGTTCGCGCTGCGGCTGGTTCCGATCTTTCCGTTCTTCGTCATCAACCTGCTGATGGGCCTAACGAAGATCCGCGCCTCAACGTTCTACTGGGTCAGCCAGCTCGGCATGCTGCTGGGCACCGCGGTGTACGTCAACGTCGGCACGCAGCTGGCGCAGCTCGAGTCCCTGCGCGGCGTGCTGTCGCCCGGACTGCTGCTGTCGTTCGTGCTGCTTGGAGTCTTCCCCTTGATCGCGAAGAAAGTCGTCGACCACCTCAAGGCGCGCAAGGTCTACGCACGGTGGTCGGACCACCGGCCAGCGTCTTTCGACTACAACATGGTGGTCATCGGTGCCGGCTCGGCCGGTCTTGTTTCCGCCTACATCGCGGCCGCCACGAAGGCGCGGGTGGCGCTGGTCGAACGACACCGCATGGGCGGCGACTGCCTCAATACAGGGTGCGTGCCAAGCAAGGCACTGATCCGTTCGGCGAAGCTGCTGTCGCACATCGCGCGCTCGAAGTCGCTGGGTATCGCCGAAGCGAGTGCGAAGTTCGACTTTGCCGATGTAATGGAACGCGTGCAGCGCGTGATTGCTGCCATCGAGCCGCACGACTCGGTCGAGCGCTACTCGGCGCTGGGCGTCGACTGCATCGAAGGCAGCGCGAGGATCATGTCGCCGTGGACGGTCGAGGTGCAGACCGATGCCGGACCCCGCACGCTGACGACGAAGAGCATCGTCATTGCCGCCGGTGCACGGCCGTTCGTGCCACCGATCCCGGGGCTTGAAGAAGTCGGCTACCTGACGTCCGATACCGTGTGGAATCTCCGCGAGCTGCCGCGGCGCCTGGTCGTACTTGGCGGCGGACCGATCGGCTGCGAGCTGACGCAGGCGTTCGCGCGTTTCGGCTCGCAGGTGACGCAGGTCGAGATGCTGCCGCGGATCATGATCCGCGAAGACCCGGAAGTCTCGGCGCTGGTGAAGCAGCGATTCGAAGCCGAAGGCATCCGCGTGCTGACCGGGCACAAGGCCGGCCGGTTCCAGCTTGAGGACGGCGAGAAGATCCTGCTGGCCGAGCACGGCGGCGCGGAGGCGCGCATCCCGTTCGACGTCGTGATCGTGGCGGTCGGCCGCATTGCCAACACGCAGGGCTACGGGCTCGAAGAACTCGGCATCGGAACCACCAAGGCTCGCACCGTCGAGACCGACGACTATCTTCAGACGATCTATCCGAACATCCTTGCGTGCGGCGACGTGGCCGGCCCGTACCAGTTCACGCACACGGCCTCGCACCAGGCGTGGTACGCGGCCGTCAACGGGCTCTTCGGGACGTTCCGCCGGTTCAAGGCCGACTACCGCGTGATCCCGTGGGCCACCTTCACCGAGCCCGAGGTCGCTCGCGTCGGACTGAACGAAACGGAAGCCAAGGAGAAGGGAATCGCCTACACGTCCTCCGTGTATGGCATCGACGATCTCGACCGCGCAATCGCCGACGAGGACGCCCACGGCTTCGTGAAGGTGCTGACGGCCCCGGGGACCGACACGATCCTCGGCGTCACGATCGTCGGGGAGCACGCGGGCGACCTGATCGCCGAGTATGTGCTGGCGATGAAGCACGGACTCGGGTTGAACCGGATTCTCGGCACGATCCACATCTACCCGACGCTCGCCGAAGCGAACAAGTACGCGGCCGGCACGTGGAAGCGCGGCACCGTCACGCAGGGGCAATGGACGTTTCTCTCCGCCTTCCAGGCCTGGCGGCGCGGCGCCACCGGCGTCGGCAGCGTGCTCGCCGCGCTCCGCGCCGTGCAGAAGGACAAGCGTCCGGCATACTCGACAACGTCACACTGACAATGACCTTCGCGTGGCCACACGGGACATGACACCGGATGCGACGATCGAGGAGGGAGCGCGCCTACGAGCACCTGCGCTCGGGGTCGAACGCGTCGCGCTGGCCCTCGGCATGACCGGCGCGCTGGGCGAAGAACTGCTGGCCGCGCTGATTGCCTCCCCCCGTTACCGGCGGGTTCATGTCGCCGTGACACAGGCGATCGTCTCGGCCGCCTCAAAGTTCCTTCCCTGGTCCGTCGGATCGTCGCCCGTGACGGCCGATGACGCCTTCGTCTGCGTGACCGATGACTCCGTGCCGCTCGCGCCCACGTCGCCACTGCAACGCGTCGGTAACGATCAGTTGCTCGCGGCCGCGCAGGCGGCGCGGGACGCCGGCGCACGCCGCCTGGTGGTCATCGCGCCGCTGTCGGCTCTGTTGCAGCTGAACGCGGCATCGCACACCGTGTCGAGCGAGCAGGAACTGGCACTGGTGGCAATGAGATTCGAGACGCTGGTCATCGTGCGGCCGACCCGCGACGAGATCGAAGACTCCAGGGCACCCTGGCTGCAGCGAACCGTGACTTCGCTTGGTCGCAGCGTGCTGGAAATCATGCTGCCCGCACAGGTGCAGGCGCTGCGACCGAAGACGGCCGCACTTGCGATCCTCGCGGCGGTCGAACGCATGCCGCCCGGTGTACATGTCATCGGCGCACGGGAATTGACAGAGATCGTCGCCGAGACGATGGCCGCCTTGCTGCCCAGGCGACCCCGTCTACGCTAGATGAAGCGGCCTCCTCGCTCGCATCGGCTTGCTGTCACCCGAGAGCAGTATCGGTGGCTCAGGACGGCCGGCCACTGACATGCGCCTCGCAATCATCGTTCCGGTGCTGAACGAGGCTGACGGCGTCGGCCGGACACTGGCGGCATTGCAGCCGCTGCGTGCACGCGGGGTACGCGTCATCGTCGTCGACGGCGGCAGCGCGGATGGCACGGTCGACATGGCGCGGCCGCTGGCCGACGACGTTATCGCCGCCGCGCGCGGCCGAGCGCGCCAGATGAACGCGGGCGCAAAGCACATCGGCGACGCGGCCGAAGTGCTGCTGTTCCTGCATGCCGACACCCGACTGCCGCCGGACACGGACCAACGCATCGCCGATGCAATCGGTGCTGGCGCGCGCTGGGGTCGCTTCGATGTTTTCCTCGATGGCCGGGCAGTGATGCTTCGCTGTGTGGCGCTTTCAATGAACTGGCGGTCGCGCCTGACCGGCATCTGCACCGGTGACCAGGCGATCTTCGTCGAGCGCACGCTTTTCGCGTCGCTTGGCGGATTCGCCGACCAGCCGCTGATGGAGGACATCGAGTTCACGCGTCGTGCCCGGCGCATTGCGTGGCCCGCCGCATTGCCCGGCGCCGTGACCTCGGGCCGGCGCTGGGAACAACGCGGCGTGTGGTCAACGATCCTGCAGATGTGGTCGCTGCGGTGGCGCTACTGGCGGGGGGCCGATCCCGCCGCGCTCGCTCGCGAATACCGGGAGGTTCGCTGATGCGCGGCCTGCAGGTCGCCGTGCTGGCACGGGCCGCGATACCTGGTGCCGCCAAGACACGCCTGATTCCTGCCGTCGGCGCGGAAGGCGCGGCCGCCCTGCAGGCGCATCTGACGGAACTCGCGCTCCGCCGTGCCTGCGCCACGCAGCAGCCGGTGCTGCTGTGGCTGGCCGGCCCAGCGGACCCCTCCGTGACGCGGCTTGCACACGAGCTCGGCGTCGAGGTACACCCCCAGCCCGACGGCGATCTCGGCGACCGCATGCTGACTGCGTTGCGCCATGCTCAGGCATGCGGCCGCCGCGGCATCGTCATCGGCACCGACTGTCCCGCACAGTCGGAGGCGGATATCGAGCACGCCGGCGCGCTGCTTGCCGAAGTCGACGTCGTGCTGCAGCCCGCGCACGACGGCGGCTACGTGATGATCGGCATGGCGCAGCCGCACCCGCAGGTCTTCGCGCGGATGCCGTGGGGTACCGACGCCGTGCTCGAGCAGACGCGCGACCGCATTCGCGCCCTGGGTCTGCGGCACGCTGAGCTGCCGGCCCTACCCGACCTCGACCGGCCGGAAGATATCGCCGTCGCACTGGCACGTGGCTGGATCGAACGCGGAGCTTGGGCGTGAAGCCGCTTGCAGCTGGCCTCGCCTGGGTGCTGTGCGGCGCGGCCTTCGCCCAGGCCGGCCCGATCGCTCCTCTGTCGGCCTCGACCGACGGTCGCATCCCGCCGCCGTGGCAGGTGATCACGCTGCCCAAGATTCCACGCACGACGCAATACAGCGTTGTCACGTTCGATGACCGCCGGGTCGTGATGGCGGAGGCCGACGCCTCCTACGCAAACGTACTGCACGCGCTGACGGCGGATACCAGCACCAACCCGATCCTGCGCTGGAGCTGGCGGGTCGAGCGTTTTCCCGCTCGATCCGACCTCACGCGCAAGGCCGGCGATGACGTTGCCGCGAAGGTCTGCGTGCTGTTCGACCTGCCGCTCGCACGACTGTCCCTCTTCGATCGGGCAAAGATCGAAATCGGGCGACGATTGTTCAAGCAAACCCTGCCGGCGGCGACAATCTGCTATGCATGGGATCGAACGCTGCCGCCCGGTACCTGGTTGCCCAACGTGTATACCGATCGAGTGCGTATGCTGGTGCTGCGCTCTGGGAAAGTCGGTGACCAGGGACGATGGTTCGAAGAACGGCGCGACCTGCGCGCCGATTTCGTTCGGGCCTTCGGTGCCGAGGCCGAAGGCGGCCTGCCCGCTGTCGCCGCGATCGGATTCGCCACCGACGCCGACAACACCGGAGACTCCGCGCTGGCCTATTTCGGGGACATCGCATTGGAGAAGGATTGAAACGGATCCTGCTGGCCGGCGGCGGCCACGCGCACGTGTTCGTGCTGCGCGAACTCGCTCGGCGGCGCGTTCCGGGCCTGGACGTGACGCTCCTGACGCCGTACGACCGGCAGCTCTACAGCGGCATGCTGCCGGGATGGATCGCCGGGCACTACACGCTCGACGAGCTGACGATCCCGCTGCAGCCGCTGGCGAACGCCGCCGGCGTGCGCCTGACGCTGGACCGCCTGGTCGGACTCGACCTGCTGGAGCGGCACGCGATCACGGAGCGCGGCGCGGCGATTCCCTTTGACACCGTTTCCCTGGCGACAGGCTCGTCGATCGCCGTCGGCGCGATCGAAGGCGCCGAACGCTTCGCGCGCCTGCTGCGGCCGACGCACGAGTTCGTTGCCGCGTGGACGGCGCTGGCCCCTCGTCTCGCGGAGGCCGATCGGCCAAAGATCACCGTCGTCGGCGCGGGTGCGGGCGGCCTCGAGGTTGCCCTCGCCGTTGCGCACGCAATGAAGCGAGCTGGCAACGGTGCCCTGGTCCAGGTGGTCACGGGCGGTGCACTGCTGCCGGGACACAGTGGCCGCGTGCGCGCGCTGGTCACCGACGCCTTGATGAGGGCGCAGGTCCGCGTCATCGACACGGTCGCGACACGTATTGCGAGCGGCCATGTCGAGCTGCAGGACAGCTCGCCGCTGACGACCGACGTGACGCTGATGGCCTGCGGCGCAGCCCCACCGCCCTGGCTGCACGACACCGGACTGGCACAGGATGAAAACGGCTTCCTCGCGGTCGACCATCACCTGAGATCGGTTTCGCACGAAGCGGTCTTCGGCGCGGGCGACATCGCATCGGTCGTCGGCGCGCCACGCGCGCGCTCCGGCGTCTACGCGGTACGTGCCGGCCCGCCGCTGGCCGACAACCTGCTACGCCGCGCACAGGGCAAGGCGTTGCGCAGCTACACGCCCCAGCGCAGTGCGCTCTACCTGCTCGCCACCGGGCCGAAGCACGCGATTGCCTCGTGGAGCGGGCTTTCGTGGCAGGGTGATTGGGTCTGGCGCTGGAAAGACCGGATTGATCGTGGTTTCATCGCAGCCTTTCGACCTCAGTGAGATCCTGATGCGCACCCTCGCCCTGTTGGGATTCATTTTCATTCTCCTGCCGCTGCTGGTCCTGGCCGCTGGCCAGTTCGGCTGGCTGGCGGGACGCGCTCCGACCGAGCTCGGGGTGCGCGACGGCAAGCTCAAGCCGCCATCGCGCACCGACAACAGCGTCAGCAGCCAGGCCGCACTGTGGCCCGAGGGCGAGCATGCCAGCCGGTACGCACAGATCGCGCCGCTGGCCACCGGCGGCAACAGCAGTGCTGCGATGGGCCGCCTGCGGACACTGCTCGCCACCTGGCCCGGCGCGCGCGTCGTCGAGGATCGCGCCGACTACCTGCGCGTCGAGTTCATGACGCCCTGGTTGCGCTTCGTCGACGACGCCGAGTTCTGGCTCGATCCGGCGAACAATGTCATCCATGTGCGTTCGGCCTCGCGCCTCGGCCGCAAGGACTTCGGCGTCAACCGGAAGCGCATCGAAGCGATCCGTGCCCAGCTGAGTACCGCAGGCACGTGAGGCAGGGCGGCAGGACAGACGACACAGGGTCAAGCAGCGGCGCAACTCTGCCGAAGATCAAGGCACCTCAACTGTTACGGTGCCGCCATGACATCGCTCGCCGTTCGTCTGGTTCCCGTCCTGGCCCTCGCCTTGGCCGCTCCGGTTGGGGCCGATCCCCCGCCCCATGCCAAGGCCCATGGGTGGCGCAAGAAGAACGATCCGACCTACATCGGCTACACCGGCAAGACCTGGCCGCAGGACTACGGCGTGATTTCGGGTCAATGCCAGACCGATGTCATTCTCGGCGTGGCCGGGGCCGCCGTGGGAGGCGTCCTTGGCTCGCAGATCGGCGACGGCGCAGGCCGCACCGTCGCGACGATTGCCGGTGTTGCCCTCGGGGCGATCGTCGGCTCCAACATCGGGCGCCGGCTCGACCAGGGTGACCAGGCCTGCATCGGCCACTCGCTCGAACTCACGCCATCGGGCCAGACTGTGCGCTGGACCAGCGCGAGCGGCGGCACAAACTACCTTCTGGTGCCCGTAAAGGATGTCGGCACCGATTGCCGCGAGTTCAGGCTCGAGGCCAGCGCCAACGGCAAGCGGTCCTGGGGTACCAAGGTTGCCTGTCGCAGCGGTGACGGGATCTGGGCGCTGCGCAGCTAGATTCCTCGATCCCGCCGCCCGGTGGCGGCGATCGTTTGAGGGCCATTCGATCTCGCCAGCGCGCGCGCCCGTGCGCGGACGCGGGCCAAACAGGCGCACCCTGAGCCCTGGCTGTGGCAAGAGCGCCGGGCGCGCTCGTTCGTTTCGTCGGTGCGCAGGCAACCAACGATCGTGGCCTGCCGCGCACTCGCCTGCCGCCTCGCACCAATTCGCAGTTCGTGTGCGACTCCTCCGGCCTTCGCGCGATCAGCTCGCAGCGATCACACCGCAGGCAATGCGCGGCCCGGAGTTTCCGGCCGGCTGGGTCTTGTAGTCGTCCGGATCGCGATGCACGACCACCGCACGGCCGACCACGCTGTTGCCCACGCCGCTGGCAGCGCTCAGCGTCTGGCTCGTATAGCTAAATTTGGCCACGCCGTTGGCATCCGCCTTCAGGTTGGGCATATCACCCGCATGGCTTGCGCCTTCTGAATAGTGCGCGTGCGGCTTGGCACCGGGATTGAAATGCCCGCCGGCGCTGGTCGCATCCGGTGCCGAGCAGTCGCCCTTCTCATGCACGTGGAAGCCGTGCTCCGCGTTCGGCTTCAGCCCGCGCACCTCCGCCGTCACCAGCACCTTGCCGTCGCGCTGCTCGAATCGGGCCCAGCCGCTCGCGGCATTGCCCTGTGTCGGCTTCAGGTCCGCCTGCGCCGAGGGGCCGGCACTCATGCTGGCGCAGCCCGCCAGGACCGTGGTGCCCAGTGCCGCGGCGGCCAGGGCAAGTTGTTTCGAGATCAGCTTCATGCGAGGTCTCCATGTCGATGGCACGCCTCGTGTGCGAGGCGCGCGGTGGCCCGGGTCACCGTGCGCCTAGGCTAGCACTGGTAAAGGGGCAAGGCTCGATTTGTTTCCGGGTCGGAACCGCTTTGTTGCGCACTCCGATGAGCGCATACGCTGCGCGATCGAGTGCCGCCGCACACCGTCCTGCGATCTGGACCAAGCCCCCGGCGCTCGTAACCACACCGGCCTGTAGTGAGAGGGCGGCTTGCAAGCTCGGCGTGGAAGCGCCTTTGCAGAACTTGCGGGACACAGCGACCACCTCGCAGGCGGACCGCATACCCGCCATGCCGGCGAGCCTTCTACTTCAGCAGGCTTCGAAGCATCCACGCTGTCTTCTCGTGGATTTGCAGGCGCTGGGTGAGCAGGTCCGCGGTCGATTCGTCGCCGGCCTTGTCGACGGCGGGGAAGACCTTGCGCGCCGTGCGTGCCACGGCCTCGTGTCCGCTGACGAGCAGTCGCACCATGTCCATCGCGTCCGGCACGCCAGGCGTCTCGTCGATCGACGTCAGCCGCGCGAACTCGCTGTTGGTTCCGGGTGCCGGGTAGCCCAGCGAGCGGATGCGCTCGGCGATGGCATCGAGTGCGGTCCACAGCTCCGTGTACTGGTCCATGAACATCAGGTGCAGCGTGTTGAACATCGGACCTTCGACGTTCCAGTGGAAATTGTGCGTCTTCAAGTACAGCGAGTAGGTGTCGGCCAGCACGCGCGACAGGCCTTCAGCGATCTTCGCGCGGTCCTTGTCGGCGATGCCGATGTCGATGGTGGGAGCACCGTTCATGCCCGTTGCTGTCTTACCCTTCTTGGCCATTGCGACCTCCGTCGAATACTTCATCACATCGTAGCGACTGACCACTCGACTGGCCAATCGGGAATGTCTACGGCTTCGATAGCCTGGCTTCTACCACGTCTCAACGGGCGCCTGCGGCAGCTTCGTCACGCCCTGCAGCGAACACTTCAGGACCGCCTGCCGCACTGCCTCGATCGCCGGCGTGCGCGTGAAGGACTTGCGCCAGGCCAGCACCACGCGCCGGTCCGGCGCCGGCGCCTTGAACGGAACGTACTCGAGCAGGGAGTCGCGCCCGGGTTTCTCGGGCACCGATGTGCTCGGCAGCACCGTCAGTCCCAGGCCCGAGCCGACCATGTGGCGGATCGTTTCGAGCGACGAGCCTTCGAAGGTCTTCTGGATCCCCTCTGCCGACGAAGAGAAGCGCGAGAGTTCCGGGCAAACCTCGAGCACATGGTCACGGAAGCAGTGACCGGTGCCGAGCAGCAGCATCGTCTCCTTCTTCAGGTCCTCGCTCGGAATGCTCTTGCGCTTGGCCCACGCGTGATGGCGCGGCATCGCCACGACAAACGGCTCGTCGTACACCGGCTGCATCAGCAGTCCGGTCTGCGGCAGCGGCAGCGCCATGACAGCAACGTCGATCTCGCCGGTCTTCAGCAGCTCCATCAGCTTGACCGTGAAATTCTCAGTCAGCAGCAGCGGCATCTCGGGCGCGTCTTTCAGCAGCTGCCGCACCAGGCCCGGGAGCAGATACGGGCCGATGGTGTAGATGACGCCGAGCCGCAGCGGCCCCACGAGCGGGTCCTTGCCCTGGCGCGCGATCTCCTTGATGCGCCCCGCCTCGTCGAGCACCTTCTGCGCCTGCCCGACTATGCGCTCGCCCGCGGCCGTCGTCGTGACCTCGCTGGTACGGCGTTCGAAGATCTGCGTGCCCAGTTCTTCCTCGAGCTTCTTGATCGCGACCGACAGCGTCGGCTGGCTGACGAAGCAGGCCTCGGCTGCACGCCCGAAGTGGCGTTCACGCGCCACGGCCACGATGTACTTGAGTTCAGTGAGTGTCATGCCTGCGATTCGTAACTGCGCGTCATGCCGCAAGAAAGTCGTACCGTCCTTCGTACCAGCGCCGCACGTGTTCGCGTGCGGCCTCCTCATCCTG
>Ga0209254_10007416_pt1 | contig 10132 bp, 10 predicted proteins | sample FrelakmetDIP11DI_FD_187148 | JGI IMG/M metagenome (GOLD analysis project Ga0209254, IMG submission 187148) | Freshwater lake sediment microbial communities from the University of Notre Dame, USA, for methane emissions studies - DIP11 DI (SPAdes)... | ecosystem: Environmental > Aquatic >...
GACAAAAGTTGATGATCGAAAGCCTCCAGTGGGTAGGGGATGCAACACCGGAAAAATTCGAACAAGTTGCTGAGTGGGTAGTTGAGCACAACCTGTGGATCAAGCGGCGTTCCGATGTAATTTCCCTTCTCAGCAGCCACGCTAAAAATGGCGCACAGGTATTTATCGCCAGCAGTGTTGTCGAGCCGATCGCAGAATCGTTTGCCCGGCGTTTTGGAGCGCAGGCCATCGGCACACCGGTTCAAATCGAAAACGGGCGCGTCTGTCTTGCCGCCGGCCTCTTTGCCAGCGACAGGAAAATACAGGAAGTCCTCAACCGCCTCAATGTTACCCGCATAGATTACGCCTATGGTGATACTGCCTTGGATATCCCCCTGCTTGAACACGCCGATCACCCCGTCGCCGTTTATCCGGATAAAGGGTTGTACGATTTTGCTAAAAACCGCCGCTGGGAAATTTTTGGTGAGCGTTCATAAGCTCATCCACTCGCTCATGAGCAATCCATAAACAAGGTGGAATCATCCGGATTGTTCGGAAAACCTCGCCCCTTCATGATCATGCTGTAAAATTCCCGCATGCTTGAGCGCTGAGCCCCCCTGCCGAAAATCCACCAGATCATGGCAGGTCTTCGGGGTGGGTTTGATGAGATTCTCGCCAGGACATGATTCCCAGGAAAATCAGCGCAGCAAGTGATATCACAGCTCCTATAACTAAAACTGCAATATAAGGGGGATCGGGATGGTTGGCAACCACTTTTATTGACAAATCGACAGGTGTCACCGGGAATGCATTTTTTGCATACTCTATCCGCCATAAGCGGATATACTGCCACATATCGTGCATGAGCAGCATTAATACTCCCAACCCCCCTATTCGGAGTGCCAGGGAACCGGCATGATTTTTATACCAGGCCTGTGCCTGGATTGCCCCCAGGAATAAAAGCAGGGTGAAGGGAATAATGATCATGCGTGAAGAAACCCGCTCCCCGGCGAGCAGCGGGATATGCAGGAAGGTCACCAGCCGGTAGATATTTCCAATGGCGAGCAGGGATAAGACGCCTATCGGTAACAGCAGTTCAGGATAGCCCCGGTCCCGGTGTCTGTTCATTAGCCATAAGATCAATCCGAAGAACAACACGAATGCAGTGCCGGCCAGCCCTGCGTGCAGGTCAAACTCCCACCATCCCAGCACGGTTAGCGGCGACCGGCCTGAAAGAGACTGCTCCGGCGGTATGATCGTCGTCAACGCCTTCAGCACATCCATTGCGGTTGGGTATCCTCCAAGATACTCTGTGTCAAAACTTCTCATTTGCAGGGCCGGCGGCAGGATCCGCACCATGCTGACCAGAATGGAAAATAGAATCGCTGTCAGGATGCGCGGTAAAATCCGCCAGTTGACCAACCCAATGAAACCGAGCAGGAATAATATCCATACAAAATGGTGATAGGAGCCCTGTAGGAAAATTACCAGCAGGGTTACGGACATCAAAGTGATCCACTTCCAGCTCTGGTCCCCTTCAAGCAGGTTGAAAACCATCAGGAAAATCCAGGGGAAAAGAAAATACCCGACCCATGATGCGTGGCCTACACTGAGGTGGGAAAGAAGATGTCCGTTGAAATTGAATAAGAAAATAAGAACCGCAGTAACCAACAGGGAGAGAGTAAATTTCTTCCTGATTTTAAGCAAACCGATAAAACCGATTGAATAAAAAATCAGGATGTCTATATACATGAACATCCTTATATCCATAAAGCGCATTAATAATATCTGGGGTGAAAGCAGCACATCCGGGAGGCTCATAAATCGGTCTGTCACTCCGCGCAGTGCAGATGCATCCGGCATATGCAGTGGGACTACACCCTTCACTACTGCATCTTGAAGGAAGGCCAGCCTCGGAGCAGAAATTTCAGCCCAATCATGAAAATCAACTGTGAAAACACCCCAATTGAAGAAAATCCCGTAAAGGTAAATTCCTGCCAGGAAAAGCACACCCAGCCAGACAAAGCCCAGCCAGGGGTATTTTTTTTCTTCTTCTGGGTCAAAAAGTCCCCGGATCAGGTGATCGAATGATTCTAAGAGCCGCTTTACAATCGATTCCATCGGTGTCCAATCAATCCAATATCAATATGATTGTACCAAAGAAGCCGGCACTAAGCCTGGCAGCGCACCTCAGCTGCGCAATGGTATATTTTCGAAAGCAGCAATGCTTTCCCGCCAGTGATCGGGTATGGGTATGGATGCTTTTCGTGGATAATCGTAAGCCACCATTACAGTTTCTGCCGTGGCAAAAACTTTCCGCTCATCCAATCCTTCAATCTGGTAGGCATAAACAAAGCTCTTATTACCCAAACGGGAAACTCCCACACCCACTCGAATTTTTTCATGCAATTCGATGGGTGCCAGGTATGAGATTTGTAAACCGGCGACAATCATCCCCAGCTCATGGAAGGATTTCCCATCAAACAATCCTAAATGGAGCAGATACTCCATCCGGGCTTGTTCGAGGTAAACACAAAATTGGGTATTATTGACATGCCATTGGGTATCCAGGTCAGAATAACGCACTTGCATTGGGTGGTAAAAGCGAAAATCAGGCATTGCACTCCCTTCTTGCGGACTGGTAATTGGATAAGAATATTTAAAATATTCCGCTACATTACATCCTGATACTATAAATATCATGGTTGTTAGAAAAAGGTCATCTAGGATGGATGATCTCTGTCACTTGCATCCTTATTATTTATTGAATAAACTTAATGAGATAATTCGTGTAATTTTACCCATATTAATTGATGAGGCGAAAAGTATTATGCAAATAACCAAACAGGCCGATTATGCCTTACGGGCGATGATGTACCTGGCAAAAATTGACAGCACCCAACGGGCATCCACCAGCCAGATTGCCAAAGAACAGCATATTCCTGCCTCTTTCCTGGCAAAAATTATATCGCAGCTCTCCATCGCAGGACTAATTAATACATCTCGTGGGGCCCGTGGAGGTGTTTCCCTTGCCCGTAAACCCGAGGAAGTAACTATCCTGGAGGTCGTAGAGGCAATCGACGGTCCGATACTTATCAATGAATGTACGATCAGCACCTACGCATGTCCTTTTGGCGAGGATTGTGTCCTCCAACCCCTCTGGTGCGAGGTTCAGGGCCAGCTTGTGGAGAAATTGCGCATAACTACTTTTGCCACATTTTTGCCCAAGGTGGCGGTCGAAGGTTAACCTTGGTGATGTTTGCCTCCCGAGTACCGGAGATCCTGTCGTAAAGATTTTTCCTTCCTGAGATAAATACCTGTTCAAAGAGGCAAAAAGACCTCCCCCGGTTTTATTGCCTCTTTGGCTATTAAACAACCGTTGATCTCCCATGATCAAGAATCTCCATTTCATGGGGTAGAATAGAACCGGTCAATCACCACCATCCTGGTAGAAATATGAAAATCATCCAAGTGTTATCTGATCCCAGGTTTTTCATCGTGACACTGGTTTCTATTGCTGGAGTAACCCTCCTTGTCCCGGCAGAACAGACTCTCGGGTCGAATCTTTCCTTGATCATCCTTCACGGGGCCTGGGTGTGGTCCGGATTGATCTATTTTGGGCTGGCTAGTCTCATCGCTCTCCTGGCAATTCTAAGTCGGCAGCCCAGGCTTCATCTTGTTTCCGGGTCACTGGCAAAGACCGCTCTGGTCTTCTGGTTAACTTACCTGCCTATGTCCCTTCTGGTCATGCAAATGAATTGGGGAGGCTTGTTTTTTGATGAACCGCGTTGGAAAATCCCGTTTACGTTCGCTGTTGTGGGACTGCTCATGCAAAGTGGTCTGGCGCTCATCAACCGCAGGATCCTCACCGCCGCATTCAATCTGGTTTTTGGGGTTTCCCTATGGATTAGTTTAACAGGATCACAAACCATTTTGCACCCGGAATCCCCAATTTCCCAATCTCAATCCGGCAGCATCCCGATGTTTTTCGGATTGCTGCTTACCCTATCCCTGCTATTCGGGATTCAGGTCACACTCTGGTGGATGAACAGGGCAGGCAAACCGGAGCTGACCAGTCAATGATTGCTTTTCGGCAAATAAGGAATCCACTCATCCTGTTTTTTATTGTCCGGCTCCTTTTGGCCACCGGGGAGAGGATGTTTTCACCATTTCTGCCTACCATAGCCCGTGGACTCCATGTTGAAGTAACCCAGGTTACACTGGCATTATCGTTATCCTTTATGGCAAGCGCCTTCAGCCCTTTCCTGGCAGTAATTTCCGACCGTTACGGGCGCAAACCTGTTATCCTGAGCGGCCTTGTTCTCTATACGGCCGGCTGTTTGCTCCTGGCAGCTATCCCATATTACGCTGCTTTCTTAATCGGCGTCCTGTTCATGGGTGTAGCTCACAGCTTGATTATTCCCACAATCCTCGCCTACATGAGTGACCGGATATCCTATCAGAATCGAGGTTTTTATCTGAGTATGATTGAAACCAGCTGGGCGCTCAGCTATATCATTGGAATTCCGATCATGGCATTCCTGGTTGTTAGTTACGGGTGGCGGTTTCCATTTGGAGTGTTGGCCGCCAGCAACGTCGTGCTATTCTTTTGCGTTCTCTGGCTTGTCCCGGAGGATCATACCTTCCTCCAGTTTGGTAAATTCAGCCACATTGGCAATCTCATCCGCAGTATTCCCGCCCTGGCTGGCTTGATGATAGCATTTGTTTTCGGCATATCCGAACATTCCATAAATATCGTCATGGGTATCTGGATGGAAGATGGTTTCACATTGGCTATCCTGGCAATTGGCGGGGTGGCTTCGCTGGTTGGTATCTCCCAACTCATCGGTGAACTGGTGGCAGCCTTCGGTGTGGACCGGGTGGGTAAGCAGCGCTTATCCAGGCTGGCATTGGTGTTGAATATTTTCATCCTGCTGCAGATATTCTGGATGGGAAAATCCCTCGCCGGAGCAATGATCTGGTTATTTTTTGCCTTCCTCACTTTCGAATTATTCTTTGTGTGCAGTTTGAGTATTATTTCAGAAATCCTGCCTGAATCAAGGACCACCATGGCCGCCAGTTACACCACATTTATCGCCTTTGGCTTTGCCGCAGGAACCTACCTTGGACCTTACCTTTATCCTTTCGGAATTGAAACTGTCGCCATCTCCAGCGCAATTCTCAGCGGCTTGGCTCTGCTCCTCTTTTGGCTGTTCCTCTCCCCAAAACTGCCCCCCGACCCTGCCTTGGATTAGCTATTGGATAAAACCTTGTTAAGCAAACCCAATGTCACGCTCCCCCTGCAGGGCCAGATATTCTTGTTTCTGGTTGTCAGAACGATCATGTCCGTCATGATACGCATGGTGCACCCTTTCCTTCCTGTATTTGCCCGCGGCCTGAACGTAGACCTGGAGACATTTGCCCTGGTATTGTCTGCCTCCTATGCCGGGGGAATAATCGGCCCGTTTGTGGCCACCGTATCGGATAAAACGGGCAGAAAAGCCGGGATGCTGCTGGGCCTTTTCATTTTCACCTTGGGAACCTTCGTCATAGTGATCTGGCCGAACTTATTCATATTCTTCCTGGCTATCATGCTGGCCACTATAGGTCGAAATATCGTCATACCGGCCATGGTGGCTTATATTGGCGATCACGTCCCATTTGAAAAACGGGGGGCGGCAATTGGTATCATAGAGACAAGTTGGTCCCTGGCTTTTATTCTCTGTATTCCCCTTGTTGGCCTGTTGATCGAAGAAGTAGGCTGGAAGGCGCCCTTCACCATTCTGGCATTATGCAGCGTTGCCATGATTACTGCAGTTCAAATAGCCCTTCCCCGGGACGAGGTACGAAAACCATCTTACCGGCAGCAACCCTTTGCGTATTTACACCTTGTCCTCAATAATCGCAGCGCTGTTTCCGGTCTGATTATGGGCCTGTTTGTCTTTACTGGTAGCGCCTCCATCCAGATAATCTTTGGTGCGTGGCTGGAAGATTCATTTAAATTAAGTGTTACTGCCCTGGGTCTTGCCGCCATGGTAATTGGATTTGCGCAGCTTGGCGGAGAACTGCTGTCAACCACCCTGACCGATCGCCTGGGAAAAAAGAGGTCGGTATATATTGGGCTGTGCCTGAGCATTCTTGTGTGCGCTATGATATTCAGGCTTGATGATACATTACAAGGGGCTTTGATCTGGCTTTTTATTTTCTTTATTGGACTTGAATATGCCGTTATCAGCAGCATCTCAATGATGTCGGAAATTGTGCCGGATGCTCGCGCCAGCATGATTGCCACCTACTTTGCTACGGTTTCCATCGGTTTTTCCATTGGCCCAATCATCTCCACAAAATTGTACAACATTGGTTTTCCAGCCATTGCTCTCGCATGTGTGATATTATTCAGCGCCGGCATATTCTTCCTATCCAGAATTCGAATACCAGTTAAATCCGATTAATGAAATCCCTTGAAAAGTAATTTCCCTTTCCAAAATCATAGCAGACACCTTCCGGGAACACGCATGCTTACATTCAAGCAGCTCATCCAAAATCAATTCTTTCTCTTCATGTTCGCCCGGCTCATCTTTGGTACTGGACAAAAAATTATTCACCCATTTCTGCCAGAATTTGCCCGCGGACTGGGAGTTGATATTACAGCACTCTCATGGGTGCTTTCAATGTCTTATGTCGGCAGTGCTCTGGGGCCATTTACAGGGACTTTCTCCGATCATTATGGAAGAAAAAATGGCATGGTTCTCGGGTTGGGGGTGCTTCTATGCGGTTTATCTCTCCTGGTATTCTTTCCGTCGGTGCTCACTTTCGGTATTGCACTACTGGGAGGTACCCTGGGGAAAATAATCTTCATGCCGGCGTTTCTGGCTCATGTAGGCGATACAGTTCCATACGAGAAACGCGGCTTCGTCATCAGCCTGGCAGAAATGACCTGGGCATTAAGTTACATAATTGGAGTGCCTGTTGCCGGTTACATCATTGAAATGTATAGCTGGAAAGCCCCTTTCATCTTTCTCGCAATTCTTGGGGGCATCGCCTTGCTTCTAATCATCTTGCGTGTCCGCAGCCAAACGCTGCCTATCACACAGGGGAATTCCATTTTCCGCAACATAACACATGTCTTTAATCAAAGAATTGCCCTGTTGGGTCTATTTGCCGGGTTGATGATCGGCACTGGAAATGAGATGGTGCGCGTGGTTTTGGGATCCTGGTTTGAAGATAGTTTTAATTTATCAGTGGTTGTGATTGGAATTTCGACAATGACGGTTGGTTTTGCCATGCTGGCCGGGGAACTCTTTTCCGCTGTAGCCATGGACCGTATCGGCAAACGGCGCGCCATTAATATCGCCTTAGGCATGGTAATCCTTGTCAACCTCAACATTTTCTGGATGGCGAACCAGTTTGCCAGCGCTATTTTCTGGCTTTTCTTATTCTTTATGTTCAATGAAATCGCAATTGTCAGTTCGCTGACACTTTCAAGCGAACTTGTACCAGAAACTAGGGCTACCATGCTTGCCACATATATCTCATCCATTACTTTAGGCTTTGCTGTTGGTGCTCCACTGGCACCTTTCTTTTATCAATGGGGTTTTGAAATTACAGTCCTGGCCAGTACTATCTTCTATCCAATTGCCTTGCTATCCATCAACAAGATTTTCACTGCCAATAAAAATGTCGTTCAAGAGACAATTCTTGCGAATGATTGATGGTTGTTTTCTGGTCAAATGGGCTGTTGATCGAACGGTTTGGCTGGAGGATTCGTTCGGTTTACGCATTGTTGCCCTGGGGCTGCCTCAGCATTAATTGGACTTGCAGACATGAGGGTAGATGTGCTGACAGCAACGATTACAGATCGTCTCAGAAATAAGAGAGCCATAAGGATTGAGTTGGTAGTAAACAGCCTCATCGCACTGCTCCTGCCCTGGACTGGCAGCAGAATTGCAGGGGCTTTTATTGGCTTGTTCCTGCTCTCCCTGACTTCGGAGTTCGTTATTAAGAGCAGCCTGCCGGTCATGGCTGAAATCATGCCAAAGGCCAGGGCACCCTTGATGGGTTTCACCGTAGCGGCCTGCTTATACGCCCGGGCAACCGGAGCTTTGATTTCACCTGCGTTATACCAGCAGGGATTTCTGGCAAACGCAGCTGCAGCGTTCTTCCTTTTCCTGGCGGCCTGTTTCTTCCTGAGGGACTTAAATATCCGTCCGCCGCAGGAACTTCTTTCGGATGAATACCCGGGATAAACCTCATCCCTTGTCCGGTATAATAAAGAGTATCGGTCCAGACCTTGAGGATTGCTGTTAAGCAAACCGTCTAGATTAATGCCGAAATCAACCGACTGCAGGCAGTCAATTACAATAGGAGATATCCATCCAGTGCCTACTCTGGAAAAAGCCCGTCAATGGTACCGTGATGTAGATGCAGTTCATAACTTTGGCCATATTGAACGAGTCTTCAATATGGCTGTCCGCCTGGCTGGCGAAGAAAATGCCGATATGGAAATAGTTATGGCAGCCGCCTTGCTGCACGATGCCATCGGGACTACTCCTGGAGCAGAGGCGCGCAGCGACCATCACCTTGCTTCTGCTGAATTCGCTGCCGGAGTGCTGGCTGAAGAAGGCTGGGATGAAAATCGTATCGCTGCCGTTCAGCACTGCATCCGCGCCCACCGCTATAGGGATAACAGCGAACTCCCGCAGACAATCGAAGCCATGGTGATTTTTGATGCGGACAAGCTGGATGTGCTCGGGGCTGTTGGTGTTGAACGTGTCATTGCCTACGCCGTACTGGCCGGTGAACCCGTCTTCAGGCAGCCCTCACAGCAGTTCCTGCAAACCGGGGTAAAGATACCCGCTGAACCGCACTCCGCTTACCATGAGTATTTATTCAAACTGGTTAAAATCAAGGACCGCTTGTTTACCAGGTCTGCCAGGTTGCTGGCTGAAGACCGTGATTGTTACCTGGGAGAATTTTTCCAGCGTCTGGCGGATGAGATGGAAGGAAAGCGCTGAAATCAAGCAATACGAAAGCAATCCGGACGAAAATATAATGAGTTAATACCCGTATTCAGGGTTTGAAGGAAGGAGTATTGCCATGGCTCCCATTTGCAGTACCGGAAACATTCTGCACATAGACCTTACCAACCGTTCCACCTGGGTGGAAAATCCCCCGAACTCCTTTTACCGCAAGTATGGCGGCGGCAGCGCCATGGGGGTCTATTACCTGTTGAAAGGGATGCCAGCGGGTGTTGATCCGCTTTCTCCGCAAAACATTCTTACCTTATTTACCGGCATTCCCACCGGCCTGCCTGTATCCGGACAGTCACGCCTGAATGCCAATGCCAGGTCCCCGCTGACGGGGGCTGTAGGAGATGGTCAATGCGGTGGTTTTTTGCCGGCTATGGTCAAATTTTCCGGATTTGACGGGCTGGTGATTAATGGGCGGGCTGATCGTCCGGTCTATATATGGATACATGACGGCGAAGTTGAAATACGCGATGCCGGTCATTTGTGGGGAAAAACAACCGGCGTTGTCGAGGATATGTTGAAAGAGGAACTGGACAATCCGAAAATTGAAGTGCTGCAAATTGGTCCGGCAGGAGAAAATCTTGTCAGGTTTGCAGCCATCATCAACATGGTCAACCGTGCAAACGGGCGAACCGGCATGGGTGCAGTGATGGGCTCCAAGAACCTGAAAGCCATTGCTTTTTACGGCAAGCATAAGCTCAATCCCGCCGATCCCAGGAAGCTCAGCCAGATGTTTCGGGAGGGGACAAAGAATATCCCCAATTATCCATCGGTTGAGCGCATGCATATCCTTGGCACAACCGGCGGCTTATCCGGACACAACCTGGCCGGAGGCCTGCCAACCCGCAATTATAACGAAGGTCAGTTTGAAGGTTACGAATCGATCAGCGGCGAACGCATGCTGGAGACCATCCTCACCAGGCGAGACACCTGCTTTTCATGCACCGTTCGCTGCAAACGCGTCGTGGAAACAGAATTCAATGGCCGGCAGGTATCCGAACGTTACGGTGGTCCGGAATTTGAGACCATGGCCACCTTTGGCTCGTACTGCGGCAATGACAATATGCATGCTGTTGCCCTGGCTAATCAACTCTGCAACTGGTATGGGATGGATTCCATCTCCT
>Ga0209254_10007417_pt1 | contig 10131 bp, 7 predicted proteins | sample FrelakmetDIP11DI_FD_187148 | JGI IMG/M metagenome (GOLD analysis project Ga0209254, IMG submission 187148) | Freshwater lake sediment microbial communities from the University of Notre Dame, USA, for methane emissions studies - DIP11 DI (SPAdes)... | ecosystem: Environmental > Aquatic >...
CATCGAGGCGCGGCGGAGAGAGCCGGAAGAGTTCCACAAGCGCCTGGAGCATTTCATCCGTATGACCCAGGCGGATAAGCAATTTGGGTATGATATCGAAGCGTATTATGAATAGGAGAAAATAAATGTCAGACAACTCCATCATCATCATCGGCGCCGGGTTTGCCGGGCTTTCCGCCGGCATCTACGCCCGTATGAACGGCTACCAGACCACGATCTACGAGATGCACGACCTGCCCGGCGGATTGTGCACCGCCTGGAAGCGCGAAGGTTATACCATCGACGGCTGCATCCACTGGCTGGTGGGCTCTTCGCCGCAGAGCGGCATGCACCGTTACTGGCAGGAAGTGGGCATCGCCCAAGATCGGGAGTTCGTGTACATGGACGAATACGGGCGCTTTGAATGCGCCGATGGGCGCACGCTGGTGCTGTATTGCAATGTGGATCGTCTTGAGAAGCACCTGCTGGAGTTCGCACCGCAGGACGCCGAGCCCATCGGCGAGCTCATACAGGGCATCCGCCTGTGCCTGGATTTCGACCAGCCGTCTGAAGCCGATCCACCGCTTAAGCGCTTGCAGAAAAACACCCGATTCATGTGGGTGATGGCAACAAAAGGCAAGCAGTTTCAAAAATGGATGCAGATCACTACCGAGGAATTTGTACAACGCTTCAAAGACTCGCAATTACGTGAAGCCCTGCGCGAGATGTGGGTGCCGGAATTTTCCATGCTGTTCATGCTGGCGACGTTCGCCTACCTGCATAACCGGAACGCCGGTTACCCTATCGGGGGCTCGCTGCCCATGTCACTGGCGCTGGCAAAACGCTACACGAGTCTGGGGGGCGAGATCCATTATGGCAAGCGGGTAGAGAAAATCCTGGTAGAGGGCGACCGGGCGGTGGGCGTTCGCCTGGCGGATGGCACCGAGCAGCGGGCGAGCAGGGTGATCTCCGCTGCTGATGGCTACACGACTATCTTCAAATGGCTGGATGGCAAGTACACCGACGAAAAGATCCGCGAGCCTTACGAAAAATGGCCGATTTTCCCGCCACTGCTCTATGTGGGCGTGGGCGTGAAGCGCAGCTTCGAGGACACGCCGAAGACGGTCTCCGGAATGAGCTTCCCCTTGCGGGAGCCGTGCGAGATTGGGGACGCGGTACAAACCAGGCTGCCGGTGCACATCTTCAACCAGGACCCAACCATGGCGCCGCCGGGCAAGACCAGCCTGGTGGTTATGCTGCCCAGCAACTACGAATACTGGTCTGAGCTGGCACAGGATAAAGCCGCGTACGATGAGAAGAAGGACCAGGTGGCCCGCACGGTTATAGAACTGCTGGAGCAGCGCTTCTCGGGCATCTCGGAAGATGTAGAAATGGTCGATGTGTCGACGCCGGTGACTTTCGAGCGCTTCACCGGCAACTGGAAGGGCAGCTTCGAGGGCTGGCTGATCACACCGCAGAATTCGGCGACGATGATGAAACCAATGAGCCAGACGTTACCCGGACTGGGTAAATTCTACATGTGCGGGCAGTGGGTGGAGCCAGGTGGAGGTTTGCCGACAGGCGTGATGTCGGCTCGCCGGCTGGTGAAGGTGATCTGCAAGGAGGACGGGAAGAAATTTGAGACGACGGTGAGCTGAGCCTGTCACCATCAAGATCTCTCCTCCCAATCCACCCATTCCACCCGGCTCAGCTCCAGGTAGGCACTGACCGCCTGCCCGATGGTGGGGAAGAATAGCTCGCTGCCCAGGCGGGTAAATAAGCCAAACCGCTTGAGCTTATCTTTCACCGGGTCTTTCATCTCGGCGAAGACCAGCTCGATGCCCGCCTTCGTCAGCTCATCATCCAGCTCTGCCAGCATATCGGCGGAGGTTATATCGATGCTGGTGACCGGCTCGGCAGACACGACGAACCAGCGCACCGGCGTGGGCGATTCGTTAACTGCCGCAATCACACTGTTGTGGAACTGCTCAGCGTTGGCGAAGAAGAGCGGCGCGTCCCAACGGAAAATCACCAGCCCCGGGATGCGCCTGGCATTGGGGTAACGGGTGATATCGTGGTAACCCTTTACCCCGTCGGCACGCCCCAGGACGGCGTAATGCGGTCGCCAGCCATCCCAGACAAACTCGAGCAATGCCACAATAATGGCAAATAAGATCCCAGGGATTGGCCCAAAGACCGCCACGCCCAAAAAACAGGCCATCGAGAGCCAAAACTCCCACCTCTGGATGCGATAGAGGCGCTTCAAGTCGGCGATCTCGAACAAGCCGATCGCGGAGGCGATCACTACCGCTGCCAGGGCTGTATTGGGTAAATTCTGCAGCAAGCTGGGAGCGAAGAGCAGCAAGAGGGCAATCGCCACTGCCCCCACAACACCTGTTAACTGTGTTTTGGAGCCAGCCGCTTCGGCCACCGGGGTGCGTGAGGAGCTGCTGCTGATCGAGAAACCCTGAAAGAAGCCCGCGCCCAGGTTGGCAAAGCCCAGGCCGATCATTTCCTGGTTTGGGTTCACAGCTTTCCCCGTGCGGGCGGCGAAGGTGCGCGAGAGCACGCTAGTATCGGCAAAGGCGACGACCGCGATGGCGATGGCACCCACAAACAGCGAGCCGAGATCTTCAATATTCACGCTGGGGATCGTGAAAGAGGGCAGCCCCTGGGGGAGCGAGCCGACAACAGACAGACCCGCCACCGCTGCCAGGTCGAAGATGCCCGTCACCAGCGTGGCGACAACCACCGCCACCAATACAGCCGGAAAACGCCGGTAACGCTTAAAGGCCAGGATAAATACAAGGCAGGCAGTGCCGATCGCCAGGGCGACCAGGTTGGTCTCACCGGCTAAGACGCCCTGAATAAAGGAGCGCGCTTCCTCGATCACGCCGTTGCCCCCCGCTGAAAAGCCAAAGAGCTTGGGGAGCTGCCCGATCAGAACGGTCAGGGCTATGCCGTTCATGTAACCGTAGCGGATCGGCTTGGAGAGCAGGTCGGTGATGAATCCCAGGCGAGCTATGCCCGCACCCAGGCACAGCAAGCCGGTGAGGATCGCCAGCATGCCCGCCAGCGCCACGGTGCGATCTGGGTCGCCGGCTGCCAGCGGCACGATCACCGCCGCAATAATAGCCGCCAGCGATGAGTCGGGTCCCAGCACCAGAATGCGGCTGGGTCCAAAGATGGCGTAAATGATGAGGGGGACTATGGTTGCGTACAGGCCATAGATGGCAGGCAAGCCGGCTGCCTCGGCATAGCCCATACCCACCGGCACAAGGATAGCGGTGAGCACCAGTCCTGCCGCCAGGTCGCTGCGCAGCCAGCTTTTACGATAGTGGCGCAGGGTGTACAGGCCGGGCAGCCATTTCCACAAGCCCGCCTGGGCGGCTGAATCAGCCCCAATGTTAATTCGACCAGGCGTGGATAATGACTCTTTTGTCGTATCTGGAGCTGGCTTCGGCTTGCTTTTTTTGCCCATTCCCGTCCACCCCAAAATTTGATAGAGTTCGAATTTTAATGCCTTCGCAAACCAAAGTCAATGACCTGCGTCCCGCAGGGTGTACTCAAATGTTGTTAGATTGGGGGTGTATGGAGTGAGCGGCTGCGCCGCTCACTCCATACACCCCCAGAAACTCTGCAACAACATTTTAGTGCTCCCGTCCCGTAAAAACGGAAATGAATACAGGCCGAAGGGAGTTAGAAAATCTCTCATCCTGCTCCTATCTCGCTGTTGCAGACTCAGTATAAAATATAATGTGAGAAAAATCACGATATAATTTACGTGCCACGGAGATTCATTTCATGCTCATACCCACTCAAACTCAAGCGACACCAGAGCTCAAGACAGCTCCCGGTCCGCGTGGAAATATCATTCTGGGGAACCTGCCTGAAGTACAGCGCAAGGGTTTCCTCCAGTTCTATTTAGATGCCTGGCGCGAATATGGCGACGTGGCGCGCTACCAGATGGGACCCATGGTGATCCACTCCATCGTCCGCCCGGAGCATGTGCAGCATGTGCTGGTCAAGAATGCTGATAACTACCACAAGGGCTTAAGCCACGACAAGCTGCGCATCGCTCTAGGGAATGGCCTGCTGACCAGCGAAGGGCCTTTCTGGAACCACCAGCGGCGGCTGATGTCCCCTACCTATACCCCGCGCGGTGTGAGGCGCTACGCCGAGATCATGACGGGAGCAGCACGTGACCTGCTTGGGGGCTGGAAGCCCGGGCAGGTGGTTGCCGTCAACCAGGAGATGATGGTGGTGGTGATGAATGTGATCTCGCGCGCCATGTTCGGGGTGGATATCGGTGAAAAGCACACCGATGCCGGGCAGGCGCTGGGCTATATCCTGGAGTTCGCCGCGGCACGCACGATGAGCCTGATCGACCCTCCCCTCTTCATCCCAACACGTGCCAATAACCGCCTCAAATGGGCGCTGCGCACCATCGATGAGTTCCTATACGGCATTATAGCTGAGCGGCGCCTGCAGCCCCCAGGCGACGACCTGCTCTCGCTGCTGATGAACGCTCGCGACGAGGAGACGGGCGAAACCATGGACGAGAAGCAACTGCGCGATGAGGTGCTGATCACTTTCTTCGCCGGTCACGAAACCACCGCCCAGCTCTTCTCCTGGAGCGCCTACATGCTCGACCAACATCCGGAGGTGGAGGGGCGCCTGCACGCCGAGCTGGAGCAGGTGCTGGGCGGGCGCACCCCTACATTGGAGGATGTAGCGAAGCTCACCTACACCCGCCAGGTGATCGATGAAACGCTGCGCCTGTATTCGCCGGTGGCTGTGACGGCCCGCGATGTGATTGAAGAGGATGCCATCGACGGTTACAAAATCCCTGCCGGGTCGATGGTGATGATCGCCCCATACCTGACGCACCGCCATCCCGAATTCTGGGAAACGCCGCTGGAGTTCAATCCCGAGCACTTTACGCCGGAGAGCGTTAAGGCCAGACCGCGTTATGCTTACTACCCGTTTGGCGCAGGCCAGCGCACCTGCCTGGGGATGCATTTCGCCCTGCTGGAGGCCGTGCTGGTGCTGGCAGAGGTGACGCAGCGCTACCGGCTGCGCCTGCTGCCCGGACAGGAGATCGAGCCGGTGTTCATGGGCACGCTGCGCCCGTGCGGTGATATCATGATGAGGCTGGAAATGCGATAAAATATCTAAAGGTTATCTCAAAAATTAGTTGAGGGCATTACCAGTAGTTAATTTAACGGTATTCACACCAGGGAAGGTAAACGAAAATGCAGAATGGAAAGCAATCCAAACAACTCGCCACGCTGGCAGGCGGCTGCTTCTGGTGCCTGGAAGCGGTTTTCGAGCAGCTCAAGGGTGTAGAGAAGGTGGTCTCGGGGTACGCCGGGGGAAAAGTGGTGAACCCTTCCTACCGGGACGTGTGCACGGGCGGCACCGGTCACGCCGAGGTGGTGCAGGTGACGTACGACCCGGGGCAGATCAGCTACCACGATCTGCTGGGGGTATTCTTCAGCATCCACGACCCAACGTCACTCAACCGACAGGGGGCTGACGTGGGGACGCAATACCGCTCGGCGATCTTCTATCACGATGAAGCGCAGAAAGCCGCCGCCGAGGCGATGATGCGCGATCTCACGGCAGAGAAGCTATGGCACAACCCCATCGTGACCGAAATTGTTGCCTATACGAAATTTTATCCGGCGGAGAACTACCACCAGGAGTACTTCCGCAACAATACTTACCAGCCCTACTGCCAGGCGGTGATTGCACCCAAGGTCGCCAAGTTCCGCAAGCAGTACCTGGAGCGGCTGAAAGCCTGATATAGACCTTGTCCGCAAATTCGATATGAAGAGCTTGATCAAGGTATGCTTCATTTTAGGCTTGAGCCTGGCCGCCCTCACAGGTTGCCTCGGTCAACGGCGAGCAACCCAGGAAGCGCCTGCACCGGGGACGGCCACGCAACCCCCTCAACCAACGCAGCCAACTGCGGCTGAAGCGCCGGCTGTAACGATCATACCGCTTTCAACCCTCGTGCCCCCAACTGCTACGACCGTCTCAGCCACGGCTACATTTTCTCCAGAAGAACCGGTAACAACCCAACGAGACATCATTGGGACATGGCAAGGCAGATTTCTTGGCGAGCTAATCCTGATATCCTACTTTCCCGATGACACTTACATGTTTAAATGGTTGGATACCAATATCCGCATGGCGAGAGGCGGCTATAGAATCGAAAATTCTCAGCTCATCTTCCGGGATAGACAGGGAGTGGACTCTTGCAAGCAGGGCACCTGGAATGTATTCGTAACCCGGCAAGGGGACAAGCCGGTGCGGCTGCGCTACGAGCGGATGGAAGACGAGTGCGAGGACCGAAATCTCGCATTCAAGGAAGAGCAGCAGGCTGCCGATTTGCCGCCTGTCCCGTTCACCCCGGCAGAATTGCCAGTGAGCCGGCTAAAGGATGTGCTCGGCACCTGGATGCTCACGCTCGAAGGTGAGCCATCCCTGATCGAATTCCAGGAGGATGGCCTTTACAACCTGAGAACCAAAGGAAATTTAACAGCAGTCGAGCGTGGCGACTACGGCCTTTTGGGCAACCTCCTGCACTTCTTGAAATCGCCTCGAGAATGCCCAGGTGCCGAAGAGGCTACCTATGAAGTGTATGTTTCCATGAAGGACGGAAAACCAAATAAGCTGTACTTCTTACTGGTCGGCGAGGACGGCTGCGCCAATCGCGAGCAAGCGCTAAACGGCAAATTGCTCACGATATTCACTCCATAACCGAGGGCTTCTAACACGCTCATCACCACCCACCGAAATTCAGAGTTTTGGGTCATTGGGATTTACCGTGATGATTTCCAGATTTGGGGGTGTCCCCCAAATCTGGGTACTTCCAAGGCGATTCCCAAAGAGCCAGAGTTTTCCAAATAGCGCTGCCAGGTAATGCCAACTCAACAGCCTGGCTGCGAGATGTGTAGAAAACCAGGACAAACGACGTGGTCGCTTCGTCGTTTGTTGCGGGACCGGCTGGTGAAGTTTTTTGTTCCTGATTGAGGCGATTATTTATTTAGGAAAAGGTTTCTGTTAAGCTAACATAACAATCCGTCACAGCCAGCCACGTTTCCCGTCATAACAAGAAATGCAGTTATTTTCTGCCAGGTTCCTGACCGGTATACCTGCATTGAAACCTGTCGAAAGAAATCTTCGAAGGAGGTATGGATGACGAGACAACCCCAATTCCCCATCCACACTGCCAGCTCAACGACCATCAGCCGGCGGGGATTCCTCAAGTTCTGCAGCCTGATGGCAGCTACTCTGGCTTTGCCAAGCCACTATGCGGGGAGGATCGCTCAGGCGCTGGCAGATGGTCCACGCCTGCCGGTGGTCTGGCTGGCATTTCAGGATTGCACCGGCGACACCATGTCTTTCCTGAAGGCCAGCCAACGAACCGACCCCTTGCAGCCGGGCGTGTCCGACCCATCCATCGTAGATATCCTGCTGGATTTCATCTCGCTGGAATATCACGAAACGCTGATGGCGCCCTCCGGGGCTAACGCAGAGCTTTCCCTGAACAATGTGCTGCAGAACTATCCCGGCGCATACCTGGCGGTGGTCGAAGGCGCAATCCCGACGGGGGCTGGCGGCGCATATTGTACCATCCGCGGCCGTACGGCGCTCAGTATCGCCCAGCAGGTGCTACCCGGGGCGTTGGCGGTGATTGCAGCCGGCACCTGCGCGGTGGATGGCGGTCTTCCGGCAGCCGCTCCGAACCCTACCGGAGCGACCGGCGTGCGCACCGCCATGCCGGGGCTGGCAAACTTCGCGGCCCTGCCGGGTTGCCCGACCAACGTTGTGAACCTGGCGGCGACGATCGTGTACCTGATCACGTTCAATGCCCTGCCGCCGCGTGATTCTGCTGGCCGTCCCGTTTTCGCCTATGAAGAAGATATCCATGATGAGTGCGAGCGCAAGACCCATTATGAGCACGATCGCTTTGTACTGGAATGGGGGGACGCGGGTCACCGCCAGGGCTGGTGCCTGTTCAAAATGGGCTGCAAAGGGCCGGAAACAAAGCACAATTGTTCCACAGTTAAGTGGAACAGCGCCACCTGCTGGCCCGTGGCAGCCGGTCATGGCTGCGTAGGCTGCGCCAGGCCGGGCTTTTGGGATGCGTTCCCGGTCTATCAGGCTCTCGAAGACGACTAGGAGAATATACCATGCCTGAAATCCATCTTCCCGTGGTAACCAATAATGGCTCATTGCCCACCCGTCGCATCGTCATAGACCCGCTGACGCGCATCGAAGGCCACCTGCGCATCGAGGCCGTGCTGCAAGCGGGTGTGATCACAGACGCCTGGAGCTCGAGCACCATGTTCCGCGGTATCGAGACCATCCTGGCTGGGCGCGATCCGCGCGAAGCCTGGGTTTTCGCCCAACGCATCTGCGGCGTCTGCACCACGGTGCACGCTCTGGCTTCCGTACGCGCCGTGGAAAATGCCCTGGGCATCAGCATCCCGGAGAACGCACGCATTATCCGCAACCTGATCGCTGCCGCCCAATTCATCCAGGATCATGTGGTGCACTTCTATCATTTGCACGCCCTGGATTGGGTGGACGTGACAGACGCCTTGCAGGCAGACCCAACTGCCACCAGCGCCCTGCAACACTCCCTCTCTGCCTGGCCTAATTCCAGCCCGCAGTATTTCGCCACTGTCAAGACCCGCCTGCAGGGACTGGTGGATAGCGGGCAGCTCGGTCTTTTCGCCAATGGATATTGGGGGCATCCAGGCTACAAGCTTACGCCAGAAGCCAGCCTGCTGGCAGTGGCGCACTACCTGGAAGCGCTAGATTTCCAGCGTGAGGCTGTAAAGATTCACGCCATACTGGGCGGCAAGAATCCGCACCCGCAGAGTTACCTTGTGGGCGGTGTCTCCGTCCCGGTGGATCGTACCAGCACGAAGGCCATCAACCCGGGACGCATCGCCGAGCTGCGCACCCTGGCAACACAAGCCCTGAACTTCGTCAGCCAGGTCTACATTCCGGATTTGAAGGCGATCGCTTCTTTCTACAAAGAATACGCCGCACTGGGCGGGGGACCGGGGAACTACCTATCTTATGGAGAATTTCCGACCAGCGGGACAGCCTTACCCTACTTACCAGCCGGGATCGTTACAGGCAACAACCTTGAGGCGCCTCCCCAGGCGCTGGATACCGCCCTGATCGCCGAGTATGTAACACATTCCTGGTACAACTACAGCGGGGGAAACGGGGTTGGACTGCATCCATCTCTTGGAGAGACATCGCCCAATTACACCGGCCCCACGCCTCCCTACGAGGCGCTGAATACAGGGGAAAAATATTCCTGGCTGAAGTCGCCGCGCTATAACAACCTGCCGATGGAGGTGGGACCGCTGGCGCGTGTTGTGGTGGCTTACGCTGCCGGTCATGCCCGCCTGCGACAGCTCGTCGACCAGATGCTGGCGGCGCTGGGGTTGCCTTCCCAGGCGCTGTTCTCCACCTGGGGACGCATGCTGGCGCGTGGTATCGAGACTCTGGCGCTGGCTGAGCAGCTTAGCTCCTGGATCGATGATCTTGAAGCGCACATGAATGCTGACGATACCCTGATCCACAACGGCGCCATGTGGAACCCGGCAACCTGGCCGATGCAAGCCAGCGGCTGGGGTGGCACCGAAGCGCCACGTGGAGGGCTGGGGCATTGGGTCAGCATCGCCAACCAGCGCATCCAGCGCTACCAGGCAGTGGTGCCAACAACCTGGAACGGCTCCCCGCGCGATGCCCAAGGTCAACGCGGGCCATTCGAGCAGGCGCTCCTCGGAATCACGGTCGCAAATCCCGAACAACCGCTGGAGATTCTGCGCACCATCCACTCTTTTGACCCTTGCATGGCCTGCTCGGTCCATCTTATTGACGCGCGTGGGAAAAGCTTGGGGATCACAGTGCAGCTTGAATGAACGATTTTGGAACTGGCCAATGCTTGACTCTTTTCTAGCTGATCAAGAACGGGAGGAGTTCTATGCCTGATAGGACATGGATCACCATCCTCGGACTCGGGAACCTGCTTCAACGCGACGAAGGATTCGGTATTCATGCTTTGCATGCCCTACAGGCACACTTATCGCAAGTGGAAGGAGTACAGTGCCTGGA
>Ga0209254_10007418_pt1 | contig 10131 bp, 19 predicted proteins | sample FrelakmetDIP11DI_FD_187148 | JGI IMG/M metagenome (GOLD analysis project Ga0209254, IMG submission 187148) | Freshwater lake sediment microbial communities from the University of Notre Dame, USA, for methane emissions studies - DIP11 DI (SPAdes)... | ecosystem: Environmental > Aquatic >...
CTTTTTTCACTAAAGTCTCGGGTGTTATAGTTTCTCCCGCTTTGAATCCATTAAGATCCCTGAGCGGTATACAATATACAACCTTTTTACGTCTGCTGGAAAAGGAGGCAATCTTAGGCATCTTTTTGTACAAAGGCACCTGTCCACCTTCAAAACCCATGGGCACTCCCCGCCTACCGCGGGATTTTTGCCCTTTTGCTCCCAATCCAACCGTATGCCCGCCCTTACCACTACCATAACCCCGACCTACTCTTTTCTTACCCTTTTGTCTATTATTATTTACTATCCTACTTAGATTCATTGTTTGTTTTCTTTAACTTTTGCAAAGCCTGGATGGTGCATCTGACATTGGACAGTTTATTACTGGAACCAAGCATTTTTGCGGACACATCCTTCACCCCAGCCAGCTCTAAAACTACTCTCACAGGTCCCCCGGCTATGATTCCAGATCCTTTTGGGGCAGGTTTTAAAAGCACCTTAGCCGCCGCATATTTTTCCAAGACCTCGTGGGGAATGGTGGTGTCTCTAAGATTGATTTCCTTAACATTCGACTTAGCTTTGCTCAACGCTTTTTTTATAGCACCGGCGACATCCTTGGATTTTCCTAGACCGGCGCCGACTTTACCCTTGAAGTCTCCCACCACTGCCAGAGCAGTAAAACCTATGGCATTACCGCCAGTGATCTTCTTGGAAACTCTTTTTATATGATAAACCCTCTCTTCAAATTCTTTGGCTCGAACAAAGCCAGGTGTGCTTCCCATCATAACTTCAAGCCTCCTTCCCTAGCCCCTTCGGCAATTTCCTTTATCCGGCCATGGAATTTGTAGCCATTCCTGTCAAATACGACTTTTTTAATCTTGCCTTTGATGGCTTTCTCCGCCAATACCTTGCCAATAACATGTGCGGCTTCAATTTTAGTTTTGGTCTCTTCATGGGCTTTTTTTATCTCCGCCAAGGTAACTCCGACTAATGTCCTACCCTTGGTATCGTCAATTATCTGCCCATAGCTGTATTTGTTGGACCTAAAAACGGAAAGTCTTGGTTGTTGAGATGTGCCCACAACTTTCTTCCTAATCCTAAATTTCCTTCTTATTAAATTAGTTTTTCTTAATATGACTTTAGCCATTTTATACCTTTCCTGTCTTACCGGGCTTGGTCTTGACTACCTCACCGGCATATCTTACACCCTTTCCTTTATAGGCTTCGGGCTTTCTCAAATCCCTGATCTGAGCGGCGGTCAGCCCCACCAGCTGCTTGTCTATGCCTTTAACTATGATCACCTTATTCTCCTCAACCTCAATTTCTATACCAGCCGGTTTGGTAAAAACAACGGGATGAGAGTAGCCCAAAGAAAAGGACACGCCTTTGCTTTCGGGTTTAGCTCTGTAGCCCACCCCTACTAACTCCAGTCTTTTTTCATAGCCATCGGTTACACCCTTTATCATATTGGCTATCAGCGCTCTGGTCAGACCCCAGTAGGCTTTGTTACCTTTCCCGGTTGTCTTCAATTCCACATTAAGACGGTCACCTTCCTGAATTATCTTAACCTCCGGTCTTAGTTCATAGACAAGTTCACCCCTACTTCCCTTAACGGTAATAGAACTCCCCTTGACGGTCACGGTAACACCTGCCGGCACAATAATTTGTTTCTTGCCTATCCTAGACATATGCTAAAAAGCCTGGCAAATGACCTCTCCACCTAACTTTTTCTTTTTGGCTTCTGGACCACTCATTATTCCTCGGGAGGTGGAAACAACCAATATACCATGCCCACCCGACACCGGTTTTATATCAACACTGCCGCAGTAATACCTTTTTCCAGGTTTGGAAATACGTTTTATTTCTGAAAGCTTGATGCTTCCATCTTCTGTGGCAAAATCAAGTCTTAAACCTTTGAAGCTCTTACCTTCCGGCTTGAAGGTTTTGACCTCGGATAGAAAGCCAGCCTGTTTCAGAACATTTGCCACACCAGCACATTCCTTAGAGTAAAAAGTTTCCATAAAAGGCTTACCCGCCATAACGGCATTTCTTATGGAGCTGATCATGTTTGAAAGTCTGTCGACACTCATTTTACCAACTAGCCTTTCTGACACCGGGTAGCACGCCTTTATGAGCGAGCTCCCTAAAACATTTACGACAAATTTCAAATCTTCTCATAAAACCTCTCGGGTTACCGCAGAGCTGGCACCTATTGTAGGCACGAACTTTGAACCTGAACTTGCCTTTGCTATGTTTTTGTATTAATGCTTCTTTAGCCATATATCAACAGTTTGTAAATATATCATTAATGACAGCCAAAAACAAAGCTACCCTTCCTGGGCAAAAGGCATGCCCAGATAACTTAGTAATGATTTGTTCTGCTGCTTATTGGAACTTGTACAGACAATTGTCACTTGTAAACTTCTAACGCCCTTAGTGGTGTTGGGATTCACCTCAGGAAAAATAGTATGTTCAGTAATCCCTAATGAATAATTTCCCGTCTTATCAAAAGACTGGCTGTTCAGACCTCTAAAATCCCTGATCCTGGGAATGGCAATGCTGATCAACTTATCAAGAAATGACCACATCAGATCTCCTCTTAACGTGGCGGCATAGCCAACAACATCACCTTGTCGAACCTTAAAACCGGATTCTGAGAGCCTGGCCTGCCTGGGAACGGGCTTCTGACCTAAAAGTTGGGCAAACTCTGTCACAAAGGCTTCTACCGCCTCACGATTTTCTCGGAAAGGGCCGATGCCGGCATTGACCACGATCTTACGTAAGCGGGGAATTTCCATGGTGCTTTTAAAGTGGAATTCCTTTTTCATTTTAGTTACCGCCTCTTTAAAATATTTTTCTTTTAGTCTGTTCATATTATTTCTCCAGGATCTTGCCCGTAGCCTTATTCACCCGGTAAATTTTCTCATCAACCACCTTTTTGCCCAATCTAACAGCCTTACCAGAGTCAGCGTCAACATACATAACATTGGAAACATGGATGGGTGCTTCTTTCTTGATGATACCGCCCTCCTTTGACACTGCCCCAGGCTTGACATGCTTTTTAGCTATGTTGACTCCCTCAACAACCACGGCGTCTTTATCGGTCAATACCCTCAATACCAGACCAACCTTTCCTAAGTCTTTGCCTGCGATAACTTTAACTTTGTCGCCCTTTCTTATTTTCATATTTTTACCAAACTTCCTTTGCCAAAGAGGCTATTTTTAAAAATCCGGCATCCCTTATCTCCCTGGCAATAGGTCCGAATACTCTGGTGCCCACCATAAGACCATCCTTATCCATAACTACGGCCGCGTTATCATCAAACCTGATGTAACTCCCATCCTTTCTTCTAAGCTCCTTCTTACATCTGACGATGACCGCCTTGACGATGGTATGATCTTTAACAGTGCCTGTAGAAATAGCGCCACGTACTGAGGCAGTGATCACATCTCCTATACCGGCAAATCTCCTCTTAGAATGCCCAGGTATACCTATAAGAAGAAGGGCCTTAGCACCTGAGTTATCTGCGACTATCAATTGGGTTCCTATTTGAACCATAGACCTACTTGACCTCCTCAGCCAACTTTTCTACTACCTTCCAGGTGACAGTCTTGCTGTAAGGGGCGCATTCTTCTATGAGCACGCTATCGCCCAGCTGAACACCTATCTCATCTCTGGCCTTGAATTTGCTCAACCATTTTAATAGCTTCCCATACATTCTGTGCCTTTTTACGGTCTTAACCTCTACCACCACTGTCTTGTTCATTTTTGTGGAAGACACTCTTCCGGTCAATCTTTTTTTAGACATTGTCTTGTTCCTCTGCTAGAAATTTCTTTTCTGCCAGGACCGTCTTGATTCTGGCTATATCTTTTCGTATACTCCTGGGTTTGGACAGGTTCTTTTCTTTGCCCTTGTAGACATCGTGCATGAACTTCTCTAATGATTTTTCCTGATCCCCAAGCATTTTGATAAGTTCCTTGATATTCTTATTTCGTACCTCTTTGGCTTGCATATTTATAATAATGAATCCTTAGATAAAAATCTGGTTTTTATCGGTAACTTATCAGCAGCCCTTCTAAAGGCATCTCTGGCCACTTCCTCCGTTACTCCTGACATCTCAAATATGATCTTTCCGGGTTTGACCACCGCGGCAAAATGATCGGGCGGAGACTTTCCGCTACCCATTCTGGTTTCCTGGGGCTTTTTAGAGATGGACTTGTGGGGAAATACCCTGATCCACAACTTCCCGCCTCTTTTTGTCTTATGACTGATGGCTTTTCTAGCCGCTTCCAGCTGTCGGGAGTTTAAAAGACCCCGGTCATCGGCTTTGAGGGCGTATTCACCAAAGGATATAATTGCCCCCCGGGTAGATATTCCCTTGTTGTTGCCCCGTTGGTGTTTCCTAAATTTTACTTTCTTTGGCATTAACATATGGATTTACCTTACTTAATTAGCTCCTCACCCTTATAGATCCAAACCTTTATACCCACATTCCCGTATAAAAGAATACAACTGAGCTGGGCATAATCTATATTAGCCCTCAAGGTCTGTAGAGGTACCGGACCCTGTTTGAAATTTTCGGTTCTGGCGATGGTGTTGCTGCCGCTTAAAAGTCCTTTTATCTGGATCTTTATACCCTTGGCTCCCTTATCTATCGCCGTATTAATAGCCGCCGTCGCCACCCTTCTGGCGGGCATTCTTCTTTTCAGCTGTCTACATATATACTGGGCCACCAGCTCAGACTCAATTTCCGGTGTTTTTATTTCTTCTACCGTAATCTTTAACTTATCGGTGGTCAAGGTCTTCAGTTCCTTCTCCAAGGCTTCAATGCCCGTCCCAGCCCGCCCAATAACCACACCGGGTTTTGACACTTTTACCAAGATCTTTACCTCATTCAAAGATCTTTCAATATCTATTGACCTCAACCCAGCCATTTCCAATTTTCCGCTAAGAAATTTTCTCAACTTATGGTCTTCCAGAACCAACCGGGCATAATTCTTCTTATCCGCGGACCATCTGGACTTCCAGTCTTTTGTAATACCCAGTCTAAAACCAAAGGGGTTTATCTTCTGTCCCATGTTATTTTTTCCCCTTCAAAACTTTTTTAACCGCTGGTAAACTAGCTTTCTTTTTTACAGCTTCTTTAATCTTTTCTACAGGCTTTTTCTCCTTCTGAGGTTCCGCCAGAGATGAAAGACCAACCACTATATGGCTAGTACGCTTCAGAATAGGATTAAACCGGCCACGTGAACCTGGTCGACCCGTTTTTTGAAATTTTCCCGGATTAACATACATATCGGAAACGTAGAGGGTCTTAGCTTCCAGATTCAGGTTATTTCTGGCATTGGCCTCGGCTGATCTGACAACCTTCAGAATCATCTTAGCGGCCTTAGTGGAGTCAAACGCCAGTGTTGCCTTAGCTTTCTCCAATGCCTCTCCTCGGACCATGTCCATGACTATAGCCACCTTCTTAGGCGATATACTGGCCCTATTATGTTTTGCGTATACTTGCGCTTTGTGCATATTTCTTACAAGGTTTTCTTTGACGAATGCGCTCGGAAGGTCCTGGTAGGAGAAAACTCTCCCAGCCTATGACCAACCATGGCTTCACTCACATAAACAGGTATGTGCTTTCGTCCATTGTGAACTTCAAAGGTCAGTCCTACCATTTCCGGTGTGATGACCGACCTTCTGGACCAAGTTTTTATTGGCGTTTTTTTACCCGATTCCAGAACCTGCGTGATTTTTTTCTGCAGAGTCTCTTCTATATAAATTCCCTTTTTTAGTGATCTAGACATTATGATCTCCTTTTGACCTTTCTATTGACTATATATTTCTCGGTATGCATTCTCTTTCTGGTCTTCAAACCTCTGGTCTTCTTGCCCCAAGGTGTCTTGGGAGAGGGCATACCGATACCAGTGTCCGAATAGGAACCTCCATGCGGATGAGAATCAGTACCCATGACCACACCCCTAACACCCGGTCTCCAGCCTAGGTGTCTTTTCTTGCCGGCTTTGCCTAATCTTGCATGTCTGTGGTCCGGATTGCTCAGCGCGCCTATGGTCGCATAGCAGTTGCTTAGAACCTTCCTGACTTCGCCGCTAGGCATCTTTAGATTGACGTATCTGCCTTCGGCCGCCATTATAATAGCATAATTGCCCGCTCCACGGGCCATTTGCCCTCCGCGGCCGGGATTAATCTCCACATTGTGTATTTTTGTGCTCAAAGGTATCTTGGCCAAAGGCAGGCTATTACCAACCTCTAAGGGAGATTTCTCACCGGAGATGACCTCCATACCCTTTTTCAGGCCTTCCGGAGCCAGGATGTATCTCTTCTCACCATCAACGTAATTTACTAAGGCTATATTGCAACCTCGGTTGGGATCATGCTCTAGGCTGGAAATAATTCCGGGTATGCCTCTCTTGTCCCTTTTAAAGTCAATTAATCGATAAAACTTCTTAGCTCCTCTTTGTTTATGCCTGGAAGATACAGTGCCCTTACTTCTGCCGACGGCACCCTTCTGTTCCCTGATAAGTGATCTGACCGGCCTGACATCATCAACTTCCCTGATGAGGGTTTTTCTTTGCCTTAGACCTGGAGATGTGGGGTTGTATGACTTTAACATAATTTTCCTATTTGCTGATCAGCTCAATTTTCTGACCTGGGGCTAATTTAGCAATAGCTTTTTTCCATTTTTTAGTTTTTACAAATCTTCTCGTTCCTATCAGCCTTCTTTTCTTACCGGGCATGACCATGGTCACCACGTCCTTGACTTCCACCCCGTACAACCTTTTTATTTCTTTGGCTATAGCATGCTTTGAAGCTTTCATATCAACCCTAAAAGCGTACATACTTTCAATTTCCATCCCCATGGTCTTTTCGGTCAATATTGGTTTGTCTATTATGTTACTGACTCTCATTTGTATTTTTTCTGCAAACTTAACACAGCCTCTTTTTCCAGTAGTATTCCCCGGGCATCCAGTAATTCGAAAACGTTCAGGTTACCCTGAAGGCTAACATGCACGCCGGCCAGATTGGCCAAACTTTTCTGTACATTCTCATCCCGTTTATTCAAAACCACCAGCAATTTACCTGCCAGCTTCAAATTCTCGAACATCTCGGCCATTTCCTTGGTGCGCGGCTTGGCCAACTTTAACTCGTCGATTACCTTCATGTGTCCTTCCTTTAGTATGTAAGAAAGGGCGCACTGCATGGCTTTCTTTTTCATTTTCTTGGGCAGGTCAAGGGAAAACTCCTTAGGTTTAGGACCGTGGGCAATTCCTCCGTGCACCCAAATTGGACTTCTTATAGAACCGTGCCTGGCACGGCCGGTGCCTTTTTGTTTCCAAGGCTTTTTACCTCCGCCGGAAACCTCCGCCCTAGTCTTGATAGACCTGGTTCCCTGCCTCTGATTGTTCTGGTAGATATAAACGTACTGGGACAGCAAATCCGGATTCTCCTTCTGACCAAATACAGCCGTTTCCAATTCCAGATCTTCTATCTTATTGCCTTTTTTGTCTAATATTGCAATTTTCATATTCATTCAATAACTTTGATATTTACCACAGAGTTCCTAGAACCAGGGACTGGTCCTGAAACTAAAAATTCACGGGTCTCACTAAGCACATCCACAATCCGTAGACCCTTGACGGTCACCCTCTTACTGCCCATCCGCCCAGCCATCTTCTTACCCTTATAAACTCTGCCCGGAGTTTGCGCACCAATGGAACCGGGCGCCCTGGGCTTATCTGATTGACCTCTGGTTCTCGTGCCACCTTTAAAATTCCACTTCTTCATGCTACCGGCAAAACCCTTGCCTTTTGACTTACCCACCACCACGATCGGCTTATCTACCAGGTCCTTGTCCAGAACTTCCTCTGTTTTAAGTATAGTAACCGGCACCACATTGCCATTTTCCATAAATATCTGGCTCATTTTAACTTTTTTTCCCTTTATTGTTCTTTCCATCTTGTCTTCCATTAAAAAAAGCGCCCTTGGGGCGCTCACCTAACGCGCGAGAAACCCAAGCGTTGTCATTTATTCAACTTTTTTGACACATCCAGCATTATATCAAGATTTACCATTAATTACATTTTTATCGAAATTCCCACACCTGCCGGCAAATTCAGCCTGGATAGGCTATCCACGGTTGAACTTGTGGGGTTTATCACATCGATCACCCTCTTGTGCGTTCTAAGCTCAAACTGTTCCCTTGATCTCTTATCAATGTGTGGCCCCCTAATAACTGTGAATCTCTCTTTCTTGGTAGGCAGTGGAACGGGACCAACTACTTTGGCACCGGTTCTTATGACCGTATCGACTATTCGTGAACAACTCAGATCTATGATGCGGCTATCATAAGAATTAAGCTTTATCCTTATTTTTGTTTCTTTCCCTTGTTTAGTCATAAAGTGCATATAAAAGGGCGGTGCAAGCACCGCCCTTTATACCGTTTTCAATGCTACTTAAGTATCTTGGTGATGGCTCCTGCTCCTACCGTGTGTCCTCCCTCTCTGACAGCAAACTTCAATCCTTCGTCCATAGCCACTGGGGCGATCAACTTGACAGTCATCTTCACATTGTCTCCCGGCATGACCATTTCTACGCCTTCTGGCAGCTGGATCTCTCCAGTCACATCAGTCGTTCTCAAATAGAACTGGGGTCGGTATCCGCTGAAGAATTGCTTGTGTCGTCCACCTTCATCCTTAGAAAGGACGTAAACTTGAGCTTCGAAGTCACTGTGCGGAGTAATGGTACCGGGCTTGGCTAAGACCTGACCTCTTTCAATATCCTCTCTATCGATACCTCTAAGGAGTATACCAACGTTGTCTCCGGCTTGACCTTCGCTTAACTGTTTCTTAAACATCTCTACACCGGTAACCACTGTCTTGGTGGTATCTTTGATACCCACAACCTCGATCTCGTCATTGATAACTACGACACCTCTCTCAATTCTGCCTGTAGCCACTGTACCTCTTCCCTTGATGGAGAAAACATCTTCTACCGGCATGAGAAATGGCTTATCCAGTACCCTGACGGGGGTTGGGATATACTCATCTACGGCGGCCATGAGCTCTTCGATGGACTTAGCTGCCTCAGCATCGCCCTCCAAAGCTTTCAAAGCCGACCCTTTGATGATCGGTACTTTATCACCCGGAAAGCCGTACTTGGTGAGAAGTTCTCTCACTTCCAGCTCTACGAGTTCTAAAATCTCAGCATCCTGGACCATATCCACTTTGTTTAAGTACACGACGATCGCCGGTACATTCACTTGTTTAGCCAGAAGAATGTGTTCTCTGGTCTGTGGCATGGGACCATCAGGAGCTGAAACAACTAAAATGGCACCATCTACCTGCGCGGCGCCGGTGATCATGTTTTTGATATAGTCTGCATGTCCCGGGCAGTCAATGTGCGCATAGTGCCTCTTGGTCGTTTCGTATTCAACATGAGTGATGTTTATTGTGATCCCTCTTTCCCTCTCTTCGGGGGCTTTATCAATGTCTTCGAACTTCCAGAAATCCGAAAGACCTTTTTGCGAAAGCACTTTGGTGATCGCTGCAGTTAGAGTGGTTTTGCCATGGTCAACATGGCCAATAGTACCTATGTTGACATGCGGCTTTGTTCTCTTAAATTCAGCCATATTTTTGCCTTTCAGCTAAATAAATAACTAATAACAAATTTTAGCAGAGGTAGTTAACCAAAAAAAGTGCCTAAAATCAAGACTTTCCTTTAACTATCTCTTCTGTAATTTGGGCGGGAACTCCCTCATAGTGGCTAGGTTCCATGGTAAACCCGGCTCTCCCCTGAGTTAATCCTCTAAGTTCAGTGGCATATCCAAACAGCTCTCCCAAAGGCACTTTTGCCTCTATTACCGCTCCGGTTCCCTCAACCTTGGAATTTTCTATCTTGCCTCTTTTTGATGAGATGTTACCAATTATGTCTCCCATGAATTCCTCCGGAGTAATGACCGATAAACTCATGATCGGCTCCAGGAGATAGGGCTCACCTTTAGATTGGGCTTCTCGGAACGCGCCAATAGCGGACATCTTAAAGGCTAACTCAGAAGAATCAACATCGTGGAATGAACCATCGCGCAATGTCACACGAATGTCGGTCACCGGATATCCGGCTATTCCGCCACTCTCTGCCG
>Ga0209254_10007419_pt1 | contig 10130 bp, 6 predicted proteins | sample FrelakmetDIP11DI_FD_187148 | JGI IMG/M metagenome (GOLD analysis project Ga0209254, IMG submission 187148) | Freshwater lake sediment microbial communities from the University of Notre Dame, USA, for methane emissions studies - DIP11 DI (SPAdes)... | ecosystem: Environmental > Aquatic >...
CGCGAGCCACTGCGTCGCGATCGTCGGGTCGAGGCTCCGGATCACCCCGCCGTCTCCGGGAGGGCACTTGTCATAGGGCACTCTCGCGAGCAGCCGCGCGTACGGCGCCTCCGCCATCTCCGCCAGCGGGCTTCCATAGATCGGTCCGGCCACGCTCACCACGGCGTCGACCTGTGCCGCGAGCGCCGGGAAATCAACCAGGAAGCGCAGCACGTCGAGCGCTCCCTTGGAATAGCCGACGACGATCAGATGGCGCTCGCCGGGAACCTGCGCCCGCTCGATGGCCGCCGCGATCTGGCGCGCGTTGCTGGCGGTCCCGGACCGGCCGCCCACCATGATCGTTTCGACGTACGCGCCCTCCGCGCGCAGCCTGTCGGCCCCGACGATATAGGGCCGTGCCTCGTCTCCAACGCACTCGCTGAATGCGCCAGTGACGATGAACAGCGCCAGCTCCGGCGGATTCAGCACCAGCCCGACATCGACGGCTCGGGAATCCGGCTCGTCCGGCAGGCGCCACAGCCAGTGCCCACACGATGCGTCGCGGCCGGTCACCAGCCCCACGTCGCGAAGCTGGTCGCAGAACACCGCGCGAAATTCCGCCCGCCGGTCCTCGACGGCGGGCGCCGCTTCGATCGTCCTGAACCGCACGGACTCCGAACGAAGCTCACGAGCGTCGGGCGTCGACGCGCATCCGCCGAGCAGCGTCGCAGCGAGCGCCAGGATCGCCAGCTTGTGGTACTGACGGGCGCGGCCAGCCCATGAATGCGCGGAATTCTCCATTTCCGTAGACTCTACCCGATGCTTCAAGTGAACGGACGGCGTCGACCCATGCCTCGAGACCCTGGCACTCCGGGCATGGTGCCAGGTGCGCTGCTCGTCGCCACGCTCGCGCTGCTGGCCGGTTGTGCGAGCAACCCTCCCGCAGGCGGTGGACAGGGTGTCGTCGAGTACGTGGCAGAGACCAGCGCCACCTCGGTGCTTGGCGCGGACGCGAAGTTCGCCGGCAGCCCGCTGCCCGATGTCGGCCTGGCGGGCCTCTTTCCCCCGCACGGACCCGACAGTTGCCAGGTCGCGGTGCTGCGGGGCGGCGAAGACTCCTTCGCCGTGCGGCTGGAGACGCTCAGGAACGCCCGGCAATCCATCCGCATCCAGGCGCTCGTGTTCACGGGCGACGAGACCGGACTGCGCGTCGCCGAGATCCTCAAGCAGAAGAAGTCTGCCGGCCTCGACGTGCGCGTCATCGTGGATGCATTCTCGAATCCCGGGCTGCAGACGCAGTGGATGTTCTTCGACCTGAAGCAGAACGGCATCGAGGTCGAAGGCTACGAGGCCATGGCGCTGCAGTGGCTGAATGAAGTGCCGATCCCCATGCTGACGCCGCACACGGATCCGGACGCACTCGACAAGCGCTTCCACGAGAAGATGTGGATCATCGACGGCGAGACCGATCATGCGATCGCCGTGACCGGCGGGCTCAACATCGGCAACGAGTACTTCCGCGCCGCGCCCGGCGACCCCAATGCCACCTGGCGCGACCAGGACGTGGTGCTGCGCGGTGCCATCGTCCGTGACCTGGTCACGGCGTTCGACCGCAATTTCGACTATTTCATCGGCGTGAAGAAGAGCCGTGGCATCTTCAACACCAACCTGTACTGGGACGCGACGCGCAAGGTCCTCGACAAGACGGGCAAGCTGCCAATCAGCTACACGACGGACCCCGCGATCGTGGCAAACGTAGCGGTGCTCGAGGCCAGGAAGCCGCCACTCGAGTTCCACGGTGCCACCTGCCGCTTCCTGCAGAATCGGCCGCGCCTGCGGGAGACGTACATCCAGCAGGCCTACATCAAGCTGATCGAGCGCGCGAAGAGCGAGGTACTCATCGCGAACGCCTATTTCGTGCCGACGCCTTCGGTGTCGCAGGCACTCACCGACGCGGCGAAGCGCTGCGCGTCGGTCAGGCTGATCGCGAACAGCCCCGAGACCAACGACCTGCCCGAGATCAGTCTCGTCGGACGCGGCTACTACAGCGAACTGCTGGCCGTAAACGAGACGCCGGAGGTCAAGGCCTGCGGCAATCCGGACGCGGGCATGCGGATCTGGGAATGGGTCGGCCGGGCGCCAGGCGAGGCGACACGCAGCCAGGGCACCATGCACTCGAAGTTCGCGGTCGTCGACGGCGAGCGGGCGCTGGTCGGCTCGTATAACCTCGATCCGCGCAGCGAGAAGCTGAACAGCGAGTCGGCCGTCGTGTTCCTTCAGCCCGACCTGTCACGGCAACTGAGGCGCAGGTTCCTGGAGGACCATCTCGAGTTCGGCAACGAAGTGACGCCCGAGCAGGCCGCGCAGTTCGAGTCGCCGGAGAGCGTCATTGAGCGCTTCCGTAAGTCGATCGGTGAACTGTTCGAAAATGAACTCTGAGGCTTGCCTCCGTGGCGAGCACATCGGCAACCGCTAGCCCGGACGCGCCCGCGCTTTGCGCCGCGCTCCCCGGGCGGCGGCAGTTTTCGTCGGCCGCGCCCTCGCATGCCGTGTCGCTGCCGGCCGACGCCCTGCCCGGCTCGTGCCGACGAACACAGACTCGAGTTCGTCGAGTGCTTCGCCGGTGTAGACCGCAAGCCGCTGCACGCTCGGCACCCGGTCCGGGCACGCGGTGAACCCGAAATAGAGCCCACCGGCATAGCTCATCACCGTGATGTTGAGCGCCTGGCCGTGCGCGAGCGCCGAGATCGGGAAGTACGCCTCCATTTCGGCACCCAGGAAGTAGAGCTTGCCTCGCGGACCCGGCACGTTCGAGATGATCACGTTGTAGATCGGAGGCACGCGCGAGCCGATACCCGGCAGTCGCGTCAGCATCTGCGGCGAACTGATCAGCACCGTGTAGTCGATCAGAGCCGTGGAGCTCATCTGCTTGAGGTACGCGCGACCCGCCGCGCTGCTGCGACGAATCACCTCGAACCGCTCCCTGACGTCATCGATGTCGGTGCCGAGTCGCACGTTGGCGAAGCTGATCGCATTGCCGCCGGCCTCGTTCGCGTCTCTCGGCAGCGCCACCGGGATGGAGCCCACCAGCGACCGGGACGGCAGCTGCTCGATTTCCGCCAGGTAGCGCCGCAATGCGGCTCCGCAGGCCGCCAGCAGCACGTCGTTGACGCTGCCGCCCGCGGCGTCGCCGATCGCCTTCATGCGCGCGAGGCTCGTCGCCTGCGTCGCCACGCGGCGCTGCGGCGTGACGTTCGCGTTGAAGATCGCGCGTGGCGCTTCGGCAAGCGACGTGAAATCCGGGTCGGACTTCACGCCCATCGCGGCGGTCGCGGAGCCCGCGAGGCCGCGCAGCAGGCTCGGCAGCGCGCGCGCCTGGCTCAAGAGCGCCGGCGGCAGCAACCCTTGCGCGCCCGATTGCGTGGCGACGCTCCGGGACCTCCTCGCCCGCGGCTGCGCCCAGATCGGCGGCGTACGGCTGCTTTTCGGGTCCTCCGAGAAATTCAGCAGCCCGACGCCGGAAACCCCGTCCGCCAGCGAATGGTGGAGCTTGCCATACAGCGCGATTCGCCCGCCCTGCAGTCCCTCGATCAGGTGGATTTCCCAGAGCGGACGATCCATGTCCATCGGGTTCGAGTGCAGCCGCGAGACGAGTACGCCAAGTTCGCGCTCTCCTCCCGGGTAGGGCAGCGCCGAGTGCCGCAGGTGATAATCGAGGTCCACACTGTCGACCTCCTCGAAGCTCGGCACGAAGTGCCCGAAACCGACGCCACGCAGCCGGTAATTGAACGGCGGGGCCGTGACCGGAAAGCTGCGCAGGTATTCGTAGACCCGTTTCGCGAAATCGCGCGGCGCGCCGGGCGGCGGGACGAATGTCTGCAACCCGGCGACGTGCATCGGTGTCTGCCGCGTCTCCATCAGCACGAAGCTGAGGTCGAGCAGGTTGAGCGTCCTGGTGTTGGCCATGATCTTGCCTTTATCGGCTCGTGATCGTATCGGGTTCCACGAAGAGCGAAAAGCACTCCGGGCTTCCAGCCCCGTCAGTTTGCAGTCATCATCCGGCGCGATGTCGAAACGAGTGCGCCATTGTGCGGCCATGCTCCTGCTGGCCTTTGCCTCTGTCGCGCGCGCTGGAGACGGCGGGTTCGTGGTACCGGCATGGCCTTACCCCGGCAACCCCGTATCGCCGGGAGCAACGGTACCTCCGCCAGATGCGACGACGCCGCTACGCCTGCCGGGCAGCGACCAGTCGTTCACGCTTGCGCAGGTCCGGGACCTGTTCGCAACACCCGACTGGTATCCCAGCCACCATCCCCCGATGCCGGGCATCGTCGCGCGAGGCAGGAAGCCGGACGTCCACGCCTGCGGCTACTGCCACCTTCCGGACGGACAGGGCCGCCCCGAGAACGCTGCACTGGCAGGACTTTCCGCTGCCTACATGGAGGCACAGGTCGCCGACTTCCGCAGCGGCGCCCGTCGCAGCGCGTGGCACGGCGCACATCTTCCGACGGACCTCATGCGCGCATCGGCAGAGAAAGCGACGCGCGCGGAAGTCGCCTCCGCCGCGGAGTACTTTTCCGGGCTGCGGCTCACCCGCCGCGTCGAAGTGATCGAGGCGACGCTGATCCCGAGAGTCATCGAGTCCGGATGGGTCCATGTCACGGCCGGCGGCGACGATACCGAAACGCTCGGGCAACGCATCATCGAAGTCGCGATCGATTACGAGCGTCATGAACTGCGTGACTCGGTGTCCGGTTACCGCGCTTACGTCCCGCACGGGAGCATCGCGCGTGGACGAACGATCGCGCGGAGCGGGCAAGGCGGACCGGCCCACGCATGCGTCGCTTGTCATGGCAAGGACCTGCGCGGTGCGGGAGTCATTCCGCCACTGGCCGGGCGCTCGCCGACCTACATCGTCCGCCAGTTGCTGGCCTTCAGGACGGGTTCGCGTTCGGCTGCCGCAGGCGCGCCGATGATGCCCGTCGTTACGCTGATGAGCGTCGACGACATGATGGCGGCCGCCGCGTACGCAGCTTCGCTCGATCCCTGATCACGATGGACGCGCGGCGCGAGTCACCTCAGCACCCCGCGCCGAGCCATGGCGCGCGCGTAGAGGAACAGCGCAATCGCGATGATCCAGATCACGGCCGTGAACGCCATTCCGCCGGGCCCCATCATCGCGAGGCCGTCCGTCAGCACCAGGTTGTAGACGAACGTGATCGCCATGGCGACCAGGACGAGGCCGAACAGCCAGGCGGCCCAGCGCTTGCGCAACAGCAGCCCGAGCGAGGCGACCAGCGAGCCCCAGACCGAAATGGCCCAGGCCGCCACGGCCCACGCGGGGAACGAGTAGAAGTACGCGAGCTGTTCCGGCGTGAACTGGCTCATGTAGAAGTCGAGCCGCATCTGCGTGGCCGCGTAGTCGAACGCGCCGATCGCATTCCACACGACTGCGAGTACGCCCACGATCCACAGGTGACGGGGCGCTCTTGTCATTAGTTGGTTCACGGCGGTGCCTCCGATCGGGAGGCGCGAGCATAGCAGGGTAGTGACGCGATGCGCATTTGCCGGCGCCAACCATCCTCCCCGATCGGTTGGCCCGCTACTTCCTGAAGTACTTGCGGGCCTCCTCCGGCTTGCCCCATGCCGTATACAAATCGACCATCCTTTGCCGCCCCTTGTCCGCCAGGCCTGGCAATGGCGCGTCATCCAGCTTGTTCCAACTGGCGAGCAGGAGTTTCTCGGCCTCGGGATATTTGCCGAGCGCGCCGAGCGCGGCTCCTTCCGTGGTCGTGGCCGCCGCGACCTGCCAGCTGTCGTTCGGCAACGTCTGGCTGAGGATGTTCCGCGCGGCGGCGGCCATTGCCCTCGCCTCGTCGTAGCGGCGCGTGCCGAGAAGCAGGCTGGCCTTATTCGTCATCGCCACTGCCGTCAGCGGATGCTCGGGCCCCAGCACTTCGCGGCGGATCGCCAGCGCTTCGTCCACGAGCAGCACCGCCTCCTCAAACTGCCCGGCGTCGCCGAGCATGTAGGCGAGGGATGCGGCGCCCAACGCCACGTCCGGATGCTCGGCGCCGAGCACACGCCGATTCATGTCGAGCGACTGCCGTAGCACCTTGATGGCGTCCTGTTTACGGCCGTCGGCAAACTCGACGAATGCGATGTTGGTCAGGATCGACGCGACGCTTGGATGCTCGTCCCCCAGCAGCTTGCGGTTGATCGCGAGCGCTTCGCGATAGTAGCTCTCGGCGGCGCCGAGCTTTCCCGTCATCTCCATCACGAACCCGAGACTGCTGAGCGCGGCGGCCGTCTCCGGGTGGTCATTACCGTAAAGCTGCCGGTTCATCTCCAGCGCGAGCCGGCACAGCGGCTCGGCCTCGTCATACTTTGCCGAACTGGACAGTGCCCACGCCAGGTTGCTCATCGCCTGCGCAAGGGCGGGATGAACGGGGCCGTGCACTGCCCGGCGCATCGCGACGGCCCGGCGCAGGTAGTCGATGGCCTCCTCGCTTTTGCCCCGCAGGAAGTAGTTCCTGCCCAGGTCCTCGAGACTCCTGGCGACGTCGGCGTGCGACTTGCCATAAAGCGCCTGCCGGATCTCGAGCGCCTCGCGGATCAGCGGCTCGCCCTGGTCGTAGTCGCCCTTTTCCTCCAGCGTCTCGACGAGCGAGCTCAGCGTGTCGGCAACCTGCGGGCTCGCGTCGCCGAACAGCTTACGCCGAACGGCCAGGGCTTCGCGCAGGCGCTTGTCCGCCTCGGCGTAGTCCGACTTGAGCCTCAAGACCTCGCCGAGGTGCTGCAGGCTGCTCGCCACCTCGGCGTGCTCCGGACCCCAGAGTTTGCGCCGCTTGTCGTGGGACTGGCGGACCAGAGACAGCGCCGGACCATACAGGCCGAGGCTCGTATAGACCGTGCCCATGGTGTCCATCAAGGTCGCCTGAATGGCCGGCTGGTCCGCGAGTTCCTTCTCGATCCGGGAAGCGCCCTTATCGAGGATTTCCCGCGCCGTGATGGAGTTGCCGAGCGCCTCGCTCGGGTCCGACACCTTGAAGAGGTCGACCATGAACTGCGTGGTCTGGCGCGCCGTCTCCGCCTCCGACTCCGCGCGCACGCGCTGCCGTTCCGCATCGTTGCGCGCAAACCAGGCCGCCAGAGCCAGCGAAGACGTGATCGCCATGCCGGCGAGCGATCCGCCGACCAGCACCGTCATGCGGACCTTCTGCCGATGGGCCTCGCGCTGCTTGAGCTCGTCGAGGCCCACGCCGAGCATGCCTGCGACGAGCTTGAGTTTGCCGTCCGGCTTGCCGTCCTTGCCGGGCCGCACGTCCGCCGCGATCGGCTCGCTGCGTTCCTGAGTGAGTTCGCCATCGACCCCCATCTTGAATCTGAGGGCGTGCGGAAAGCACTCCTGCCCGGGGTCGCCTGGCTCGCCACCGATGATCAGGCAGAAGATCCGGTGTTCGCGGCCGAGCCGCTTGTACGTGAGGATCTCCTCGTTCACCCAACGTGACTTCGCCGCGGCCGGCGAACAGATCACGATCTGCGTGGCGGACTGCCGCAGCGCGCGGGTCAGCGTGTCTCCGAGACTCGTGGCGGTGGCGAGTTCCTCGCGGTCGCGGAATACGGGCGTGAGGCGCTCCGGCACGGGCCCGAACTCGGTCTCCCGGCCGACGAGATACTTCGGCAGACGGTAGGTCTCGAGCGCCTTATGCAGCCACCGCGCCCACGCCTCGTCGGCGTGGCTGTAGCTGATGAACGCCCGGTACTTGAATTCCTGCTGCATTCCTCTCGTCTCCTGACCCGAGGTCACCGCTCAACTGAGAGTGACGATCTCCTTCCGTTCCGACACGCGCTCACGATGCACCAGCATCCCGAACACCTGGCGACGTTGCAGTGGGATCTCGGCCGTCCGCGGCTGGTGTTCATCCGTCGTGAACCACGACACCTGCAGCGGCTCGCAGGCCGGCGCCGGCTCGCCGTCCCGGAGTGCCAGTTGCACGTGGCAGTGCGCACAGACGGCCATGCCCAGCTGCACGCAGTGCGGGGAGCGGTTACCGTCGTACCCGGCGATGGAGGAGGGCCTTTTGCCGGGCGTGACCGGCGGCTCGAGGACGTCGACCGCGACGCCACGGCATTGGGTGCAAGTCGCCCGCGACTCCGTCGAGCGGAAGTCCAGCACGTACAGTTCCGGGGCGTCGGCAGGATCACGATGACTGGCACGATGCACGCGAGGCAGCCGCGCACCGCAGCCTGCCGCGCCGCCGGCTCAGGGCCGGCGGCGCAGCGCTGCTCGAGGCATCACGGCGGCAGCGGCACGCCCTCATACCTGGGGTATCGCCAGCCGTCCGGTGGCAACGAAGGCAGCAGCGCGTCGTCGAAAACGTGGAGGATCGTCAAGACGCGCGCCTTCTGCTCGCCCAGACGATTGTCCGGATCACTGCAGGGCTGGCCCACGACGCACACTGGCGCGGCGTTCAGCAGGTCGGCATAGCCCTGCAGCTGGCTCCTGAACGCGCTGCAGTTGGCGACCGCCTCGTTCTTTTTAGGGTAGTTGCCGTCGGTAATGCACGTGTTGAGCTTTTGCTTGGCATTGTCCCACTTCGCGGCCAGCCCGCTGCACAACAGCGAGCCGTCCAGGAGACGGACCGAGGCGAGCGGGCCGCCCGATTCACAGGCCGTCTGGGTTCGGGCTTTGCGCAGATCGTAGAAGAGATCAACCGCGACGTGGACGAAGTAGTCATCCGGCGGACCGTTCTGCCCCGGCTCGTGGTAGATCGTCGGCGTCAACTCGAGGTTGTACGGCAAGGCCGAGGACCTCGGAAAGGAGACCTTTGAACTGCCGCAGCCGGTGTTGATGAACATGTCGGTGTACGAGAGAGGATCAGGACCACCAACGACCCGTGCAAATTCCGAAATGGTCGTCGTCACGTCCCATTGGAGCAATTGGCTCACCGGGGTGAAGCTCGAATACGGCGCGCTGCAACCGAGCTCCCCCACTTGCGTCAGTTTTTCAATTTCCAGTTCGAGCGCCAGGACATCCGTATAGACCACGCCGTCCTGCGGAACGAAGAAGAACGCATCGAAGTAAAGCCGTCCCGCCGAGACCTGCGCCCGGTAATTCGGCGACAGATACATGGGCCTGGCCTGGAAGAACCCGGCCGGGAACTGATCCGTGACTTCCCTCGGCAGCAGAGGTGCGATGTTCAGGTACTGGTCCTTCGGAGGGTCACTGGGATTGCGGACTGCTGTACTGCAGACGGCCGGCTGCTGGCCGCTCGGAATCCAGCGGCAATCCGGGATGTTCTTGATCTGGAACAGGGTCAGGCCCTTGGCCGTGCTCGCCAGCGACACGTTGCTCAGCGTCGCGGCCGGCCCGCCGTCGGCGGCGGCAACCAGCGTACAGCCTGTCGTGCCCGCGCACTTCGACAGGTCGATGCTGATGCCCGGCGCCAGTGTCGGCTCCAGCGGCGGATATTTCGTCGTGTTCTGGTTGTTGAGCTTCGTCGCGAGGACGAGGTCGCGGCCGGTGAACGCAGCCACCTGCAGGCCTTCGGTATTGGACGGGGACAGAGTGCTGTCGCTCGCTGGCTTCAGCGCCGTGACCTCGCAGAAGTTCTGGTCCGTGATGTACAGGCTTCCGGACTTCGTGCTGGTCCGGATGCCGTACTTCTGCGGCAGGACCGTCTCACAGGCGAGTGGGTCCAACCCGGGATCTGCTGCACCGCTCCTGCTGCCGCGCAGTGCCGGCATGCTGGTGTACGCGGTGGAACCGCTCGAGTGCAGCAGCTTCAGCTCGAACGGCACTTGCGAAGCAAGGTCGGTACGCTTGGCGAGCACGCGACCGCTGCTTGATACGACGACGGCGAAACTGGGTCCGGCGGCACCCGGGAATTTCACGACCGTCGCGCCCTGCAGCAATTCCTTCGGACTCTTGGTCAGCCCCCAGGAGCCGCCATCGGCGACCACCAGCGGCTCGAGCGAGCAGGACCCGCTGTCGATTCCGCCTTCGTCCGGTAACTTTGCGACATCCGGATCCTTGAAGAACATCAGCGTCGTGCGAACCTCGAGGCCTAGGACGCCCGTGCACGTCGCTCCGCCGGGCAGCGAAAGCTTGGTGTAACTGACGTCCACCAGCAGCGGCCGGTCGCGGG
>Ga0209254_10007420_pt1 | contig 10129 bp, 8 predicted proteins | sample FrelakmetDIP11DI_FD_187148 | JGI IMG/M metagenome (GOLD analysis project Ga0209254, IMG submission 187148) | Freshwater lake sediment microbial communities from the University of Notre Dame, USA, for methane emissions studies - DIP11 DI (SPAdes)... | ecosystem: Environmental > Aquatic >...
GCCACCGCCTCTTTTTGCTCATAATACGGGCCGATGATAATGCGGAACCACTTTTTGCTGCCGAGCACAACCTTTTCAATCCGCGCATCATATCCCCGGATTTTAAGCTCCTTCATCGTTTTTACGGCACGGGCTTTATCAGCGAATGACGCGACCTGTATTCCGACGACAAAAACAGAGACCGCCGGTTTTGGCGGATTCGGTACTTCCTTTATCAGCTCCCGGCACGCCTTTTCTACGAGCGCGATCTTTTGCTCTTCCCTCAGGGACATGCTGCAGCGGAGAAAATCCGGTATCACGCCGAAGGGGCTGATCGGTATGCCGCCTTCATGTGCGCGTTTCACCAACTCCTTTTCCCAGACAACCGTCCCATAGGAAGTTTCTACCATTTTGATCTGTAAGCCTACCGCCACCTGCGCGTAGAGGCCTAAGAACAGCCTTCTGAACAGGGTAACTTCACCGTATATGAGGAAATCACAGTGAAAAAGCTTGCCGAGATTAACCGGAGTAAGCCTTCTCCACGGCTTGCCGTAGGAGCGCTCAAGGATGTTCATCGCTGCGTCCACTTCATCCAGTTTGAGATCACGGTAATTCCGGGAGCTCATGGAGTTGGCAAAGACTCTGCGGCAGAGGACCTGTATGTCCGCCTCATGGGTATTATTTTCGAAGGGCAGGATGACAATCGTCGGTGACTGGTCTTTTTTATTCCAGTGCAGAGGGGGAGGTTTCTCATGAACAGACTTGAATGCCGTGCATGAGAGAACAACAGACAGGGAAACAATAATGAGCGCTATAGCTCTATATCTATAGTTCATGCATTGCGCAGTGCGCTGTCCCGTACTTTTTTCTTCCACCGGTCGTTGATCCAGAACCACTGATCCGGATACATTTTGATAAAGTCTTCAATAACCCTGGTATATGAAGCCACTATTGTGTGGATATCTTTTGTCCGGTCGCCATTAAGGCTTAGCTCAAGCCGGGGCTCTATATAAATGTGATGCAGGCCGTCATCTTTGCGGACAATAAAGACCGGTACCAGCGGCGCGCCGGTTCTGAGTGACAGCACGGCAGGCCCGGGAGCTGTAGGAGCCGGGTGGCCGAAGAAATCAACATAGATATCTGATTTAGTCTTTTTCTCATCGGCAAGCATGCAGACAACTTCATTCTTCCTCAGACAGGAGAGTATCTGCCGGAGCGCCTTCTCCCACGGCTCCACATAGATGAATTTACTTCCCTGGCCTTCCTGGATGATGTGCAATGCTTCCGCAACGCTCGGATAGTGCGGATCTTTAACCAGCATGTTATAAGAGTAACCGGATGCCGACATTTTCGTGCCGATCAGGGTGAAATTTCCTATGTGGGCGCTGAACGCTATAACCCCCTTGCCGGCAGCGAGGGCATGGTCAAGATGTTCGAGTCCGTGAATCTGAATGCTGTCGAGCAACTCCTTTCTCTTATCAGTTGCTGAAATAAGCATCTCGGCAAAATTCAGACCCAGGTTCTGTGCCAGCGTGCCAGTAATTGCAGCAACTTGTTTGCTGTCACAGGACTTCCCAAAGGCGATTTTCAGGTTGCGGGTAATCTTGCGCTGGTAGCGGCGGGAAAAGCGTATAAAAAGCGCCGAGCTTTGTTTTGCTACAGCATATATCAAGCTGCTGGGAACGTGGGCAGTCAGGTAAAAAAAACCGCGCAGGAGTGAGCCGAGAATATAGTAGCGGAATTTTTTCATCAGCGAAAGTCCTCTTTCATTTTGCCGTCACCAATAGTATAGTCAACTCTCTTTTCTTCTACCGTGTAATGCATAAAAGTCAATATGGAAAATAGTATAACACAAATCATGAGCGCACAACCATGTCACCAATAGCGCAGACGCTGCTGAAGGTCCTGTTGAGCGGCTCACTGCTTTTTTACCTGATACAGAAGGCACACATTGCCGTTATCTACCAGACCATTCTTTCTGCCGACATCCGCTATTACCTGCTCGCCATCGCGGTCTATATCGCGGCCCAGCCGCTGCGGATGGTACGCTGGAGGCTGTTGCTGATAGAGAAACAGGTTTCAATCTCCCGGACGCGGCTCCTCATCCTGTGCTTCATCGGCACGTTTTTCAGCGGCTTCCTTCCCACCATCGTCGGCGGTGACGTGGTTAGAGGGTACTATGTCTTCAAGGAATCAAATGCGCAGGATGTTTCTTTCGCCTCTATCCTTGTTGAGCGACTCTGCGGCCTAATAATCATTATTATAACGGGATGTGCTGCGAGTCTCTATTTTCTTATTCTTCAGGGCCCGTCTCCGCTGATAACAACATGCCTGGGCGGCTGCCTGCTGGGGCTCGCAATTATGTGCAGCATCTTTTATCGGCCTTTTTTCAGCTTCCTGTCACGCCCTCTTCCCCTGGTGCGAAGATGGGACATAGCAGGAAAAATCAATGAGATTTACCAAGCGACGCTGAGCTATAAAGGTCATCCGGGAGCTCTTGCATGGTGCGTTGTGCTTTCTTTTTTCTATCAATTGGTTATCATCCTCATCCACTTTTTGATGTCAGTGGCGCTGGGCTGGAATATACCCGGAGCGCTTTTCTTTCTTGCCGTGCCGGTTGTAACCGTTGTCAGCATGTTTCCCCTGTCCTTCGGCGGACTGGGTGTGCGGGAAGGGGCCATGGTCATTTTTTTCTCGCAATACGGGATTTCAGCTGCCAGTGCTATTTCCCTTTCCCTGCTCTCCTATTCAATATCTCTGGTAGCAGGAGCAATCGGGGGAATGCTGTATCCGTTTTATAAAAAAAAGGCTAAAAGGTCAAAAGGCTAAGAGGTCAATAAAAAGAGATGTTTTTAATCATAAGGCCGATTCACCTTTTCACCAGTAATTTATTGATTACACACCAGCATATACCCGCCCCAGGAAGTATGCTCTGAATACATGCCTTTGAATGTAACCTTCCATAGTGCATCAGAAAATTTATCTAAAAACTTTTTCGAGAGAACCAGATATCGTTTTTCCCGGGCAGCCATATAGGGAAGCACCGTATCTTTTGTTGTCAAATAGATAACCGGACGGTGCGCATAGAAGCTCATGGCATAATTGTCATACGTTCCGAAAAAGGCAAGGGGTGCTTCCGGTTTTACCAGTGCAGGTAATGCTTTATAAAAATTTGCTCCGGAATCATAGGCGTTTTTAATGGGGACGGTGAAGGTTAGATAGAGATACTGTGAAGCAAGAACAAGAGCCACTATCGCAACAAGAGCAGTTTTAGCAGCGGAAACCGAGGAGGGCATCAAAGCTCTTGACAGGGAAACGAGCATGCAGCAGAGCCCGGTAAAAAAAAGAAATGATGAGATGTCAGGTAAGCGCTTGCCGGGGAAATTAACCGCAAAGGGATTGCCGGCAATGAAGGCAAGGCCGGCCAGGACAGAGCCGGTGATGAAACAACCCCTTTGCAGGTTGACCTTGTTGTAATGCATTATCTCTCCGAGCCAGTTCCATATCTCCTCCCAGGTCGATCCGATGAGCAGCGCGACTGCCGGGGCAAGCGGGGTCAGGTAAAAATCACGCTTTGCTTTGGAAAAAGAGAGAAACAGCAGATTGCCGAATATCCAGAGGATAAGGAATACATTCTCCTTGCGCACGCTGCGCAGCCTGTCTGAAAAAGCGACCCACAGAGAAAGCGGCAGGAAAAATATCCAGGGGAACATGGTCGTAACCATCGCTCCCAAATAATAGTGGAACGGTTCAATATGCCCATAGCCTTCTGTATAAAATCTTGCAACAGTCTCGCCGATAACAACCAATGCAAATTTAGGATACAGCCATACTATTACCAATACCCAGGGGAGTAAGATAATGAAAAAGAATTTAACGCCGGATACGAAGGACTTTTTTCTCAGAAGCCCCAGCTCTTTATAAATAAAAAGATATGCGATTACCGGGATGAGGGGGAACGTAAAAGCAAAGGGACCCTTGGTCATGGTGCCAAGGCTCATGAGGATGAAAAAAATGGTAAACCAAACAGTATCACGCTTCGTGTCATAGTATCCTTTAAAAAAACAGTAGACCGCGGCCGTGATGAAAAAGGTCAGCATGGATTCCATTTCTGCATAGCGTGCTTGGCTCACAAAAATATTCGTCACAAGCAGCATAAGAGCGGCAATGAAGCCGATTATTCTGGTAAAAAGAAGAGTTCCCAGAAGAAAGGTGACGAGGACGGTCCCCATTCCGAAGATGGCAGAAGGAACCCTGGCAGTGAATTCATTGACGCTGGTTTTGAGCGAGCAAAGAGCAACAGCCCAGAAATAGAGAGGCGGTTTGGTGAGTTTTGTTTCTCCTGATAATTGCGGAACTATCCAGTTGCCTGTTTCCAGCATGTTCCGGGCGATTTCAGCCCTGCGGGATTCAAGCCGGATATCATAGAAATATGGGGCCCCTAATTTAAAAAAAAGAACCCAGGCGGAGAGCGCGATAAGGAGGAAAATTAAAAGAATAGTGGCGTTGCCAGTGCTGTTATGCGGTGCGTTTCTTATCATCATGATGTTTTATTGCTCTGCTTCAACTGCCTTTGTTAACAGCGGCACAATCGTTCGCCCCGGCTGCCCAGTCAAACATTCAAAGCTGGGCTGCCGCTGAGGTTGTACTGAATGATAAACTGTCCGTTGACGGCCGAGGCCCGTTCCTACCTCATAAAGACCATCACTAAAACAAGCAAACCAAGGCCGAAGCGGTACCAGACAAACGGGGTGAAGTCACGCTGCTGCACGTACTTAAGCAGTATTGCGATGCTTGCAAAACCGGATAGAGCTGAAACAATGACCCCGACAGCAAAGGGCATATTGACCATGTCCGGTTGAGCAATAAGCTTGGGCAGTTTTATAATTGCCGCGCCAAAAATTATGGGCGCGCTGAGCAGGAATGAAAACCGGGCAGTCGCCTCCCGCGTCAGACCGGCAAAAAGGCCCGTGGTCATGGTGATCCCTGAGCGGGAAACACCGGGAATTATAGCCAGCGCCTGTGAAATGCCGATACAAAAACTTGTGGCAAAACGTATCCCAATAAGTCCGGTTACTTTTGCTCCCTTCCGGTCCGCCAGCAGCAGCAGTATGCCCATGACGATAAGCATTACCGCGATAAGGGCAGGATTGCGAAACACTGTTTCCGCCTTATGTTCCAGAAGAAATCCGATGCCAGCCCCCGGTATCGACGCGGCGACGATAAACCAGAACAATTTTCCCTCCGGTGTCGTAAACCCTTTAAATCCTCCCCGCACTAAGTGCAGCCAATCCCGCCAGAAATAGGCAACCACTGAAACGAGCGTGCCGACATGCAAAGCAATGTCAAAGGTGAGTCCAGGGTCAGGCCAGTTGCATATCCAGGGAATCAGCACCAGATGCGCTGAGCTTGAAATCGGCAGGAACTCTCCCATCCCCTGCACCAGACCGAGCACTATTGCCTGCCATAGCGTCATGACTAATCCTTTTTAAATTCCAATTTTAATTGTTTATAATACATCAAAGATCTCTATGTTGTTCGGTAATGTCAGTATATAAGACTAATCAAAAAAAACAACCTGGTGCGAGACGCTCCCGCTTTCCACTTTAACGAGGACATAATTAAATTTGTTCGTTATGCCCTCCCGCGAGGCATGCAGTTTTTTACCGGCCCCGCCGCTGACTATGTAGGTAACGCCATCGGATACAAGCTCGGAATGCCCATGGATATGGCCTGAGAATACCCCGGATATTTTTGCGGCATGCTGCTTCATGAGATTAATAAATCGCTCGCTGTTTCTGGTGAAGCTGTGGTGTTTGAAGGTGCTGAAGTCGGGAGGGGTATGGATAAAGATAAAATGTTGCTGATTGCCCTGAAGGAGTGGCTCCAGATTATCAATCTGCTCAGCCTCCATGCCCCGCTGCGGCTTATACTGATGATCAGCGCCGGGAAGCTCATGGATGTCCGGTACAAATTCTTTCTTGGTGTTGTTTATAAAAATGAAACGAAAGGAATTGATGTCAAAATAAAAATTTAACGGACCGAAAAAGTGCACAAAACATTCTGGTCCGCGATTACTTATATCATGATTGCCAATGCCGCACACAACGGGAATAGCGGTTTCATCGAGGAAACGGACCATGTTCATGTACTGCGTATAACGGCCGCTGCTGGTGAAATCCCCGACATGCACCATGAAATCAAATTTGTCAGCACTTTGATTTTGCAGTATCTTTTGAAATGATGCGAAGCTTTTCTGCGTATCACCAATTACCGCAAATGAAAAAGCATCCTTTCCCTTAATGCTGTTTTGAATCTTTCGTATGTTTTTGAGATTAAGATGCACGGGGGCGCTGCGGCGCAGCTTGTCCACCCAGTAGTCATCAAGGTATTCCCTGAGATCCTGCCATAGCTCGTAGCCAAGGAGTGACAAAACAGCCAGAGCCAGCAGGATACCAATAATCATTGCAATGTCCATGTAACCTCACGCGAGAAAAACGTTGTTCAAGTCAAGGTAAGATTGTTAATCAAGGAACCTGACGCTTCGGGTAACATTTGTACCATTTACTGCCACTTGGATATAATTAAATTTACTGGTGATGCCTTTGCGGGCATTGTGCAGCCTTTTGCCGGCACCGCCTGAAACAACGTAGGTTACGCCATCCGCAACGACCTCTCCATAGCCGTGGATATGCCCGGAAAAAACACCGGCAATGCGGCCGGAATATTTTTTCATGACGTTGAGAAAGGGCTGGCTGTTTCTCACAAAACTGTGATGTTTAAAGGCGTCAAGGGCAGGGGGCATGTGCATTATAATAAAATTATGCCCCGTTTTATTAATCATCGCATCCAGGGCACTAATCTGATCAAGTTCGAAGCCGTGCAGGTAATCATACTGCGCGGGCTCCTGCGGCAGCTCAATAAAATCAGGATTAATTTTTTCATAGTTACAGTCAAGGAAAATAAATCTATAGCTGCCCGTATTAAAATAGAAGTCCAGCGGGCCGAACAGGTGCGCGAAAATCTCCCTGCCGCGGTGACTGCTATCGTGATTGCCTATGGTAAAAATGACCGGTATGTCAAGGTTCTCAATGAAGGAAACCATTTTTGAATACTGGCGGTACCGCCCGCCGGTGGTTATGTCTGCGACATGAATAATAAAGTCAGGCTTCTCTTCGCGCGCCTTTTCCAGTATTTTCTTGAAGGTATCAAAACTTCCATGGGTGTCACCAATCACATAGAATTTAAAAATGTCTTTCCGTTGAAGCCGGGCAAGGATTTTCTTTATGGCGTTTGAGTTCAGGCTTTTGGGAGCATTTTGAAGCAGAGTTTCAGTGGAATGGTCCTCACTATACCTGGCATAGTAGTCCCAGGTCTCGTATCCGGCCAAAAGAAAAAAGCCGCATGCAAACAGGACCGTCGGGAGATTTATCTTTATCTTGAAGACTCGCATACTGTAAACAATGCAATTACGATTATAAGTTCGGCCCCGAGGCGGGGAACAATATAGTTTCCGGTATCCAGCATTTTACGAGCAACCTGCGCGTAGCGCGGCTCATCAGGATTGTACAGCTCCCATCCGCCGATATTTATAAACAATATGCATGAGCAGAGAAGAAGCAGGGCAGCGCAATGCAGGCACGCAATAAGCCGGGATTGCGAGGAAAAAAGATTGCTGCAAAAACCGGGGGTAGTAAGCGGTGTTTCTGCGGTTGCCATGTCACTCTGCTTTTACAGCAGCGACTGCATCATGATTCTGCAGAAGCTGCGAGGTTATTGTCAGATCACGTATTTTCTGCGACGTGATTCCGGCGTGTTTTGTTATCAGTGCAGTTATGGCAGTCTGCAGATAGGCGGACGCGTCGCGGGCCAGGGAAGACGCCATCCCAGTCTGGCCGGATGTTTTAACTGCGTGCCAGGGATTGAGCTCGAATTTGTACAGTTCCGGATTAAATCCCGGCTTCAGTATCAGCAGAGAGTCGTCGTGAATGAGGGCCGCCTTCTGACTGCTGCCGGCAGGCTTGATCACTGCCCACCCGCGATCGCGCGCGTCAAGACGGAACAAATCCCGTCCCCAGGACTGGCCGGCATAGCGCACCTCCAATAGCCCGAGGCTTGTCGGCAGCACATCGACCTGGCTGCCGACGGTGTGAATCCGCCGTCCGGCATAGCGCGTGTCACCGGGATAGTAGATAAGCAGCGGGATGTGATACTCGTCCAGATCTATATCAGCCTGTTTTGACTCAAATGCAAAGCCGTGATCGGCAAGCACGACAAACAGCGTTTCCCTGAACCACGGTTTTTGACTGGCACTATCGAAAAATTTACCCAGCGCCCAGTCGGCATAACGAAGCCCGTTCAGGCGGGGCAGCAGATGCCGGGGCCCGGAAATATCATTAAACGGCGCCGGAGGCGGAAGGTTAAAGGGAGCATGGTTGCTCAGGGTCTGAAGCAGCGCAAAGGCCGGCCCTTTTGCACACAGGCGGTCCATCTCCACTGCCGCCCGCATGAACATGTCTTCATCAGAAACTCCCCAGGTAGGATCGTTATGCAGGGGGTTGATGTAGTCTTCGCGGCCGACAAAATGGCGCATTCCCTGGTTACGGAAAAACCCCTCCTGGTTGTCCCAGGTAGGGTTGCCGTTGTATACATATACCGTCTGGTAGCCCTGTTCGCTCAGGATGGCTGGCAGGGACCGGAACGGCTGTTTTCCTGCTGTGTCGGACATGAGAAACTCAAAGCCGGGGAGGTTCGGGACGCTGCAGATCGTGGCAAAAAGCCCCTGGTGGGTATGGGTGCCCTGTGAAAAAAAGTGATCAAACAGCATGCCCTTTTTGCTGAGCTGATCAAAACAGGGGGTAGCGTTGTAGGGAGCGCCCAGCGCGCCGACGAACTCGCCCAGGAAACTCTCCATGAGAATGATAACAAGATTACGCGGACGCGGTGAAAATTGAACAGCACGCGGGCTTTCCCCCGGCACACGCAGCAGGGGATATTCCGCCGGCACCAGTAGGCGGTCGCCGGACTGGAGTACGAGGTCACGGGTCACGGCAAGCGCCCTGTCCGCGGGCATCGTCTTTATCCAGGCGGAAGCCCTGCTGTTGCGGCTCCTTTGCTCTATAGTTCTGCTGAGAGTAAAGATACCATTCAGTGCAAGCTGGTTGGCCGCAGCGCAATCGCTGAAGCATGCATCTCCCCAGCGCAGCGGCGGTCCCCGCCAGAGCGTGCCCCGGGCGCCGATAACAAGAAAAATGGTGAGCAGCAGGCCAAAGGGCAGAATGCGCGCAGTATAGCGCATCCAGGTGAAGGTTCCGGGCAAGCCGCTGCGCCTGAGCAGCAGCTTCAGGCAGTAATAGAGGAGCCCGGCCATCAGCAGCCAGATACAAGCGTATCGCGCCAGCGGGTAGCCGTGCCAGAGCATGCTGAGCACAATGAACGGGCTGTCGTTCAGGTACTGAACGGCAAGATTATTAAAGCGGTCCTGAAACTCTCCGTAAAACTGCCACTCGGCCATGGCCAGAAAAAGCAGGGGAGACCAGAGTATGGTCAGCACCAGCGGCATCCAGCGCACTATCCGAACGCTATACTGCCAGCCGACACGGGGTATGAGAAGCCATGCCAGCAGCGGCAGAACAATCTGGCACGCTACCAGACAGTCGAAGCGGCACCCCACAAGAAAACTGGTAAAAAGAGTTTTTGCCGGTACGGAAGAGAACAGTACCGCGTTGCTCAGCAGCAGTCCCGCCCTGAAAAATAAAAACAGAAGCATCCACAGAAAAAATATCTGAAGAATAAATTTCAGTTCACCCGCGAGGGTCCATAAGGGAAAAAGCGCAGACGGACTTCTGCAGGTATCCGGTGTTCGGGCAACCGGAGGAGCCGGGTTGTGGTTCTTTGCGTTATCCATACTGCTCAGCACACATCAGTCGTTTAAAATTTAAAAGCGCATTAGAAATGCCGGGCTGCTTTGCATAACAGCCCCGGCAGCAAAAAGAAAAAATAATCAAATAAATATACCATATTATTTCCCCAAAAACCTCTCAAGAATTGGGTAGACATGCGCCACTGAGCAATCAAGAGCAATACCGGTAACAGCTTCAAGCGAGGATGCATGCATACTGATTTTATCCGTAAGAACATTCTCTGCAGA
>Ga0209254_10007421_pt1 | contig 10129 bp, 6 predicted proteins | sample FrelakmetDIP11DI_FD_187148 | JGI IMG/M metagenome (GOLD analysis project Ga0209254, IMG submission 187148) | Freshwater lake sediment microbial communities from the University of Notre Dame, USA, for methane emissions studies - DIP11 DI (SPAdes)... | ecosystem: Environmental > Aquatic >...
CTTTTGTCCCTGAAGCATCAGCAGGCCGATCTCCTCCACGCTGGTATCCTCCACCTGCTTTTCACCTGCGATCGTTCCTCGGGAAAGAACCAGGATACGGTCTGCCAGCAGGAAGATTTCCTCAAGGTCGGCCGAGATCAGCAGCACCGCCCGGTTTTCCGAGCGCATGCGCAGGATCTGCTCATGGACGTATTCGATCGAGCCCACATCCAACCCACGCGTGGGTTGGTCAAGAAGAATAAAAGGACTTGGCAGCAGAAGCTCGCGTCCAAGGATTACCTTCTGCTGGTTTCCTCCCGAAAGAGATTTAAAAGGGCTGTCTTTTGAAGACATATTCACCGAGAAAAGCTTCTGGAGCTCATTGGTAAACTGCCCCGCAAAGCGGAAATTCATCAGCAGCCCCTTCCAGCGGGTGAAAGAGGGATTGAGCAGGTGATGTGTCATGGAGGCGTTTTCCATAATCGAGGCGTTCAATGCCGACCCCATTTTTCCGCGGTCTTGTGGGACGAAGGCAACCAGACGGCGCCGGTCCAGAATGGCCGCGCGGGTGATATCCTCCCCTTTCACCAGGATCCTGCCGCTTAAAGGCTCGGAAAGACCCATGATGGTGTTTACTAATTCATACTGGCCGTTGCCTTCCACCCCGGCGATGCCCAAGATCTCCCCGGCACACACTTCCAGGTTGATATCTTTAAGCAGAACCCGCCCCTCGGGGCTCTTGAGATTCAAGCTCTCGATTTTGAAAATCATACCCCCCGGTGTTTTCGGGGTGCGGCGGGAGGTGAAGATCACATCCCTGCCAACCATCATGCGCGCCAGATCCTCCTTGCTGGTGGACCCGACCTCGACCGTATCTATCTTTTTCCCGCGGCGCATCACGGTGACCCGGTCCGAGAGTTCTAGCACTTCGTCTAAACGGTGGGATACAAAAAGGATGGTGTGGCCGTTATCTCCCAGCCGGTGAAGCTCGGCAAAAAGTTGGGGGATCTCCTGGGGGGTGAGAACCGCGGTGGGTTCATCCAGGATCAGCACCGAGACGTTGCGGTAGAGGAGTTTGAGAATCTCCACCTTCTGGCGGGCAGCTACGGAGATATCATTAACCACTGCGTCCGGGTCGAGGTTGAACTGGAATTCTTCGATCTTTTCCTTCACCTGCCTGCGGGCGCGCTCCCAGTCTATTCTGCCCAGGGAAAGCACCGGTTCCATACCGAGGACGATATTCTCCCAGACCGTATACTCGGGGATGAGCAGGATCTCCTGGTGGACCATCCCGATCCCACGCTCGATGGCTTCTCCCGGGTTATGAAAACGGACCGGTTGCCCTTCAAATGTTATCGATCCCTCATTAGGGGTTACAAGACCGTAGAGCACCTTCATCAGGGTGCTCTTGCCGGCCCCGTTTTCCCCCACGATGGAGTGGATCTCCCCCTTGCGGAATTCGACCGAGACGTGATCCAGCGCGGTCACGTTGGGCGGGAAGATCTTGACCATGTTCTGCATGATGATCAGGTCGGTCATCAGGTTCCTGTTTGGTAATTTTATTGAAAAAGAACGCGAAGGTTATTATCGCCTTCGCGTTTAAAATCATTCCAGATGATTTTTACTGCCAGACTTCCTGTCCGTTGTAGAGTTCCACCTTCAAGGTACCATCAATGATCTGCTGGCGGATGGCATTCACCCGGTCGATGATGCTTTGAGGCAGGGGCTGCTTCTGCGCTTTGAAATCTATATCCACCCCGCCAGACGCTACGCCGTAATTGAACACCTGTCCGGGTTTATAGGTTCCGTCCTTGATCGCAGCAAAGTTGTCCTCAATGCCTTTACCCACGTATTTCACATCGCTGGCGATCACATACCCCGGCTCGAGGTCATTCTGGTTAATATCCACGCCGATGGCGTAGAGACCGCGTTCACGGGCGGCTTGCAGCACACCCAGCCCGGCACCTCCTGCAGCCTGGAAGACCACGTCAGCTCCCTGATCAAAAAGCTGGAGCGCAGCCTGTTTGCCCTTGGAAGAATCGTCCCAGGCACCGCCCAGGGATTTTTTCAGCACGGTGATGGAAGGATCCACAGAATGGACCCCGTTCTCATACGCGTAAACGAACGCGTTTATGACCGGGTCTACATCGCCACCCACGATTCCCACAACCTTATCAGCATTAATGCCCGGGATGGTGGTATCCAGGGTGGCCAGGCCGGCAGCGACCCCTGCCAGGTAGGCGCTTTCCTCTTCGATGAAATCGACCGAGGTGATCGTTTTCTTATCGTTCTGAACGACCGTGTCGAGGTTGACGATAATCTTATCCGGGTATTTATCCGCCATTGCCTTTAACTGATCTTCAAACCCGTAGGAGATCGCGAAGATCACATCGGCGTAATCCATGGCTGCCTGGAGGGAGGGTTCATACTTGTTGGAATCGTATCCGGCTTCGATGGTGCGGGGTTCGATACCATATTTGCTCGCGATCGCATCCATGCCGATCTTACCGGAGTCAAAGAACCCGTTATCGCCGAGCGCCCCGTTGATCAGGTACACCACCTTATCTGTCTGGGCAGGCTGTTCGGTTTGACCGCAAGCGGTCAGCGCTGTGAGCATCAGGGAGATAATAATCAAGGCAAATATTGTGTGTTTCATTTTTTCCTCTTTCATTTAGTGGTTTTCCGCCATAAGGATTATGTTGCTCCGGCGGAAGGAAAGTAATCCCAGTATAAAGAAATGCCGCCTTATTTTCAAGGGATATCCTCCAGCGTTAGGAGTCAATCCTCCTAAAAAGGAGCAACCCGTGACTGCCATATAGATCAGTTGGCCATTTTTTCACCAGCTCGTATTCCTTTTCGAACCGCGCGTCTTTCAGGAGGGTGTTGCGGATGTAGGCTTCGAGGAAGACGGCAAAAGCGGGCTGCTGCTCCAGGATAAGGTCAGCGGGCACGGCGTAGTTGATCACGTAGTCTTCTGCCGCAACGGGGTAGTATTGCAGCGCGACCGGGGAATTCAATCCGACCGTATCCAGAATTCTTGCGCCGGTGCGGTACCCGAGGACGCCAACGTCACCGGCAGCCAGGGTTTCTCCCGGTTTGATCTGCCCTTTAAGAAGATCAGCCACCTCCCCATAGAGTAATTCCAGTTTGATAAAGGCCATTTTCGGTGCGGGGCGGTCCGGGCCGTGGTTAGGGTGCAGCTCCCAGGCATTCAGGGTGGAGACGAGCGGCAGCAGCATTAGTGCAGTGATCAATGCCTGCCTCCAGCCGGGGGGAGATGATCGAGAGTGAGATTCGTTCTCCCGGGTCCGGAGGATGGACATCAGCACGGTTTCCAAACCGAACAGGATAAAAAACATCAGCGAAGGCAGGGGAGGGGTGAGGTACCAGCGGAAGAGCAGGGGATTGGGCAGGCTGAAAGCCAGGAAATACAGCCAGGGGAAAAGCGCCCAGGCCAGAACGCGGCTATCCACTTTGAAAGCGCGCCGCGCGCCGATAATGAAGAGCACCGGGTAAAGGACCAAACCGATTCCGATCAGCGCGTTTCCTCCCCAAACGGATTCGTTGAACGGGGTAGCGTAATGCTGCAGCAGGCGAATCAAAGAATCCCACGGTTGAAGCCGGTAAACCGCCAGTTTGGCCATGATCGAGTGGGGCAGGGGGCTGCCGAAATAAATGGTTGCGATCCCCCCCCACAGGGCAAGGGGGATCAGGAACGCCAGCAGCTCTCCACGCCTGATCGGTTTGCGCGGTTCATGAAACGCATGCCATAACCGGTCGAGGATGAGCGGTCCCACCAGGATGAGCGCATCCGGGCGGACCAGCAGTGAGAACGCCGCAGAGAGACCAGTCAGCACCAGTTGGTCGGTGAGGTATGCCCAAAAAGTAAAAGTGAGCAGGAAGACCGCAAGGCTTGTCTCCAGCCCTCCGATGGCGAAGGTGACGCTGTAGGGGGCAACTGCCCAGATTAGGGCAGCGATCAACCCCGCACGTTCCGAGCCCAGCTTTTTCCCGATCTGCCAGAGCAGTAGGCAGGTGGCGGCATCCGCCATGGCATTTACAAATAGTGCAATCTGGGGGAAGGGGGCGCCTGTCCCGCCAAGCGGAAATGCCAGGGCGGCCATAGCCGCGGCATAGAGCGGGGTGGTGGTGCCGAGCACCTGTTCCCCCGGGTTAAAGACTAACCCCTTCCCTGAAAGCAGGTTTTGCGCGTAGCGGAAGGTGATGAAGGCGTCGTCGATCGTCCGGGCACCGGGCAGGAGGCGGGCAACGATGACCAGGGTGATGATCAAGACAGGAATTAGCCATTTCCGCGGGCTGTTTTTCATGAGACGGATTCCATATTGCCACTTATTATATTTGAATTTCCCACCTCGCGAAACAGCCTTGGGGGACCCTGTTGAATAGGATTCCAAAGGACAGAAAACAAGCCGTGCTATAATCTTTCCTGATGCTTGAAAAGTTGCAAAAGAGATCTGGAGGAGCGTTCCGCAAGGATGCTCGCAGGAGGAACTGGGCTATCTTTGGCCTGGTTAGTTCTGTTTGCGCATTCCTGATCTGGGGTGGGATCTTTGCTGTGATCCTGAATAAATTCAAGATACACCCACTCTCCCCATTCTCCTTCGATTCGACTCAATCCTTCCTTCGTTTCATCCCTTACCTGGTGCCGCTGCTCTGGCCGTATTTTTACTTCCGGCGGGGTTGGTTCGGTACCTACTATAATCTTTACCCGTTGGAGAAACGCGATTCCAGCTTTGGTGATATCTGCCTGATGTGCGACGGCATCGACCGCGACGGGCATGTCTACGAAACTGAGTTCGAAGTCAACGGGGGGAAGAAGAAACGCGCCCATTTTATCTGTGACAGGTGCGTGGATCTGGCCGCCCATGATAAAAAGCGGCTGATTGCCGTCGGCATCTTTGCGGTGGCCATTCCCTCGACGATCTGGTTTCTGAATGCAAGCCCGGGTGCCCAATCCCTGGCGCTTACCACTACGATATTTGCCCTGATCGCCAGCTGGTGGATGTTTACTTCCGAGATCACCACAAAAGACAAAGAAGTTATTGGTAAAAGGTTAGTGGCAAAATACCTTTATGAACCACCGCCGCCCGTGATTTATGAGCGGGTGAAAAAAACTCCGGAACCGGTTGCCCAGCCTCCCACCGATACCTCTGGGTGGAAAGAAGATGCATCAATCCCCGCACCTATTTCCTCCGCAGCTGTTGCGGCACCCGCCCCGGGGCTTATCCCGGTGGTGATAAAGCCGATGTCCACCGACGACCGCCACCTGGTGGAGCTGCCGGAGCTTTCCAGCCTGAATCACCCGTTTAAGATTCATGTCTTTACCGTCCCGAGCGTTGAGGTCGCTGAGCAGCTGCAGGCTTCATTACGGGTGGGCAAGAATAACGAAAGGCTGGAAGGGTATATTTGCAGCCGGCTGCTCTTCCTTTTGAATGCCGCCCAACCTATCCAAAACGTGGACAGCAACCCAAGCCGGATCAACCTGAATAACCTATGGCTTTTGCAGGATATCTGGATCATGATCATCGTGCAGAGCGAGATTCATTTCCTCGAACGCTCCTCAGTCTGGCGATCCTGTCAGCTGGATGGAAATATCATCGATGTATTCAAGGATAGCGACCGGGTTCTCCGGCTGATCGACAAATACGTGAAGGAACAGGAAAAAGCACCGCCCTTTAAAACCCCCATAGAGAATGCCCCACCGGCTGCACCCGAACAATCTCCCCCCAAAGATGAGATGGATAATACAGCCCAGATAAAGAAACCGCCGCCGGATCCCGAACACGACAACACCGCCCGGATTAAGAAATTCGTCAGCTGATCTTTTTGTCTCCCGATAAATCAATATAGGAGTGAACATGCCATTTCCAAAGGATTTCACCTGGGGCGCTGCCACCGCCTCGTACCAGATCGAAGGGGCTGCCAGTATAGGAGGGCGTGGACCATCTGTGTGGGATATGTTCTGCCGCATACCAGGGCGCGTTTACCACAACGACACGGGTGAGATTGCGTGCGATCACTATCACCGCTTCAAGGAAGATGTAGCTCTGATGAAGAAGCTCGGGATGAAGGCTTACCGCCTCTCGATCTCCTGGAGCCGGGTTCTGCCGGATGGAACCGGTAAAGTAAACGAGGAAGGCCTGGCATTCTATGACGCCCTCATTGATGAACTCCTCGCCGCAGGCATCACCCCCTGGGTGACCCTCTTCCACTGGGATATGCCCTATGCCCTCTTCCTGCGCGGCGGCTGGCTGAACCCTTCCTCCCCACTCTGGTTCGCCGATTACACGAAAATAATCGTTGACCGCCTTTCCGACCGGGTGCAAAACTGGTTTACCATCAACGAACCGCAGGTCTTCCTGCAGATGGGACATGTGGATGGCACCCATGCGCCTGGTCTGCAGCTGGATTGGCCAGAGGCTTTGCGCGCGGCGCATAACGTCCTGCTGGCGCACGGGCGGGCAGTGCTGGTGATCCGCGAGCGTGCCAAAACCCCGGCGCTTGTCGGATATGCTCCGGTTGGAGGCTCATTTATCCCTGCAAGTGAAAGCCCTGCAGATATTGAAGCCGCGAAGCTGGTAACTTATGCCTGCTTCGAAAAGACCCTCTGGAGCAACACCTGGTTCTCGGACCCGATATTTTTTGGCACATACCCCGAGGACGGGTTGAAGGTCTTTGGATCTGCGATGCCCACGGTTCCCTCCGTGGATATGGATATCATCCGTCAGCCGCTTGATTTTTACGGTTTCAATACCTACTTTGCCACCCGCATCCGCATGGGCGAGACCCTGCCCGAAGAGGCTCCGTTCCCGCCTGGCAGCCCGCACACCATGTTCCACTGGCAGGTGACCCCCGAGGCGCTCTACTGGACTGCGAAGTTCCTGAATGAACGATACAAAGTACCGATGTACATCACCGAAAACGGCACAGCCTGCATGGACTGGGTCCATGAGGACGGCAAAGTGCACGACCCACAACGCATCGATTACACCAGCCGCTACCTCAAGCAGGTGCGCCGGGCGATCGAAGGTGGCGTGGACGTTCGCGGCTACTTCCACTGGACGCTTATGGATAACTTCGAGTGGGCGGAAGGATACCGGCAGCGCTTCGGGTTGATTTTTGTGGATTTCCCCACCGGCAAACGCACCCCCAAGGATTCTTTCGACTGGTACCAGCAGGTGATCGCCTCGAGCGGCGAAGCGTTGGGTAAATAATCCATCGGGCAGACTCCTGCCCTCTGACACATTGGAAAATTTGTAGGAGCGGACGACCGTCCGCCCCTACGGGATTTTTATGGTGAGAAACCAGAGGTTCCCATGGATGAATTCCGCCTTGCCAACCGTAAAATGTGGGACGAATTCGCCGTCATTAATTCAAAGTCGGCGCTCTACAACGTGGCTGAATTCAAACGCGGCCGCACCAGCCTGGATGCGCTGATCCTCTCCGAGATGGGGGAGGTTACAGGCAAATCCCTGCTGCACCTGCAGTGCCACTTCGGACTGGATACCCTTTCCTGGGCGCGCATGGGGGCAAAAGCAACCGGCATGGATTTCTCTCCCGAGGGCATTCGCATCGCCCGCGAACTGTCTGAAGAGTTGGGTGTCACCGCCCGCTTCATCTGCTGTGATCTCTATGACCTGCCCGACCACCTCGACGAGACCTTTGACCGGGTTTTCACCTCCTACGGGGCGTTGTGCTGGCTGCCGGATATCCCCCGCTGGGCGCAGATCGTTGGGAGGTATTTGAATCCCGGAGGCGTGTTTTATATCGCCGAGTTCCACCCCTTCAGCAATGTGTTCAAAAACGAGGGAAACGAGACCGGGCTGGAAGTGGCGTATCCCTATTTTACAGAAACCCCCCTCGAGTTCCCGGTGGAAGGATCCTACGCGGACCCGGATGCAAAGATCGTTCAACAGGTGGAATACGAGTGGTCCCCGCAGATGGGCGAGATCATCACCGGGTTGATCGATGCCGGGCTGCAGATCGAGTTCGTGCACGAGTTCCCCTTCACCTGCTACCGGCATTTTTCGTTACTGGTGAAGCGCGGGGATGACCGCTGGTATCTGCCTGATGGGATGCCATCCATTCCGTTGACCCTTTCCCTGCGGGCTCACAGGCCGGGATAACCCGCCATTCCCGGCATAAAAATTGTAACCATTTTTTATCCATGAAAAAAATTATTCCCCTCCTGCTGATTTTCATCCCGCTTTTGGTTGGCTGTGCTGCCGCGCAGGGGCTGATTGAACCGGTCGCAACAGAGACCCCGACATTAATGCCGGTGGAAGCCACGCTCGCGCTTGGTCCAACCGCCACGCTGCTGCCCTCCTCCACCCCGGCACCAACCGAGACCCCCATGCCTTCCATCACGCCATTCCCAACCATCACCCGCACCCCGCCGCCCTATCCGACCCCAGCCAAGACAGTCTCGCGCGGGGATATGCACATGCACACCACCTGTTCCGATGGCATGGACGAATTCGACGACATGGTGAAGGTGGCGCTCGCTTATGGATATACCTTCATCTCCATCACCGACCACCAGCAGTGCCGGGATATCAAACTGGCCTGCCTCAACGAGGAACGGCTGCTGTGTCTCCCGGGGCACGAGGTACCGGCAGCCAACAACCTGGAGGTACTCGCGATTGGAGTAAATAAGAATATCAGGGCTCTCCAGACCATCAAGGATACCGTGCTCCTGATCCACCAGGAGGGAGGGCTGGCGATTGCCGCGCATCCCTGGGCTTACAACCAGACCTATACCAAGGACGACCTGCTTAATTCCGGCCTGGACGCGATGGAGTGCCCGACTGACGGTTCCAAGCCATTCGATTTTGACACCCGCTCGCTGCCTTGCGTGTTCGACAGCGACGCGCACGAAAAATGGGCCATTGATCCATCCCGCTCCACCGTGTGCAACGGTGAGATCAAGAGTCTCCAGGATTTAAAAACCGCCATCCTCGAGCGGCGCTGCTTCCGAGGCCTGCCCTTGGATGACGGAAAGAAGGGCACGGGTACCCCAGGCGCCGTGCCCACCCCATAGACTTACTTCCGGTTGTACCGGTCCGGCGGCATCATCAAGCATTTATTCAGTATGTTTGAGCTTTCGCGGTGGAATTTCCTGTCTGCCAGGCTCATCATCCCATTAAGGTCTTTGATCATCCTTTCATAACGGTTGACCTCTTTCGGGTCGAGCAGGTCGCGGTATTTATCCAGGGCCTTTTGGAGTAATTTGACCGCTTTGTCGTCCTCGCCACGATCCTTCAAAGCGACCGCGTCGCGCGAGGTATCTGCCATATAGACGAGGGCAAAGCCGCGCAGGATATCCATCTCCGGTTTAGCGGAAACCAGTTTCGTGCTGTCCACCGGGGTGAAGGCGATCTCCGCTGTGCCCTCGAGCAGGTCACCGTTATTTGCCCTGCCGCGCACCAGCCCGGCAATTTTTGGGCGATCGGATTTTGAGGCGGGGGGTACTGCAAGTTTCACAAACACCCTCCGTTCAATGCCGGAGATCATATCCCCCAGGGTGATCTTGAGCTGGTGACTTTTCTGTTCGGTCGGCCAGGTGCTGAGTACCTGCGGTTTGAATCCGGCGGGCAGCTTGAGGCTGATCTCCACCGCGCGGGCGGTAACTTGCTTCAACCCGGCCAGCTCCCGGCGGAAAAGCTCCTTGCTCTGCTCAGGGGTCTCGATGAAGTAGTAGTTGCCGCTGCCGGCGTTGGCCATGGCTTCCATGAGCTCCTCGTTGTAGCCCACACCGACCCCGAAGGTTGTGGTGGTAATCCCCCGCCTGGAAAGCTCGCGGGTGTGGATGGCCAGCTGCTCGGGGTCGCTTTCGCCCACGTTAGCCTGCCCGTCGGTGAGCAGCAGGCAGCGGTTGATGGCTTCCGGGAGCTGGTATTTGGCGATCTCGTCACAGCCGCGTGCCCAGCCGCCCACTAGGTTGGTGCTGCCGCCCGTCTCGATCTGAGAGAGCGTCTTTTTCAGCTCCTTGCGGAAAGCGGGAGTCATTTCACAGCCTTCGGCGAGAGTTTGCACCTCGTCATCGAAGACGACCAGGGCTGCCCGGTCCTTCTCCTCCAGCAGGTCCACCACGTTCATGACCGCCTGCTTGACGCACTCCAGCTTCCCG
>Ga0209254_10007422_pt1 | contig 10128 bp, 8 predicted proteins | sample FrelakmetDIP11DI_FD_187148 | JGI IMG/M metagenome (GOLD analysis project Ga0209254, IMG submission 187148) | Freshwater lake sediment microbial communities from the University of Notre Dame, USA, for methane emissions studies - DIP11 DI (SPAdes)... | ecosystem: Environmental > Aquatic >...
GCAGCGGCACACCCAGGAACAGCGATCGCGCGTGCTGCGGAGCCGCGGGCGCCAGCGCGGTGGGCGGGTAGACCTGCAGCCCTTCCAGCCCGTGGCGCTGCAGCGCCTGACGCAGCGCCGTCTGCGCGGTGCGCAGCGCCAGCGCCAGCTGCGCCCGCAGCGCCTCGTGCTCGGCGAGCGTGCGCAGCATCTCGGCGGCGAGCAGCATGCGCTTCTCGTCCAGGAACTGGTAGCCCTGGCGCATCAGCGCGCGCTCGTCGGCCAGTGCCAACGCCGCGCTCTTGGTGGCGGGGGTCTCAGCCATTGCGTCCGGTTTCGCCGCGCAGCGGCCCTTCGCGGCTCGGCGACGCATGCTCGCCGTTCGACGCACCCTCGCCAGTCGGGACGCGCGCGCCGGTCGAGACGCCCGCGCCGGTCGGGACATCCTCATCCGCCGACGCATCGTCACCGGCCGTAGACTCGGCGTCGAGCCGCGCTTCGTCCGTCGCCAGATGGACGGCGATCTGCGCGTCGCTCAGCCGGGTCAGCTCGGCGTGCGGCAGCTGGCCCAGCAGCCGCCAGGCGATCGCCATGCTCGCGTCGAGGCTGCGTGCGGACTGCTGCGCGACGAGTTCGCGCTCGAACCGGTCGGCGAAGGCGAGGTAGCGCCGGTCGATGTCGGTGAGCCCTTCCTGCCCGACCACGCTGGCCAGCACCCGCACGCGCGTCGCCTTGGCGTACGAGGCGAACAGCTGGTGGGCCAGCGACGGGTGGTCGGCGTGCGTGAAGCCCTCGCCGGTGCCCTGGTCGAACAGGCGCGACAGGCTGGGCAGCACGTTGATCGGCGGGTACACGCCCTTGTGGTCCAGCGCGCGGTCCAGCACGATCTGGCCCTCGGTGATGTAGCCGGTCAGGTCCGGGATCGGGTGGCTGATGTCGTCGGCCGGCATCGTCAGGATCGGCAGCTGCGTGACGGTTCCGGCCACGCCGCGCGCCGAGCCCGCGCGTTCGTAGATCGTGGCCAGGTCGGAATACATGTAGCCCGGGTAGCCCTTGCGGCTGGGGATCTCGCCGTGGCTGGCCGACACCTCGCGCAGCGCCTCGCAGTAGTTGGTCATGTCGGTGAGGATCACCAGCACGTGGCGGCCCTCGTCGAAGGCCAGGTACTCGGCGGCGGTCAGCGCCACGCGCGGCGTCAGCAGCCGCTGCGGGCTGGGCTCGCTGGCCAGGTTCAGGAACATCGCGGTGTGGCCCAGCGCGCCCGAGTCCTGCATCGCGCGCCGGAACGACTCGGCCGCGTCGTACGACACGCCGATGCCGACGAACACGATCGCGAACTCGCCGGCCGCCGCGTCGCGCAGGCGCGCGTGGCGGGCGATCTCGATCGCCAGCCGCTCGTGCGGCAGGCCGCCGGACGAGAAGATCGGCAGCTTCTGGCCGCGGATCAGGCTGTTGGTCAGGTCGATCGCCGACACGCCGGTCTCGATGAAGTCGCGCGGCAGCGCGCGCCGCGCCGGGTTCATCGCGCGGGCGTCGATGCGGCGCTGCTCGCGCGCGGCCACCGGCGGGCCGCCGTCGACCGGCTGGCCCATGCCGTTGAAGATGCGCCCCAGCAGCCCGGGGCCCACGCCGAAGCGCAGCGGCTCGCCGTGAAAGCGCACCCGCAGCGCGTCCAGCCCGAGGCCCTGCGTGCTCTCGAGCACCTCGATGAGGATCGTGTCCTCGTCCAGGCTGGTCACGCGGCCCACGCGCGGGCGCTCGCCGTCCATCAGCACTTCGACCGCCTCGCCCAGCGTGACCTCCAGGTTGCGCTTCAGGAACAGCAGCGGCCCGTCGATGCGGGTCGCAGTGCCCTGCGTGCTCAGCTCGGCCCACATCGTCAGCTCGCTCCCAGGCCGGCGAACTCGCGTTCGAGCTGCGGCCACAGTTCGGCGAAGCGGGCGATGTCGTCCTCGCCGATCTCCTCGCCCATGCGCTGCAGGCGGCGGTGGATCGCCAGCGCGCCGATCTGCTCGGGGCGCGCGCCGCGCCCGAGCGCCTCGCGCGACAGCGCGATGAAGCGCATCACCAGCCGCAGCATCTCGCTTTGCCGCTCGGCCGAGCAGTAGCGGTCGACCGGCGAGAACGCCGACTGGCGCAGCAGCGCCTCGTTGACCAGGTCGGCCGCCATCAGCGTCAGCTGCTGTCCGGCGGGCAGCGCGTCCTTGCCGACGATGCGCGCCATGCGCTCGAGGTGCGCCTGCTCCTCGAGCAGCGCCAGCAGCTTCTCGCGCTGGCGCTGCCAGCTGTCGTTGCCGTGCGCGGTCCACCACGGCGCGAAGCGCCCGGCATCGACCGCGTACGACTGCAGCGGGTGGATCGCCGGGTAGAAGCGCGCCTGCGCCCGCTCGCGGTCCAGGCCCCAGAAGCAGCCGACGTAGCGCTTGGTGTGGCTGGTGACCGGCTCGGAGAAGTCGCCGCCCGGCGGGCTGACGGCGCCGATGATCGTCAGCGACCCCTCGCGGCCGCACAGCGCCCGCACGCGCGCCGCGCGCTCGTAGAATTCGGCCAGCCGCGAGCTCAGGTAGGCCGGATAGCCGGCCTCGCCGGGCAGCTCGCCGAGCCGGCCCGACACCTCGCGCAGCGCCTCGGCCCAGCGGCTGGTGGAGTCGGCCATCAGCGCCACGTGCAGCCCCTGGTCGCGGAAGTACTCGGCCACGGTCACCGCGGTGTAGATGCTCGCCTCACGCGCGGCCACCGGCATGTTCGACGCGTTGGCGATGATCACCGTGCGCTCCATCAGCGCGCGCCCGGTGCGCGGGTCGGCCAGCTGCGGGAACTCCTCGAGCACCTCGGCCATCTCGTTGCCGCGCTCGCCGCAGCCGACGTAGACGATGATGTCGGCGTGGCACCACTTGGCCAGCGTCTCCTGCAGCACCGTCTTGCCGGTGCCGAAGCCGCCGGGAATCGCCGCGCGCCCGCCGCGCGCGACCGGGAACAGCGTGTCCAGGATGCGCTGGCCGGTGACCAGCGGCTCGTCGGCGGGCAGCCGCTGCGCCACGGGTCGCGGCCGGCGCACCGGCCAGCGGTGGAACAGCCCGATGCGGTGCTCGCGCCCTGCGTCGTCGCGCACGGTGGCCAGCGTCGCGTCGGCCTGGACCGCGCCGCGGGCGGCCAGGCCGACGACGGTGCCGCCGACGTCCGGGGGCAGCAGGCACAGGTTGGCGTGCCCGGCGCCCTCGATCGCGCCGAGCACCGCACCCGGCCCGAGCGCGTCGCCGATCGACACCCCCGGCGCGAACACCTGTTGCGCCGGGGGCGTGTCCGCGTCGGCGTCGAGCCGGCGCAGCAGGCCGTCGTAGATGCGCCCCAGCAGCCCCGGGCCCAGCGGCACCGACAGCGGCAGCCCGGTGCCGTGCACTGGGTCGCCCGGCTTCAGCCCGGTGGTGTCCTCGTACACCTGCGCAACGAACGAGTTGCCGTCCAGGCGGATGATCTCGCCGGGCAGCCGCCCCGGACCGACCTCGAGCGCCTCGCCGACGACGAACGGCCCGTCGGCGAGTGCGTGCAGCACCGGCCCGGCGATGGCGCGGATCCGTGCGTCGCTCATGGTGCTTCGCTCACGATGCGTTGCCCCGGGATGCGTTGCTCACGGTGCGCTCCCCGCTTCGGCCCGCTGCCCGGACCGCGTCCGGTTCGAGCGCGGCCAGCAGGGCCGCCTCGACCGCCGACCGGTCGGCCAGCAGCGCGCGCGGCGTGCTGTCGAGTCGCGCGCGGCCGACCTCGATGATCAGTCCGGCGCTGAACTGCGCGTCGGCCTTCAGCACGGCGCCGACGATGCCGCGGGCGCGCAGCGCCGCCTGCAGCGCGGCCTGCAGCGCCGCGGCCTCGCCTTCGCTGCCTGCGCCCGGGTGACGCACGGTCCAGTCCTTCGGGCCGAGCCGCGTGCGCGCCAGGCCGATCTGCGCGTCGATCCAGCCGGTGCGCGCAGCGGGCTCGTGCCAGCGTTGCTCGAGCGCTGCGGCCAGCTGCGGCCAGGCGGCCGACAGCGCGGCGGTCGCGCGCGTGCGCGCCAGCTGCCGGGCCTCGGTTTCGAGCTCGGCGCGCGCCTGCTGCAGGCGCTGGTCCGCGACGGCCCGCATTTCCTGGATCGCGCGGCGCATCTGGCGGCGCGCCCGCCGTCGCGCCCGCTGCCGCACCGCGTCGGCTTCGCGCCCGGCGGCCTCGCGCAACTCGCGGCAGGTCTGCGCCACCTTGCGCCCGATGTCGTCGATCAGCGCATCGGCCTGCAGGTCGATGGGCGACGTGGCGGCGCGCGCGTCGCTCACGATTCGATCCCCAGCACGGCCCGGATCCGGCGGGCCAGGCCGACGTCGGCGTCGGGCTCGTCGATGCCGGGCATCACGACCACCAGCGGCGACACCCGGACCATCGCATCGCGCAGCGTGTCGGGCGCCAGCGCATCGGCGAAGCGGCGCGTCACCACAACGAGCCCTGCCTCCTCGAGGGCCGTCGCGAACGCCGCCGGCAGGTCGGCCTCGTTCGGCGTGCGCGTGTCCGCGCCGGCCAGGCGAAAGCCGGCGCAGGTCGCTTCGTCGGCGATCACCACGATCGGGGCCGCCATCGCCTCAGGTCCGGTTCAGGATCAGGATGGCGACGATCAGCCCGTAGATCGCGATGCCCTCGGCCAGGCCGACCAGGATCAGCACCCGCCCGAGCAGCTCGGGCTTTTCGGCCAGCGCGCCCACCGCGGCGCTGCCCACGACCGCCACCGCGTAGCCGGCGGCCAGCGTCGACAGGCCCGCGGCGACGGCGGCCGAGACGAACGCCCAGCGCAGCACGTCGGGGTCGGCCCCGGCGGCGGCCGCAGCGCCCTGGGCGCTGGCCGGCATCGAGGTCATCAGGAACACGGCCGTTGCGGCGACGGTCGCGGCCACCATCAGCAGGATCGTCGTGGCGGCAATGTGGCGCGGCTTCATGGATGGCTCCGGGGTTGTTGCGGGGAAGGGGCGAAGGGCGGCGGCAGCGGCCTGAACGTGCGGCCGGTGCCCTTGAGGAAGCGCACGAAGAACTCGAACAGCAGCAGCCGCGTGGTCTGGATGCCCACGACCAGGCCTTCGAGCACCAGGATCAGCACGTTGCCCAGCAGCAGCACGATCCAGTAGCCGATCGCGCCGCTGGCCTCGGCCACACCGACGACGGCCACCGACAGTCCCGCGTGGGCCAGCGCGAACGCGCCGACCCGGGCGAACGACACCGTGTTGACCAGCAGCTGCAGCAGCTGCTCGACGAATTCCGCGACGCCGGCTCCGAGCGCGGCGAACCGGCTGCCGACCGCCGTCGCCATCGAGCCGGCGGCGAACCACAGCGCGCCGGCCAGTGCGGACCACAGCGCAGCGGGGCGGAACACGGCGGCCAGCAGCGACACGTAGGCCAGCACCAGGCCGGCGTCACGCGCCCACCACTGGCGCCCGGCGTGCCGCCAGTGGGCCTGCACGCCGTTCAGCGCCAGCCCGCCGAGCAGGATCGCCGCGCCCAAGCCGATCGCGGCCGCCAGCAACGTGACCGGGTGCTGCAGCGGGTGCAGCCACAGTGGCGCGATCAGGTCCTCGCGCGCGAACACGGTGCCGAACAGCACCCCGAACACCATGGCCATCACCCCGCCGGGAATCAGCAGCACCAGCATCGGCACGCGCTTGCGCAGCAGCCAGCCGGCCAGCACGAGCACCGCGCCCTGGCCCACGTCGCCGAACATGAAGCCGAACAGCACCGGTGCGATCAGCGCAACCAGCGGGCTGGGATCGGCCTCGTCGCGGCCGGGCTGGCCGAGCAGGCGCGCGAAGGCCTCGAAGGCACGCGCCCAAGGGGGATTGGCGAGCCGCGACGGCGGCTCGAGCCCGGCCGGCGCCTCGGGGAACTGCACCACGCAGCGCAGGCCCTTGCGCTCGAGCGGGGCGCTCAGCGCGGCCTCGTCGCCGGCCGTGGTCCAGCCGGTGACCCAGACCAGGCGCTCGCTGGCCGACACCTCGGACCCGTGCCGGATCAGCCACTCGATCACCGCGACGTCGGCCAGCGCGGCGCTCAGGTGGTGCCGTGTGGCCAGGGCCTGCAGCTCGCGCTCCAGCTGCACCCGCTGCTGCTGCAGCGCGGCCCGCCGCCCGGTGACGTCACGGGCGGCCTGCGGCGCGTCGCCGCGCAGGTCGGCCGGCCAGGCGATGCGCCGGGCCTTGCGCGCAGCGAGCATGTCGTCGGCCTGCCCCAGGTCCGGGACGCGCCCGACCACCAGTACGAAGTCCTCATCGCCACCCGGGATCGTCAGTTGCAGCACGTCGGGCGGAAGGTCGGAGGCCTGGCCGCGCGCGGCCACCGCGTACAGCCGCGCCTCGACCATGAAGCGGCCGCTGGCACCGAGCAGCCCCGGCTCCGGAAGCAGCGCGGGATCCGCCTCGAGCACGCGCTGCACGTCGGCCAGCGTCGCCTGCTGGCCCGCGACGCGCTCGAATTCGGCGATCAGCGGGTCGGCCTGCCTGCGCCACGCGTCGAGGCGCGCGACCCGTGCGGCCAGTGTCGCCCCGGGGTCGACGATGCGCGCCGCGCCGCCGCTGCGCTGCGCCGGCCAGCGGGCCTGGTAGGTCTTGGCCAGGTCGTGGAAGTGCTCGAGCGTGTGCTCCGACCCGCCGATGACCAGCGGCGCGGCGCGCCGTTCGTGTGTCTGCAGCTCGACCGCATCGGTCGCGGCCAGCGTCTCGAGCACCGGGGCCAGGTCGTCCCGCGTGGTGATCAGCTCGAACCACCGGCAGGGCTTGGGGCGCAGCATCACGCGCTCCCGCTTGCGCTGCCCGGCTCGAGCAGCCGGCGCGCGACCAGGCCGCCGCGCAGCCGCTCGACGTCGAGCGCCACCAGCGCGAGGTGCGCGAACACGGCCACCGGCGACCCCGCATGGCGGCGAAACAGCTTCGACAGCGCACGGCGGGTCGACTCGGCCGCCAGGGAGCGTTCGCCACGAGCGCCGAGCAGCCGCGGCAGCAGCAGCGCGGCCGGACGGCTCACCAGCGCGGGCTCGGTCTCGTGCGGCGGCACCCGTTGCAGCCACGCCTCGTGCCAGATCGCCACGGCGCCCGGTCCGCGCGGGCCCGCGGGCGGCGTGGCCAGCGTGGCCAGCGAGGCGAACGGGCCCAGCCCCGCGTGGCGCAGCGCGTCGGCGCGCGCCGCCGGGTCCGGCTGCACGAACGCGGCCAGGCGCTCGTCGGCATGCTGCCACCCGGCGGCAGGGCCGGCGCCACGCAGCGCGTCGATCAGCGGCAACTCGGTCAGCGTTCCGAACCAGCGCGTGGCCGCCTGCCACCGCGGCGGCAACCAGCGTGCGACCTCGTCGACGTGGCGGCGCCAGCGCGCACGCAGGCCGCGCTCGATGCGGTGCACGTCCCAGGCCGCGTCGAGTTCGTCGGTCCATTCGGCCAGCGGCCCGGCGCGCGCCTGCGCGAGGTAGTGGGCGGCGGTGCGGCTGGCCTCCAGCACCTGCCAGACCGCGGCACCTGGCACTCGTGCGTGGCGCGCGTGCAGCCGCGCCTGCACGTAGGCGAAGTCAGTGCGCGCCGTCACCGGGAACCTCGTTGTCCGAATCGGTCAGCAGGCCTGCCACGCGGCGCGCCGCGGCGTCGGTCACCGCCTGGTCCAGCGGTTTGAGTGCGCCGGCCGACGCTGCGGCCTGCGCCCGCAGCGCCTCGACCTTCGCCGCAAGCGCGCCGGTGTGCGCCTGCTGCCAGCGAACGACCCGGGTCAGCGCGCGGTTCACGATCGCCAGCGCGTCGTCGCGGGCACGCTCGAGCTGCGCATCGGCGTCGCGGCGCGCCTGCTCGAGCGCCGCCTGCGCGTCGGATTCGGCCCGCAGCACGCGCTCGACGGCCTGCACTGCACCGGCCCGCGCTGTGCCGCCCCGGCGACCGGCCCCCCCGTGGCTACTCATGATCGAAACGCCGCGCCAAGCCCCGACGCCATTGCCGTCCCCCACCCGAAATGCGAGCACGTCCGACATCCCCGTGCTCCCAGCAGCGTATTCGTCCGCCCAACCGGGTTCTTGCTCTAGATCAATGCCGGCGACCGGGGGGGGGGATCATCTCACCCTATCGAATCCGAACCGGGGAGATCGGCCATGAAGTTGACGCGGCGGGCATTCATCATGGCGTCGGGTGCGGCAGCGGGGCTGCTGGTCACCGGATGCGGCACCACCCCGACCGGCTCGACGGCTGCGGGACCCGTGACCAGCGCGCTGGCGCTGCGCAAGGCCAACCCGGCCAGCCCGGCCAAGGGCAACTGGGTGGCCAGCACCTGCCAGGGCTGCACGCAGTGGTGCGCGATCCAGATCTTCGTTCAGGACGGTCGCGCGGTGCGGGTGCGCGGCAACCCGATGAGCAAGACCAACCACGGCTTCGTCTGCCCGCGCGGCCACATGATCCCGCAGCAGGTCTACGATCCGGACCGGATCAAGGTGCCGATGAAGCGCACCAACGCGGCCAAGGGCCGCGGCATCGATCCGAAGTTCGTGCCGATCAGCTGGGACGAGGCGCTGAACACCGTCGCCGACAGGATGATCGAGCTGCGCAAGGCCAACGAGCCCGAAAAGCTCGTCTACATGCGCGGCCGCTATTCGCCCACCTCCACCGATCTTCTGTACGGCGCGCTGCCCAGGATCTTCGGCACACCCAACTACTTCTCGCACAGCGCGATCTGCGCCGAAGCCGAGAAGATGGGCCCGGGCCTGACCCAGGGTTTCTTCGGCTATCGCGACTACGACCTCGAGAAAACCAACTGCCTGGTCGCCTGGGGTTGCGATCCGCTCGCGTCCAATCGGATGGTTCCGAACACGATCCACCGTTTCCACGAGATCGTCGCGCGCGGCACGGTGATCGTCGTCGACCCGCGGCTTTCGAACGCCGCCGCCAAGGCGCACGAATGGCTGCCGATCATCCCCGGCACCGACGGCGCGCTGGCCGGCGCAATCGCGCACGTGCTGCTGGTCGAAGGCCTGTGGAACCGCGAATTCGTGGGCGATTTCAAAGACGGCAGGAACCTGTTCGTCGCCGGCAAGCCGGTGGACGAGGCGGCCTTTGCCGAAAAGGAGACGTTCGGCGTCGTCCGGTGGTGGAACCTGGAACTGAAGGACCGCACGCCCGCGTGGGCCGAGAAGGAGAGCGGCATTCCCGCAGCGCAGATCGTGCGCGTGGCACGCGCGATGGGCAAGGCCGCACCGAAGACTGCGGTCTGGATGGGTCCGGGTGCGGCAATGCACCCGCGCGGCACCTACAGCGCGATGGCGGTGCATGCGCTGAACGGGCTGGTCGGTTCGATCGACGCGGAGGGCGGCGTGTGGCAGAGCAGCAGCGTGCCGCTCGGCGCGTTCCCGAAGTCCGACGCCTACGTCGACGAGCTGGCCAAGAAGGCCGGCGCGGGCAAGAAGCTCGACGGCCGCGGCGAAAAGGACATGCCGGCGATGATGAACGCCCGGCCCGGCAGCGGCGTCGTGACCAACAATGTCGCCAACGGAATGCTGAAGGATCCCGGTGCGTGCAAGGTGTTCATCGCGTCGTGGGCGAACTTCAACTTCTCGTGCACCGGCGCGGACCGTTGGGACAGGGCGATGGCGAAGGTGCCGTTCTTCGTGCACATGGTGACCAATCCGTCGGAGATGACGCAGTTCGCCGACATCGTGCTGCCATCGACCTTCAACTCGGCCGAGGGCTGGTCGATCGTCACCAACATGGGCAACGGCCACGGCTATGCGTCGATCCAGCAGGGCGCGGTCAAGCGGCTGTGGGACGTGAAGCAGGAGGAAACCGAAGTCGTGTGGCTGCTCGCCGAGAAACTCAAGGCGAAGGGCTTCCCGAACCTGTTCGACTACTGCTCGAAGGAGTTCAAGGACCCCGAGACCGGCAAGGTTCCGACCACGGCACTCGAGTTCTCTGAAATCGCCACCAAGATCTCCAGCGCGACGTTGTGGATGGCCAAGGAGCCGCTGAGGGGCGATGCCGCCGTCGCCGGCTGGGCCGAATTCCGCAGCAAGGGCATGTTCAGCGGACCGAAGTACACGCTGAAGCGGGGCTGGGGCGGCAAGTTCGCCACCGCCACCAAGAAGTTCGAGTTCTACAGCGAGACCGCCAAGAAGGGGCTCGA
>Ga0209254_10007423_pt1 | contig 10128 bp, 11 predicted proteins | sample FrelakmetDIP11DI_FD_187148 | JGI IMG/M metagenome (GOLD analysis project Ga0209254, IMG submission 187148) | Freshwater lake sediment microbial communities from the University of Notre Dame, USA, for methane emissions studies - DIP11 DI (SPAdes)... | ecosystem: Environmental > Aquatic >...
AGCGGCAAGGCGTCGCGTGGCGGCGCAGGTTCCAGCCTGGGCTTATCAACGGGCATTCAATGGACCCCTTTTTAGCAATTCTTTTGTTAAGCATAGACCAGCCAAAGAAAACCCGACTTAAGCCAGATCAATAGAGCGGTGAACTGTATCACGCGATTTTATCTGTAAGGTCAGCCGAAAATGGACATCGTGAAGGCCATACTCGCCAGTTCACTGGCTGTCTAATGGGACGTGGAGTGCCAAAGCGTTTATAGGCAGCGGCGGCCTGACAGTTGCGTACCTGTCGTATTTTCGATACGACTGAAAAGGAGACAGATGGTGTTACGGTTGAGGAGCAGTGATTATGAATCGCCAAATCTCAGGTCCTACAGGAAATAACAGCATGACAGCTGCAAAGCTCATTGAATACAACATTACCCGCCAGCTAGTGCTTCGCAGGGAGGACGGCGGCGAGCAGCAGGGCGGCTTGAAGCAGGGCTCTAATCTATGGGCAGACCGGTTGATCGCCATTCTGGCTGTCACGGCCGGTCTTTGCATTCTGGGTAGTTACCTGGAGGAACTGCTGTGGGCGCTATTGGCTGCTGCTACGCTCTGTACGCTGAGGTAGATTACAGTTGCAGCGTCCGTGGGAGCTTGCCAATGTGAATGAGGGGCAAGTTGTGCGAGCGCGGTATACGCTTTAATCCGCCTCACGCTCTGCAGAACAACAATGGATGGCGGCAGCTCTTTCCGTCAGCGAATTCGGCACATCCAGATCCACCAGCACCTGTCCAGTCACTGGATTTGGCCTGAATGTTGTACACCCCTTAAGTCCCTTGCCATAGGCATAATCATAAAGTGAATAGAACTGTCCAAAACTGTAATCCCTTGGCACATTGATCGTCTTGGAAATTGCATTGTCCACCCAGGGCTGCAGTGCGGCCTGCATATCGAGATGCATGAAAGGTGAGACGTCGCTGGCAGTGACAAAGGCCGGCGTGAGCGGTGTATCCTTGCCGTTGCGCTCGCAGTATATGCGATAGGCGTAATCGCTAATGGTATATTCGCTTAAATCGCCATCAGTCTCGCGCACCCTGCGCTTGTACTCAAACCGATACACTGGCTCCAGTCCACTAGACACGTTATTGGCCAGCAGAGAAATGGTTCCGGTCGGTGCGATCGCAGTGAGATGCGAGTTGCGGATGCCGTAGCGCGCGATATCACTGCGAATTTCTACCGGAAGCTGGCTGATAAACCTGCCTTGCAAGTATTTTTCCTTGTCGAACAAAGCAAAAACGCCCTTCTCGCGCCCCAGTTCGATGGACGTTTGGTATGCTGTCTCGCACACTCGTTGCATTACGTCGCCCGCTACCTTTACAGCGTCTGGCGTGCCATATGGAATGTTGAGCATAATGAGCGCGTCACCCAGTCCCGTCAGCCCAAGACCAAGGCGGCGTGTGGCATGCGCCGCTGCAGCCTGCTGCCTCAACGGAAAGTGCGACAGATCTACCACATTGTCCAGCATGCGCACCGCCACGGCTGCTGTATCTGCAATTGCCGCCAGATCAAGGCTTGCCCTCTCAGTGAACGGCGCGTGCACAAACTGCGTGAGATTGATCGAACCAAGGTTGCAGGCACCATAGGGCGGCAACGGAATTTCGCCGCAGGGGTTGGTGGCGCCGATCTGTTCAGCGTACCAGAGATTATTCAGTGCATTCATCCGGTCGATAAAAATGACTCCCGGTTCGGCATAGTCGTAGTTTGCCTGCAGGATTTGGTCCCAGAGCTGACGGGCAGACACTGTACGCAGCACGCGGCAACGCACAGGTGTCATTGAACCAGACCAGACGCGATCGACTGTCTTGCCGGTCGCGAGAACATCGTGTGCACCGAGCGGGAATGCCAGTGGCCAGTCGGCGTCGGCCTGAACTGCCTGCATGAAAGCATCGCTTATTAGCACTGATAGATTGAAATGCCTTAGTTTCGCAGCATCCTTTTTGACATGGACGAATTCCTCGATATCGGGATGATCGCAGCGCAGCGTTGCCATCATCGCTCCACGGCGTGCGCCGGTGGAGAGAATGGTGGAACACATCGTGTCCCAGATCTGCATGAACGACACTGGCCCGGAAGCGGTGACACCAACGCTGAGCGCCGGTGTGCCACTCGGGCGCAGGGTGGAGAAATCGCAACCAACACCCCCACCCTGCTGCATGGTGAGTGCGCCCTCCTTGAGAGCATCGAAAATGCCATCGAGTGAGTCTTCAATTGTACCCATCACAAAGCAGTTGAACAGAGTGACACGGCGCCCGGTGCCGGCACCGGCCTGAATGCGTCCCCCGGGTAGAAACCTGAACCCTTCAAGAACTTTGTAGAAGCGCTGCTCCCACTCTGTTTGATTTGATAGTTCCATGCTCGCCAGTGCGCGCGCTACCCTTTGCCAGCTGTCCTCGACGGTTTGATCGCGCGTCTCACCCTGCTCCCGCCAACGGTATTTGGTATCCCAGATACGACGTGAGATTTCGGCTTGGAAGTATTCTCTGCTCATAGAAATGTCCTGCAGCGGCGCAACGTCGGCGAGCAGTTATTCTACTCTGTATTGTGCTTTGTATTCATGTACCCCAACCTTATATGAATATTACAGTCACTCTGGTCTTAATCACCACGTTGGCCGCGTTGATGGCGTTCCGATTGATCTAGCTCAAGGCTCAGTCTCGGTTATATGGAGGATACTGGTATCGTTTATTTGTTGCGACTAAAAGAGGGGATTATGAATACAATATGGGTTGTAGTTGCAGAATCTAGTCGAGCGAAGGTATATGCAGCTGATGCACCAGGTAAAGAACTGATAGAAATAGAACATTTTGAGCATGAAGATTCCCGTCGGCATGCCCGCGACATTACGTCCGATCTGCCCGGCAGGACTGTAGGGAGTGACGGGAGTCACCACGCTATGGAAGCAGAAACGGATATCAAGACGGAAGAGGCGATTCAGTTCTCAAGGCAAATCAATCAATATCTGCAAGCTGCGTTAAATAAGCATGAATTTGGCAAGCTCATGATAATAGCCGCGCCAGCTTTTTTGGGTCATTTACGTGCGCATATGGATGCTCAGGTAGCGAAACTGGTTGTATTTGAGCTTCCCAAAAATCTCGCGCAGTATAATGCCGACCAAATCCGTACATACTTGCCTGCACATCTATAATGTTCTTTGTCCGTTTAAAAAGGCATCTGAGTCTCTAATGTTATGCTCAGGCAGCGTTGAAGTTATCCCGTCAGGCTATCCGTGTCCGTTCATCTGGAGCGAAAATGTACTGAAAGGCAATAGCAATAAAAATAGGGATATTTCCTATATCTGCTGTTTGCTACTCGAAGCACGATAGCGCACTAACTGACCTGGCTGCTGACAGAGGTAATTCGATGAAAGTACAAGAGTTAATGACGAAACAGGTATTTACTGGCACCGATAGACAGACGTTAAATGATGCCGCCCAAATTATGTGGGAGCACAATTGTGGCTGCGTACCTGTATTAAGTGCGGAGAATAGCCATTTGGTCAGTGTCATCACAGATCGGGATATTGCAATGGCGTCCTACATTAACGGGAAGTGTTTGAGTGATATACCGGTAATGGTGGCACATTCGAAGCGAGCTATAGTAGTCCAGCCACAGGATGACATTGATGCTGTTGAAAAAATCATGCAGTCCAACCAGATACGCCGTATTCCCGTTATTGATGAAGCTTCTCTTGTGGTTGGCATAGTTTCGCTGAATGACATTGCGATGGCCAGCAAGGTAAACCATAGTGAGGTAAGTGCTGAAGATGTAAGCAGTACGCTGGCTGCAATAAGTAGGAAAAAGAGTAGTGAACCGTCCAGGATGGTAGCCGCTGTCTAAAATGTGTCTGTGCCAGAACGGGACGGCGTAATACGACGGGCTCCAGAACAATTGTATTGTGTTAAAGCATCTGCCAATCATGTGACAGTAACGTGCGAGTAAAGTATGTCTGTGCATTAAATCGCTAATTTAAAGTTCGTTGTAACTGACGTTTCTGACCCACCGACTTCAGATTTCTTCAGCCGAAGTTGAATTTAGTCCCGCAGATGGCGCATCATGGTTTTATGCCACCCGGATAGACAAGAAGCGCTCCCCAAAAATGCCAGATAAGCCAGAGATAGAGATCGGAAAGCGCGGCGGATCAAAACCACGCCAGCACATATGGCCGCAGCCACGCGCAACGGTATTGATATATCTTGCATTTATAATTATCTCCATGTACTGGTGGCAGGGAAGTCAGCGAGCCAAACAAGCTGAGATTCCGTACAGTGAATTCTTACAACGCATGGATAAGGGTGAGATAAGCGAAGCGATCGTAACCGATAAGGTTATTACCGGCAAACTTACTGAGCGCGACCCCAATACTAATGAGCCACGACAATTTATTACGATACCGTTGTGGAATAATGATCTGGCCAATGAGCTGGAACAAAAAGGTGTTAAATACACAGTACGTGAGAGCAGCAACTGGTTAAGTGAATTTTTCTTTAGTTGGGTAATGCCGTTCGGTCTCCTTTTTCTGTTCTGGGGATGGATGGGCAGACGCATGGCGGGAGTCAGCAAAGGCTTCCTCAATATTGGCAATCGCATTCATATCCATCCCGAGGGCGATATCAAGATTGGCTTCAAGGATGTGGCTGGGGCCGAAGATGCCAAGCAGGAACTTGGTGAGAGCATAGCTTTTTTACGTGATCCCAGCGCGATTCAGCGCCTGGGTGGTCGTGCGCCCAAGGGAATACTGCTGGTTGGTGCACCCGGCACCGGTAAGACCTTACTGGCCCGGGCGGTGGCGGGTGAGGCAAAGGTGCCCTTTTTCAATATCAGTGGCTCAGAGTTCATAGAAATGTTCGTCGGAATGGGTGCCGCTCGAGTGCGTGAGCTTTTTGAGCAGGCGCGACAAAAAGCACCTTGCATTATATTTATAGACGAGCTGGACGCTATTGGTGGTGCTCGGGGTCTGGCACCCATAATGAGCGGTGGTCACGATGAACGGGAACAAACATTGAATCAATTGTTGACTGAAATGGATGGTTTCGACCCTTCCGTTGGTGTTGTTGTCATGGCCGCGACTAATCGGCCGGAAATTCTGGATAAGGCATTGTTGCGAGCCGGGCGCTTTGATCGCCATGTGGTAATCGAGAAACCCGACCTCGAGGCGCGTATAGCGATACTGCGTCTGCATACCCAGAAAATGACGCTGGCATCCGATGTCGACCTGCGCATTGTTGCACAGCGCACTCCTGGATTTGTCGGTGCCGATTTAGCCAATATTTCCAACGAGGCGGCGATTATTGCCGTACGTTTTAACCGCGACGCCATTACCCTGGCCGATTTTGAGTCAGCTATTGACCGCGTTATCGCCGGGCCAGAGAAAAAGCGCAATTTGCTCAATGCTGACGAGAAACGCCGCGTCGCCTATCACGAATCCGGGCACGCCATGGTCGCCGCGAGTGTGCCCACTGGCGAGGCAGTCCACAAGGTGTCTATTATCCCGCGTGGTGTTGGCGCGCTGGGTTACACCTTACAGTTGCCTGTAGAAGATAAATTTCTATCCACCGAAACTCAACTGAAAGATCAAATCGCAATTTTATTGGGGGGCAGGGCGGCCGAGGAGATTGTTTTTGGCGACGTTTCCAGCGGCGCAGCTAATGACCTCGAGCGTGCCTCGGGTATTGCCCGCGGCATGGTGACTCAACTGGGTATGAGTGAGAAGCTGGGTCCCTTGACATGGGGTCGACACCAGCAGCTGCAGTACCTGGGGCAGAGTGTTGAGGAGCGTAACTACAGTGAGGAGACTGCGCGCCTAATTGATAGCGAGGGCCGGGCGTTGGTCGAAAACGGGCACCAACGGGCATTGCAGATACTCATGGACCATAGACCGCTACTCGACAGGTTTGCTGATTTATTGGAAAGGAAGGAGGCGCTGAGCGGCGACGAACTGGATGAAATTCTTGGTACATTAGGTAAGAAGATCAACACAAAGTGATTGAAAATTGTCGTTGATATTGATTGCGTTCGGGCCCATCACTTAAAAGGGCAGTATTATTGACTTTAATTTGTAACCACTTTGGCAAAGTCCACCAACTTATCTATAGTTTCACTGGTGGCCGAATTAGCGCTCGCATGGGCTGGATACATGTGGCGGACGAAGCGCGTGATGATGTGCAAGGATTGTGCGGATCAATAAGCTTCAGGGGGAGAATCTGAAAATAGCTGAGCGTAAAATGCCTCCGGTTCGGTTGCGAAAGCTGGCAGCCGCGTACTAATCGCCCGACGCAATTTTCTTTGTGTCGGGCTCAACCTGCGAAAATTCCGCTTCCAGGACATCCTCGCCAAACCAGTGGCGCATCTTCTTCATGGTTTTGGCTCGCACATCGTCATTGATGTACCGCGAAACGGCAGCAATGGCCAGCACCAGAACCCCCAGATCGTCGGCGTAGCCGATTCCAGGGGCCAGATCGGTGATGGCATCCAGCGGAACAATAAAGTAGCCCAGAGCGGCAGCAATGGTACCCTTGGCCCAGGCTGGTGCCTTCTCTTCCTGTGCCGCGTAATACAGCAGCAGCGCTTTTTCCACCACTTCCCGGCCAGCAATTTTGGCATAGCGCTTCAACTTGTCCCGGAAGCGATTGTCGGAATAGGCGGCCTCGAATTTATTGTCTTTGCTCATGTTTGCATCCTCTCACCCAAACAACCATGGCGCTAATTCGCTGCGGTTTTCTACAACAATCTGCTGTGCCGTTGGATCCTCCGCCAGTTCGTTGGGCTCGATATGCAGCAGTTGCAGCACGTAAGGCACCAACCTGGCGCGGGTGGAGACTTCCAGCACACCGTTCGCCATGCCATAGTCTACTTCTACTACTTCGCGCTGCTCCAGCTGTAGTCTGGGATCTGGCGCTATACGTACGATAACGTGTGTGTTCCATTCGGTATCCGCCTCAACACCGTGCTCGGAGTCGTCCATGATCTCCGGAATGCCCCGAAAGCGACTCAGGACAAAGTCCCGGTACTCACAATTTTTTTCGCACCAGGCGCGCACGTGCCAGCGCAACCCGCTATACACCAGCGTATGGGGAACGATGATACGTCCTTCCCGGTCGGGATGGTTGAGGGAGACATAATCCACGTCCAGTCGTTTCTGTTGTCGTGCCGCCTGCATGATAGGGCGCAAAACCTCGGGTTTGACGTCTCTCACTGGCAGAGACAGTACCTCGACATTGGCTACATTAAGCGACAGCGACTCAAACACATTCATCAGTTCGTTGTTGCGCGCCATCAGATGCAGGTACTCATCTGCCAGTCCCTGCGTTACCCGGGGCTCGAAAGCCGGTGTGGGCTTGTAGCCCTTGAGAAACTTATCGTACTGCAGGTTGCCGGGCCCCACTTCACGCATGTAATTGTTGATATCCTTGCTGGCCTGCTGCCGACCTATGCCGAAGGTGTCACACAGGTGGCGGGTTGTCAGGCGACCCTCCCATTGTGCGAGCGTCTCGATAAAGCGGTAGCGCAGGAGAAGATCCCAGCGAAATGGCCATTTGGGAGCCTGGCGGTTGGACATGCGTACAAACCCGGTAGTGATTCTTACGGCCAAGTATAGGTGCAGGCGATGGACAAGTGTACTGGTATGTATCGCGGCTCACAGCAGTCCCAGCCGGGGTGCTGCATTTGTCATCTCTGGTAGGGATAAATGATGATCACTGCGCTACACTGCTCGTTCATGGTTATAATAGCGTTCGTTTTTGGCGTGGAAGCAGGCTTAATGCGGGTATCTTTCAAAAAAATTGGTTTAGCGGGCCGCAGTCGGCAGCGTGGGTTGACGGGGGTCCTGCGACAACTGCTGGAGTTACTCGAAACACGTGGTCTGGTAGTAATGCTGGAAGACAAGCTGGGCGATGTCCTGCCTGATCACAAGCAGTGTCTCGCTACTCTCGATGAGATCGGGAAGGAAGCCGATCTGGTAATCGTGGTGGGTGGGGATGGGAGTATGCTCAGCGCCGCCCGCACCCTGGCGAAATATGATACCCCGGTGCTTGGCGTCAATCGCGGCCGGCTTGGTTTTCTCACCGATATTACGCCGGATGACATAGCACTGCAGATTTGTGCCGTTCTGGATGGAGACTTCGAACAGGAAAGCCGTTTTTTGCTCAGTGCAGAAGTGCGACGGGACAATCAGGTGCTAGGCTGCGGCAATGCACTGAATGACGTTGTAGTTAATTCAGGCACATCCGCCCAGATGATCGAGTTCGAGTTATACATCAATGATACGTTTGTTTATCGCCAGCGTGGCGATGGATTGATAGTGTCAACGCCGACAGGCTCTACCGCCTATTCCCTTTCCGGAGGCGGCCCCATCCTGCATCCCACACTGGATGCGATTGTGCTGGTGCCCATGTTTCCCCATGCCCTGAGCAGTCGACCCATTGTGGTGGAAGGAAATTCGGAGATTCGCCTGGACATACTGTCGCGCAATCGTATTCACCCGCCGGTGACTTGTGACGGGCAGGCCAATACGAAGGCGCGACCTGGAGATTCAGTGCACATCCACAAAAACCCTTATAGCCTCACATTGCTTCATCCGCGGGGTCACAGCTTCTATGCCAGTTGCAGGGACAAGCTGCGCTGGAGCAATGCACTGGTAAATTGATGCCAGAATTTCACCATGCCCTCAGCGCCGCTGTTGAGGAGGACCTTCTGCCACTGAGTGCGCTGTTATATCAGCGCGGTGTTATACATCGCATCTTTGAGGACGGTGGTCGCCAGGTGGTTATGGTGGAACGGGAGGCGCAGACGCAACAGGTGCAAGCTCTTTACCGTGCTTGGCGTGCCGGGGAAGTGCAGATAGAACTATCACCTCAGAAGCACAGGATTGGGCCAGCCCGGGTCGCGATCCAATGGCGCCGAGCGCCACTTACCCTGGGTCTTATTGTGCTGAGCGTCTGTGGCTTTCTATTGGTTTATCTATCGGCGCCCATGATCTGGGTGAGCTTTTTGACCTTCACACCTTTTCAGCTGAGGGGCGAGGAAATCCTGTTCCAAAGCTTCAATGGCCAATACTGGCGTCTGGTTACACCCGTTTTCCTGCATTTCGGTTGGTTGCATATAGTATTCAACAGTCTCTGGCTGTGGGATCTCGGAAGACGGGTGGAACAGGTACTGGGGCACCTCAATACCCTAATGTTGTTCCTCGTCATCGCCGTGGTATCCAACGTCAGCCAGTTCGCATTCGGTGGCGTGGGCCTGTTTGGTGGTATGTCCGGGGTGGTCTATGGTCTGCTGGGCTTTTCCTGGGTAGCTCCCTTGCTGCAACCGCGCTGGCAAATTCAACCCTCGTCTCCCATTATGTTGTTTATGGTTGGCTGGTTGGTGGCCTGCATGATCGGTATGGTAGAAGTACTTGGTTTTGGCGCTATCGCCAATGCGGCACACGTAGGTGGTCTACTCTGCGGAGTATTGCTCGGAGCAGTATTTGGCGCGATCTCCAGAACCGGCGAAGACAAGACCTGAGCGGCACAGGTATAATCATTAGGTCCTACAGCAAAAAAATTCGATGTCATACCTGCAATTGATTGAAACCATGTCCCCGGAAATTTACCAGAGCCTGCTGCGCTCGGTGGAGCTGGGTAGGTGGCCTGATGGCAAGGTCCTGACCTCTGAACAACGTGCAAATGCGATGCAGGCTATTATTGCCTGGGGTGAGAGGCATCTGGCTGAGCGGGATCGCGTCGGGTATATAGAGAAAAAAAGGTCCGGTGATCTTTGTGATACACCGCTGGAAACACCCCTGAAGTGGAAGCAGTAGGAGGGTTATTTGACCGATCTGGTGGCAGCAGGGGCCGTGCGCAAAATGAAAACGCAGCTGGAGTGTCCGGTGCGTTACACGATGGTGCTGGGCGAGCATGAGATTTCACTGAACGAGTATCTCGGCAGGAAGCTGCGATTGGATTTCCATGGCAGCATCAATTGTATGCACTGTGACCGCAGGACAAACAAGAGTTTTAATCAGGGCTACTGTTACCCGTGCTTCAAGCGACTGGCTCAGTGTGACAGTTGTATTGTCAGTCCAGAGAAGTGCCACTACGCCGCAGGCACCTG
>Ga0209254_10007424_pt1 | contig 10127 bp, 8 predicted proteins | sample FrelakmetDIP11DI_FD_187148 | JGI IMG/M metagenome (GOLD analysis project Ga0209254, IMG submission 187148) | Freshwater lake sediment microbial communities from the University of Notre Dame, USA, for methane emissions studies - DIP11 DI (SPAdes)... | ecosystem: Environmental > Aquatic >...
GTGTCGCCCTGGGCGCTCATCATGGCGTAGTGCCCGAACGAGTGCGCGAGCCCGGTGGCGATCAGCACCCAGCAACCGGCGGCGAACAGCTTGCGTGACATGGGCTCTCCTTTGTCATTCCGAGGGACAGCGACTGGGACGGGTCCCGAGGAATCCGCAGTCTCAGCGCCGGCGGGACGGCGGATTCCTCGTCGCCCGGCCAGACGAAGCTCCTCGGAATGACAAGCGCGGGCGGCTCGTCAGGAAGCTCCTCGGAATGACGGGCGTGGGCGGCCCGTCAGGCCGGCGCCGCCGGTGTCAGGCCGGTACCGTCGGCGTTCCCGGCGCGGCCGGCGTCCCCTCCGGCTCGCCCGGCGGCGGGGCCGAGTCGTAGTCGAAGGTGAGCGTCGTCCCGTCGAAGCCGACGTGGACCGTCCCGCCGTGCTCGAGCTTGCCGAAGAGGATCTCGTCGGTGAGCGGGTTGCGGACCTCCGTCTGAACGAGCCGGTTGAGCGGGCGCGCGCCGTAGACGGGGTCGAACCCCTTCTTCGCGAGATGCGCCCGGGCCTCGGGCTTCAGGTCGATCGCGACCTTCCGCTCGCGCAGCTGCGCCTCGAGCTCCAGGACGAACTTGTCGACGATCGTCTCCATCACCTCGGGCGTCAGCGGCCTGAAGGTGACGATCCCGTCCAGCCGGTTGCGGAACTCCGGGGTGAAGAACCGCTCGAGGGCCTGCTTCCCGCGCGCCTTCGTGTCCTGCTCGTGGTCGCCGGCGAAGCCGATCGTGGCCTGGCTCATCTCCCGCGAGCCCGCGTTCGAGGTCATGATCAACGTGACCTGCCGGAAGTCCGCCTTGCGGCCCGTGTTGTCGGTCAGCGTCGCGTGGTCCATGACCTGCAGGAGGATGCTCATCAGGTCCGGGTGCGCCTTCTCGACCTCGTCGAGGAGCACGACCGAGTAGGGGTGCTGCCGCACCGCGTCCACCAGCAGCCCGCCCTGCTCGAAGCCCACGTAGCCCGGCGGCGCCCCGATGAGCCGCGAGACCGAGTGCTTCTCGCCGTACTCGCTCATGTCGTAGCGCTGGAACTCGTTGCCGAGGTGCTTCGCGAGCTGCTTGGCGAGCTCCGTCTTCCCCACCCCGGTGGGACCGGTGAAGAGGAAGGTCCCCGCCGGCCGCTCCGGCGGCCCGAGCCCCGCGCGCGCGCGCTTGATGGCGGAGGCCACCTGGTCCACCGCCTCGTCCTGCCCGAACACCACGCGCTTGAGCGCCTCGCCGAGGGTGCGCAGGCGCTCGCGGTCGGACGTCGTGGCCTGGGTCTCGGGAATGCGCGCCATCCGGGAGACAACCCTTTCCACTTCGGGCGTGTCGACCACCCGGCGGCCGTCCTCGGGCGGGTTGAGCCGCAGGGCCGCCCCCGCCTCGTCGATGACGTCGATCGCGCTGTCGGGCAGCCGCAGGTCGCGCAGGTGCCGCCGGGCCAGGCGCGCCGACACCTCGAGCGCCCCGTCGGTGTAGGTGACCTTGTGGTGCTGCTCGTACCGCTGGCGCAGGCCCTGGAGGATGCGGACCGTGTCGCCCTCGTTGGGCTCGTCCACGTCGATCCGCTGGACCCTGCGCGCGAGCGCCCGGTCCTTCTCGATGTGCTTGAACTCCTCGTACGTCGTCGAGCCCATGAGCCGGATCTCGCCCTCGGTGAGGATCGGCTTGATGAGGTTCGCGAGATCCATCGTCCCGCCGGTGGTCGCCCCCGCCCCCACCATCGTGTGCATCTCGTCGATGAAGAGGACCGGCAGGGGTCTCTTCTTGAGGGCCCCGATGACCGCCTTGAAGCGCTCTTCGAAGTCGCCCCGGTAGCGCGTGCCCGCGAGGAGGGCGCCGGTGTCGAGGGCGAAGATCTCCGCGCCCTTCAGGGCCTCGGGCCCGTCCTCCTCGAGCAGCTTCTGCGCGAGGCCCTCGACGATCGCGGTCTTGCCCACGCCGGGCTCGCCGACGAAGACGGGGTTGTTCTTGCGGCGGCGGCACAGCACCTCGAGCGCGCGGCCCATCTCCCGCACGCGCCCGATCACCGGGTCGAGCTTGCCTTCCCGCGCCCGCTCCGTCAGGTTGGAGGTGAAGGCGGCGAGCGGGTCGCGCGAAGGACCGGCCTCCTCCTCGCCCTCGCCGGCCGGCGCGCCCCCGGCCTCGCCCTCTCCCGCCCTCTCCCGGGGCGGCCCCTTGCGCGCGCCGTGCGAGATGAAGTTGAGGATGTCGAGCCGGGTCACGCCCTGGGCCCCCAGGAGCTCGACCGCGTGCGAGCGGGCCTCGCGCATGAGCGCGGCCAGCATGTCCCCGACCCCCGCCTCGTCCTTGCCCGCGCTCTGCACGTGGACGACGGCGGTCTGCAGCACCCGCCGGAAGGCGAGCGTCTGCTGCGGCGGGCGGCGCGAGGCCGGGGGCAGCTTCTGCATGGTCTGCTCGAGGAACTCGGTGAGCTCGTGGCGCAGGCGCGGCACGTCGGCACCGGAGGCCTCGAGGATCTCCTCGCCCTCCGGGTCGTGGGCGGCGGCGAACAGGAGGTGCTCCACGGTCAGGTCGGCGTGCCGCCTCACCATGGCCTCGCGGGCCGCCACGTTGAGCACGCGCTCCAGGGACGCGTTGAACACCTTCAGGCCTCCTCGATCCCCGCGCGGAGGGGAAAGCCCTCGGTGCGGGCCATCTCGTGAACCGTCTCGACCTTCGTCTCCGCCACCTCGTACGTGTACGCCCCGCAGACCCCCCGGCCCTGGATGTGCACCTCCATCATGATGCGGTAGGCCTCGGCCGGCCCCTTGTCGAAGACGGACTCCAGGACGTGCACGACGAACTCCATCGTCGTGTAGTCGTCGTTGATCAGGACGACGTGGAAGAGCTGGGGCCGCTTCGTGACGGCCTTCGGCTTCTCCTTGACCTCGCCCCCCGTGCCCTTTCCCGGTCGCGCCACCTTTTCATTGTAGCCGCGGCGGGTGCGCGCGAGGTCCGGCGCCCTAGTTCCAGCCGATCGACAGCGAGGCCAGGGTGCTGCCGCCGTCCCGCACTCCGACCTCGAAGGCGGCGGGACCGATGGGGCTGGGGTGGTAGAGCCCGACGCCCACCCCCCAGCGGAGGCCGTCGAGGGTGATGTCGCCGGTGCGGGCGAACACGTTGCCCGCCCCGCCCCGCACGACGAGGCGCAGCTGGCCGAAGGCCCGATAGCGGAGGCTCAGCGCGCCGGCGAGAGCCTGTGCGCCCTTGAGCTCCTCGTGGTGGTATCCGGGAACGAGCGTCACCCCGCCCAGCCGATACCAGTTGTAGACGGGGAGGTCGTCGCCCGAGAACCCGGCCATTCCGTCCAACTGCGCGACCAGGCGCTTCCCCAGACTCCGGCTCCCCCGGTACTCGGCCTGGACTCGCCAGTACTCGAGGTCGGCGCCGAGGCCGTCGAGGCTCCACTCGCCGGAGATCCCGAGCCTCCGCCCGTACTCGGGCCAGGCCAGATCGTCGAGCGTGTCGATCACGACCTGGCCGAAGAGCGCCCCCACCTGGTCGTTGGCTTCCGGCTGGTCAAGTCCCCCACGGTTGCCGGTCTTGACGCGACCGAACCGGACTCCTCCCTCCACGAGCCCCCAGCGCTCGAGCGAGGAGCGCAGGGCAAGGTCCACGCCCTTCCGGTCGAAGCGCGCCCGATTGATCTCGTCGCCCTCCGGTGTGAAGAAGCGCGGCTTGTCCCGGTTGCTGTACGCGCTCACGCGGTACCCGAAGCCCGTCACGAACAGGCGCTCTCCGCGCAGCGAGGCCTCAACCACCCTCTCCGCGTCGCTCGCCGCCAGGAGCAGCCCCACCTGCTCTCCGAACCCCAGGGTGTTCTGGTTGCGCAGGCGGATCGAGCCCCGGGCTTTCTCCCACTCTGTGTACCCCAGGCCGACTTCGGCCCGGTTCGAGGCAGCGTCCTTCACGCGGAGGACCACGTCCACGCCGTCGCTCGCGGGAGCGAACTCCATCCACGTCCGCTCGAACAGGTCCAGGGCGTCGATCTTGTCGAACGCGCGCACTCCCTTCGCCATGGCGAAGGGAGGTCCGACCGGAATGTTGAACGTCCGCCGCGCGAGCCGCTCGCTCACCCGCTGGCTGCCCTCGACCCGCACGGCGGCGATCCGGGAGCCCTCGAGAGACGGACCCGCCGGGGCCCTGGCGAGGGGCGCGAGGTCCTGGAGGCCCGCCGCGGCGAGCTTCGCTCGGATCGCGGGCAGGCTCGCCTTCGTGGCTTCGTAGCCCCGTGCGATCAGCTCGTCGAAGCCCGAGTAGTCGGACGACGAGTGGGTGCCGAGGTCCGGCCGCACGAGGACGTCGGCCTCGGCCGCGAAGTCCAGGTACCGGCGGCGCATCAGCAGGTCGCTGACCTGGCTGGCCACGCCGAGCGCGGACACGTAGTCCTCGGGCTCCAGGCGCGGGCTGCCGATGTCGACCGCGACGAGGACCGCCCCGCCGAACGTCTTCGCGACGTCGATCGGGAGGTTGTTCACGATCAGCCCGTCGACGAGCCTCTTCCCCTCCCACTCGACCGGGGGGAAGACGAGCGGGATCGACATGCTGGCCCGCACCGCGCGGGCCAGGTCGCCTCTGGCGAGGACGACCGGGTCGCCGGTGGCCAGGTCTCCGGTGATCGCCCGGAACCGGATGGGCAGGCGGTCGAAGTCGCCCGCCACCTCGAACCCGGCCGGCGAGAGGTGCTCGATCAGGAAGCGGTTGATCCGGTGCTCCGCCAGGAGCCCGCTCGGCAGCCGGACCTTCAGCCCGTCGAAGCTGACCCCGGCCGTGGAGGCGTAGCGGTCGGTCCGCCGGGCAACCGGGAGCGTCCGCCGATCCGGACGCCCCGAGAAGAGCGATGACCAGTCCATCGAGCGGACGATGACCTCCAGGTCGCGCGCGCTCTTGCCCGTCGCGTAGATCGCGCCCACGACCGAGCCCATACTGTTCGCGGCGATCGCGTCGACCGGGATGCCCGCCTCCTCGAGCGCGCGCAGCGCCCCGATATGGGCGATGCCGCGGGCTCCCCCGCCGGAGAGGGCCAGCGCCACGCGGGGTCGTGGCCACGCCTGCGCCGCCGGCGGGGTCGGGGCGGCATCCTGTGCCGGCGCGGCTACAGCCGCCGCCAGGCAGAGGCCGGCGAGGGCGAGGGCTCTGAGAGTCATGGGCTTCTCCTGTTGAAGCCCTCAGTCTAACCTCGCCCGATCGTCATCGCGGAAAGACAACTCCGGCCCGGTCGGGAGTTCCCTCCAACTCCTGCCCGGGCCGGCGGCCAGGCTCGTCTCGAGCGCGGCTGGCTGGTTGAGCTGCAATGTCAGTGCCGGCTCGCCCTCGCTGATTCCTCGGCACTTGCGGCCGCGTCGCCGGCCACCGTCGGCCGGTCCTGTCCGATTCAGCGCCGCTCGCGCCGGCGATCGGTCACGCCCGTCAGCGAACACGCAGCTTGGTGATGGTGCGCACGCCGTCCTGCTCCCGGTAGTGCACGTTCACGTAGTGGCCCTCCCGGACGAAATCGTCCATGGTCGTCTTGCTGCCGCTGGAGACGAGCATCTGCGACTTGTGGGAGGCCCCGCTCGCGTACACCCGAGCGCCCTGGGAGACCTCGAAGTTCCACACCACCCCGTCCTCGTCGACCACGCTCACGGCCCTGTCCGAGACCGCCGTCACTTTCCCCTGAACCATCCCTGTCGGACCCGCGAACGCGAGCGCGCTGACGACCAGAACGGCGAGTGCAGCCAACGTGACCCTGCTCAATGCCCTCATGTGACCTCCTCTTGATTGCCCTCGATTCGACTGGCGATCCTCAGGAACAAGGACGCTAAGCGCCGATGCTTAGTTCCTATCCAAGTCGTTGGGGTCCAACCTCTTGGAGGGTGCTGTCGGGGGGGCTTCGCTACGGCGGTCGCGAGTTCGCCGCGCGCCGCGTCTACAGCCAGCTCCTCACGATCGCCGTCCGGTAGCCGCTCGCGTCACGACAACGAGCCCGCGGTGAGCGTGATGCCTGTGTAGTAGTGCTTCAGGATCGCCCCGAAGCTCGCGCCCGAGCGCGCCATCGCGGTGGCGCCCAGTTGGCACAGCCCGACGCCGTGCCCCCGGCCGAAGCCCGTGATCACGAAACTCTCTACCGCGCCGTCCAGTGTCGTCTCGCGGCTGATGGCGAAGAGGCTCTCCGGGAGCCCGAGACCCCGCCGGACCGTGACCCCCGTCAGCAGCATCTCGCCCTCGGCGCCGACAATCTCCAGCTCGAGCACGCGACCGGAGATGCCAGTCCGGCGCGGCACGAGGTCGCGAATGGGTCCCACCGCGCCGTAACGGCCCAGCGTCGAGCGGACCTCGGCCGGCGTGAGGCGCACTTCCCACGCACGACCATGCGCCGCACGCTCGCTCTCGATCGGCCACTGCTCGTGCCCCTCCGGGACGCACGCGACCCCGCGGAGGTAAGGGGCGTCGTCGTAGAAGACGTCGCGCCCGCTCTCGGTGTGGCCTCCGCAGGCCGACGTGTAGTAGGCGCGAATGGGCCGGCCCCGCCACGTCGCGAGGACGCCGCGCGTCTCGGCCACCGCACGGTCGCTCAGCGGGTGCTCCGAGGCCGCCCCCCTGTAGACCTGGCAGCTCTGCGTTGCGCACACGTCGAAGCCCTTCGATGAGTACTCCCCCAGGTGGGCCAGGGCGTAGGTGCGGGCGGCCACGGCCTGAGCCTTGAGGGCTTCGATCGGGGTGAGCGCGCCGGAGGACAGCTCGTTCGGGACGACGCCCCTGACGTATTCCTCCATGTTCACGACGTTCACCACGGTGAGCGTCGTGCGGGCGGCCGGGCGGACCTCCATCAGACCGCGGTAGGTGTGCCGATCGGCCACCAGCAACTCCGAGGGAACGGACGGCGCGATGAGCGCCTTGACCGCCTCGTCCCCGGTCTCGACGAGACGCACGCCGGCGCCAGGCGCGGGCTCGAAGGTGGCCCGCGGCAGACAGACGCGGCGCAGCGCGGTGTTCGGCTCGCCACGCAACCAGACCTGGACGCCGTAGTCAGCCGTGATCGTCGTCTGGATGCTCTCCACGCGGATCCCGACCCGCAAGGCGGGCTCCAGGACCGACGGAGGGCCGGGCGGCGGGACCGAAGGGTGGGAGAGCGGTGCGGACGCCCATGTCATTTGCGGAGCGGCGCGAACGGTGCGGCCGGCGGCTATCGCAATCCAGGCCGTGGCCATGGCCAGCATTGATGCCGCAAACCCACATCGGATCGACACAACGTGACACGCCAACGCTCGCCTCCCTTCGCCGCCGTCCCGAGATCACCGGCAAGGTGATCCCGCCGACGGCCATCACCCGGGAGGGACGAATGCCTTCTGCCGCGAGCGGCCTTTGCGACAGAACGGTCGAGTGACGTGATGTGCCTATTGTTGCGGACTCATCGGCAAAAAGGTATCCGTTATTTTCGATCACAAAACGGATCACGAGACCGACGAGCTGACGAATGTGCCGGGTGAGGACCTGCAGCTGAGTCGCGTTCGTGCCCGCCAGAATCCTGCGGATGACGGGGACATCATCGGCGGCCGGAACTCCCGTCGCCCACGGGTCAGGGGGGTGCGCAGTTGTTCCCGCCGCCTCCGCAGCGGCCAGAGTTCGCATTGCAGCAGGAACTGCAGCACTGGGAACTGCGCGAACAGGGTCGGCCGTTCGGCAGGCAAGTGGCCGCTACCTGCGCGGGAGACCGTACTGCGATGCTCAGCACGGCGAGACCGGCAGCCACACCGACGCGGCGCATCGCCACGCGCCGGCCGAGTGCCCGCCGCGTCTCGCGGCTGGAGTCCGAGCCCCAGGCGGGCCCCTCAATGAGTCCCGCCCGGTCGAGGCGTCGCATCACGAGCCGGACAGACGCCTCGTCCAGCGGCTCTCCGAGCGCCTCGCTCGTCCGGCGCGCTACCTCGGCCAGCCCGCTCCGGCCGTCCCACTGGCGCCACACGGCAGCGGCCGTCGGTCCGAGGCAGTGAGCGCGGTGCGCCCGGAGGTCGTAGACGATCGTCTCAACCCCAACGTCCCGAACGATCAGGCCGTCTCGTCGAGAACCCACCGCTGGCAGGATGGCATCACGGGCCCTCGACCGCAAGCCGCCTCACGCAAGGCGCCGACGGGGCGGTTGGTGGCGGGTTCAACCCCTGGCGCATCGGAAAACGGAAGAAGGCCGCCGCCGCTCTGCCCGTGATCAGGACGTCGCCTCAGGGGCTTGCGGTGACGACGGCGCTCGTCCCAGCACGCGTGTAGCCATTGTTGAGGAAGAGCCGGAACTCGTAGCTCCCCGCCGACGCAAGCGTCACCGTCCACGTCCTCGTCGTGACGCCAGCCCCGACGTACGTCCACTTCAAGTAGCTCGTGTTCCCAGTTGGAGTAGCTGCGCATGCGACGAAGGAGAGGCAGACCGTTTCGAGCCGCCGGGCGGAACGCGGCACTGAGATCCTGGGGCCCCCCCTAGGGCTCCGGCGGCCGGCGGCCCAGCGAGGCCGCGAACTGCCTGGCGCTGGCCTCGTCGCGGAAGGGCTTGAGGTAGGCGCCGACCAGCTCGAGGACAGCCGGCACCTCGCTCGGCCCCGCGGGCCGGGGAAGGCGGGCCGGCAGCGCGAAGCGCAGAACGGTCGTGAAGGCCTCGCGCCTCGTCTGGGACGCGCCCCCGTGGTTGACGTCCGACCGCTGGACCGAGCGGGTCTGCAGCGCCTCGAAGTTCACGTCGACTCTTCCGTCCCCGTAGCCGATGTAGGGAATGCCGACGACTTCGCCCCGCTGGAGAAGAACGCCGAGCGGGCTCTTCACCGCGCTGCTGTCGTACACGAGCCGGCCGTCCACGACTTCCACGTGGATCGTCTGAAAGCCCTGCAGGTCGGAGGGCGATCGTACCTCTCCGTAACGCGACACGGCCGGTATCCCGTCCTTCAGGATGACGGCGAACGAGCCGAAGTCATGTCCGAGCTTCGCCGGAGTGAAGACCTCCTGGAACGCCTTCCGAAACTCCTTCGTGGGCTTCTGGGCCTCGGCGACCGCGGCGCCGGCCAGGAGGATCAGGACGGCGACCGGACGGGAACACCTCATGACAGCCTCCCCGAGCGAGCCGCGGCGCCCTTCCGATGCGACTCCGGCGCACCTCGGCTGGTCTCTGTCGAGTGATCGCAAGGGTGACTCTGCGCCGGCGACGCCGCAGAAGCAATGAGCCGCGTGGCTCACCCGTCGCCGTCATGGCCAGGCGGCGAGCCCTCTAGACGAGCCAGGGAGACCGTCTGGCGGACCTCCCAGCCCCCAGTTTTGGAACCACGGCTCTTCTGCGTGAGCTCCAGGGGCTTAGGGAGGCCGCCTGGATGACGACGGAGGCACAGGCGCACGGCCTTTCGTGCGTCAGGAACGGTGACCAGCTGCTACCGGGGGCCGGACTTCCCCTCGACTGCCTCTAGGCCGCGCACCAGGAGCGCCAGGGCCGCGTCGGTCCTCGAGGGGGTCATTACCCCCGTCTCCCGCCGCAGGCGCTCGGCGTGGGCATGAATCTGCTTCAGGAGGGACTCAGGGACCCGCGGGCCCACCTGGTGTGTGGTCTCGCGCTGCGGGGGCTTGGTCTCCGTCCTCGCCCCGCACGTGGCCCAGAGGGGCCTCGCCCAAGAACTCTCCGCGCTTCCGCTTGACTGCCATGGCCGCCCGGATTCGATTCTGGCTCTGGTACGCGCCCGCTCGTACTGAGCGAAGGCGTCCAGCAGGGTCCGCATGAGCTGGCCCTCCGCCGTGGCCTCCGCGCTCACGCCGTCGGCCGTTACCGTCCGGCGTCTTGCGCCAGCCGCTCTATCGTGGCGGCGACCACCACGTCACGGGCCAGCCGCTCCGGAGCGGAAGTCGTTACGCGTCAGCGCAGGCTGGCGGAAGCGGGTGGGAATCGAAAGCAAGACACGGGCTCGGACTGTCCGGATGGAGCGGATGGACCGTCTGAAGACGGCGTTTCCGCCCCTCCTGGGCCTGACCACGACGACGGATCGGACGGAGTTCAGGGACATTTGAGGGACAAGGAACTCGAGGTGCCAGAGCCTCCCCCCGGGAGCCGTCAAAGTAACGGAGAGTAATGGTGACACGAGCGAAGAACGGACGCTTCACCAGG
>Ga0209254_10007425_pt1 | contig 10127 bp, 9 predicted proteins | sample FrelakmetDIP11DI_FD_187148 | JGI IMG/M metagenome (GOLD analysis project Ga0209254, IMG submission 187148) | Freshwater lake sediment microbial communities from the University of Notre Dame, USA, for methane emissions studies - DIP11 DI (SPAdes)... | ecosystem: Environmental > Aquatic >...
ACGCTGGCGGCGCTGTTCGTGCCGGACTACGGCTGGTGGACCAATACCCTGGTCACCGCCACCGAGATCTTCGGCGGCTATTCGTTGGCCCTGATCGTCGGTGTGTTGCTGGCGCTGCTGTTCACGTGGTCGAAGACCCTCGAGTCGCTGATGCTGCCGCTGCTGGTCACCTTGAACATGATCCCCAAGGTGGCGCTGGGCCCGCTGATCATCGTCTGGTTCAAGTACGGCGTGTTCCCGAACTCGATGATGGCGTTCTCGATCGCGGTCTTTCCCATCCTGCTCACCACGGCGCGAGGGTTGCGCGAGATCGAGCCCGACCTGCTCGACCTCGTGCGGTCGCTGCGCGGCTCGCGCTGGCAGCTGTTCACCAAGATCCAGCTGCCCGGAGCGCTGCCCTATGTCTTCGCGGGCATGAAGGTGGCCGCGATCCTGGCGGTGGCTGGCGCCATCGTCGGTGAATTCCTGGGCTCCGACCGCGGGCTGGGCTACCTGATGCTGCAGGTGCAGGTCACACTCGACACGCCGGCGATGTTCATGGCGGTGATCCTGATCACGCTGCTGGGCATGCTGCTGTACGGCATCGTCATGCTGCTGGAGCACCTCTTCGTCGTGAAGGACGCGCGCGTCTCATGAGCAACCTGGCTACCGACTCCCCCCACGCATCGGCGTCGCCATCTGCCCCAGCAGCGGAACCCTTCATCCACCTCGCGGGGGTCAGCAAGGTCTACCGCAGCGGTCGCAAGGAGCATCTCGCGATCTCGGACGCCACTTTCGACGTCCAGGCGGGCGAACTGGTTGCGCTGGTGGGGCCCTCGGGCTGCGGCAAGTCGACGCTGCTGAAGATCCTGGCCGGCTTGCACGGACACGACCAGGGCACCGTGCGCATCGGGTCCACCAGCCATCCCTTCGACCCGGCGCGCGACATCGGCATGGTGTTCCAGGCGCCGCTGTTGCTCAAGTGGCGCCGCATCCTGGACAACGTGCTGCTGCCGGCGGAACTGCTCGGCCTGCCGATGGCGGCGGCCAAGGAGCGTGCGCGCGACTTGCTCGCGCTGGTCGGCCTGACCGGCTACGAGGACAAATACCCGTATGAGCTGTCGGGCGGCATGCAGCAGCGCGCGGCGATCGCGCGCGCGCTCATTCACGACCCCAAGCTGGTGCTGATGGACGAACCCTTCGGCGCACTGGACGCCTTGACGCGCGAGAAGATGAACCTGGAATTGCTGCGCATCTGGAAGGAGTCCGGCAAGACCATCATCTTCGTCACGCACGGCATCTCGGAAGCGGTCTTCCTGGGCTCCCGCGTCGTCGTCTTCACCGCGGGCCCGGCGCGCATGGCCGACAACTTCGAGATCCATCTGCCGCACCCGCGCACGCTGGACATGAAGACGCAGGAGCAGTTCGGCGTCTACACGCGGCGCATCTACCGCCTGCTGGGCATGGAATGACGATGGGCCTGCCATGAACACCGCGCCACACCTGGCCATCGAAGCCATCGACCTGTTCGAGCGCGATGTCAGGCTGCGCATGCCGTTTCGCTTCGGCGTCGTCACGCTGACCCAGGCGCCGCAGGTCTTTGCGCGCGTGCGCATCCGGCTCGCCGACGGCCGCAGCGGCGAGGGCATGGCGGCCGAGTTGCTGGCGCCCAAGTGGTTCGACAAGAACCCGGCGCTGAGCAACGAAGACAACTTCGAACAGTTGCGCGCGGCGCTCGGCATCGCACGCGAGCTTTACCTCGGCGGCGCGAGCGAGAGCGCCTTCGGGCACTGCTCCCGCCACTACCGCGCCCAGATCGAGCGCGCTGCGGCGAGGGGACTCAATTCGCTGGTCGCCAATTACGGCCCGGCGCTGATCGACCGCGCCGTGCTCGATGCGCTGTGCCGCGCGCTGCAGCAGCCGTTTCACGCTGTCATTCGGCACAACCTCGCGGGCATCGGTGCCACCGAGCTGTGCCCCGACCTGGCCGGCTTCGACTTCGGTGGCTTCCTGGCCGGCCTGCAGCCGGCGACGCACATCGATGCCCGCCACACCGTGGGCCTGGTCGACCCGATCACGCGCGCCGACCAGACCCATCGCGTGGACGACGGCCTGCCCGAAACGCTGGATGAGGTGGTGGCCGCCTACGGGCAGCGCTGGTTCAAGCTCAAGGTGGCCGGCGACGTCGCCGCCGACGTCGACCGGCTGATCCGCATCGCCAGCGTGCTGGACCCGATACCCGGCGGCTACCGCGCCACGCTGGACGGCAACGAGCAGTACGACGACGTGAGCGGCGTGCTGGCGCTGTGGCAGCGCATGAGCGCCGAACCGCGCCTGGCGCAACTGTGCCGCAGCGTGGTATTCATCGAGCAGCCGATCAAGCGCCAGGCCGCCATGGCGCAGCATGTCGGCGAACTGGCGGCGCACAAGGCCGTGATCATCGACGAGTCCGACGACGCGCTCGACGCCTTCGTGCGCGGCCGCGCGATGGGTTACACCGGCGTGTCGTCGAAGACCTGCAAGGGTCTGTACAAGTCCATCCTCAACCGGGCGCGCTGCCGGCTCTGGAACCGCGAGGAAGGGCTGGACGATGGGCCCGACGCCGGCTCAGGCCGCTACATCATGAGCGCCGAGGACCTGACGATCCAGGCCGGCCTGGCACTGCAGCAAGACCTGGCGCTGGTGTCGCTGCTGGGCATCCGGCACGTGGAACGCAACGGCCACCATTACGTGAACGGCATGGCCGACCTGCCGCCGCCAGAGCAGCAGGCTTTCCTCGCCGCGCACCCCGACCTGTACGAATCCAGCCACGGCGCGGTGCGCGTTCGCATCCACGACGGACGCCTGTCGATCGGCTCGCTCGGCGGTGTGGGCTATGCCAGCGGCGCGACGCCGGACTGGCAGTCGATGCGCGCCATGCCCACGGCGGAGTGGCCTGGGAGCTCCGCCGGGCCCGGTGCATGAGCGGCACGGCATGAAACCTCCGGGTGCCGATCCCCACCCGTCCGACGAGCCCGGTTGGGGCAGCCGGCTGTGGGCGGGGATCGCCTACTACCTGCCCAGCCTCGGGGTCATGCTGGCCTTGCTGGCCCTCTGGCAGGCCGCAGTGACCTTGCTGGGCGTCAAGGAATACATCCTGCCGACGCCGTTGGCGGCCCTGCGCACGCTGGCCGACCCGAACTACCAGTGGGTGAACAATCTGCTGGCGACGCTGTACGCGGTGCTCGGCGCCTTCGTGCTGTCGGCCGTGATGGGCGTGCTGCTGGCCATTGTCATCGTCTGGAACGACCTGCTGCTGCGCACCGTGATGCCGGTGCTGGTGCTGTTCAACACCTTGCCCAAGATCGCGCTGGCGCCCCTGTTCGTGGTCTGGCTCGGCTATGGCATCTGGCCCAACATCGTGATCGGCACCACCATCGCGTTCTTCCCGATGGTCGTCAACACGGCGGTCGGCCTGGCCAGCGCCGAACCGGAAATGCTCGACTTGGTGCGCACGCTCAAGGCCAGCCGCTGGCAGGTGCTGAAGAAGATCCGCTTCCCGAACGCCGTGCCCTACATCTTCGTCGGCCTCAAACTCAACGCCACGATGAGCGTCATTGGCGCACTGGTGGGCGAGTTCGTGGCCTCCGAGCGCGGGTTGGGGTCTCTCATCATCACGGGCGGCGTGACGATGCAGACCGCGTCGATCTTCGCCTCGCTGATTCTCATCTCTGCAATGGGCCTGGCGCTCTACGGTGTGGTCGTGGCCGTCGAGCGGATCGTTGCGCCCTGGGCGCACCGGGACAACACGACCGGTTGAATCACGAGGAGACAGCATCATGGATCGATCGAAACTCGGCGCGGCCTGGAGCGGCGGCACGCGTCTGTTGGCTGCAGCCACGGTGGCGCTGACGGCGCTGGCGGCGCTGCCCGCCGCGGCACAGGACAAGGTCCAGCTGCAGCTGAACTGGTTCCACCTGGCCGACCATTCGCCGATCTACCTGGCGATGAAGAAGGGTTACTACAAGGAAGAGGGTATCGACCTCACGGTCCTGCGCGGCAGCGGCTCGGCCGACAGCGCCAAGAAGATCGACCTCGGCCAGTCCGACATCGGCATCTCCGATGCGCCGACGGTGCTGACAGCGATCAGCAAGGGTGCCAACCTGAAGATGGTGGCCGTGGTCTACGACAAGGCGGGCAACAACCTGTTCTTCCGCAAGAGTGCCAACATCAAGACCCCCAAGGACCTGATCGGCAAGAAAATCGCCGTGCCGCCGGCCGATTCGCACCGCGTGCTGTGGCCCGCCTTCGCCGCGCTGCACGGCATCGACCCCAATGCGGTGACGCTGGTCAACGTCAAGCCGGAAGGCAAGCAGGCCATCGTTGCCGCGAACGAGGTGGACGCCGCGTTCGACCTCTACACCAGCTACGCGATCTGGGAGAAGGTGCTGGGCAAGGGCGATGTCGGCCACCTGCTGTGGGCCGACTTCGGCCTGCCGATCTACGGCCACACCTATTTCGTCAACAACGACCTGATCCAGAAGAACCCCAAGCTGATCGAGCGCTTCCTGCGTGCCACGCACAAAGGCTGGCGTGATGCGAAGGCCAATCCGGCGGCGTCGATCGACGCCATGGTCGAACTCGTGCCGGGCCTGGATCGCACGACGCTGCTGGCGACCATGCCGCAGATCCTGGACCTGTGCGTCACCGAACGTTCGGCCAAGCATGGCCTGGGCTGGATCGAACCGGAGTTGATGCAGAAGACGATGGACATCACCTTCGCCAGCGCCAAGCCGGACAAGGCGTTTGCGTCGGCCGACGCCTTCACCAACCAGTTCAGCAGCCGCATCAAGCCCTGACGGGCGGTGGTACGCTCAGCCCGCCGCTTCCAGCAGGCCGCGCACATAGCCGATCGAGTGCGCGGCGCAGCCGGGACCGTCGGGCTCGTAATCGAAGGGCTCCATCGCCAGCCAGCCGGCATAGCCCTGGCGTGCGAGTGCGGCCAGGATGGGCCCGAAGCGGTCGTCGCCCTGGCCCGGGCCGCGCCGGTTGCGGTCGTTCAACTGCACATGGGCCAGGTGGCCGCCCGGCCAGCAGCGGTCGATGAGCGCTGGCAGGGTCTCGGTTTCCGTGGCGCCGGCCGAACAGGTGTCGAGCATGGTCTTCAACCCCGGCAGAGCCGCGGCCTGCACGATGTTGATGGCCTCGGCCCAGGTATTGACCACCTGCGTCTGGTCGCGGGACAGCGGCTCGATGCAGTAGGTCAGGCCGAAGCGACCGGCATACGCGCCGGCATCGATCCAGGCCTCGGTGGCGCGTGCCAGTGCATCTGCGTGGCTCTGACCGGGGTGCAGGTTGCGCTGCGCCGGCGATCCATGAACCAGGTAGCTGCCGCCCATCTGCGCGCACAGCTCGATGAGCCGATGCAGTGCGTGCCGCGTACGTTCGCGCACCGTCGCATCCGGGCTGCTGATCGACAGACGCTGCGGCGCCACCAGCAGCCAGTGCAGCCCGCTGATCACGAGGCCGTGGTCGGCGGCGACCGTGCTCCAGTGCCGCGCCTGCGCCTCGGTGACCCGCGTCGGGTCCTCGGCCAGCGTGTAGGGCGCCACCTCCAGCGCGCGGTAGCCCAGCCGGCTGGCATATGCGCATTGCTCGGCAAAGTCCCAGGGCGCCAGAACCTCGTTGCACAACGCCAGACGGTCCTTCATGGTGTCCTCCCGAATGTGAAGCGCTGGCGCAGGGACGGCACCTGGGCCAGCAGCAACAACAGCACCAGCCCTGCCAGCACGGCACTGATCGGGCGCGTGAAGAAGGGCAGCAGGCTGCCGTCGGACAGCACGAGGCCGCGCCGCAGCGACTTGTCGATGATGTCGCCGAGCACCAGGCCCAGCACGAAAGGCGCCACCGGAAAACCTCGCCGGCGCAAAAGGAAGCAGACGATGCCGACCACGAGCATGACCCAGACGTCGAACAGCCGCTGCGTGATCGAGTACGCGCCCAGCACGCACAGCACGAACACGATGGGCATGATGATGTCGCGCGGCACGCGCAGCACCCACAGGATCGGGCGCACGAGGACCAGGCCGAAGAGAAGGATCGAGAGCGTGGCAACCAGCGTGATGCCGACGACGTCGTAGATGTACTGCGGTTGGTTGACCATCAGCATCGGCCCCGGCTGAGCGCCGTGGATGATCATCGCCGACATCAGCACCGCCGCCGGCGCCGAGCCCGGGATGCCGAGCGCCAGCGCCGGGATCAGTGCCCCGGGGATGGCCGCGTTGTCGCCCGTCTCGGCCGCCATCAGCCCTTCGATCGAACCCTTGCCGAACCGATCACGTTCGCGGCTGGCGCGCTTGGCCGCGGCATAGGAGGACCAGGAAGCCATGTCCTCGCCCACACCGGGGAGGATGCCGATGGTCACGCCGATGATGCCCGAGCGCAGGATCGTGCGCCAGTAGCGCACGACATCGCCGATCTTCGGCAGCACCGAGTCGATCGTGGCCCTGATCGGCGCCAGGCGCGGTGCGTTCATCACGGTCAGCACTTCGGCAAAGCCGAAGGCCCCCACCAGCGCCGGAATGAGCCCGATGCCTCCGCTCATGGCGTTGTGGCCGAAGGTGAAGCGCTCGTGCGCATGCACCGGATCCAGCCCGATCGTGGCCACGAAAATGCCCAGAAGACCCATCAACCAACCCTTGACCGGTTCAGATCCGGTCAGGCTGCCGGACATCATGACGCCGGCCATGCCGAGCCAGAAGAACTCGAAGGCACCGAACTGCAGCGCCGTCTCGGCCAGCAACGGCGTGAACATGGCCAGGCAGATCACGCCGAACAGCGAACCGGCCACCGAACCGGTGGTCGCGATGCCCATTGCACGCCCAGCCTGGCCCTGGCGCGCCAGCATGTTGCCGTCCAGGCAGGCCGCGGCATTGGCCGCCGTGCCCGGGATGTTGAGCAGGATCGCCGTGCGGCTGCCGCCGTAGATGGCGCCAACGTAGACGCAGATCAGCACCAGGATGGCGTCGTTGGGCGCCATCTTGATCGTCAGCGTGGTGAACAGTGCCACCCCGAGCGTGGCCGACAGGCCCGGCAGCAGGCCGATCATGATCCCGGCCAGAGTGGCTCCCAGGGCATAGGCGATTTGCCACGGCCCGGCCAGCGCGGCCAGCGCCGTGGCGAGGTGGTTCAGCCCGTCCACGCGGTCACGATCCCTTGGGTCGTCACGGCAGACGAACCAGGAAGACCGACTCGAACAGCCAGGAGATGAAAGCCGACGCAGCCACCGCAATGGCCAGCGTCTGCACCAGGCCGCGACGCACGCGCCCGCGTTCGCGCCAGTCCGGCCAGCTGAACAAGGTCGTGAAGACGAAGACGAAGAGGGCGCCTTCGATCACGAAGGGCAAGCCATGACCCAGCGCCACGCCGGCGAAGCCGACGCACAGCACCACCGCGAGCAAGGTGCGGCGCAACGAGCCCGGGGTCGGTGCGGCCTCGGCCGGCGGGGCGCCGGTGCGACCGGATTGCAGCGCCAGCACCATTGCCAGCACGATCATCAGGGCGCCGACGACGCCCGGCGTCAGGCCGGGAATCGACCAGGGGTTGATGCCGCGGTCGTCCAGCCGGTCCATGCGCCAGGAGGCGACCGCGATCACCGTACCCAGCGCGGCCCAGACGGCCGCGCTCAGGAGCTCGCCGCGACGTGACATCGGCAGTCAGCGCCCGCGGCCATGCCATCGATCACGCAAGGCCGTCATCCGGTCAGCGCTTGATGCCCAGCGACTCCGGTGACACCTTGGCCATGCCGGCGTCCTGCAGCAGATAGGCATCCGTGACCACCGTCGGCCAGACGGCGTCATAGGCCTGCTGCCCGTACAGCGGCGTGAACAGCGCGCCCTTGTCGTTGGCGTACTTGCGCAGCTTTTCGGACGTGACGACGCGCTCGGCCCACAGCTTCTCGACCGTGGCTACCACCTCGGCCGGCACGCCCTTGGGGATGAAGATGCCGAAGCCGGTGGTCACCTTGGGGAAGTCCTTGACGAACTGGGTGATCGGCGGAATGGTGCCGTAGCCTTCGATGGTCAGCGCCTGTTCACCCACCACCGCCAGTGGCCGCAGGCGCTTGCCCTTGATCATTTCGGCCTGCTCGGGCGCGAGTTGCGTCGTGACCTCGGTTTCGCCCGAGACCGTGGACACCACCGCCGGGTTGCCGCCATCGTAGGTCACGTGACGGTATTTCACGCCGGTGGCCTTGGCGATGGCTTCCATCGCGAAGTGACCGGACGAGCTGTTGCCGGCCGTCGACACCGACACCGGCTTGCTCTTCATCGCGTCGAGCAACTGCGGGAAGGTCTGGTAAGGCGTGGCCGGGTTGACGCTGACGATGGAGACGTTGGTCACCGCCAGGAAGAGGTGGAAGTCGTCGACCTTGCTGTTGATCATGCCGAGCACCGGGTAGGTGCCGAGCTGCTTGGCCGCGCCGGCGGTCCAGGTGTAGCCGTCCTTCGGCGCGTCCATCGCCGCCTTGGTGCCGATCGAGCCGGCGCCGCCAGGCTGGTTGACGACGACGATCTTCTGGCCGAGGCCGCCCTCGATCTCCGCCGCGGCGATGCGCGTCACCTGGTCGGTGGCGCCGCCGGCTGCCCACGGCACGATGATGGTCACCGGCTTGGTCGGCTTCCACTGCGCCTGTGCGGCGCCCGATGCGAGCGCCAATGCCACCAGCAGTGCGGCGGGCAGCACAGCAGAATAGGTCGTCCGGCGAAGCGGCAGGGATTTCATGTTCATGGGCGTCTCCTGGGTTGCCGGCCCGGGCCGGGCCGATTTCACTGAACGGTGAATCTTAGGGCCAGGGAGGCCCTCTCGGAAACGTCCCTCGGCGAGCGGCTGCCCCGGCCGGCCCGTCAGTCGCGCACCAGGTAGCCCAGCACGAGATCCGTCATGTGCGACAGCCGCTCGACCTGGGCTTTGGCGCCGAGCAGGTCGCGGTCGAAGATCGTCGACAGCGTGTGGCAGTTGCCGAGATAGAAATACGCCAGCCCGGCAATCGAGATGTACAGCTGCACCGGATCGACGCCGGCCCGGAACAGGCCGGTCTTGCTGCCGCGCTCCAGCACGTCGGCGATGGTCTGGACCAGGGGCGAGTGCATGGAACGCACCTTGGCCGATTGCTTCAGGTACCGAGCGCGGTGCAGGTTCTCGCTGTTGAGCAAAGAAAGAAATTCCGGGTGTTCGATGTAGTAGTTCCAGGTGAACGAGATCAGCCGCCGGATGGCCTCGATCGGGTCGACCTGCGTCAGGTTCAACTCGCGCTCGCGGCCGCGGATGTCCTCGTAGGCGCGCTCGAGCACCGCCAGGAACAGGCTCTCCTTGTTGTCGAAGTAGTAGTAGATCAGCCGCTTGTTGACCCCGGCGCGTTCGGCGATGCGGTCCATGCGGGCGCCGCCCAGGCCATGGGCCGCGAACTCGCCGAGTGCGGCGTCCAGGATGTCTCGCTGCGAGCGGTCGGCGTCGCGTGGGCGGGGCTCGACTGCGGTCGTCTGGGGCATGGCGGGTGAGGCTCTGTTCGAAATCGGGCGGGATCGGCGACTGTTGGCGAGTGTGTGCGAACGGCGCCCGGCGTGGAAGCCATCGACCGTCGGATGTCGGCGGCAGTGTAGAGGGCCGCTTGCCTCGCGGGCGCTTGCCCGCCGCGGCGGCAGGCAGCGGTTGCCGAGGCTGGCACGGCTTCCGCGTTCGGTGCGCAGCCCTTACAGTGATGAGATGACGACCGCCCTTGCCGCCCCATCCCCCCGCCTCGCCGGCCACGCGCTGGTGGAGGCGCTCGTCGCCCAAGGCGTGCACACCTGCTTCGGCGTGCCGGGTGAAAGCTACCTGGCCGTGCTCGATGGATTCCACCAACACCGGGATCGCATCCGCTTCGTCGCCTGCCGGCAGGAAGGCGGCGCCGCCTTCATGGCCGAGGCGCAAGGCAAGCTCGGCGGCCGCCCTGGCATCTGCTTCGTGACGCGCGGGCCCGGCGCCACCAACGCCAGCATCGGCGTGCACACGGCGTTCCAGGATTCCACGCCGATGATCCTGTTCGTGGGCCAGGTGGCTGGCGACCAGCGCGACCGCGAGGCCTTCCAGGAACTCGACTACCGGCAGATGTTCGGGCCCGGCACGCTGGG
>Ga0209254_10007426_pt1 | contig 10126 bp, 9 predicted proteins | sample FrelakmetDIP11DI_FD_187148 | JGI IMG/M metagenome (GOLD analysis project Ga0209254, IMG submission 187148) | Freshwater lake sediment microbial communities from the University of Notre Dame, USA, for methane emissions studies - DIP11 DI (SPAdes)... | ecosystem: Environmental > Aquatic >...
TTCGGTGAAATCGGTCTGCGCGGCGAACAGCGTGATCGAGGCCAGCCGCTCGTCCCGCTCGCGCGCCAGCGCCGCCGCGCCGATGGCGAGCAGGGTGCCACCGATGCAGTAGCCGATGGTGTGGACCTTCCGGTCGGGCACGATGGCGGTGACGGCGTCGAGCGCGGCGAAGAACCCCTTGCGGACGTAGTCGTCCATGCCGACCTCGCGGTCACTCTCGTCGGGGTTCTTCCACGACATCGTGAACACCGTGTGGCCCTGGTCGACCAGGTACTTGATCATCGAATTGCGCGGGCTCAGGTCGAGGATGTAGTACTTCATGATCCAGGCTGGCACGAACAGGATCGGCTCGCCGTGGACTTCCTTGGTCGTCGGCTCGTACTGGATCAACTCGACGAGCTCGTTGCGGAAGACGACCTTGCCCGGGGTGACGGCGACGTGCTCGCCGACCACGAACGCCTCGGCGCCCACCGGCGCCGTGCCGGCCAGCGTGCGCCTGAGGTCCTCGACCAGGTGCTTGAAGCCGCGCACCAGGTTCTGTCCCTTTTCGGCCTTCGTCAGCGCCAGCACCTCGGGATTGGTGACCAGGAAGTTCGACGGCGAGCTGGAGTCGAGCAGCATGCGCAGCGCGAACTCCAGCAGCTGGTCGTGGTACTCGGTGACGCCGTCGACGTCGCGCACGGAGTCCTTCAGCAGCGCGGCGGCGTTCTGGTAGGCGCGCGCGTAGGCGTTGAACGGGAACTTCGACCAGTCCTCCCCCTTGAAGCGGGGGTCGGCATCGCCGTCCAGACCCTCGGTCGGCGGCACCGCCCGTCCGGCGAGGGCGTGCAGCGCGAAGGCGAGCGTGTCCTTCGTGCGCTCGCCAACGTGAAGGAGCAGTTCGCGCTGCTTGGCCGGGGCCAGCGCCAGGTGCATCGCCCAGTCGGCCCAGGCGGTGGTAAACGCCGTCGGGGCGAGACCGGCGGTCATCTGCGCGACCTGCGCGCGGAACTCGCGGTCGAAGTCGCGCGTGCTCGGGCCGGATTTCTGTTTCGTGGTCATGGCTGTCCCGTCCATGCAAGCGGTTGACGAACGATGCGCCGCGCCGGTCCCAGCGCTACGCAGGCGCGTGCCAGCCGGCGTCGACCCACAGCTCACCGCTGACGGCCGCGTTGGCCAGCATGAAGCAGATCGCGTCGGCGATCTCCTCCGGCCGGATCAGCCGGCCGAGTTGCGTGAACGGCAGGATGTTCTTGGCGAGGTAGTCGGCGCCCATCGCCTGCACCATTGGCGTGTCGGTGAAGCCGGGGTGGATGACGCTGCAGCGCACGCCGTAGAACATCGCCTCCTTCATGATCGTCGCCGCCGCGCCCTCCAGGCCGGCCTTGGTGCTTGCGTACGAGATCTGCCCGCGGTTGCCCTGCGACGAGATCGAGCCGATGAACACCACCGAGCCCTGGATGCCTTCCTCGGGCGTCCAGCGCTTCTGGCCCTTGGCGGCGCGATCCTCGGCGATGCGGCCGATCATCTCCAGCGCCCAGTACACCGGCGCGATCAGGTTCACGTCGACGACCAGCTTGAACTGTTCCAGCGGATAGATGCGCGCCTTGCCGGTGGCCTTGTCGACGCGCACGGCGATATCGTCGCGGGTGATGCCGGCGGCCGGCACGCACAGCGAAACCGGACCAAACTTGCGGCTCATCGAATCGAAGACCTGGGAGCGAAACGCGGCGTCCGTCGTGTCGCCGCGGAAGGGAATCGCGAAGCCCCGGCCGGCCTCGACGTTCAGCCGGGCAGCGACGTCCTCGATCGTCTCGCTCGTGTCGACGACGGCTACGGCGGCCACGTCACGGCGTGCCATTGCGGCGGCGACCGCCCGGCCGATGCCGCTTGCGCCGCCGGTGATGACTGCAACTCGGTTCGTGAATTCCATGGTGTCCTCCTTGGGTTGTGCTGCGTTGCACCATCTTACCCAGTCGCGTGGCGGAGTCCATAGGGGAGAGCGGGTCTCGAAGGCGCCATTTCCGGGTTTTTTGCGCTGGCGCAATCAACCGGGCGCCGACGCGGCGCGGTCCACCCGGTCAGCCGGCCGAAGGGGTGCGCAGGCGCGACTTCCGGCTCGCACGGCAGGCATCGCGCGAGCCGCGTTCCGGCGCAGCCAGGTCGGCAACCGCGCCACCTTGCCCGACTTGCCGTGCGGTTCCGCGAAGACCACGTGGTGCGCGTGCGCCTTGACGCTCTTGCGGTCGGGAAACGCTGGCGACAGTGCGTCGTTCCGGATGTGGCGCTCGGTGAGCCGGTCGTTTTCGAGGTCGATCGCGCGGCCAGGCACGGCGGCTTCGATCGCCGTGCGGGCGCGGTCGTGGCGCAGCGCAAGGGCGCACGGCGCTCAGCGGCACGCCGGGCGCGGCGAACCCGCGCGGCCGTGTCGGCGCGCGGACTGCCGCCTATCATGGGCCGCCATGTCGAATGACTCCAATTCCGCCTGGAGTGCGGCTGCCCGCGCGGCGGGCGGTGGGCGGCGGCGCCACGACAGGCGCCGGAGCCGCTGATGTCAGCCGCCGCCGAGGTCCTGCTCTGCGCCGGCGAGGCGCTGCGCCGCTACGGCTTTCCCGACGGCCATCCGCTGTCGGTCGACCGGCAGCAGGCCTTTCTCGACGAAGCGCAGCGGCGCGGCCTGATGAACGCGGTGCGGCTGCTGCCGCCGCGCATCGCGAGCCTCGACGAGTGGCTCGGCTTTCACACCTGGGAGTACGTCGAGCGGGTGGTGCGCGGCTCGCAGCGCGGCGCGGGCTGGCTCGACTACGGCGACACGCCGTCCTTTCCCGGCGTCTTCGAGGCGGCCGGCGCGGTCGCCGGCACGGCGCTCGACGCGCTGTCGCGCGTGGCGGCCGGCCAAGCGCTGCGCAGCTTCCAGCCGATCGGCGGCCTGCACCACGCGCGCCGCGATGCGGCCGCCGGCTTCTGCGTGGTCAACGACGTCGGCTTGGTCATCGAGCGCCTGCGCGGCGATCACCGGGTGCAGCGCATCGCCTACGTCGACATCGACGTGCATCACGGCGACGGCGTCTACTACACCTACGAGGACGATCCCGACCTGATCGTCGTCGACATCCACGAGGACGGCCGCACCCTCTACCCGGGCACCGGCCACGCGTTCGAGCGCGGCGTCGGCCCGGCCGAAGGCAGCAAGCTGAACCTGCCGCTGCCGCCGGGCGCGACCGACGCCGCGTTCCTGCGCGCCTGGGATGCCGCCGAGGAGTTCCTGCGCGACCGGGCGCCGCAATTCATCCTCCTGCAGTGCGGTGCCGACAGCCTGCACGGCGACCCGCTGGCGCACCTCGCGCTGACGCCGAAGGCGCACGCCCACGCCGCCGAGCGGCTCTGCCGTCTGGCCAACGAGCTGTGCGAGGGCCGGTTGATGGCCTTCGGCGGCGGCGGGTACAACCTCGTCAACATCGCCCACGGCTGGAGCGCCGTGCTGCAGGAACTGCTGCGCGGTTCGTGGCGTTAGGGCGGCCGGGCGGGCGGTGCCCAGCGTCTAGACTGCGAGCGTCTTGCGAGGTGACTTCGATGCGCAATCCGCCGAGCCGAGTGCCGATCCTGCTGCGCGGTGTGACCTTGCTGGCCGCGGCGCTGCTCGTCGCCGCCTGCGCGACGTCGCAGATGGAGGCGCAGTGGCGCGACCCGCAGGCCGGCGCGCGGTCGATGCAGGGCAAGACGGTGCTGGTCGTGTGCCGCGGACTAGACGTGACGCTCGAGCGCGTCTGCGAGGATCGCCTGGCCGCCGACGCTCAGGCGATCGGCATCCGGGTGGCGCGCTCCGAGCTGCCGCGCGATGCCGTGGTGGATCCGGCGGCCGGCGACGTCCTGCTCAGGGCGGCGCGCGCGGTGCGCGCCGAGGCGGTCCTCTCGATGTGGCTTGAACGGTCCTACGCCGCCGTTTCGCCGTCGGGCGGGTCGGTCGGTGTGGGCGTGGGCGGAGGCTCGGGCGGCTGGGGCGGCGGTACCGGCGGTGCGATCGGCATCACGTTGCCGATCGGCAGCCCCGGGCCGGCGCTGGCCTCGGGCACGACCCTCACCAATGCCGTCACCGGAAAGCTGGTCTGGTCCGGCCGCGCACGCGGCTCCGGCACCGTGAACGAGCCCGCCCAGCTGGGTGAGCTGACGCGCGTGACGACCGAGGCGCTCAGGGACACCCGGCTGTTCTGAGCACCCGCTGCGCGGGCATTGGGGAGTGACCCCCCCAGCCACGCTCCCGTATCCTGCCTCTGTCGATCATCGAGCGGAGAGGGCCATGACGCAGACCACGCTGAAGGGCAGTTGCCTGTGCGGCGCCGTGAAGTACGAGGCGAGCGGCGAGGCGAAGCGGTTCCTGCACTGCCATTGCTCGCGCTGCCGCAAGGCCACGGGCACCGGGCACGCCTCGAACCTCTTCCTGCAGCCGGGGACGCTCAGGTGGCTCGGCGGCGAGGAGCACGTCCACGCCTTCAAGGTGCCCGAGGCCAAGCGGTTCACCAACACCTTCTGCGCAGCCTGCGGCGGCCGCCTGCCGCGCCAGGCCGCGGGCACCGACATCGTCATGATCCCGGCGGGGTCACTCGACGACGAGGCGCCGATCGCGCCGCAGGGGCGCATCTTCTACGGCTCGCGCGCGAAGTGGTCCTGCGGCGGCGACGAACTGCCGGCCTTCGAGGAATACCCGCCGCAGTAGGGGCGGGCGTCAGTCGTAGGTGTAGAAGCCCCGCCCGGACTCGCGGCCGAGGTCGCCTGCCTCGACCAGCTCGACGAGCCGCGGCGCCGGAAGGTACAGGGAGTCCTTGCAGCCCTCGTCGAGCACCTGCATCGCGGCGCGCTGCACGTCGACGCCGATCAGGTCGGCAAGCGCCAGCGGGCCGATCGGGGGGTTGCCGCCGAGCTTCATCGCCTCGTCGATCTCCTGCGCCGTCGCCCGCCCTTCGGCGAGCGCGAACACCACCTCGTTGATCATCGGGGCCGGCAGCCGGTTCACCACGAAGCCGAGCGAGTACTTCACGCTGACCGGCGTCTTGCCGCGCTGCCGGGTCACCGCCTCGACCGCCGCGCAGGTCGCCTCCGAGGTCGCTAGGTCACCGTTCACTTCGACCCGGGCCACATCACCGGCACCGGGTTCAAGAAGTGCATGCCGATCGCCTTCTCCGGCCGTTTCGTCGCCGCGGCGAGCCGGGGAATCGAGGTCGACGAGGTGTTCGCGGCGATGATCGCCTCGGGCTTGGCCAGGGCTTCGGGCGCGGCGAAGCGCTTTGGCTTCAGTTCAACATTGCGTGACGGGTTGCCCGAGCAGGCGCCGGCCGAGTGCGAGGCACGGACCTCGAAGCCGAAGTCGGCGCCCAGCGAATCGGATACAGCGCGGTCCGCGGAGCACGACGAAGCGGCCCACGCGCCGTTCTTGGTGTCCAATTGCCCTCCAGCGTCGCAGGCGCCGTCCGGCGCCGCGCATATCGATGCGCGAGCCCGGCGCGCTTGAATCTGACAATGCAACGGAAGCGGTTCACAAACGTCCCTGAGGTGCCTGGGCAATTCCCTGGCCGGTGGGCTTGTCGGGACCACGTGCGCGCCGAGCGGAGCGCGCGCAGGCCCGCACCGACCGTGTCGCAGCAGCGATGACGGAGTGCGCTTGAGTTCCACGGATTCCAGCAACGCGCAAGTGCTGCCGCCGGCACCGGACCCGGAGCCCTCCGCTCCGGACACGGGAGACGGTCAGCCGCCGGGTCAGCGCATCGGCCGCGAACGACGGCGCTTCGCTCTGGCGCTGCTGCTCTCCCTGGTGATTCACGCGCTGGCGTTGAACCTGACCTTCAGTGGCGAAGGACTCGGGCTTCCCGGCTTCGGTTTCCCCTGGCGGGATCGGCGGATCGAGGCGCCCGAGCTGCAGGTCGTGCTCGTTCCGGCGCGTGCAACAGACGCGGAGCGGGCGAGCACGTCGGGCGAGGCGCCGGCGCAGGAGGCATTGATCGAGCAGCCTGTTGCCGGCGGGCCGGCCCCGAAGCCCATCGCGGCCCCTGCGCCGCCCGTGGGGGAGGCGGCGGTAGCGTTTCTGCCCGCCGCACGGATCGCGGCGGAAGCCGAGTCGAAGCCGGGCGCCGTGGTCCCTGCGGAGACGGCGAAGGCGCCTTCGCGCGCCGATGGGCGCGATCACGACGCGCCCGCGCGGGCGCCGGAGCCGGCCGTTGTCGACGAGGCGCCAGCCGACAGGCCCGCGTCTGTCGCGAGCGCCGTCCCGTCGGAGCCGGCCCCTGTCACGGTGGTGCCGCCGATCGCCGAGAGCCCGGAGACCGCGGCGCCGGCGTTTCGAGATACCGGCGATGTCGCGCCGGAAACCGCGCGTCTGGCGGAGGCAAAGCCGGAGGCGAAGCGGCAGGAAGAGACAGCCCGTCGGGAAGAAGCGGCGCGCATGGAGGCTGCACGACTGCAGGCCGAACGCGAGGAGGCCGCGCGAGCGGCGGCGGCACGGCGGGAGGCGCAACGGCAGGAGGAGGCCGCCCGCCGGGAACAAGCGGCCCGCATCGAAGCCGCCCGACTGGCGGCCGAGCGCGAGCAGGCTGCGCGTCAGGAGGCCGAGCGTCAGGAAGCTGCGCGACTGGCGGCTGCGCAGTTGGAAGCGCAGCGGCGGCAGGAGGCTGCGCGTCGGGAAGAGGAGGCTCGCCAGGAAGCCGCCCGACTGGCGTTGGCGCAGCGGGAGGCACAGCGTCAGGAGGCCGTCCGCCAGGAAGAAGCGGCCCGCAAAGAGGTCGCACGACTCGAGGCCGAGCGCCAGGAGGCCGCCCGACTGGCGTTGGCGCAGCGGGAGGCACAGCGTCTGGAGGCCGCCCGCCAGGAAGAATCGGCCCGCAAGGAGGCCGCACGCCTGGACGCCGAGCGTCAGCAGGCCGAGCGTCTCCGGGCCGGACGAGAGGAGGCGGAACGACGGGAAGCGTTGCTGCGGGCGATCGGACGCCAGCTCGACGAAGAAGCCGCCCGGCGCGAGGAGGCCGCCCATGCCGCTCGGCAAAGCCCCTCGCTGCCCCTGTCGTTGAGCACCGCGCGTCGGGTCAGGCTATGGGGGCGCAGTGACCCCAACGTCGAACTCATCCGGTACGCGGAAGCGTGGGCACGGAAGATCCATCTGAACACGCCTGTCGAAACCGCACGTGAACTGGCGAAACGGCCGCACACCCATCCCATGGTGACCGTGGCCATTCGAAACGACGGATCGGTGGAGTCGGTGACGTTCGTCCTGTCCAGCGGCGTGGCGGAAATCGACGACGCGATACGCCGCATCGTGCAGAGCTACGCCCCCTACCAGGCTTTCCCGCCCGCACTCGCCCGCGACTTCGACGTGATCGAAATCCGCCGAACCTGGCACTTCGACGTCGCGGTCAGGTTGTACTGACGGCAGAGCGACCGCAGGGGCTCCGCGTTCGTGCAACCGAGGCCCGGCCGTCGGCGTTGCAGAAGCGCGCCCGGAGCCGATGGCCGCCCGGCATGGGAGCAGACCGACCCAGCGGCTCGCATGCCTTCCCCTTCGGCCCGGTGGATTCGGCGCCGGAACGATTCGCAAGGACCCTCCTCGCGAACTTCGCGGCCGGCAAGGTTCCAGGTCGCCCTGCGCATTCGGCCTTGTCGAGGACCTGCTCTGCTGGCGCATGCCTGTGCCCAATGTCAAAGCCGCCCCGACCGGGCGGCATCTAATCGCTACGAGACCGGCCCGCCGGACTCGCAAGAACGAAGAGCGAATGAACCCGATCATCGACCGGATGCGACGCATTCTCGACGCGCAGCGCGCTGCATTTCTCGCCGACCCCTACCCGCCGCTTACTGAACGCAAGGGCAAGCTGCGTGCGCTCAGGGCGGCATTGAGGTCTCATCAGGACGACATCGTGACGGCGGTCGACGCCGATTTCGGCGGCCGATCAGCCGACGAGACCCGGCTGATCGAAATGATCGGGCCGATCCTGCAGATCGACCACGCGCTGGCGAATCTGCGCCGCTGGATGAAGCCCTCCCGCCGCCGCACCGAACTGGTGTTCCTCACCAACCGCGCCCGGGTCGAATACCAGCCGAAAGGCGTCGTCGGGATCATCAACCCGTGGAACTTCCCGCTGTACCTGGCGCTCGGGCCGCTGGTCGCGGCGCTGGCGGCGGGCAACCGCGCGATGATCCGGATGTCCCAGTTCACCCCGCGCAGCAGGGAGCTGCTCGAGCGGATGCTCGGCGGGATCTTCGCGGAGAACGAGGTCGCCGTGTTCGGCGGCGATCTCGCCGAGGCCGAGGCGTTCTCGCGACTGCCGTTCGACCATCTCGTCTTCACCGGTTCCTCGGAGGTCGGCCGGCACGTCATGCGGGCGGCGGCCGAGCACCTGGTTCCGGTCACCCTCGAGCTGGGCGGCAAGTCACCCGCGCTGGTGGCGCCCGGTGCCGATCTCGCCGATGCAGCGAAGCGCATTGCCCACGGCAGGACGTTGAGCGGGGGCCAGATCTGCGTCGCCCCGGACTACGCCCTGGTGCAGCGAGACGAGGTCGAGCCGTTCGCGGACGCCGTCTGCGCGGCGTTCCGGCGCATGTACGCGTCGCCGCAGGGAAGTGCCGACTACACGGCGCTCGCGACGGATCGGCGTGCGCAGCGCATCCGCGACATGATCAGCGATGCGGAGGCGAAGGGCGCGCGAGTGGTCGCGGCGGCGGCCGACGGGCCGGGGCGCCGCATCGCACTGCGCGTCGTGACGCGGGTGCGCGACGACATGACGGTGATGCGGCAGGAGATCTTCGGCCCCATCCTGCCGGTCGTGCCGTACGACACGCTGGACGACGCCATCGCGTACATCAGCTCACGGCCGCGGCCCCTGGCGCTGTACGCCTTCGGGCTTGCCGGCGCCGAACTGGAGAAGGTCATGCGGCGCACGCATGCCGGCGGCATGTCGATCAACGACTGCGGCTGGCAGGCGTTCAATCACGACCTGCCGTTCGGTGGCGTCGGCAACTCCGGCATGGGCAGCTATCACGGCGAGGAGGGGTTCCGCTCGCTCTCGCACGCCAAGCCGGTCTACGTTCGCCATCGCTTCTTCCCGGTCGGACTGTTCTATCCGCCCTATGGGACTGTGGTGCAGCGGTTGGTGATGAGGTTCTATCTCGGACGGTCCGCGGGCGCCGCGAGGCGGACTCAGTCGCACAAGAAGAGAAAACCCGCCGCGACTGCGCGTCCGCTTGGGTGACCGACAGCGTGGTGCTTGTGCCGACTGCCATTGCGCAGCGGCAGGTCATGGCGACTACCTGCCGACCGCGTAGCTGACGCCGACTACCGATAACGGACGAACGAGACGCGCATCCCCACGGTGGACGAGAGCGTCGCCGATGCAGGCTCCGGTGGCCGCCGCTCCCAGCCACCAGCCCTGCCGGCCGGCGGCAGTTGAAGGCGATGCCGATTCGATCAACCGAGCGCAGAGATGAAGAGGCCCGCCGGAGGCGGGCCTTGTGGGACGGCGGTAGGGCCGACGGTGCGGCTCCAGGAGGTCTGCTGGCCTCAGCGACCGCTTCCCACGATTCAAACCGTACGCCAGTGGATCGAGGACGCGTTGCCGTGGGTCAATGTGTGTGAGCGCCGGATGAAGGCGCACCGCAGCCCCGTGTCGAGGCTGTCCTTGATCGACTCCAGCAGCCGGGCGCGGGCCGACTGCGTTCTCGGCGGATCACGCCGGCCGCGTCCCGCGGCACGCTGGAGAGCGCGAGCAACCCCAGAACGCCTGCCCGTCGTCACTGTCGGTGCGAGGCTGTTGCTGTGTGGTCGGAAGCAGCCGCGAGGGCCTGGCCACTCCGGCTCACGACCCCGCGACCTATCCTGCGCTGATGAAGGTCGGCGAAGCCCTGCGATTGCACCAATGCGCTACGCCATCGTGATCGAGACGGCCGAAGGCAACTACTCTGCCTATGCGCCCGACTTCCAGAAACAAAAAAAGTCGGGCACGCGGCCCGACTTCTGAAACCCAGTGCTGAAACGAGTCAGCACACGAAGCGTGCTTACTTCTTTTCGGCTGCCTTCGCGTCGTCCATCAGCTTCTTGCACTCGGCCTTCATCTTGTCGTCGGCCGTCTTCGGATCCATCTTCTTGCAGGCTTCCATCTTCTTGGCCTTG
>Ga0209254_10007427_pt1 | contig 10124 bp, 6 predicted proteins | sample FrelakmetDIP11DI_FD_187148 | JGI IMG/M metagenome (GOLD analysis project Ga0209254, IMG submission 187148) | Freshwater lake sediment microbial communities from the University of Notre Dame, USA, for methane emissions studies - DIP11 DI (SPAdes)... | ecosystem: Environmental > Aquatic >...
CGAATGCGTGCTCGCGGCCGAGCGGATCGCAGCAACGCTGCCGGAGGTCGTCGCCACCGTCGGCCGGATCGAGGTGCTGCCCGGCGCGATGAACGTGATTCCCGGCAAGGTCCGCTTTTCGCTGGACGCACGCGCGCCGACCGATCCGCTGCGCCAGCACGCCGTTGCCGCGATGCAGGAAGCGTTCGCGGCCGTCGCCGCGCGGCGCCGTTGCGCGCTGACGTTCGAGCCGGTCTGGGAAGCGCGCACCGCGCTCTGCCATTCCGGCCTGCAGGAACAACTCGCCGCGGCGATGCGCAGCGAGGGGCAGCGCGTGTTCAGCCTGCCCTCGGGCGCCGGTCACGATGGCATGGCGATGATCGACCTCGCGCCCATCGGCATGCTCTTCCTGCGCTGCGAGGGGGGCATCAGCCACAACCCGGCCGAGGCGGTGACGGTGGCCGACATCGACGTGGGCGCACGCGTGCTGCTGCGCTTCATCGAGCGCTTCGTCGCACCGTCGCCGCGGCGCGAAGCCCCTGTCACGGAGACCCACCGATGAGCGACATGGCGATGACATTGCACGCGTGGCTGCGGTCGCAGCGCGCGGCAGAAACCGCGTTCCTGGCCGAACTGGTCAAGACAGCTTCCGACAATCCGCCGGGCGACTGCGCGCCGCACGCCGAGCGCGCGGCGCTGCTGCTGACGGCGATGGGCTTTGCCGTCGAGCGGCATCCCGTGCCGCCCGAGCTCATCGCGGCCAACGGCATGGAAAGCTGCGTCAATCTCGTCGTGCGCCGCCGATTCGGGACCGGCAGGGGGCCGACCATCGCGTTGAACGCGCATGGCGACGTCGTGCCGCCGGGACAGGGCTGGACCACCGATCCCTACGGCGCCGAGGTGCGTGATGGCGTCATGTACGGGCGGGGCGTGGCGGTATCGAAGTCCGACTTCGCCACCTACGCGTTCGCGCTGCGTGCGCTGGACGCTGCGGCGCAGGCGGGCGCGGGATTCGACGGCAGCGTCGAACTGCACTTCACCTACGACGAGGAAGCCGGGGGCGCGATCGGTCCGGCGTGGCTGTTGAGCGAAGGCCTGACCAGGCCCGATTTCGCGCTGTCCGCCGGCTTCACCTACGGGATCACGACCGCGCACAACGGCTGCCTGCATCTCGAAGTGGAAGTGGTCGGCAAGTCGGGGCATGCGGCCGAACCCGACAAGGGTGTCGATGCGCTCGAAGCCGCGACCGCCATCCTCGGCGAACTCTACGCCTGGCGCAGGAGCCTGTCCGCGGTGAAATCGGCAGTGCCCGGGATCGGCTCGCCGACGCTGGTGGTGGGCCTCATCGAAGGCGGCATCAACACCAACGTGGTGCCCGATCGCGTGACGTTTCGCATCGACCGTCGCATCATTCCCGACGAGGACCCGGCGACTGCCGAAGCGCAGCTGACGCGCACGATTCATGACGCGGCGGCGAAGTGGCCTGGCGTCAAGCTGAGCACCCGGCGCATCCTGCTGGCCTTGCCGTTCGTCCCCATACCGGGCCAGGAGCGCCTGGTCGCGGCGATTGAAAACGGCGCGCGCGAGGTGTTCGGCGAGACGCTGCGCACGCACGGCGTGCCGATCTACACCGACGCTCGCCACTACACCGCGGCAGGCGTGCCCACGGTGCTCTACGGCGCGGGGCCGCGGACCCTCGTCGAGGCCAACGGGCACCGTGCGGACGAAAGACTCGTGCTCGACGACCTGTTCAAGGCGACCGAGGTCGTCGCGCTGGCGCTGGCGGAATTGCTGCTGCCGCCCGCGTCATCCTGAGAGCCCGCTGCGCCGGCGCGCCCGCCAGCGGCGCCAGGCAGCGCGCAGCAATCCCGGGATTCCGACCAGCAGGAGCGCGCCCCATACGGCCGCGACAACGTCGGAGCGTTGCAGCGACGGGGGCAGGAGATCGCTGTCGCGCAGCGCGGCAGGAAAGGGTCTCGCCGGCACGGGAACGATCCTGAAATCGCGCGGGTCGCTCGGCAGGCGCGACCGGTATTCGGCGAGCGTGACCACCGGAGCGTCGCCCCAGGCGCGGCTCGATGGAATCTGCGGCACGCGCGCGAACAGCAGTGCGTCGAGGTCGCGTGCGAGCCATGTCTCCAGGCTGCCCTCCGGTTTCGCGGTGTCCACGAGCGCGAAGAGGCGGGTGACGATTTCCTCCAGCGCTGCCGCGGGGAACAACCGGACCGGGTCGGCGCTGGCGTAATCGCAGGCAAGTCCTGCCTTCGCCAGCGAGCGCTCGCGCACGACCAGCCAGGGAAAGGCCAGCGCCGCCAGCCAGGGCGCGTCGGCGGCGCGGCGCGCGAGCTTCATGCCGAGTGCGCAAAGCGTATCGACGCTGATGCTCGTGCAGTTGCTGTTCGGGTGGTAGTAGACAAGCTGGTGGCGATAGAACTGCTGGTAGACGCGCCCCAGCGCCGATTGCACGAGCTGCGCGGCTGCGGGGTCGGCCAGCACCGCCACCACGATTGCCGAGGGCCGATACCAGGCTTGCCCGGCGTTGAGGTCGCCGAGGTAGTTGTCGAGGGGCACCGGCGCCGCGATGATGCCTTTTTCGCTCTCGCTGTCGAGGGTGTAGAAGTCGCTGACCAGCCAGTCGCCGATCCCGCCATCGGTGCCGATGCGTCCGGTGGCGATCGCGAAATGCCCGCCGTGCGCTTCGTCGTCGTCCCCTTGCGCGCCGTTGACGATGAACGCGAGCACCGGCTTGCCGGCCATCGTCGCCGCCGGCTTGCGTTCCCACAGACGCCAGGCGGCGAAATCGCGGGTGGCGCCGCCCTGCGGCACTTCTCGCATCAGCCCGCGCAGCGCCAATGCCGGCGGCCGGTCATCCGGCAGCGGACGCAGCGGCAGGTCGGTCGCGAGGCGGAAGTCGCGCGGCCAGACGCTGCGGATGCTGAACCCGTCGGCGCTCAGATCGCCGCGCAGGTCGAGCCCGCGCGCAGCGAGGAAAGCGACCGATGCAGCATTCGCGTACGAACGGTTGAGCGGGATCGGAGCGACGAAACGCGCTTCCAGCACGCGTCCGTCGCAGGTGATCGACCGGCCATCGGAGGCGAGCGTACAGTCGGCGAGCGCATGCGGCGCGGCGACCCAGACGAGCGGTGGAGCATCGACCGGCACTGCCCCGTGCAACCGCCCTTCCCAGCGCCGCAGATCCTCGAACACCGGCATGCCGCGACCAAAGCCCGCCGTGGGAACGCCTGGCTTTGGCACGGCGATGGTCTCGCTGCGAAAATACCAATACGCAGCCGGCGCTGTCGGAGTGGCGTCGCCATTTCCGCCGGCGACGCAAAAATCCGCTGCGCTGAAAAGCCCATACCACCTGCCTGCCGGGTCGGCTGTCGACACCGATGCGCCTTCAGTCGACGCTGATCGCCGGTTCGCCGGTCACCATCTCGCCGATGACCGCGGCGTGCGCAAAGCCGTCGGCGGCAAAGGCGGCCAGCACGCTCGGCACGGCCTCGGGCGCACATGCGACCAGCAGTCCTCCCGACGTCTGCGGGTCGGTGAGCAGCACCTGCGCGCCTGCCGGAAGCCGCGAATCCAGGCGGACCGACTCGCCATAACCGGCCCAGTTGCGCGCCGACGCGCCGGTGAAAATGCCGGCCGCCGCGAATTCGAGCGCCCCCGGGAGGCGCGGCACGGCATCGAAAGCGAGGCGGGCGCCGACGTTCGAGCCGCGGCAGATTTCGACGAGATGTCCGAGCAGTCCGAAACCGGTAACGTCGGTCAGCGCGTGCACGCCAGGCATTCCGCCCAGCGCGATGCCGGGCGTATTGAGCCGGGTCGTGCTGTCGATCATCAAAGCGTAGCCGGCGGCATCGAGCTGATCCTTCTTCAGCGCTGCGCTGTAGACGCCCACGCCGATGGGCTTGCCCAGGATCAGCTGGTCACCGACCCGTGCAGCGGCGTTGCGCTTGAGATGCGCCGGGTCGACGACGCCGATCGCCACCAGGCCGTAGATCGGCTCCACCGAGTCGATCGTATGCCCGCCGGCGACGGGGATGCCGGCCTTCGCGCACGCCGCCTCGCCACCCTCGAGGATGCGGCGGATGGTTTCGACCGGGAGCTTGCCAATCGGCATCGCCACCAGCGCCAGCGCAAACAGCGGCGTGCCTCCCATCGCGTAGATGTCGGAGATCGCGTTGGTCGCGGCGATGGCGCCAAAATCGAAGGGGTCGTCGACGATGGGCATGAAGAAATCGGTGGTGGCGACGATCGCCTGCCGGTCGTTGATCTGGTAGACCGCGGCATCGTCGGCGGTTTCGATCCCCACCAGCAACTGCGGCGGAATCATGCCGGCACCTGTGCCGGCCAGGATGTCGCGCAGCACGCCTGGCGCGATCTTGCAGCCGCAGCCGCCGCCATGGCTGAAGCTGGTGAGACGCAGCGGAGTGGGGGCAGGAGCGGTCATCGGGGCCTCGATGGCATGGATCGACGGAAATGGATTCGTTCAGGACAGGATTGTAGCGGCGCGCGGCGCTTTCGCGGCCGGCGCGCGTGGCGCCGGGGTTGCCCGCATCCGCGCGCGGCAGGCGGGAGCGATACGCTGCGCCGTCGTCGAAAAATCGGGCGAAACGTGATGCAGATCAAAGCGCTCCGCGGTGCGACGCTTTGCCGCGGCAGCAGGGCAGCGTAACATCCGTGCAGCGTGACGCGAGGCCGGTCGCTTGCGGGGCGCGTGTTATCGTGGGCGGATCAACTGAGGCGGGGTCAAATGTCGAATTTCGAAATCGTGGGGCGCGAGGACTACTCCGATGTCACGTACATGCTGGAGATCAGCCATCCGGTGATGGCCAAGGCCGCCAAGGCCGGCCAGTTCGTCATCGTGATGGAACACGAGCACGGAGAGCGGATTCCGCTGACGCTCGCCGATTTCGACGTCGAGAAGGGAACGATCACCCTGGTGATCCAGGCGGTCGGCAAGACGACGCGCGAGATGCAGCGCAATTGCCAGGTCGGAACGCACCTGTTCGCGGTCGTCGGTCCGATGGGCATCCCGAGCCACATAGGCACCCCGAAAAAGGTGCTGTGCGTCGGCGGTGGCCTCGGCGTCGCCCCGGTCTATCCGCAGGCCCGGGCCTACGCGCACGCCGGTGCCTACGTGATCGGCGTCGTCGGTTTCCGCAATCGCGGCGTGATGTTCTGGGAAGACAAGTTTCGCGCCGTCTGCAACGAGGTCATCGTCTGCACCGACGACGGCTCGGCCGGGATCAAGGGCCTGGTGACCAAAGGCATGGAGCAGGCGCTTGCCGCGCACGCCGACATCGACGAGGCGATCGCGATCGGCCCGCCGATCATGATGAAGGCCTGCGCGGAGGTGACGCGGCCCCGCCAGATCCGCACCATCGTGAGCTTGAACCCGGTGATGGTCGACGGCACCGGAATGTGCGGCGGCTGCCGGGTCAAGATCGGCGAGGGCATCAAGTTCGCGTGCGTCGACGGCCCCGACTTCAACGCCCACGAGGTCGATTTCGACGACCTGATGGCGCGCCTCGGGCGCTTCCGCCCGACCGAGAAGGAAGCGCTGAAGAAGTGGGAGGAAAGCTGTCGCATGGGCGGCGGCGCCGCCGAGTCCGGCGATCGCTACTGACCCGTCTCCAGGCACCGACCCGCCGCCCACTTTCCTCGAATTCGCGAGCACACCATGGCGAAAAAGAAAACCATCCGGACGATTCCGCAAGAGCGGACGCCGATGCCCGAGCAGGATCCATCGGTGCGCGCGCGCAACTTCAAGGAAGTCGCGTGCGGGTATACGCTCGAGAACGCGCTGCGCGAAGCCGAGCGTTGCCTGATGTGCGCCGACGAGCCCTGCATCCGCGGCTGCCCGGTCAGCATCGACATCCCGGCCTTCATCCAGAAGATATCGGAAAAGCACTATCACGGCGCCTACGACGTCATCACCGACACCAACCTCTTGCCGGCGGTCTGCGGACGCGTCTGCCCGCAGGAAAACCAGTGCGAGGGCGTCTGCACGGTGGGCGACACGCTCGAGCCGGTCGCGATCGGCCGGCTGGAGCGTTTCATCGGCGACATGGCCATCCGCGAGGGCTGGGTCAACCTGCCCTACATCGAGAAGAGCGGCTTCAAGGTCGGCATCGTCGGCTCGGGTCCGGCAGGCATGGCCTGCGCGGCCGACATGGCCAAGGCCGGCTGCGAGGTGATCGTCTACGAAGCCTTCCACGAGCCGGGCGGCGTGCTGAAGTACGGCATTCCCGACTTCCGCCTGCCCAACGACGTGATCAACGTCGAGATCGACAAGCTGAAGCAGCTCGGCGTGCGCTTCGAGTGCAACACGCTGGTCGGGCGCCTGTTCACCATCGAGCAGATGATCACCGAGATGGGCTTCCACGCGGTCTTCATCGGCACCGGTGCCGGTTACCCGAGTTTCATGGGCATTCCCGGCGAATCGCTGAACGGCGTGTCGTCGGCGAACGAGCTGCTCACGCGCTGCAACCTGATGCGCGGCCGCGATTTCCCGAATTTCGACACGCCGATCCAGCCGGGCAGGCGGGTCGCGGTCATCGGTGCCGGCAACACCGCGATGGACGCGCTGCGGGTGTCGCTGCGCCTCGGGGCCGAAAAGGTGTACTGCGTCTATCGCCGCAGCAAGGCCGAGGCGCCGGCGCGGGCCGAGGAGATCCATCACGCGGGCGAGGAGGGCGTCGAGTTCCACTGGCTGACGAGTCCCGTCGAAGTGCTCGCCGACGACAAGAAGTGCGTGCGCGGCATGCGTTGCCTGAAGATGGAGTTGGGCGAACCCGATGCCTCGGGCCGCCGGCGTCCGGTGCCCGTGCCGGGCAGCGAGTTCGAATTCGAGTGCGACAGCGTGATCTACGCGATCGGGACCAACGCCAATCCGATCCTGGGGCAGACGGCGAAGCTCGCCCTCAACAAGCGCGGCTACATCGAGGCCGACGAGAATCTCGCGACTTCGATCGCCGGTGTCTACGCCGGCGGCGATATCGTGACCGGCGCGGCCACGGTGATCGAGGCGATGGGAGCGGGACGCAAGGCGGCGCGCGCGATGAAGGCGTTCCTGGGCTTGCGCGACACCGACGTGGTCTACGCGCCGGAACCGTCGCGAGGAGGCCGGCGGTTCGGCTTCGCGCCGGACGAACACGGCTACGCGCGGGTGCGCGTCGTCTGAAGACACACTGGGGCGGCAGGCGCGGGCCCGCTGGGGTTCGCCGTGCCAAACGAACGAACCTTACGAGGCTAGAGCAACCATGATCGAAAGTGCCACGTTGGCACCGGGCGCGACCCGCGCACCGACCCTGCCCGCCGAGCTGCGCTCCGGAGAGAAGCTGACCGAGCACATCGTCGAGGTGATCAGCGATTCCGGGGAGGGTGCCCAGCGCTGCGGTCAGGCGCTCGGCGCCATCGCGGCGAGGACCGGCAACGGCATCTGGACGACGGAGATCATTCCCGCCGAGATCCAGCCGCCGGCGCGCAGCATCGCGGGCGCTTCGGGCATCCGCATCCGGATCTGCACCAAGAGCGTCACCAATGGCGGCGACGAGACCGACCTCGTCGTTGCCTTCAACGAGCAGGTGCTGCTCGGCCGCGTCCGCGCCGGCGAACTCAAGCCCGGCGCGCAGATCCTGCTCGAGAGCATGTGGAGCGAGCATCGGGACCCGAAGATCGTCCAGTCGTACAACGAGACGGTCGCCATGCTGAAGAAGGCCGGATTCCGCGTCTACGAGGTTCCGCTCGAACGCGAGTGCCGCGCGCTGGTCGCCGACCCGCGCAAGGGCAAGAACATGTTCGTGCTCGGGATGCTGTGCAACCTCTACAGCCTCGAACCGAAGCTGGGCCGCGAGCAGATCGCGCTCGCCTTCGGCAAGAAGGACCGGAAGGTCATCGAGGTCAACCAGGGGCTGCTCGACGCCGGCTACGCCTGGGCCGAGCGCAATCTCGACTTCAAGTATCACATTCCTGCCGTGCGCTCGACCGTGCCGCAGGTCGTCGTCAACGGCAACACCGCGCTGGCGCTGGGCGTGCTCGCTTCCGGCATGGACATCTGCGCGATGTATCCGATCACGCCGGCGACTTCGGTGTCGCACTACCTGTCCGACGTGTTCGAGCGGGTGGGCGGCATCGTCCACCAGGCCGAAGACGAGATCGCCGCCTGCGCCTTCGCCATCGGCGCTTCCTACGCGGGCAAGTGCGCCGTCACCGTCACCTCCGGCCCCGGCTACTCGCTGAAGCAGGAAGGCATCGGCCTCGCGGTGATGGCGGAAATTCCGCTCGTCGTCGTCAACGTGCAGCGGGGCGGGCCGTCCACCGGCCAGCCGACCAAGATCGAGCAGGGCGACCTGCTGACGTCGATCTACGGCAGCCACGGCGACGCGCCCAAGGTGGTGATGGCGGTGTCCGGCATCGAGGACTGCTTCTACTCGATGATCACGGCGCGCAAGATCGCAGAAACCTTCAACACCGTCGTCGTCGTGCTGTCCGACGCCAGCCTTTCGACCGCGCAGCAGCCGTTTCCGCGGCCGCAGTTCGACGCCGACTGGCTCGCGCCGCCGCTCGACCAGACGCCGATCCCCGCGGGCATCAAGCCCTACGACTGGGATCCGCTGACCGGGATCGCGCGCCGCTTCGTGCCGGGTCAGCCGAACGGCATGCACACGCTGACCGGCCTTGCGCACGATCGCGCCAGCAAGGTGGCCTACGATCCGGAGATCAACGAGGAGGGGTTGCGCAACCGCAGCCTCAAGATCGCCGCGCTCCAGAAGACGCTCAAGACCCCGCCGGTGTTCGGCGACCCCAAGGGCGACCTGCTGATCGTCGGCTGGGGCAGCCTGAAGGGGGCGATCGAGGAAGCCGTCGAGCGGCTGCGCGCGGAGGGGCTCAAGGTGTCTTCGCTGCACCTGACCTTCATCCAGCCGATGCCCTCGGGCATCCGCGAGATCCTGAAGCGCTTCAAGCAGGTGATGACGATCGAGGCCAACTGGGCCGACCGCGTCGACGACGAACTGATCGACGAGGACAACCGACGCTACGCGGCGTTGGCGATGATGCTGCGCGCGCGCTTCCTCGTCGACGTCGACTGCTGGACGGAGTCGCGCGGCCAGCCGATCAAGCCCTCCCAGATCGTGCGCGTCGTGCGCGAAAAACTTGCCTCGCCGCGGGCCTAGCCGGAGAACGACCATGAACATGCCCGTCAGCCAGTGCCTGCTCAAGCTGCACGAGTCGCACCACAGTCTCGAGGACTACCAGGGCGGCGTGCCGCGCTGGTGCACCGGTTGCGGCGACAACGCGATACTGGCCGCGGTGCAGAGGCTGTGCCGCGACGAGAATCTCGCGCCCGAGCGCACGGTCTTCGTGTCGGGAATCGGCTGCTCGTCCCGCTTTCCGCATTACATGAAGACCTACGGTTTCCACGGCATTCACGGCCGTGCGTTTCCGATCGCGGAAGGCGTCAAGATGGCGCGCCCCGACCTGGCGGTGTTCGTCAACACCGGTGACGGCGACTGCTGCAGCATCGGCGCCGCGCACTGGATCCACGCGATCCGCTACAACATGAACCTGACGACGATCCTCCACGACAACCATGTCTACGGGCTCACCAAGAAGCAGATGTCGCCGACATCACCGCGCGGCCTGAAGAGCAACACGTCGCCGCGCGGCTCGCAGCTCGAGGCGATGAATCCGCTGTCGGTCACGCTCGGCGTGACCAACGCGTCCTTCGTCGCGCAGGCGGTCGACTGGATTCCCGAGTTGCTGTACGACGTCCTTCGCCAGGCGTACCACCACCGCGGCTTCTCGTTCGTGCGCATCATCCAGCGCTGTCCGGAATTCCTGCCCAAGATGTTCGAGCCGTTTCTGAACGACCCGGGCCGGACCCTGCTGCTTTCGCATGCCAACGGCCTGACGATCTCGCCGGAGTTGTCGCGCACCTACAAGAACCAGATCGAACACGATCCTTCGAACATCGACCGGGCCCGCGAGATCGCGTCGTGCGAGGATCCGATCCCGGTCGGGATCATCTACCACAATCCCGCAGTGCCTTGTTATGACGACCTGCACGCCGTGGGAGCGCTCCGCACGTCCGAGCAGGTCCGGGCGGGGCTGGAGAGCGAACTCGACAAAGTCAC
>Ga0209254_10007428_pt1 | contig 10124 bp, 8 predicted proteins | sample FrelakmetDIP11DI_FD_187148 | JGI IMG/M metagenome (GOLD analysis project Ga0209254, IMG submission 187148) | Freshwater lake sediment microbial communities from the University of Notre Dame, USA, for methane emissions studies - DIP11 DI (SPAdes)... | ecosystem: Environmental > Aquatic >...
AAACAACTGATGAAAACTCTGAAAAATACAAGCTTACTTCTGCTCCTTTTATTCTTTGCAGCCTTTATGGATGCATCATCACAGGATGCTGCGGCAATCCTTGAAAAAATGGATAATATCATGTTCTCTCCAAGGGATAAACAGGGAAAGGTTACATTGATCCTGAAAGATAAAAATGGTAAGGAGAAGATTCGTGAGGCTTCGATAATGCAAAAAGGAACTGACAAAAAGCTGTACCGTTACACAAAACCTGAATCTCAGGCAGGGATGGCAACGCTTTCGCTGTCAGATGACGTGATGTGGGTCTATATGCCTGCGTTCGGAAAGCCTAAAAAGATATCAATGACTTCAAAGGATCAGTCATTTACAGGAACTGATTTTTCGCTTGAGGATATGTCGATGACTCCTTATGCTGCCAGGTATACACCTGAATTACTTGAATCAGGTGGCGATGCTTATGTTTTAAGCCTGATTCCAAAATCGACAAAATCATACTATTCGAAGATCATTGTAAAAATCAGCCAGATGTACGGATACCCTCTAACTATGGATTACTATGATCTGAAGGGTAAAAAGTCCAAAGAGGCTACCTATACGTATGAAAAGATAGGAAAGTACTGGAATGCATCAGAAATACTGATGAAGGATCTTGGAAAGAATCATAGCACCAGGACACTTTTATCGGAAATCAAGTTTGACCAGGGACTCACCGATGATCTTTTTGTTGTTGAGAACCTGAAACCTCCGGTTACCAATAAAGACAAAATGTGATATTAAAGAGACGGCAGGATTAAAGGCTTCTTTCAGTCGTCCGACATAAATCCGAGCATGTCCGACGCATTTTTGTTCTCAGGATCAAGTCCCAGCACTTTTTTGAAATAATACTTGGCCTTATCGTAATTATAGTTTTTCATATATGTCCTGCCCAGATGATATTGGGCCGAAACATGCTGGTCTGTTTTATTCAGAAGCTTCTCAAAATAAATTATTGCTTCATCATATTTGCCTGAAGCTTTAAGGGCAATCCCCATGTAATAATTTGCCATCAGGGTTTCGGGGCAATATTCAATAAGCTTCCTGTAGGAAGCAATGCTCAGATCCTCTTTCCCAAGATGGTAGTAACATAAACCCAGCCAGAGATATGTCATCGGGAGGTATTTGCCTGATTCGACTATCCTGTTAAATACCTTTACTGCATCAGAAAAACTGGTGGATCGGTATATAGTAACGCCCAGTCTGTATAGTATATATGGACTATCGGGTCTGAATTCAAGTGCTTTCTCATAATAGCTTATTGATTTTGAGAGCTCTCCCATCATGTAATAAATATTTCCAAGCTCAAGCAGAAGATGAAGATTATCAGGATTCTCTTTGTGACTAGTTTCAAAGCATTCAGCAGCTTCTTTCAGATTTCCCTCCAGCAGCTGATTAAATCCGTTATCGATGCATTTATGTACCAGTTCAGACATGGCTTATCGTTTTAATTAATTAGTTATCTTAATGACGTTCTGACATAGGAATATATTCATGTTTTCCAAATACATTCTTAAATGCGGGACGAATGATCCTTTTTGCCGAAAATGTAAGTTCCTCGATTCGGTGCGTACACCATCCCGACACTCTTCCTATAGCAAAAAGAGGTGTATACAGTTCCTTTGAAATATCAAGCATTGAATATACAAAACCTGAATAGAAATCGACGTTGATACAAACCACTTTTGTTGATTTTTCTCCCTTAAACACTCTGAAAACTTCCGGGGTTAGCCTTTCAACGAGGTCATAGAGTTCAAATTCTTCAAGGCGTCCTTTTTCTAATGCCAGCTCTCTTGCTTTTGCTTTCAATATTGCAGCCCTGGGGTCAGAGATTGTATACACGGCATGGCCTATTCCATATATCTTTCCTGAAAAGTCATTTGCCTTTTTATTCAGGATCTTAAGCAGATGTGCTTTTACCTCCTCTTCATCCTTCCAGTTCGTAACATGTTTTTTCATATCTTCCATCATTTCAAGGACCCTGACATTTGCTCCGCCATGTAAAGGTCCCTTTAATGATCCTATCGCTGAAGTTACTGAAGAATAAATATCGGTTTCGGATGAACTGGTCACTCTCATTGTAAAGGTGGAATTATTTCCACCTCCGTGTTCAGCATGTAGAACCAGCAGCAGGTCAAGAAGATCTGCCTCAAGCTTTGAAAAGCCTTTGCTACCTCCTTTAATCAGATATAGGAAATTCTCCGCTGTACTCATGTTCGGTTGCGGGTGGCGGATTGAAAGAGTCTTCCCTTTGTACATGTGCCTTAGTGCCTGATATGAATATGCAACAATTGTCGGAAATTTTGCAATAATATTGAGCGACTGTTTTATCATGTTTTCGAGTGCGATACTATCCGGTTTGTCATCAAGAGTGTATAATCCAAGCACGGATCTTGCAAGAATATTCAATACATCTTTGCCTTTCATTGACAGTATCATGTCTTTCGTAAAATCATCAGGCAGATGGCGCAGGGATGCCAGATGCTCGGAGAAATTTTTTAGTTCCTCCCTTGTCGGAAGACGACCAGTCAATAAAAGATAAACAGTTTCATCAAAACCATGCCTGTTCTCTTTCTGAAATCCGGCAACAATTTCTTCAATTTCAATTCCTCTGTACAGGAGTCTCCCGGGAACTGCAACAACCTTATCGCCCTCCTTCTTATAGCCGACTACTTCTCCTACATTTGTCAATCCGACAAGAACACCTGATCCATCGGAGTTGCGCAAGCCTCGTTTTACGTCATGTTTTTCAAATAATCCATCGTCGAACTGGAATGATTTTCTAACCAATGGCTCTAACCCTGAGATCAATTTATTCATTTCCATATGTTTAATAATTTAATGTTGAAAATCGATTAAGGGGTTTATTACATTGTTATCTGCAGGAACAAGGTCCGGCTCAACAAGGTCCCTTTCATAACGGATAGTGTCGAAAGTAAACCTGTTTGAAAGAAACTCCATCACTTTGACGGTGTCTTCAAAGGCATTGCCAAGGCATGTTGATGCTCCGGGAGATGGTGTAATGTTGAATATTGTTTTTTCACCAAGTATTTTAGCCTCTCCAAGTTCAAGTTTTTTTGTTTCGTTATTTATAATCTGGGGTCTTGTTCCTCCGACTCTTTTAGCGAATTTTATTTCCTCAAGTTTTATTTTCGGAACAATCTTTTTTATCTCTTTCAGGAATGCCCTTTTCCCTATCCAGGGTAAGTCATAAACAACATTTTTGAGGAGGTAATTAAAGATTACTTTGTCTGATGATATTTTAAGTATGCTTAGTAATGGCCTTATCCCAAAACCGAAAGTTTTCCAGTATTCCCAGAATGTTGAATAGTTGTATCTTTCGAGAAAAAAAATGGGTTTTGCTGTTGGTCCGAATCTTGTAATAAATTCATTATTTACTTCAGGATCGCCATGCACTGCAGCAAATGGAAGCTTTGGTATCTGCATGGTATAAACCTTGCCATTCAGTACCTTAGGTCCTGTATAGAAACTGCCGGCCATTGAAAGAATGGAATAACTTTTCCCATATCCCAGCGATTTGGCAAATTTCAGACTATGGCTCCCGGCTGTGACAATAACAGCCTCCGCTTCATAGTCACCCTTATCAGTTTTAATCAGGAAATTGTTACCGGTCCGCGTTATTTTTTCAACCCTGGTTGAAAGGTAAATCGATATTCCGGGATTAAGAATTCTTGCATTTTCTGCAAAAGAGTGGCTTAACTTTCTGAAATCAACAGTATAGCCATCTTCAGTTACAAGTGCAAGCAGTTCCTGCCCGGGATCACGTCCCTCCAGAATTCTTGGTTCTATTTTGCCTATCTCTTCCCTTCCTATCATTTTGAGCCCGGGAAACAGCTGACCAAAAGATGGATATCTGTCGCGTAAAGTTTTTACCTGGTCCTTACCAACAGCAAGCACCATCTTCGGGACTTTTAAAAAGAGTCCTTCATCACCATTGACTTCCTTTTCATGTTCAAGGTAATTCTTTACCATATCAGCGTACCGTTTTACCTTTTTTGCTTTTTCAATGGTGTAATTGGTTTCTATGTCGCCGAAGTGAAGAGTCTGGCTGTTCATCCTTGGAGATGAATTTACCAGCCCGTAGTCAGAATACTTCTCAATCAATCCGATGTTTTTCAGATTTGTATATTTGCTCAAAGTGTACAACAATGCTGTACCGCTTACTCCGCCTCCGATGATTATAACATCGTGTTTCATTTTCAAAAAGGGATTAAGAGAAATTGTTATCTGAATAAATTATATGCTAAAATCTCCCGAAAATAAGCTTACAAGAAAATAAATTTTTCGATCTGAAACCAAATATATTTTAAATATCACATTTAGAATTCTTTGGTTTCATTCCAATTATACTTTCTTGCCGCCAAAAGATAACAACAAAGATTTTATTTTGTTTAACTAAAGTTGATTTTTAGTCACTCTTTGCAGGGTTATTGCCCTCCTAATACAGATATCTATGACATTCTGAGCAATTAGCTTCTTTCCAGGCAGTTCCTATATCCACAGGGTGAAGAAACTCCAGAGTGTCATTTATTTTAGTGAACTGCATCAAACCTTTTTTGCCCTGGCTGAGTATTGTATGACACAGATTGCAGTCCCTTGTAATTTTTCTTCCGTTTTCTGCTTCAAATGCATCATTATGACACCTGAAGCAGCCCTCTACTTCAAGATGCCCGATATGATCGGGGTAAACATCATAAGAAACTTTCATACCTGCAAAAGTATTCTGGCTGTAAGCTTTCTGCAAAGCAACAACAGCTGAATCAATTCTGGAGGAGTTCTTCGCGAAATATTCACCGAAATCTGACTTATAATAACCGATGATTCCATCTCTTATTTGCATTAATGCCGTATCCTTATCAGTGAAATTATTTCTAAGAATTTCCATCGCAGTTCTTTTTATAAAGGGAATATCCTGCGAAATCTCGCTTGTAAGCATTGCTTTATCAAAATAAACCGGTGGTGAGTTGTATATATGAGAGGGCCTGTTATGACAATCGATACAATCCATTGTTCTTGAAGATGATACAGCTATCATACTGTCAGATATTTCAACGTCTGGATTCCTGTAAATTGTAACTTCTCCTGTAACTTTATTTGTGTACTTCACATAGGAAATCAGCTCACGTTTGTCATTTTCAGATATATATTCAATGTTGATGTTCGGGTTAATGTGCCAGTGTATTCCCTCCTTAAAACCAAGATCACTGTATTCGGGACCGATTTTCATCTGCAGGGTAATATCCCACCCGGAGTTCAGGGAATCGGCAAGATAATACTTATTTGTATGAAGGTTATTTGTATAAAATTTCTGAGGCCAGTGGCACCTTTCGCAGGTTTCTCTTGCCGGACGCAAATCATGGAGTGGTGTTTCAATGGGTGAAGGATAAGTTTTTGTAGCCACAGCATAAACCTGATGCAATCCGGAGAGCTTTGATTTGACGTACCACGAAGCCCCGGCCCCGACATGACATTCAACGCATCCAACATTTGCATGACTTGAGTTCTGGTAAGCTGTATATTCCGGTTCCATAACTTTATGGCACAGGGTCCCGCAGAATTCCACCGACTCGGTAAGATGAAATGCTTCGAAACTCCCATAAGTGGACAGGAAAAGGATTATTACTGTTGCAATAGTAAATATGATAAATGCCTTCCTGTGCTTTGGATTATTCAGATCAACCGTCGGCAACTTTTTTATTTCATCCTGGCCTGCAGCAATTCTTTTTTTTCTGGAAATTACTATTCCTAATGGTATCATTATCAGACCGAGTAATAAAAAACCCGGTAAAATAAGGTATATGAATAACCCGAGATTCGTTTCGTTTTTGTTGAAAATGGTTGAAATCAGAAATAATACTATAATCAGCAATAGATTGACTGAAGCAATCAATGCACCAATAATTGTGATCCAGTTTCTGGTTGAGGATTGAAATTTCATTTATAAATGATTTTAGGATTCTAAATATAAGAAAATAAATGTATTGTTCTAATCCTGATTATAATTGTAACCTGGCTGGTATCGATATGAATTTCCCTCACCTGGCACCAAAAGATTGAGTTATTCTGTAGTTTTTTTAATTTTTTCATTGTGGCAAACCAGTAAGACTTTTCCTTGCTTCTGCCAGTTATGCATTCCATTACCCTGACATTCCGGATAATCAGTGCATTCTTCACATTGACCTGTTCTGGTCCAGCTTCTGTCTCTGAAAGGCTGGAATCTGTTTTGCCAGATTTCACAAAAGTTATCCCTGTATATATTACCCTGCGAAAACGACCGGTCAATATTCGGACAAGCTGATATCGAGCCATCGGAAAGTATGGAACCAATGTTAATACCTGCCCTGCAAAAAAAGTAACTGTCTCTGACGTTTAACTCATACCCACCGACATATCCTTCACAGCTGAATTTTACATCAAGTGATTTAAGCTTCCTCTTAAGAAATATAAAGTCCAGCATTTCCTTAAACTGGGGGTTAGTTAAAAAAAGGTCCTGAGTATTTACAGCCCTCCCGATTGGAGCTACAGTAAACAACCGCCATGCTTTTACTCCCTTTCCGTCAAGGTAATCATAAATAGCCGGTAACTCATGGATGTTCCTTTTGTTTACACATGTAACCACATCAAAATTCAGCCTCGATGAACTGGCTGCCAGACTAATCGCTCTGTCAGTTTTTGAAAAACTATTCTTTGTGCCTCGCAGCCAGTTATGATTATCTTCCAAACCATCAAGACTTATTGTTAAAGCTCCCAATCCTGCATTTAATAATGAAATATGTCTTTCCTTATCGTATAAATATCCGTTTGTAACCATACCCCATCGCATTCCCCGTTTCCTGATCTCCATGCCGCATAATTCAATATCCTCCCTCAAAAGCGGTTCCCCTCCTGTTAATGCAACTATTAAATTATCTGATCTTTTATCTATTGTGTCAAGCGCTGTTAAAAAATCTTTCAGAGGCATATCCACAACGGAACCATCATTTGAGCAGTCACTGCCACAATGAAGACAGTTCAGATTGCATCGTGTTGTGCATTCCCAAAACAAATAGCTCAGTAAGTGATGCCTGGTTTCGGTCGCTCTGAACCGGTGAAAGGCATGTTTTCTCAGGATCTGATACATCTATTTCTCAGACAGTAAAATATTGAGATATATCGGGCTGGTAAGATTTGTCAGAGTGGTATCTTTATCACTAAAAGCGCCATTCTGTTCAGCATCTGTATCCTGGAATCTGATAGTGCAGTTTTCTGCAATTCCGGTATAAAATGAAAAGCTACCGTCTTCACTGGTGAATTGATATTGAGGATTGTCTTTAACAGATACTTTTATTCCTTTTATTGGTTGTCCGGTTTTTTTGGATTTCACCAGCCCTTCAATAAAAATATCGTATCCAAAGTCCTGTGGCGGACCATAACAGGCCTGAAAAATAAATGCTGCTGTTGTGAGACTTATTCCGCCAACAAGCTTCTTAATAAAATTTGATCTCATTTTCATTTTGGATTTAGTTTAACTAGTTTGTGCACAATAAGTTAATATAAATTCCAACAGCTGGTAACCAGCCACTTTTCGAAAAGCAATTTTTAATCAGCCGAGTATTTGTTTCACTTTCGCTGAGATCTCTTTCCCGTCGGCTTTCCCGGATAGTTCTTTCATTGCAATACCCATAACTTTGCCAAAGTCGCCGGGTGATTTTGCCCCAACCCTGTCAATTATCGTTTTGACGATATTTAAAAGCTCCTCGTCATTCATTTTTACAGGCAGGTATCTTTCAAGGACCATCGCTTCCGCCACTTCCTTTTCGTACAGGTCAGGCCTGTTTTGCTCCTTGTATATTGCAGCGGATTCCCTTCTCTGTTTTACCAGTTTCTGAATGATTTTCAATTCGTCTTCAGGACTCAGAACGCTATCCTGTCCTTTTTCAGAGCGGGCAAGGATAAAAGCAGTTTTTGCGGCCCTTATTGCCTCAAGGGATACATTATCCCTGGCCTTCATTGCATTAATGAGGTCGCTGGCAATTTTCTCGGTAAGTGACATGGTAGGGTTATTATTGTTACTGTGATTATTCTAATATTATAGTAAAGATATGAATTAATTACAAATGTTTGAGGTATGGGGTATGGGGTATGGGGAAAACCTTTTATAAAATTCTTCCGCATACCGCATGCCGCACGCCGCACACCTTTTTCATTTCGCAAACTGAAGTTCTGTCAGAGCCTTGTAAACGCCATTTTCATTGGCAAGTAACTCCGTATGTGTACCCTGTTCGACAATTATTCCTTCCTCAAGAACTATTATTTTATCTGCATTGCGCACGGTTGCCAGCCGGTGGGCAATCACTACGGATGTCCGCCCCTGCATGAGCTTTTCAAGCGCTTCCTGAACCAGCCTTTCTGATTCAGAATCGAGCGATGATGTTGCTTCATCAAGAATCAGGATCTTAGGGTTCTTAAGGACGGCACGAGCAATTGCAATGCGCTGTCGTTGCCCTCCCGATAGCTGGATACCTCTCTCACCGACAATAGTATCAAGCTTATCCGGGAACGATTGTATAAAATCCCAGGCATTTGCCTGAATTGCAGCATCGATAATTTCCTCTTCACGGGCCTCGGGTCTACCGTATGCAATATTTTCCCTTATCGATCCTCCAAACAGAAATACATCCTGCATTACAATTGCCATCTGCGCCCGAAGGGATGTAACCGGAAAATTCCTGCTGTCGCGGTTGTCGAAAAGGATCGTTCCATTTGTCGGTTCATAGAATTTCAATAAGAGTGATACAAGAGTCGATTTACCGGCACCGCTCGGACCTACAAGAGCAACCTGCTGGCCCGGCTCAATGCTGAAACTGACATGTTTCAATACTGTAACCATATCCCTTGATGGATATCTGAATTCCACACTATCAAATGTAATTTGTCCATTCAGAGTATTGGCCGGATCCGGTACATAAGTCACATCTACGGTTTCTGCCGTTTCATCAAGGAGCAAAAGAAGTTTCTCAGCGGCTCCGATTGTCCTCTGCAAACGGGTGTAAACACTTGCCATTCCAGCTATATTTCCTGCAATGAATCCCGAATAAATTACAAATGAAAATAGTTGTCCGGCCTCCATCTGTCCTTTTGCAATTAGTATTGCACCACGCCAGATAACAAGCCCCATCGCAATGAAGAAACCAAGGACAATGAAAGAGAGTGCTGCCTGGTATTTACCTCCTTTAATGCCGGCTCTTGCAACTTCATCGGTTTTTTCACGGTACCTGTTTATCTCAAATAATTCATTGGTAAAGGCTTTCACATTCTGGATACCCTGAAGTGTCTCTTCCACAATTGTATTTGACTCGGCAATGTATGACTGTACTTTTCTGGAATACTTGCGCACCGCTCTGCCTGTGAAAAATGCCAAAAGCGCCATTGGCGGTACAACGGCAAGCATAAACAAGGTCAGTTTGAATGAGCTTATCATCATAAGCGTTATTGCTCCCGTAATTACAAGGATCTGGGAGAGAAGATCAGCGAGGGTTTCAGTTAATGAATGCTGCAGAATTGCAATATCTGCGGAAATACGGCTGTTAAGCTCGCCGACCCTTCTTTCAGAAAAAAATGACATCGGGAGCTTAATCAGGTGATTGTAGAGATGCTGCCTGATGGAAGCAAGTGTTTTCTCGGTTACCGTTACAAAGATCCTTGTACGGAAATATGAAAAAATGGCCTGTACAACCACAATAACAAGCAAAATCACTCCTGTACGGCTAATCTCCCTGAGCTCCTTTCCCTTGTTGGCAATATCAACCATGTTCCCAAGGTATTTTGGAAACAACAGGCTTGCTCCGCTCGATATCAGAAGGAAAAACATGCCCAGTGCAAATATCCATCGATAAGGCTTCAGGAACCTGTATAATTTTAATAGCTCCTTAAATCCGCTTCCGGCTTTTTTCTTTTCCTCTTCCGGCATAACAACAAGAGTTTATTCACAACAAGCAAATATCATTTTCTTTATACTGTAAAGTTAAACCTATTATGTCACTATTATGATCATTTCGGATTTGGCTTCGCCGAGCTCGCTTTGGTTTATA
>Ga0209254_10007429_pt1 | contig 10123 bp, 8 predicted proteins | sample FrelakmetDIP11DI_FD_187148 | JGI IMG/M metagenome (GOLD analysis project Ga0209254, IMG submission 187148) | Freshwater lake sediment microbial communities from the University of Notre Dame, USA, for methane emissions studies - DIP11 DI (SPAdes)... | ecosystem: Environmental > Aquatic >...
CGCGAAGCCCAGCGCATTGATCGAGACGCCGCGGAAACGTTCCTGCGCGCGGGGGACGACCAGCATCTGGCGCGCGCTGACGAGCAGATTGTACGGTCCGCCCGCGACCGACGCCGCTGCGAGCAACTCACGGTAGCGGGCTGCGATTTCAGGCGCCGCCTTGACGGGATCGCGGAGCCATTCCGGCTCGGTCGCAGCGGCGGCGTGCGCGAAGTCGAATGCCGGGACACGCAGCACGCGGCCCGAGCCCGTGGGCTCGAGTGCGAGATCGCATGCCAGAGGCACGCCCTCCGCGAGCGGCAGCGGCACGACCTGCAGATGCTTGTGGGGCTGGCTCGCACCGGCGCCCGCGCCGCCGTTGTAGAAGCCGAGGCTCGGGAACTCGCCCAGGCACGCTAGCAGGGCCGCGAAGTCGTCTTGGTCGAGCGGCGCCGCCTGCTCGACGTACTCGCGCGTCACCACGAGCAGGTGATGTGCGATCACGGGAAAGCGGTTCAGCACAGCCACATGCGTGTCGGAGACGTCGCCGACGACTAGATCGGGATCGGGCGGGAGAAACGGGTTGCGCTGCGGCGCTGACTCGGCCGAAGCGCCGGCGCCTGCCCGCAGCGCCTTCAACGCAAGGCTCGACGCACGGCGAATCGCGAAGCGAAGCCCGCCGTCCTCGACGATCGTCTCCCGAGTCTCGATGGGTTCCAGCGCGCCGCACGCAAGCGCGTGCCGCGTGCGATCGACGATCGCCGGCCAGAGCGTACCGGGAGTGAGGCGAAGGGAGGTCAAGCTCAAGCAACCCGTCGAAAGCGCTCTTACACGGCGATTTGCCGATGATAGGGTAACCGGTGGTCCCCGCGCGGTCGCTATGCCTGGATCGACGGCCTGCAAACCTCGACGGTCGCAGGCGCTGTAGCTCGCTCCACCAAGTCCACCCCGAGCGCCACCGCGAGCGCGAAAGCTGCGGCGGCGAGTACCGCGCGGTCGCCCCGATCAGGATCGAGGATCCGCGCGAGCAGCGGTTCGCCGGCGCCCACTGGACGTCCGTCTGGGTGCATGCGCGAGACAGCGTGTCGATTCGGCGCGCCCTGCGTAGCGAAGGGCAGGCGATCTTGAGTCATGGCTTCTCTCCTTTCGGCGAGAAGCCTAAGCGAGAGGCAGGCTCAGGGGACGAGCCAGACGACCGGCCCACCAGGCACCGACTCCCAATCCCCCCGCCCGCCCCTATGGACCCCTAGCGGCGTGTCAGCGCGAGTACTGGCCGAACGCCGTAGCGAGCTGTGACCGGATCAACTCGCGCAGCTCCGGCGGCTCCAGCACTTCGGCGTCCGGTCCGTGGCGGAGCACGTCCATTGCGAGCTCGCGCGGGTCGCTGTAGGGCACCTCCAGAACGTAGCTGCCGTCAGGCTCGAACCGCGACTTCTGCTTGGGATGCCAAGCCTCCGCGGCGACCCAGCGCGCGGCGACGGGCGAGAAGCGGATCGTCGCCCAGGTCGTCTGGCGGCCCGAGAAGATGCCGTAGCCGGAGGCAAGCACCTCGTCGAGCTCGCGCTCCGGAACGTCCTTCGCGCGCGTCTCGGTGAGCGCCGCTTTGCGGATCGCGTCGATCGAAAAGCTGCGAATGTCGGTCCGCAGGTGGCACCACGCGTCGACGTACCAATTGCCCCGGTAGAAGACGATTCGCTGCGGAGAAATCTCGCGCTCGGTGGTCTCGTTCGAGGTGCGGCTGAAGTACGTGACGGCGAGGCGCTTCCTCTGCAGCGTCGCGGTGGCCGCCACTTCGAAGAACTCGAGCTTCATGCGCCGGACCGCCATCGGGATGATGCGAATGCGCCGCTCGATTTCGTCGACCCGCTGGTCCTCGCGCGCCAGCAAGCCGCGCAGCCGGTCGAGCAGCGGCTCGACGTGCGGCGCAAGCACGCCCGGCTCGAGGCTCTTGAGGAGCTCGCGCATGGTGAGGAGCGCGTAGACCTCCGACGGGTTGAACCAGAGGCCCGGGAGCTGGTAGCGCGGCATGCCCTTCGCGGGCTGCACGTAGCGATACCCGCGCTGCTCGCGGTCCCACTCGATCGGCGCATGGAGGCGGTCGCGCATGTACTCGAGATCGCGCTTGAAGGTCGCGTGCGAGATATCGAGCGACTCCAGAAACGCGCGGACGGACACGCTGCGGCGCTCCTGGAGGAGCTGGTCGATGCGGTAGAAGCGTTCGATGCGGTCCATGCCGCCATTCTCTCAGGGCCGGCGACGCTTGGCGTACGCGGGTTGTCTTGCGTCTCACGACGAGACGCTCCCCCGATGGCAACCTACCGGCCGACGCCGCGCGCTGCCGCGTTCGCGGCCGGGACCCCGCGGCGCGCCGCACCCAGCGCGGCCAGGAACGAGATCGCCACGACGGCGATCACGACGAGGCCGAAGCCGAGCTCGCGGCCCTCGAGCCACGCATCGAACGAGGCCGAGAAATACTTCAGCGCACCCAACCCGGCGACAAGGAGGCTCAGCCCGCCTACCGCGATGCCCATGACGCGGGAGGCGATCCGTGCACGGCCGTCCGCCTTGCCGAGCAGCGATGCGATCCAGGCGCCGTTCGCACCGTCCGCGAGCACCATGCCGAGCAGAAACGCGAGCGCGAGCGCGACGCCATGGTCCCAGGCGCCGACCTGGTTGGCGGCGATCGCGAACAGCGCCGCCTGGCTCATGGTGTCGAACGAAAGCGCGAACAGTGCGCCGACGAGGGCGATGGCGAGCGGGTTCGACGTGCGCAGGATCGGGCCGAGCAGCCGGCCCCGGATCGCCACCGGCTGAACCATGTGATCGGGCGGCGTGCGGACAACCGCGGCAAGGTTGAGCAGGCCAAGCGCCGTGAGGAACGCGATCGACACCCAGGCGCCGAGGTCTTCGAGCCAGCCCGGCACCATCCATCGCTCCGCGGCCAACCCGACGAAAAGCGCCACCCCGACCACGACTGCGCCATGGCCCGCCGAGAAGAAGACGCCGCACCACCGCGCCAGCTTTCGACCGGCCTGCACATTGAAACGCGTCAGGCCGTCGATCGCGACGAGATGGTCCGCGTCCAGCCCGTGCTTCACGCCGAGCGCGAGTGCGAGGGCTACGAGGGCCAGCCAGTCGTGGGGAAGCTGCTGCATCTCAGTGCGTGATGCGAGTCCGCGTCGCGCTGCCGTGCGAGTTGCGAGCGCGCCGGGAGGTCGCGACCTGTGCAGGATGGATGCACTTCCCTTTGCTCAGCATCAGGCGGCACTTGCCGTTTGATATGAAGTCTACCTAAAAATTCATACCGATGAACGCGCAGTCACGGGTTGATGCAAGTCAAGCGTCAAGCTCCGCTTGCGCGCCGAGGCGCGGGCGCGGTCGGGAGACTGAGCGTGAACAGCGCGCCGCCGCCCGGTGCACTCGACGCTTCCAACCGGCCGCCGTGGCGCTCGACGATCGCGTAGCTGATGGACAGGCCGAGCCCGGTGCCCTTCCCGACCGGCTTGGTGGTGAAGAAAGGCTCGAAGATCCGGCGCAGATGCTCCGGCGCGATGCCCTGCCCATTGTCGCGGAGCTCGATCCTGGCGCAACCGCGCTCGACGCGGCCGGTTACCTGCAGCGCGGGCACAGCGCTCGTGGCGGTCGCGTCCGCAGCGTTCTGGACCAGGTTCACGGCGACCTGCTGGAGCTGGTTCGCCGAGCCCCACACCCGGAGATCGGGCGCAAGGTCGAAGGTCACGCGCAGCTTCATGCCGGCACCGCGCTCGACCCAGTGCGCCGCACGCCGCAGCACTTCGGCAAGATCCACTTCGCCCTCGGGCTCACGGTCCGGCGCAGCGAAGCGTTTCAGGCCAGCGACGATCGCGCGCGTGCGCTCTGCACCCTCGATCGTGCCGGCAAGCAGGGATTCGAGGTCGCCCAGCGCGCTATCGACGCGCAACGTCTCGCGCAGCGCTGCGAGCCCGGCCGACGGCGTCCCCGCGTTCACGGCCTCGATGTAGGCACGAATCCTGTCCACGTATTTTGCGAGCACGTGCACATTGCCGAGCACGAAGCTGATCGGGTTGTTGAGCTCGTGCGCAATGCCGGCGACCAGACGGCCGATCGACGCGAGCTTTTCGGCGTGCAGGAGCTGCGCCTGCGCCCGCTTCAGCTCCTCGTGCGCTGCGCCGAGCTCGCGATACGCGCGGCGCAGCTCGCCGACGGGGCGTCCCGTCACCACCATGCCCGCGACCCTGCCCCCGCGCCCGTACCGCGGCGTGCAGTTCATCGCGACCGGCACCGCCGTGCCGTCGCGCGCCGCGAGCGCGAGCTCGCAGTCCTGGACGATGCCCGGGCGCCCCATCGACACGAGGCAGCGAGCGCGGCGACGGGAGTCCTCGTCGGCGAAGAGATCGAGGAGCGGCGTTCCCTTGAGCGCGCTTCGCCTGCGGCCCACCAGGTGCTCGAGCGCCGGGTTCACGTCCACGACGTTCCCCTCGCGGTCCACGATCACGAGCACGTCCGACATCGATGCGATCACCGAATCGGTGAAGTCGCGAGCGTCGGCGAGCTCGGCGTTCTTGTTCTCGAGCGCGGCCTCGTACCCGGCGAGCGACGCGTAGGCCTCGTCCATGCTGCGCACGAGCTCCGACCACACCGCCTCCGCGGCGGGCCCGCCGGCGGCCAGCGAAGCCATCTTCCGCTTGGTGGCGAGCGCGCGGCCCGAAAGCCGAACCCGGCGGTGGCCGGGCGGGTCGGGCTCGCGCGCGCTCATGATTTCGGGCGCGCGTGCACGTGGCGATGCCGTCCGGTCGCCACGTCCACCGGCACCACGTTGAGGCTTGCGTGGCGCACGCCGCGCTCGGCGGTCACCGCGTCGGCGAACGTGCGCACATCGCCCGTCGCGCCGCGCAGGATCACCGTCTCGATGCAGTTCTCATGATCGAGATGCGCGTGCGTGGCCGCCACGACGAGGTCGTGATGCTGGTGCGCGAGCTCGGTCAATCGCTCGGCGAGTTCGCGCTCGTGGTGGTTGTAGACGTACGAAAGACAGCCGACGCAAAACGGCGCCTCGTCGCGCGCCATGCGCTCGCCCTCGATCCTTGCCCGCAGCATGTCCCGCACGGCCTCGGAGCGGTTCTGGTAGCCCCGGGTGCGGATCAGCCGGTCGAACTCGCGCGCCAGCGCCTCTTCGAGAGAGATGGTGAATCGCTGCATTCTCGTCTCTGTGGGCGGGGTCGCAGTCCTACGCACGCCTGCGTGCACGCACGGAGGAAAGGTCCGTCACGCCAAGTCGTCCGGAACGCCGGGTGGCCGGCGTCTCGACCTCATCGAGGCCGTACCGCGCGAGCTTCGCCCGCAGGCCGACGCGCGACAGGCCGAGCTCGCTCGCCGCCTTGGTCTTGTTCCCGCCATGACGGGCGAGCGCGGCGCGCAGCATCTCGGCCTCCAGCGACTCGACGCGATCGCGGAGACTGCCGTCGGCGCGCGCCGCCCGCGACGCCACGACGCCGCCCACCTGCGCGATCCGGGGCGCGAGCAGCTCGACGCCGAGCCGCGGTCCTTCGGCGAGCGCCACCATGCGATAGATTTCGTTCTGCAGCTCGCGCACGTTCCCCGGCCAGCTGTAGGCGAGCAGGCAGGCCGCCGTGTCGGGCGCGAAGCCCTCGATCGGCTTGCCGATCGCGGCGGCCGCCTCCTCGAGCAAGCGGTCGGAGACCGCGGCGATGTCGGCAGGGCGCGCGCGAAGCGGCGGCACGTGGAGCGTCAACCCCGCGATGCGATAGTAGAGGTCCTCGCGAAAGCGTCCGGCGCGCACGTCGGCCTCGAGGTCCCGGTTGGTCGCCACGATGACGCGCACGTCGACGGTCACCGAACGGCTCGCACCGACCGGGCGGATCTCCCCGTCCTGCAAGGCGCGCAGCAGTTTCACCTGGAACGCCGCCGAGGTCTCGCCGATCTCGTCGAGGAAGACCGTTCCCCCGTCGGCCTGTGCCAGCACGCCGCTGCGATCCTCGAGCGCGCCCGTATAGGCCCCACGCTTGGCGCCAAAGAGCTCGCTCTCGATCAGCGAGTCGGGGACCGCGGCGCAATTCTCGACCACGAACGGCCCGTCCCCGCGCGGGCTCGCGTAGTGGATGGCGCGCGCGAACAGCTCCTTGCCGGTGCCTGATTCGCCGGTCACCAGCACGGGAATGTCGTAGGCGGCGACGCGCGCCGCGGTCCGCGCGAGCACGTCGAGTGGACTTCCCGGCGCCCGCACGATTCGATCGAACGTGAAGGCGCTCTTGAGAGCGGCGCGCTTCGCGTTCACGCGCTGGCGCACCAGCGGCGCGGCGGCGCGCAGCTCCTGCGTGAGCCGGTCGTGCTCGCGTTGCAGGCGGGCGACCTGGGCCGCATTGCGCACCGTGAGGGCGAGCGATTCCGGATGCCACGGCTTGACGATGTACTGGTGGATGCCTGCCTCGTTGATGCCGGCGATCATGTCGTCGGTGTCGGTGTAGGCGGAGATGATGATGCGCGCCGCCTCGGGCCACCGCTCGCGCGCAAGCTTCAGGAACTCGACCCCGGTGATGTCGGGCATCCGCTGGTCGCAGAGAATCACCTCCACCGGCTCGCGCTCCATGACGCCGCGCGCTTCGAGAGCGCTCGAGACCGTGAGCACCCGCGCTTCGTCCGCGAGCGCGCGGGCGAGCGCCTCCTGCGAGCGGCGCTCGTCGTCGACGACCAGGACCACGGGCAGCGGCGTCATGCCGGGCTCGCCTCGTGCCGGCTCGCGACCCAATTCTTCACCGCAGGCGCCGGCGCCCGATGCCGTGCGAGGTAGAGCGGCGTGCGCGACCGCGGCACCTTGAACACGAAATGGTAACGGGCGACGTGGTAGCTCGGGTCGAAACCGTAGAAGTTGAGCTTCATCCGCTCCAGTTCCTCGGCGCGGTATTGCGCGAGGGGCTTGGCGGCTTCATCGTCGGCCCGCCGGCGGAGTTTCGCGGTCCGCAGCGCATCGAACTCGGGATGCGACGCGATCGCCAAGGCCTCCGCTCGCACCCCGTCGCAAAACGCGGCCACGTCGTCGCCGTGGCAGGCATCGACGAGCCCAAGCGCCTCCGCCTGCGGCGCGCCGATGGGGAGCCGCTTCTGCGTGATCGCAAGCGCGCGCTCGTGCCCCACGCGGCGCGGGAGCAGGTAGGTCCAGTATTCCGAGCCGTAGAGGTTCCCCATCCCCTTGTAGTGCGGATTCAGGATGACGCCGCGGCGCGCGAACACCCGATCGGCCGCGAGCGCGAGGAAGACGCCGCCCGCGCCAGCGTTGCCCTGCATCGCAGCGATGGTCAGCTGCCGGTCGGCGGTCAGGATCTCGAGGGCGACGTCGTCGATGGCGTTGATGTTCGCCCACGATTCGTCGGCCGGATGCGGCGAGGCTTCAATGCTGTTGAGATGGATGCCGTTCGACCAGAAATCCGCGCCCCCCATCAGCACGAGGACGCGCGTCGGGCGCGACTTGGCAAAGCGGATCGCGCTGGCGAGGCGCATGCACTGCGACGTGCTCATGGCGCCATTGTGAAACGGGAAGTGCAGATAGCCGACGCTGCGGGCCTCCTCGTACCAGAGGTCGCGGTAGGTGCACCCGACCACGGTGCCGTCGAGGGGAACCGGGAGCTCCGGCACGTTGTCCACGTGCGCCCCCAGGAGCTCGGTCGCGGGCAACTTGAGCGCGGGTTCCTCGCTCTTGCGCTTGAGGTGGCCGATCCAGACAGCGCCATCGGCCGTCCCACGCAGGATCGCGCCGCCGCGCTTGCCGATGATCGCGCCGGGACGACCGTGGCGATGCATGTCTTCCCGGTGCGCGTCGTGGAGATAGAACGGCTCGCCGCAAAGCTCGTCGAGCAGGCCGGGGAAGCCGTCCGCCGCGCGGATTTTGGCGAGCACAACGTCGCTCGTGTCGCGTGACCAGTCGACGGCGCGATCGGACTGTCGCATGAGCGGGCGCAGTCGGCCGCGGACGTCGGGGTCGGCGTCGTCGAGCGGACGCGGACGGAAACCGGTTTCGCTCATTTTCTCGATCGCATCGAGTACGCCACGCACCGCGGCCTCTGTGACCTCGTTGCGGTAGAGGCTCGATTTCGTCGCGGCGCGCATGCGGAAAACCTGCGAGCTCCAGATGTCGCCCGCGTCCATCTCGCCGTTCGCTTGAAGAATCGTCACCCCCCAGTCGCGCTCGCCTGCCTGGATCGCCCAGTCGAGCGCGGAGGGCCCGCGGTCCCCGACGATGCCCGGATGGACGACGAGCGTGCGCACCGGGCGCCAAATCGATTCCGGAATCGCGCGCTTGAGGAACGGCGCAATCACGAGCTCGGGCGCAAACCGCCGCACTGCCTCTTCGCTCACCGAATCGCGAATGTCGAGCTCGACCGAGAGCATGTGCCCGCGCTGTTGGAGCTCGACCCAGAGCCGCTGGGCGAGGCTGTTGAACGAATGGCAGAGGAGCAGAACGCGCATGGTGCTAGATCGCTCAACAGATCCGTGGCAGCTGCTCGCCGGTCAGCCAATCGACCACGCGCGACCCGCCAAATGCGGTTTCCATCTGCACGAATCGATGCGTGTCCTCGATTACCTCGCCGATCGCGGCGGCGTCGCGGCCCAGCGGATGCGCTCGCATCGCGGCGAGAAGCCGCTCCGCATCCTCCGGCGGACAGATCGCCACGAGCTTGCCCTCGTTCGCGACGTAGAGCGGATCGAGGCCGAGGAACTCGCAGGCCGCGGCCACGCCAGGCAGCACGGGCACGTCGCGCTCGCGAATGCGCATGCCCACGCCCGACTGGCGTGCGAGCTCGTTCAGCGTCGTCGCGAGTCCGCCGCGGGTCGGATCGCGCAGACAGCGGATCTCCGGCACGGCCTCCACCATCGCGGCGACCAGGCCATGCAGCGCGGCCGTGTCGGAGCGCACGGCGGTCTCGAATTCGAGGTTCTCGCGGAACGACATGACGGCGACGCCATGGTCCCCCATGGTCCCGGAGACGAGCACCGTGTCGCCCGGGCGCGCGCGATCGCCGGACACCTGCACGCCGTCGGGCACCACACCGACGCCGGTCGTGGTGATGAAGACGCCGTCGCCGCTCCCGCGTTCCACCACCTTCGTGTCGCCCGTCACGACCGGTACGCCCGCCTCCCGGGCGGCGTGCGCCATCGAATCGACGATCCGCTTCAGGTCGGCGAGCGGGAAGCCTTCCTCGAGAATGAAGCTCGCGGCAAGGTAGAGGGGCTGCGCGCCGGCCATTGCGACGTCGTTGATGGTGCCGTGCACCGAGAGGCAGCCGATGTCGCCCCCGGGAAAGAAGAGCGGTGATACGACGTGGCTGTCGGTGGCCATCACCATCCGGCCGGGAGCGCCGTTCCCGTGCGGCAGCGTGAACGAGGCCTGGTCGTTCATCTGCCGCAGCCACTCGTTGTCGAACGCCGAGAGGAACAGCTCCTCGATGAGCTGAGCCATGGCGCGACCGCCGCCGCCGTGGGTCATGTCGACCTGGCCGTGCTTGAAGTCGATCGGACGGACATAGCCGGGCTTGACGGTCGTCATGCGAGCACCAAACTCACCGTCGCGACGCCAAGCAAGCAAAACACGCCCGAGGCAAACCGATCATCGGGGCGCTCCGGAGGCAGACGAAGCGTCGGATGTCGCTTCGCGGTGTGCAAGCGGCGCGCTTACGCGCGGAGCCGGCCTTTCCCGCGCGTTCTGGCGCTGCAGGCCGCTCGCGTCCCGGAAGCGTCCATACGTGTAGTACGCCGCACACGCGCCCTCGGAGGACACCATGCACGATCCGAGCGGGCTTTCGGGCGTGCAAACCGTTCCGAAGACCTTGCAGTCCCTGGGCTCCTTCGCACCTCGTAGAATCGCCCCGCACTCGCACGCCTTGTTGTCGGGCACCGAACGGTACTCGATGCCGAAGCGGCGCTCGGCGTCGAAGCGCGCGTACTTCGGCTTGATCCGAAGCGCGCTGTAGGGCACTTCTCCGAGCCCCCGCCATTCGAACGAGCGACGCAGCTCGAACACTTCGGCGACGAGCTCCTTGGCGCGCGTGTTGCCTTCGCGCGTCACCGCACGCGTGAACTCGTTCTCGACCTCGGCGCGCCCGTCGTTCACCTGGCGCACGAGCATCAGCAC
>Ga0209254_10007430_pt1 | contig 10123 bp, 8 predicted proteins | sample FrelakmetDIP11DI_FD_187148 | JGI IMG/M metagenome (GOLD analysis project Ga0209254, IMG submission 187148) | Freshwater lake sediment microbial communities from the University of Notre Dame, USA, for methane emissions studies - DIP11 DI (SPAdes)... | ecosystem: Environmental > Aquatic >...
ATTGATGAACTTCGAGGTGGATACACCCACCCAGGTGGCAGTGCCGATGCACAGGTGGGCTTTTCCGCTGCGGTTGGCACCCGAACCGGATTGGGCAACGCCAACATCTCCGGCGCAGATCACCACCGGGGTGCCTGCAGCCAGCCCGGTTTCCGCGGCAGCCTTACCCGTTACTTCGCCGATCACGTCCGTACAAGGGTAAGCTGATGGTAGCTTCTCCAGCGGGATGCCGAGCCTGCGGCAGACATCCTCCGACCAGACTTTTTTTATTGGGTCGAACAGGAAGTAAACCGACGCACCGTGCCAGTCGGTGGCAATCTTCCCGGTCAACCGGAAGATGATGTACTCTTTGCAGTCCAGCAGGGTTGCAGTCCGCTCCCAGAGGTTGGGTCGTTCTTCTTTCAACCACAGGATCTTGGGGATGATATCCTTGGCCGTGGGTATATTGCCAGTATTTTCAAAAAGGAAGCGGGGCGTATCGCCTGAAAGCACCCGATCCGCCTGGGGTACGGAGCGCAGGTCAAGCCAGCTCAGCATGGGGGTAAGGGGCTTTCCTTTTTCATCCACCGGCAGCAGGTTGAACATCTGCGCCGAGATGCCCACTCCCAGGATCTCCTGCGGGTTAATGCGGCTTTCTTCGATTACCCTTCGGGTGGTGGCAGCCACTGTTCGCCAGAGTTCCTCAGGGTCCTGCTCCGCCCATTCGGGTTGGGGGTAAGAGATGCCGTAATCCTGGAAAGCCGAATGTACAACCCGGCCTTTCAGGTCGGTCAACACGGCTTTATCGCCGCCGGTGCCGGTATCATGTGCGAGAATGTACTTTTTGGTCATGAAACGATCCTTTCAAAAAGAACCCCGGCCTTGCAAGGGTTCTTTTTGAATATCAGGATGGTATTATTTCTTTGCAGCAAGCGTATCCTGGACGTACTGGCGGAAGACCCGGATAAAATCCTGGTTCATCGCAGGTGTTCCGACCGTCACCCGCATCAAACCGGGTTTGGCTCCGTGGCCTTCCATCGGGCGGATGAAAATACCCCGTGCGATCATATCGTCGCGCATATCCAACGAGGGTTTGCCGAGAATGGCGGCATCGAACAGGACAAAATTACCCTCGCTTGGAAAAGATTTTATCCCCGGGATCTCATTCAACTGTTCGATCAGGTAATTGCGACCCTCGATGGTGTTGGCGCGTTTGCGTTGATGATCCTCTTCATCCTGAAGCACGGCTTCAGCAGCAGCCAGGGCTAGGAGGCTAACATTCCAGGGGATGCGCGAGCGGTTGAGATAGGCCACGATCTTCTCGTCTGCCAGCGCGTAGCCTACACGCATACCGGCAATTCCAAAAGCCTTGGAAAGCGTGCGGTTGATGATCAAGTGCGGATACTGCTGCAGGAGGTAAATGCGCGATTTTGGTTCAAGCTCCAACTCGAAATAGGCTTCATCGAGGAACAGGGGAATCCCCAAATCGAGGAGCTGCTTCAGGTCCTCGTCGGCGATCATATTGCCGGTCGGGTTGTTCGGGCTGCAGATGAAGAGCAGTTTGGTTTTGGGGGTAACCGCTTTCAGGATGGCGGGGATATCCCAGTAAAAATCATCCCGCATCGGCACCAGGATCGGGTTGCCGCCGTGGATGCGTGTGCGGGTGACATACATCGGAAAGGTGGGTACGGAGATGACCACATCTTCGCCTGGGGCGACGAAGGTGTGGATGATGAAATTGATCACGTCTGTAGATCCGTTGCCGAGGATGACATTATCCGCAGTCAGCCCGGATCGTTTACCGATTAGCTCGCGTACCCGCTTGCCGGAACCGGGGTAAAGGTTACCCATCATCGCCGCTTCCATTACTGCATCCAGCACGGATTGAGGCGGGGTGAGCAGGTTTTCATTGGACATCATCCGAAGGACCTCGGGATGATCCCAGGCAAAATCCATATGCTTGTCACTGTAAGATTCGGCTTCCCGAACCCACGGGACGATATAATCTTCAATGGACTTCATAATTCTCAACATTCCTTTCAAATTCAACCCATTGCGGGGTTGTTAAGTTCGGTCTTCCAATGCTTCCACATCCTTGTACCACTTTTTCTTCTCTCCGATTATGGCGCGCGATTTCCATTTCAAGGATTTCGGAGCAGCGTCGATCCAGGTGCGCAGCTCGTTGATATTCTCCGTCACCACCCGGCGGTCTTCGTCGGTGAGTTGCGGGTATTTCGTCAGGTAGGATTCCACCAGATTGAGGTTACCAGTCACTGTGCGCCACAACCCCCAATCATCGGAGGTCAGCCTGCTGATAAGCTTTCCATTGATCAATTCCTTATCGATATCACCCACGCGGTGTTCGCGAAAGAGCATGATCGTGTCGATGATGTCTTTTTCGTTGATCTGCACAATCTGCATTTTTTCGATCACCAATTCTGCCAGAGGAATGGTCGGTTTCTCCACTTCGAGCCTGCCTTTCAACGGCAGCACGTGGCAGAAATCGAGTTTATCCAGGAATACATCGATATGGCGGCCAAATTTCTCCTCGTGAAGCACAAGCCGGAAATCTCCGAAGAGTCGTGTGACCATTTTATCCTCTTCATACCCCAGCTCGGTCAGGAGGCGCACAATATCTTTATATTGCTTTGAATAACCGGCGAAGTCGATATCTGTGAACACCCGGCCAAGTGCATCCTGGAAATACCCGTACTTGGGGCAGTGGGTCCGGAAGGCCAGTGCGCCAATAAGGCGCAACGTGATGTGTTTGTTTTCAGGCAGGTCCAGCGCGTCCAGGATACGGGTGCGCTCTTCCATGAATTCGGGTTGGATCTCTCCATATTTACCCATAAATCGCTCCTTTATCCAGAGATCAAAATGTGACCTTTGACCTTATCCCCTTCAAGGTTGACGATGGCCGCTTTGAGGATGCTTTCTGCATATTCACTGCCGGGATTGATCGCCAGGGTTCGGCCGATATGTTTGTGTCCGGGGGATTCGTGGATATGCCCATGCAAGGTAAGCAGTGGCTGTACTTTTTCGATAAATTCCCGGGTGGCTTGAGCCCCGGCGCCTTTCATGATCACCTGACCCCCCATGGTGACGATCTTGATATTTTTATCCAGCTCGGGGCAGGTATCCAGCCCGGAATCGATTGGTGGAACGTGCAACACAGCGATGGCAGTGGCCGGGTTTTTGATCATGGCAGCCAGTTCCTCGTTCTTCTTTTTCAGATCTGGCTCTTCCAGGTCGCGCGCGCAGCGCCAGGGGGTCATATTCGCAAAAGAGCAGCCTACCAGCTCATGGGTGTCATCGATCATATTACGGCTCATGTCCGGGTTCTTAATATTGGGGAATTCATTGATGACCTCATCGATCGAAAAGAGGTCGTCATTACCGGGCATGAAATACAGGGAAATGTTCTTGGGGATAAGTTTTTCCTCTGCCAGGATCATCCACTCGCGGACCCGCTGGCACATTTCCGCTTCAAAGCGCTTGCTCATTGATTCCGGATCCTTCTCCAGGGCGTCTGCTTCGTCTTTTTCAAGCACGATCGGGTAAAAGCCAACACTGCTGATCGTTTTCTTTAATTTCTCGATCTCTTCCGGGGTGCGGCAGTCTGTTTTTGCACCAAACAGGTACCCTGTGTACACCCCGTTGCCTTCATTCACGATTGGGATCATTCCCTTGCCGGTCACGTCCCCACCCACGATCAGGACGTTGGCCTGGTACTGGAAGGCAGCGTTGATAAATTTGCGGTAAACGGTATCGGAACCGTGAAAATCGGATCCATATAAAATGCGGGTCATTTTCATTGATTTTTCCTATTTATTTGGTTTCTCCAACCAGCCTGAGCGCTAGAGAAGCATCGGAATGCATATCATGATCCTTCTCTGGCGCTCATCCGAAGGCGAGCCTTCGAACCGGAGAAAAAAATACTTCTTTCAATAATGGAGCCAGGGATTTTCCTTTCCCTGGCTCCGAAAATCTTGATGCGGGTTATACGGGCGGGATCGACTGGAAGGTCCAGTTGATATCGATGCCCTCTTTCTTCAAGCGGTACCAGCGGGCAACATAGAAAACAATAAAACCGCTGGCAAAGAAGCCGATCAGGGTCCCAATAGTTCCGGTTCCGATTCGGCCGCCAACTGCCGGGAAGAGGAAGGAGGCTACGATCATCCAGGTCAGGTAGACCAGGGTGATCGAACCCATGACGGTGATCACGGGAACCTTACCCCATTTCCTCTTAACAAAGGCAGAGGAATTTTCAAAGAGATCGGTTTTGCGGAAGGGGAAGAGAACCACCGCCAGGACAGGAACCAGTTGTGTCCAGACTGCGAAGAATACGAAATTCAGCTGGGCTCCCATCACACTGCCGGGCCACCACAAACCTGAGGCATCGATTACACCAATCCAGGCGATGACCGTGATGATCGCGATTGCGACAATCGGGCTGCGTAGCTTGGGGTGCACATAGCAAACGCCTTCGGGGATTAACCGGTCAAATGACCAGGCGAAGACGATACGGCTGCAGTAGAAGAAATAGGTCTGCGCCAGGTTGATCGTCAGGTAGAACCAGGCGATCGCCACCGTCCATAACAAAATGAAGTTTGGCTGTAGGATGGCTGCGTAGAAAGTGATCCACGGCATCGGGGTGGCATCGGCCACGCCAGCGTTGCTCAGGTAGCTTTCCGAGGCGATCCACTCCAACGGAACTAGGCGCTGCAGCAGCAGGGCTGCCACAACGAAGATCGCCCAGCTCACCACCAGCGAAGAGATGCTGCCTGCCAGCAGGGTCTTATCCGCCTGCTTGACTTCTCCGGCAAAGAAGGTGGGGATGTAATAACCATAGAAGATCCAGAAACCCATGATCAACCCTGCCAGGCTCATCAACGCCACGTTCGGGTTGGTCACCATCCCATTATCCTTGGCGAGCTGAATGCGGCTTGCATAGGATCCTGGTCCCATGAATTGATCCCAGGCCGTCTGGAATTTTTCTGGTGTGCCGCTGCCAAGTTGGAAGTACAGGATGACCCAGGCGATGATGCCCAGGAAGAAGCCGACTTCCAGAATGCGCACAATGGTTTTGGTCGGAAGGATCATCAACACGAAGGTGATGATGGTGCAGATCGTCCCGATGATCGCGATCCCGGAGGGGGTCGATGACCAGTTGGCAAACTCAACCATCTGGGGGTTCGCCATGACAATGCCCATCGTGCGGAAAAGCACGGGGAAAGCTGTCTTGGGGATCCAGGCGATCAACGAGCCAGCGACCATCGCGCTGAAGATGACCAAAGTCCAGCTGGCAGAAAAGGCCAGCGGGGCGCTGAGCGTGCGGCTGCCCAGCGTGTAATCTGCCGCGGAGCGCGGCATTGCAGCACCAATAACGGAGTAGGTATAGGCGTGGAACAGGCAGAAGAACATCGCCACGGTGAGTACACCGATGATGCTGCTGCCCGGCCATACACCTGCAACCCAGGAGAAGGGGATCAGCCCGGATGATGACAGACTGATGCAGTGAATGCCAAAGACCATGGCACCAAAAACACCAATGGTCCTGACAAGGCCAGAGCTCTTACGTGCGTAGAGCTTACGATCGGTTTGTCCCCCTGTCGGGGTAACCATTTCAGCCATTGCGTTCCTCCTAATCAAAGTTTTCTAAGTTACTTGGTAAACACTTCAAAACTTTTAAACAAAATACCCTGGGCAACCTCCTTTCCCCGGGACGAACACAAGAGCCATGGAGGAGCAAGTCCGTGAAAATCGAAGGATAAAATCTTGGCTCTTGATCGCTCATTCCAGATTCACCTCAGCGTGGATGCGGGCATAATCACTGCGCAAAAAATCATGCGAGAATTCCACCGATTTGCTGGTATCCCGGTCCACCATGATCTGGCTGATCATTAATAACGGGAACCCTTCATCCACCCGCAACTGGTCAGCGACAACGTCGCTGGCAGCAACTGCTTCGATCGTTTGGTTAATTTTATTAATTTTTATCCCGTACGCCTTGGAAAGCAGGTCCGAGATCGATGTCTTTTCCAGGTCGAACTCTTCCAATCCCTCGCAACGCGAGCAGGGAAAATAATTGCGCTCCAGCGTCACAGGCACGTGGTTGGCAAAGCGCAGCAGCACGATGCGGTAGAGCAATTGACCGATATCCACATCCAGCTTCTCCGCCAGACGGCGGCTGGCCGGTACCTGCCCGAATTCCAATAGCTGGCTGCCGGTCACGATATTTCGCGCCTGCATCGTCTCCATGTAGTTGATGAGGTCTCCGCTTTCGTAGGTGACCTTGGGCTTAGCTACGTAAGTGCCCGACCCGTGCCGCCTGTCCAGTAGTCCCTCGTTCACAAGTTCGGTGATCGCTTTGCGGATCGTCATCCGGCTCACTTCCAGCTCGACCGATAGGTCGCGCTCAGAGGAGATCCGCGAATCCGGCGGCAGCCTGCCGGAAAGGATTTGCTCTGCCAGGTATTCCTGGATCTGCACGTAGATGGGCTTGGTTATCTCTGATGCTTCGGGCATCGATTCATGGAAAAGGGGATTGAAGCGGGCGATCTTCTGCATAAGTGGTAAGTGGTATAGCCCGAAAAAGAGTAAAAAACTAATCAAAAATTAATCTATTGCAATGATTATAGCGAAATATTGCATCAAATACAAGTAGTAACCCTTCTTTTCCGTATACCTCTTAGAGAATATCTATATAAATATATAAGTGGTATATGCCAATCAACACTTCTGCCTTCACCCCGGAAAGCATACCCCGCCGTCCAATTTTGTTATTTATTTAAGAATATTGCCCTCTTTTCGAAAGGTGGCTTTTTGTTACAATTGTCCGATACTTTTAAAGCGAGGTGCGCACCTCCCGGAACGATCATGAAAAAACCAGTAATAGCATATCTCTATAACGTCCGCCACACTTATCCCGATCCATATGACCCCAAGACTCAGCTCGAGGTGGATTTCGACGACCCCGAGACGATCGAGTGGATGATCACCCATTTCAAGAACTGCGGTTACGAGGTCCTGCCCATCGAAGCCGATGAAGACGCCTACAACAAACTCAAACACAACCGCGACCGCATCACCCTGGCCTACAACTACTCCCTTGGCCTTTCCGGGCGCGACCGCTACGCCCAGATGCCCGCCATCCTTGAGATGCTGGGTATCCCCTATACCGGCTCACAGCCGGTGGTACAGGCCATTGTGCAGACCAAGCCAATGATGAAGGATATTCTCATCGCAAACGGCATTCCCACTTTACCCTACCAGATCTTCAACCAAGGCGATGAACCTCTGAAGAAGGGCGTGGACTTTCCCCTGATCGTCAAGCCCGAATCGCAGGGTTCCTCGGCTGGCATCACCAACGCCAGCGTGGTCCACAACGAAAAGGAGCTGCGCACCCAGGTGGTGGCTGTGATGGAACTTTTCAAGACGCCTGCCTTCGCCGAGCCCTACATCACCGGGCGCGAGTTCTCGCTGGGGATGCTGGGAAACCCTCCCCAGTTCCTACCCATCGTGGAGGCGGATTACACTACCCTGCCAGCCGGTTACCTGCCGATCGACTCCCTCGAGGTCAAGTGGATCATCGAGGAGGAAGCCCCCGAGCACCTCGTCTGCCCGGCACGCATCGATAACAAACTCAAGGACCGCCTCGAGCTCATCTGCCAGCAGGCCTGGGATGCGATCGGCATCCAGGACCTGTGCCGCATCGACGTTCGCCTGGATGCAAAGGGCAATCCTTTCATCCTGGATATCAACTCCCCGCCCGGGATGATCCCGCCGGAAGTATCGGTCACATCCTACTTCCCGCTGGAAGCCCGCGCGGCAGGCATCGACTACGAGATGCTCATCCAGGCCGTCATCGGCCACGCGCTGCGCAGATACGGTAAAGAATAAAAATAATAAGCACCATGCCCCGACATTTGTCGGGGCTTTTTTTATCTCATCAAGGGATATTCATTTCGAATACTGCAGACTGCAACCATCCGGCATAACAAAAGAAAGTAAGAATTGGTATCTTGACAAGCATCAAAAAAGCATTATTATTAGATAGATAATATATAGGAATAATCATATATAGGAGAAGTAATATAATGTCTCTGGAATATGCCATTCTCGGTTTTCTAAATTACCACCCTTATACCGGTTATGACCTTAAAAAAGTCTTCGATAATTCCATACGCCATTTTTGGCCTGCCGATCAATCCCAGATCTACCGCACGCTCACCCGTCTCACTGAGCTTGGTTTCGCCGAGATGGAAAAGATCGCCCAGGAAGACCGCCCCGACCGCAAGGTTTACCACATCACCGAAGCCGGGCGCGCTGACCTGTTGAAATGGCTTTCCGGTCCACCCCCGCTGGATGAGCCCCGCAGTGCCCCGCTGATCCAGGTATTCTTCAGCGGGCAACTCCCCGATGAAATGATCCTGGCCAAATTTGAGGGCTATGCGGTCATCATGCGAGAATTCCTGTCCCAGTATGACCAGGTCCCGGCGCAAATCATTCCCTACCAACAGGAGATCACCTCACCCCGTGAGCATTTCTTCTGGCTGCTCACGCTCGATAGCGGCATCCGCCAGATGCGCGCCAACCTGGAATGGACCGAAAACATCATCAAAAAGATCAAAACCGGCCAGGTGCCGCAATAATAAAGGAGATCTTCCATGATCCAACAATACCCCATGCGGCAGCGTGTCCGTAAAGCAATCATCATCCTGGCCTTTCTCTCCTTCCCGATCACGATGAATTTTTTCTCACCCTATGTGATCATCGATGGCGCGGCGAATGGCACCGTCAACGGCAGCCTGGTGATGTTCGGTCTGATGTTCATCTCCTCGCTCTTCCTCGGCCGCCTGTGGTGTGGATGGGGCTGCCCCGCAGGAGGGCTGCAGGAAATGGTGGAGCCGGTCAACACCCGCGCGGTGAACGGGAAAAAAGTGGATTGGATCAAGTGGCTGATCTGGATCCCCTGGGTTTCGCTCATCATCGTGCTGGCTGTCCGTACCGGAGGCTACCATGGCGTTGACCTGCTGCTGCACACCCAGGGGGGCATCTCGGTGGCCGGCAGCGCTGACCGCCCCATCTTCATCGCCTACATCATTTACTATTTTGTGATCGCGCTGTTCATCGGGCTGGCGTTTTTCGTCGGGCGGAGGGCAGGCTGCCATACCATCTGCTGGATGGCGCCTTTTATGATCATCGGGCGCCGGTTGCGCAACCTGCTCGCCTGGCCCTCCCTGCGCCTCAAAGCGGATACTGACACGTGTGTAGGCTGTAAAAAATGCACCTCCAACTGCCCGATGAGCCTGGACGTGAACGGAATGGTGCAATTGGGAAAAATGGAAAACACAGAGTGCATTCTCTGTGGCACCTGTGTGGATAGCTGCTCCAACAATACCATCCGATATTCTTTTAGCTCTGGAAAGTAGGAAAAAATGAAAATCACAATCCTGAATGGCAATCCTGAAAAATCCTCCTTCGATACCTACCTGGCTCAGGTCCAATCGGCGCTGGAAAGCGAAAACCACGCTGTCACCCGCCTTGACCTGCGCGATCTGCCCCTACGCTACTGCGTGGGCTGCTGGGGCTGCTGGGTGAAGACCCCGGGTGAATGCGTTTCGCGGGATGCCTCGCTCGAGATGGACCGGGCCGTGATCAACGCCGATTTCGTTTTGTGGGCTGCGCCGCTGAAGATGGGCTTCCCTGCGGAGCTTCTCAAAATGGCCCAGGATAAGCACCTGCCGCTCCTGCATCCCTACATGGTGGTGGATCAGGGCGAGGCGCACCACCTGAAGCGCTACGAGCGCTACCCCCGCCTTGGGCTGCTGGTTGAAAAGGAAGCTGGCACCGAAGAGCGTGACCTGCAGATCGTGGCCGATATCTACTCCCGCACGGCGCTCAATTTTAAAACCCGCCTGGAATTCAGCCTCACGACCGATACCCCTGCTTCCGATCTTGCCCGGCGCATCTCGCACGGGAGCGATGCCACTCTGCCCCTGCCTGGGCCGTTGGCTGCCACCAAAGGCGCGACCATCCGCCCCCCGGCCGGGCTGACCCTCTTCAACGGCTCCCCGCGCGGGCGCAGGAGCAACTCGGCCACCCTGCTCGAGCAGTTCGGGAAGGGATTTGGCGGGGAGGT
>Ga0209254_10007431_pt1 | contig 10121 bp, 2 predicted proteins | sample FrelakmetDIP11DI_FD_187148 | JGI IMG/M metagenome (GOLD analysis project Ga0209254, IMG submission 187148) | Freshwater lake sediment microbial communities from the University of Notre Dame, USA, for methane emissions studies - DIP11 DI (SPAdes)... | ecosystem: Environmental > Aquatic >...
CCGCTCAGCGTGTTGTTGCCGGCGTTGCCGGTGATGGTGTTGGCAAGCGTATTGCCCGTGCCGTTGATGTTGTCGGTGCCGGTGAGGACCAGCTTCTCAACGCGACTTGGGAGGGTGTAGCTTACGCTTGCATTGATCGTATCCGTCCCGCCGGTGCTCGAGGACTCGGTGACCACGTCGGCTGTGTTATCGACGAAGTAGGTGTCGTCACCATTTCCGCCGGTCATCCTGTCGGCGCCCACACCGCCGTCTATCTGGTCGCCGAACGCGGTCCCGGTGAGGGTGTTGGCGCCCGCGTTGCCGGTCATGAGCAAGCCGTAACCGACGCCACTTGCGTTAACGCTGTTGCCGGTCGTGCCCGTCGTGTCGGCAACCGGTCCAGTACCCGTCCCGATCACCACCTGCTCGACGTTGGTGAGGGAACTGCCGACTGTAAGCGTCTGTGCGGTCCCAGTGTTCGTGAATCGCAACTGGTCGACGCCGGTTCCGCCATCGACCGTGTCACCAGTAATGGCGCCCGAACTCGGCACGAGAATCAGGTCGTCCGAGGAGGTGCCAACGATCGATTCGCCCGAAGTCTGTGTGAGGGTGAAGATCTGGCCGGGATTTTCGCCCGGGCCGCCAGCTCCCTCCAGCGAAATGCCCGCCGGCCCGCCGGGGAGTCCGCGCAGGCTCTTCGGTCGGTTGACCGTTACGCTCGCCGAGGCCGTCGCCGTGCCCCCCGTGCCGTCAGACACGGTGTAAAGGAAGGTGGTCTCGTAGGAGTTGAAATCGGCCAGAGCCCACTGGATGCCCACGGGGGGCGTGAAGACCACGGAGTTGCCGTCGATCTTGACGCTGCTCGCGGGCTTGCCCTTGACCTGCGTTATGGTCAGTTTGTCGCCGTCAACGTCGAGGTCGTTCTTGAGCAGCTGGGAGAAGGGAATATTGAGCGAGACGCCGTCTGGAGTCGAAAAGCCCTCGTCTGCCTGGGCGATGGGTGCGTTGTTGGACCCATCTAGGAAGACCTGGCGGTCCTTGAAATCAAGCCGTTCGACAAGGCGCACCAAGTCGTCGCCGTCGTTCCGACCGGGCTTGAATCGGGTGTGCTTGACCTTTACCTGGGAAGAGGAGACCTTTTCAATGTCGTATTCGAGAACGGAGCCCTGGTAACGAGCGATGTCGTTGCCAGTCACCCCCTCCAGTACATCGTCTCCGGCACCGCCAACCAGGACGTCGTCACCGGCGCCACCAATGAGTTCGTCGTTGCCTTCCCGCCCGTCGATCTCATCGTTCCCGACGCCGCCTTCGATCCGGTCGGCTCGGCTCGAACCGACAAGTTTCTCGTCCTTGACCTTCACCGGCTTTGATTCCTTGGCCGCCTGCGCCGACGGCTCGCTGTCGACACCGAGCGGAGCAGGGGCGAGAATCGCTGGTGCAGCGGTCACGGCACGGCTGCTGTCGCTTACAGCCTCTTCAACGGCGAGGGTCACTTGTGCGGCGCTGGTGCCGCCCTTGCCGTCACTGAGCGTATACGTGAAGCTGGCCGGGCCCTGATATCCTTGCTCGGGTGTGAAGACGATCGCGTCCGCTTTGAGGACGACGGACCCGGCCCCTTTCTGAACATCCCCAACAGCGGTGACGCTCAGAGCGTCGCCATCCACGTCTCGGTCGTTGGCAAGCAGCGCCGCCACCGGGATCGTCAACGGCGTATCGGGACGCGTAACGTAGCCGGTGTCGTTCGTTGCAGCCGGAACATCGTTGACCGGCCGCACCGTTACGTCGACGGTCGCCGTGGCGCTGGTTCCGTTGCTGTCGGAAACCGAGTAGAGGAAGCTCGCCGGTCCAGCGTAGTTGCTGGCCGGAGTGAAGACCACCTCGCCCGTTTCGCGATCGAACGCGACCACGCCGTTGCTCGCCTCGCCCACGCCGAGGAAGGTCAGGGACTCGCCATCGGTCTCCCAGTCGCTAGAGAGGAGCGAGGTCTGCGCCAGCCGCAGCGGCACGTCCTCGTCGACTGCAATCGGGTTTCTCCTCGCAACCAGTCGCATCATGGCGGTACCCCCTGATTAACCACTTGCGGAACAAAGCAGACGCTGCCCGCGCGGGCACGCTATCAAAGATGTTGCAAGATCGTCATGGATTTCACAAAAGTTGAGCAAGTCAGCAAGTCTCTAGCGCTTGGGCCCGACTACTACTGATACGTGGCACCGGGCGAAGAGGCGCTTGAGCACACGTCCGACCCCGTCTCGATGCGCTCGAACGCATGCCCACGGTGCACAGTCCGCATCCCGGGCACCAGGACGTGGAGCGACGCGCGCCCGACTACCGCGCGCGCAAGGTGGGATATTCGACGCTGTCCTGGAGATGAGGTTCGAGCGCCCTGCGGAGGGCCTCGAGTTCATGAGCCGGCAAGGCCGTGTCCATCAGGCCCAGCGCAGATCGGCACTGCGCGATTCTTCGCCGATTTCTGCCCGAACGAGCGCCTTTATCGCGCCCATGGACCCCAGCCGTCGCCGGCAAGATCGATGTGCAGGGCACTCATGGCTTGAAAGAACCGCCCGCCGGTCTAGTTATAACAACGTTACATTTCTCTTACCCGAAGGCTAACCCCATGCGCACCGCTATCCGAAAAATCGGCAACTCCCGCGGCGTCATCATTCCGGCCGCATTGTTGGAGACCTGCGAACTGGGCGAGGAGGTCGAACTCACCGTACGAGGCAAGACCCTGGTGATCGAGGCGGCAAAATGCCCTCGCGCCGGCTGGTTCGAAGGCTTTCGGCCGGAATCCGCCGACGACGACGCCTTTGCCGCATTGCCCGCCGACGAGGGGGACGAGGATTGGCAATGGTGAAACGGGGCGAGGTGTACTGGGTCAACATCGATCCCACAGTGGGCACCGAAATCAGGAAAACCCGTCCCGCTTTGGTGATTTCGCCGGACGATATGAACGCCGCCTTGCCCCGCGTCATCGTGGCCCCTCTCACCAGCAAGGGGCAGTCGCTTGGCTGCCGTCCCGAAGTGGTATTCCAGGGCCGCCCGGCGCGGATTCTGCTGGACCAGTTGCGCAGCATTGACAAGAGGCGGTTGGCGGGAAAGCTGGGAGAGATCGAGCTTGGCTTGTGGCATCCGGTACTTCTGGAAATGCTGACATGAGCCCGGCAAGGTACGCTGTGCGTACCGTCGTCAGCAGCCGCCGCAAAAGGTACGCGAAGCGTACTGGCTGCAATCGCAGCGAAATCAGTCGTTCAGGTGCGGCGGGTCGGGTGGCGCCGCGTTTGGCGACAATCCCTCGCCCAACTCTCTGATCGTTAGATTGCGCCGATTTCAGCCGGCGAGGATCTCCCGCACCTGTTCGGTTATGGCTATGCCTGGCGGTACCTGATCGAGCGGGTTACGCTCGAAAGCCGCGCCAGTTCGCGGTCAAGCTGCGAGCTGGCTGAAGACCACGTCGACCCAGTAGTTACTGTCATTGTAGGAGCTGGTGGGAAAGCTTGCCGAGACCCCATACGCGTACACACCATTGCCGCCGCTGCTTGCGCTCGATGGGGCGAGCAGGTGTCCGCTCAAGACGTCCGAACTAAAGAAATTCGAAGATGCTGAATAGAAGCCGTTGCTGTGGTAACTGGCGATGTAAGTGTCTCCGGCCGTGATCGACACGGGTTGCGCCAGCGGCACGGTCTGCCACCCGCTCGCCGTCTCGTTGGTCGAGTTCGCGCTCGCGAGCAGTGTTCCCGTGCTGGTCCACAGGTGCACCTCATGGGGATCCGTGTTGCTCGGACCCTTGTAGAACTGGATGGCCGTGATCGAGCCCGGTACGTCGGCCCGGAACTTCAAGCCCAGTTCCACGTCCCCCGGATCGTTGACGGTGATGGTCGCTGGTGTTGCTGTTTCCGAAAAGACACCCACCCCCGACGGAACGGCCGCGACACTGAGACTGACGGTCGCCGAATCTGCGCCACCTTGACCATCGGCAATCGAGTACTGGAAGTTGGCCGCCCCCGTGTAACCCGCTGTGGGCGTGAACGTGATGATCTTGGTCTGGTTGTCGAAGCTCACCGTGCCGTTGTTTGCGTTGCTAACGCCACTCACGCTCAAAGGATCACCGTTCGGATCGGTGTCGTTGGCCAGCAGCGCCGAGGCCGCGATCGTCAGGGCGGTGTCCCGCGTCGTCGTGAACCCGCTATCGTTCACGGCATCGGGGGGCTGGTTCGGCGGAGCGCTTCCGGCGTTGAACACGACGTCCACCCAATAGTTTGTCGCATTCCACGAACTGGTCGGGAAGACGCTCGAGGGACTGTACGTAAAGACGCCATTGCCGCCACTCGTGGCGCTGCCGGGCGCGGTCAGCGGCCCGTTGGTGTGCGCAGTGGCGAAGTAATTGCTCGTCGCGGCATAGCCGCCATTGCTGTGGTAGCTGGCGACATAGGTGGCTCCACCGGAAATCGGCACCGGGTTGGCGAAGGATACGCTCTGCCAGCCGCTCGACGTCTCGTTGGTGAAGGTGGCGCTCGCCAGCAGCGTGCCGGTGTTGGTCCACAGCGAGCCGACGTGCGTCCCGGCATCCTGGGCTCCTTTATAGAACTTCAGCCCGCTGATCGTGCCGGCACTCGAGGACGTGAACTTGATCCCGAGTTCCACGCTGTTGCGGTCGCTATCCGAGAGGATCGCTGGCGTGTCGGCACTCGAGAAAAGCCGGACGCCAGTCTCGGGCGGAGTCACGGTCAGACCGACGGTTGCCGTGTCCGTACCGCCTCGTCCATCGGCAATCGAGTACTGGAAGCTGGCCGCCCCAGTGTAGGCCGCTGTCGGCGTGAACGTGATGGTCTTGGTCTGGCTGTCGAAGCTGACCGTACCGTTGGTGGCATTGCTGACACCGCTCACGGTCAGTAGATCGCCATTCGAATCGGTATCGTTGGCCAGTAGCGCCGAAGCCGCGATCGTCATGGCGGTGTTTTGGGTCGTCGTGAACCCGCTGTCGTTCACCGCATCGGGGGGCTCGTTCGCCTGTGTGCCGCTGGGCGCGAACAACACGTCGACCCAGTAGTTCTCGGCGTTGTACGTACTCGTCGGGAAGACCGAGGAGCTGCTGTAAGCATATAGGCCGTTGCCGCCACTCGTGGAACTGGCCGGGGCGGTCAGAAGTCCGTTCGTGTGTGCGGTCGCGAAGTAGTTGCTGGTCGATGCGTAACCGCCATTGCTGTGGTAGCTGGCAACGTAGGTGGTTCCACTGGAAATCGAGACGGGGTTAGCGAAGGACACCACCTGCCAGCCGGCTGACGTCTCGTTGGTGAACGTCGCGCTCGCCAGCAGAGCGCCGGAAGCGGACCACAGCGAGCCGACGTGTGTCCCGGATTCCGTTGGCGCCTTGTAGAATCTCAAGGCGTTGACCGTGCCTGCAGTCGACGCTGTGAACTTGACGCCGAGTTCCACCGGCGCGCCATCGTAGGTCCAGGTGGCCGGCGGCGTCTCCGACTCTTTAAATAAGCTCGCCGCTCCGAAAGGCTCCACCGAGATGGTGATGCCATTGCCGGGAGTTTCTAAGTTGATGCTATCGTCTACCGAGCGCGAGCGAATCTCGTACGTCCCTCCGGCGAACGGCACCCAGCTATAGGTCCAATTTTCGAAACCGCTCGCTCTGCGCCACGTCGCTCCGCCATCGGTCGAAACCTCGACCACTGCAACGATCCCGCCGCCCGCGTCGGTCGCTTGGCCTGTTACCGTGACACTCTGCCCCGCCTGAAACGAAGTGCCCGATACCGGCGCGGCAATGGTTGAAACCGGCGCGGTGTTGTCCGTCGACTTCGATGCCAAGGCAAGGCTGGCCATGAGCGTGCCCGGCTGCACGCCCATGTCGGCGAAGAGATTCACCATCGCCTGTTGGACATTCGGGTCGGTCGGGGTCGATTCGAGATCGTGGTTGGAATCGAGTCCCCAGGACCAATAGACAGTCCCGGCGCCGAAGACAAGCGCGCCGCTGTGATCGCGATAGAGAGTGAGGCTGTGGGTCGATATGCCGGGCCCAGTCTTTGTTCCGTAGTCCAAGAGCAGCGTGTCGACTTGTAAGGTCACGGACGACAAGGGCACCAGACCTGCTGGCCGGAACCCATTGTCGAGATCGGAATTCCATTCGTAGCCGAGCAAGTTCGTCACCAACGATCCAGTCTGACCTGGTTGCAGATTGTCGATGGCTGTGTTGCGCCAGAACCGGAGGTTGGAGAACTCGTAGGGGACCTGGATCGTATCGAGTCTGTATGAATCGACCGTGAACATCGTTCCAGTAAGCGCGTTTTCCGGCTGCCCCGGCCCGAATTGGGGATCACGCCATGTCGACGTCGTGCCGTTGGGGTCGATGTTCGCGCCGGCATATCCCTGGGACCCACGGATCTCCTTGTAGCAGACGAGAGTCCGATAAGGCGTGCCGCTTCCGTCGATGCTCGTTTCCCAGCGTGTGTTCCAGTAGACCTCGTTACCGCTCCAAAAGGCGAGGTTCACGCCGGCATCCCGCGCAGCCTCGACATTAGCGCGCTGGTCACCGGACCAGTACTCGTCATGTCCGACCGAAAGAAAGACCTCGGTATTGAGTAATTGCGCCCCGTCGCGAGCGGTGTCCACGCCAGAGATGTAGTTAACGCTGTAGCCATTCTGCTCGAGCCACCTGATCGCCGGGTACTCCACGCCGAAGATGAAATCTTGAGGTCCTGCGGCCAACCCTCCGCCCCTCGTGGTGATTGGACGGTTGTAACTTACGGCGTAACTGCGATTCTCGAGGCCACCAGACCCTCCCCCATAGAGGTTGTACCCTCCCCATGGGTTGTAAGCCTGCCAGGTCGTATCCGCGGTCTGAAAAGTGATGTCACTCGGGGCGTTGTCGTCGCGGACGATGAACGGGATCATGTTCTCCCCGCTCGTGCCGTCGAGACGCGTCAACTTCGCGAAGTAGACGCCGGATGCTGCGTCTACCGGAACATTCCACGATGCCGAAACTTGCCAGTTCCCCGCATCGACGAGTCTGCGGGTCGAGTCGAAAAGGGGGGCCGGCTGAACCTGTGCCGCGCCAAGCTGCTTTTCGAAGCTGGCGACCTTTCGCGCACCGTTCCCTTGGTAGTAACCCAAGCGGTAGATATCGACGCGATAGCGCGTCGAATTGGTGTTGATCTTGAAGTCGACCGTCTGCCCGTGGTTGACGCTGATGTTGGTCGCGAATCCCTCGATGTTGCTGTCACCCGCCCCGGCGATTCCCCATTCGCTCTCGGGACTGCCCGGTAGCTGATTCTCGGCGACGATCGGGTTTGTCGCTGCAGCTCCGACGAGCAAGCTGACGTTGCCGATCGCGGTCGCGTTACTGGGGTCGCGGGCCGTGTAAGTGAAGCTCGCCGGACCGCTAGCGGTGGGGGTAAATACGGCGTTGCCACCTGTGATGGTGACGCTGCCATTGAGCGCTTCGCCCACCGCAGAAACGGTGAGGGCATCGCCGTCCACGTCGCTGTCGTTGCTGAGCAGTGTCGACAGGGGGATGCTCAGTGGCGTATTGAGCGGCGTCGAGAAGCCGGTGTCGTTGGTGGCAACCGGCGAATCGTTTACCGGGTTGACGGTGACGTTCACGGTCCCGATGGCCGCACCCCCTTTGCCGTCGGAGAGGGTGTAGGTGAAGCTGGCCGCGCCGTTGTAGTTCGTGGCGGGTGTGAAGATCACATTGCCGGCGTTCAGCACAACGCTGCCGTGGGTAGCGCCGCCGACTGCGCTGATCGTCAACGGATCGCTATCCGCATCAGTGTCGTTCGCGGTCAACGTCGCTGGAAGGAGCGTCAACACCGCATCCTCGTTGGTCGAGGCGGCGTCAGCCACCGCGACCGGCGCGGCGTTGTTAGCGAGACCGCTCGTCGGTATCGTGATGTCGGCGAACTGCAGGAACTCGATGTTCTGGACGGTATCGGCGCCGTCGGGTGCGCCTGCACGAAGATCGGTCAGGACAAAGCTCCCGCCGGCTCCAGCAGCCACGCTGTAGTTGGCGCGCACACCCGAAAAACGTGCAGTGTCGTTCCCCGCCCCGCCATCGAGCACGTTATTGCCGGCATTGCCGGTGATCGCGTTGTCAAGCGCGTTACCGGTGCCGTTGATGTTCCCGGTGCCTGTGAGCACCAGGTTCTCGACGTTCGCCACGAGCGTGTAGGCGAGGCTCGTGCTTACCGTGTCGGTGCCTTCGCCCGCAGCCTCGGTGACGACGTCGCCCGCGTTATCGACGACGTAGGTGTCGTCACCCGCACCGCCGGCCATTGTGTCGGCGCCGGTACCACCGCTCAGCGTGTTGTTGCCGGCGTTGCCGGTCAGAGTGTTGGCGAGGGAGTTGCCCGTCCCGTCGATGTTGGCCGTGCCGCTGAGCACCAGGTTCTCGACGTTGGCCGCGAGCGTATGGGTCACGCTCGCGCGGACCGTGTCGGTGCCCGCACTGGCAGCCTCGTTCACGACATCGCCAGTGTTATCCACGAGGTAGGTGTCGTCGCCGGCGCCGCCCGTCAACGTGTCGGCGCCCGCACCGCCGTCGAGGATGTTATTCGCGGCGTTGCCGGTGAGCGCGTTGGCGAGGGCGTTGCCTGTGCCGTCGATGTTGCTCGTGCCCGTCAGCAGCAGGTTCTCAACGTTCGCGCCGAGCACGTAGTTGAAGCCCGCCCGAACCGTGTCGGTGCCTGCGCTCGTTGCTTCACTGACCACATCGCCAGGACCGTCCACGATGTAGGTGTCGTTACCGGTCCCGCCGATCAGCGTGTCATCGCCGGCACCGCCATCGAGCGTGTTGTTCCCCGAGTTCCCGGTGAGCGTATTGGCGAGTGTGTTCCCGGTACCGTTGATGGAACTGGTGCCCGTGAGGACGAGGTTTTCGACGTTGGCCGCGAGCGCGTGCGTAACGCTCGAGTTCACCGTGTCAGTGCCTTCGCCGACCGCCTCGGTCACGACGTCGCCCGCGTTGTCCACGACGTAGGTGTCATCACCCGTGCCGCCGATCAGCGTATCGGCGCCGGTACCACCGCTGAGCGTGTCGGCGCCTGCGCCGCCATCGAGCGTGTTGGTGCCCGAGTTACCCGTAAGAGAGTTGGCGAGGTCGTTCCCCGTGCCGTTGAGGTTGGCCGTGCCGGTGAGCACCAGGTTCTCGACATTCGCCCCAAGCGTGTAGCTGAAGCCGACGCGGACGGTGTCCGTCCCTTCCGCCGCAGCCTCGGTGACGACATCACCGGCGCTGTCGAGGACGTACGTATCGTTCCCAGCACCGCCGATCAGGGTGTCGTCGCCGGCGCTGCCATCCAGCGTGTTGGCCCCCGCGTTTCCGGTGAGCGTGTTGTTCAACACGTTCCCGGTCCCGTTGATGTTGCCGGTCCCGGTGAGGACGAGGTTCTCGACGTTGGCCGCGAGCGTATGGGTAACACTCGAGCGCGCGGTGTCGGTGCCTTCGCCCGCGAGCTCGGTCACGACGTCGCTTGCGTTATCCACGACGTAGGTGTCGTCACCCGCCCCGCCGATCAGCGTGTCGGCGCCCGTGCCACCGCTCAGCGTGTTGTTGCCGGCGTTGCCGGTGATGGTGTTGGCAAGCGTATTGCCCGTGCCGTCGATGTTCGCCGTCCCGGTGAGGACCAGGTTCTCGATGTTGCTGCTTAGCACGAAGGTCACGCTGGCGCGGACCGTGTCGGTCCCGCCATTCGAGGAATCCGTCGCGACGTCGCCGACGTTGTCTACGATGAAAGTGTCGTTGCCGGCCCCGCCTGACATCGTGTCGGCACCCGCGCCGCCGTCGAGGATGTTGCTCCCCGAGTTGCCGGTGAGGGTGTTGTTGAGCGCGTTGCCCGTGCCGTCGATGTTGCCTGTCCCGGTGAGCACCAGGTTCTCGACGTCCGCCCCGAGCGTATAGCTCAGGCTCGCGCGGACCGTGTCGGTGCCTTGGCTCGCAACCTCGTTCACCACGTCGCCGGCGCCGTCCACGACGTAGGTGTCGTTCCCGGCGCCGCCGATCAGCGTGTCATCGCCCGCGCCGCCGTCAAGCGTGTTGTTCCCCGCGTTGCCCGTGATGGTGTTGTTGAGCGCGTTGCCGGTGCCGCTGATGTTGCCGGTCCCGGTGAGCACCAGATTCTCGACGTTCGCCGCGAGCGTAT
>Ga0209254_10007432_pt1 | contig 10117 bp, 6 predicted proteins | sample FrelakmetDIP11DI_FD_187148 | JGI IMG/M metagenome (GOLD analysis project Ga0209254, IMG submission 187148) | Freshwater lake sediment microbial communities from the University of Notre Dame, USA, for methane emissions studies - DIP11 DI (SPAdes)... | ecosystem: Environmental > Aquatic >...
ACTTAAAAACCTGCCAATTTACAGCACTTTATACCGTATCCATAACAGTAATGTAAGTTTTACAAGGCAAAATGAAATGTTCCGGGAAATAAGTAAAATCAATACGGCAAATCTGAATAGTATCCAAATACCTTTTACAGAAAATGAATTGATCATCCATGGGCATTTTCTGAATTTTAACTATGCCTATTTTAAAGACCAGGTAAAATTCAAACAACTTGAAGAATGGATAATTAAACTCTTTTCCTACTTACATAAGGAAAAAAAATTTAATAAAATTGTTATTACAAATTTCCTTTTACGCAGGTGGTTCGTCATTAGTATAAGAACTAAAAATTACAATAATTTCATTAACCTGAAGTTGCTTCTAAAAAACAAAATATTTTATCTGCGTTTTATAACTGAGAAATTTATTGACAGCATAAAAAATGTCAAAAAATAATTCCACATGTAATTCAGCACATACAGCACAAACGAATGCATATATTATTTAATTCATATACAATTTAATATCAAATGATTATCAATAGTTAAGGGTATATTTGTCCCCTTTTAACAAATTGAATTATAAATTAAAAAAGTTGAAAGCTAAAGAATAATTCTGAACTAGTATAAATCCATTAACCGGACAGTGAACAAGAAACCAAGTTGAAAAAAATCAAACAAATATTATCTACAGATTTGGTCAAGGTTTCATTCATGAATGGAGTCTCGACTCTTATCAAAATGGGAACCGGCCTGATCAGTATTAAGATCATCGCATCGGTCATTGGGCCTGCCGGTATAGCCTTACTGGGACAATTAAATAATTTTTCAAACATCCTGCTCATATTTTCCAATGGCGGGATTAATTCTGGCATAACAAAGTATTTATCTGAATATTCAAAATCAGAAAACAAATACAAACTTTTCCTGGGGACCGGTTTTTGGATAACACTGGTTTTTTCCGTTTTGATGGGAATAGTACTTTTGCTGGGAGCTGGTTATTTTGCCGAATCGATACTTCACGATATAAAGTACAAACCTGTATTTTATGTTTTTGGTGTAACCATCATACTTTATGCATTCAATGCATATCTTATTGCCATCATAAACGGATTCAAGGATTACAGAAGTTATATTATAGCCAATATTCTGGGTAGCCTTGTCGGGCTTGTCTTTTCTGTTTTTCTGGCTCTGAATTACGGTGTTTTCGGAGCATTGATCTCAACGGTCACATTTCAATCTGTCGTTTTTTTCCTGACCTTAATCATCATTGCTAGAGCACCGTGGTTTAATATAAAGACTATTACGCAAAATTTCAGTAAGGATGCAGCTATAAAACTTAGTCAGTTTTCACTCATGGCACTCGTTAGCGCCATCACTGTTCCTGGAAGCCAGATGATTGTCAGGGAATATATTACCCAATTCCATTCTATTTCTGATGCCGGTTTGTGGGAAGGCATGAACAGGATCTCGATAATGTACCTTTTTGTTATTATGACATCCATGACAGTTTATTATATCCCCAGGCTGTCGGAAATCAGGGACAGGCAGGAATTGAGAAAAGAGATTTTGAGTGTTTATAAGCTGATGATCCCCTTTTTATTAGTATCCATCATCATAATTTTCTTTCTAAGAGACTTTCTGATTCATTTATTATTTACTCCTGAGTTTGCAGGTATGAATTCCCTGTTTGCATTTCAACTCATAGGTGATTTGCTTAAAATGTCCGGGTGGCTCTTAGGCTCCATACTTATAGCCAAGGCAATGACAAAGATTTATATCATTATGGAACTGGTAAATTTCGTCAATATCAGTGTCCTTAGTTACTTCTTTGTAAAGTATTATGGCGCATGGGGTGCTACCGTGGCTTATTCCATTACACACCTGATTTACCTCATATGCCTGGTCATTATTTTCAGAAAACTTCTATTTAACATCAAAGAATAGTGCTTAGATTTTCTGAATGTCATATCACAAAACATATTTCAAAAAATGCACAGAAATACCTCCATTAGGTAAAAAGTGTGAATAGCATTATTTTCAAAACTGATACTTACAGCAAATATTAAATGATTTTTTTACTAGTTATAGCAGGCATTCTTGGTATTTATATAACCTATAAATACCCTGCTTTTGTAGCAGTAGTGTTTTTTACCCTTACCCTCGCAGATGTAAACTTCAAAATAGGAGAATTCCCCTTAAATACAAGGGCAATTGTTGGTATTGCTGCTTTTGCAAGGACTTTTATTGATACTAAAAAAGATTCGCGGCTGGGTTTCTATTCATCCCCTGCAATAAATATTCCATTATTTACAATCTATACACTGCTGATTACAGAGTTCTACGACCTGATCACTTTTGAATTTATTAAGTCATGTGCTTTGACTTTTATTGCTGTTTACTTAGGCTATTACTACTACTTCAAGAAAAACAGCTCGATATATTTAAAAATAAGTTTAATTATTGCAGGCATTATTTGTTTCTCAGATCTGGCCTATACTTATATATTCGTAGGCAGTTTCCCTGTACAAAGGATATACCAGCGTTTACTTGACGTTCCGATTATTTATGATCAATACGGAGATGTTTATGAACCGGTTAACTGGGGATTTTATGGCGCTATTTGTGGCATGAGTTTTCTCTTTATCCTTAATGACTTTATTAATAAAAAATCGAAACAGAGTTTAATCCTTTTGTTACTGCCGGTAATGTTCCTTGGAGTACTGATGTCCACTTCACGAAGTTCACTGTTAGGCATGATTGGCGCCTCAATTTTTTTGATTAGTAAAGAGTTGAAAGACAAAGAGCGGGCCCGAAGGGCATACCAGTTGATTTTTGTGGCACTTGGTGTAATTATACTGGCATTATTTGTTTTCTCCGTTTTGAGCAATTATCTTAACCTGGATGTTGAATTTATAGAAAGAATCAGTTCGCGGCTGGTAGATGAACCAATTGCCGTTCTGAATAAATATTTGGGCAATACTTACAATGCGCAGGAACTTGATGCACTGGACTGGCGGGGAGAAGCCTCGGAAATTGGCTTCAAAGCCTTCCTTGATCTGACGTTTGTAGAGCAATTCTTCGGCATTGGATTCTGGGGATATGCCACAAGGGATCTTGGCCATACTCAACTTCCGCCACATAACGGCCCCTTAATGATCCTTATAGAATATGGTATCCTGGGTTGCATTTTCTGGTTTTATATTTTCCTTTCAACAATCATTACATCTCTCAAAATAAGCAAGCTCACATCACCGGTGCTGATCATATTACTGTTTTACTTTCTATACTGTCTTGGGCAAAATGAAGAAATGACACATGGCCTTTTCCTGATGTCACTTTCAACGCTGATAGCAGAAAACAGATATATAATCCACCAGAATAAATACGACAAACCTATTCTTACTTCAACTTAATTTAAACCCTGGAAAAGATGAATAAAAAGCGAATTTTATATGTCTCGCCTGGCCTGCCTATTGGCGGCGCAGAGAAGTTTCTTGTGATGATAGCTAATGCTTTCAGCAAACATACAGCACACCAGGTTATTGTAAGCCTTAGTGATAATAATCAAATACAGGCAGAATTTGATCCTTCAATTGATATCAAGATAATCCCCAGAAAATCAAGATTCAGCATTTCGCCACTTTTTGAATTCAGAAAAGTGATAAAAGAAGAAAAACCTGACGTAATTTTCTGTATCAATTTCTTCGGCTATATTTTTATGAAAATTGCCCGTTTGGGGCTTCCTGCGAAAGAAAAAGTATTCATTTCCTATCATAGTACAATACACCTGAATAAAAAAGAACATTATTTACACAAAATATATGCAAAAACCCTGGGTAAAAATGACTATATCATTATGACCTCTAGGAATCAGGCTGCATATACTGCTGAGAATTATGATATCCCTCAGTCACATTTCACCACTTTAATTAACGGAGTAGATACAGACAGATGGAAACTTGCACCTGACGATGAAGACAGGAAAGCCATTCGGAAAAAGTATCAGATTCCTGAAGATGCAAAAGTTATCGTACAGCCTGCTAAATTCAGACCGGAAAAAAACCATACAGGTGCGATCCGAGCTTTGGACATTTTACACAATAAGTATAATTGTAAAGCTTATCTATTGCTGGTTGGAGATGGGCCATTACTCGAAGTAACACAGGAAATGGCAGCAAAAGAAAAGGTTTCGCCCTACATCATATTTGCAGGTATGCAAACAGATGTAAGGCCATTTTATTGGGCTGGTGACCTGGGAACACTTACGTCAAATGCCATTGAAACTTTTTCATTTGCAACACTGGAAGCGATGGCCTGCGGATTACCCTGCGTATTAACCAGGATCGGAGGCGCTGATGAAATGATCATTGAAGGCAAAACTGGTTTTTTAAGTGACACAACTGATGAAGGAATTGCTGCAGCATGGTTCAAAGGACTAAACCACACATTTTCCAAACAGGTATTAAATGACCATGTAAACGAAAAATACAGCTCTGCCAGAATGATAGACAATTATAAAAAGATTGTTTTAGACGAATAGGCTTTGAAGCCGATTATGGTTAACTATTAATCAATGTTTCAAATAAATGTTACCATCATTACGGCAATTTTTTGAAATAATTTTGTGAACCCAAAAGATACAATTTTGAAAATAGTCCACCCAACACCACAGGGGACCCAACTCCTAAATGCCCCAAACTTTCAGAAAAAAGGAATCGAAATGAATACTACGGTATTCTTTCTTTTGATTCTACTGTATCATATCCTTATAACTTTTCAGGGAGTTGACTTACTGGATGAAGGTTTCCATGTATCTTTTTACCAGCAAATTTTTAACGATCCGCAATCTGTTCAATACAGCTTTTTCTATTGGTTCTCAGGCCTTGTGGGTGGGGCTATTCTTGAAAGCTTTCCCACCCTTGGCCTATGGGGGATCAGGCTTGCCGGTGCTATAGTTTCCACCCTGACCATACTGATCGCTTATAATCTTCTCAAAGATTACATATCCACAAAGCGCCTGAAAATAAGTTTATTTATCCTGGCGCTTTTTATTAATAGTGAACCTAAAGACCTTCATTATAATAACCTGTCGGCTTTCTTTTTTTTCCTGGCTGTTTACTTTCTTTTCAAAGGCCTGACCAAAAAAAATCAGCTATTAATCTTTGTAAGTGGCGCCATTTTAAGCCTGAATATTTTTACACGCTTCCCAAACCTGGTAGGACTGGGAATGGGCCTGGTAATTTTTTATCACGCATACCTTTTCCCTGAAGCCAGGAAGACCCAATGGAAGAGCTTCTTGTTTTATGCTTTAGGCGCCATATCCATGCTTGCTGTTGTATTATTGATCATGCAACAGATGGGCCACCTCGAGTATTATATAAATTCCATAAAGTACCTCTTCTCGATGAGTACTAACTCAAGCAAGAAAGATGGCCTTGGTGGCAGCTACGGATTAGTAAAAATGATTTACAGCCCATTGAAACAGTATTCAATATCTGTAGGATCGGTAATCCTGATCATTGCATTCCTGTTTTTTTCATCTTATTTATTTACCATTCGCAATAGCCTAAACAAAATAAGCAGGACAATCGTTGATATACTGCCCATTGGTTTAGTTTTATTTATTCTTGGCCTGATTGTTACAGACAAGATCAAATTACTTATGCTGATCTATTTCTTTTCAGGAGTTTGCCTATTTTTCGCCATTTTTGTTTTCTTCTTCTCCCGAAAAAAAGAGGTACAGTTATTATCGCTTATCGGAACATTTATCATTATTGTTCACCCGTTTGGCAGTGCCCCAGGCATTGTTTCAGTGGTTATCTATTCCATGTGGCTCTCGTTTCCGATTGCAGTGGATTACCTGTATTCCTTAAGATCGGTTGAAGCAGATTTCCGTATTCAAACGTCAGGTTCACTCTCCTATCCTCAAATATCGATCCCGGAGAGCAGAATACACAGGATGATTACCGGCATTGTGTTCATCATCGTATTCCTGTGCATGTACCACATATTCTTTTACCCATATTTCTATGATTATCATAAAAGAATTGAGATGACGCATAAAATTGAGAATAAGAATATGCGGTTTATCTACACTTCAAAAGCAAGGGCCGAAAAGATCAATGAACTGCTCGCCGCCAGTGCGCCATATGTTAAGCCAAATGATTATGTGCTGGCCTATGACGCCATCCCCATGTATCATTTCATGACTGAAACAAAGCCATACCTCAACAACCCCAGCCCGATGTTTTACAGTACGGAATTGTTCAGTACAGAAATGGAAAAAGCCACTGCAAACAAGGCTTTACCGGTAATTATAAAACAAAATATAAACACCATCCACGAAGGAAGCCGCTGGCCGGAAGAAATTGTAATAGATAATTATTTTAACGACGAAAGAAGCCTTGGCAGGAATACATACTTCAACGAATTCCTTACCCGGCATCATTATAAAGAGATCTGGACGAATGAAATTTTTAGTATTTACCTTCCTCCGGGTAAAACAGGAAAATAAAAAAACATACCGGAACAACCATCATAATTACAGATTAATACCAATACATTATGAAAGTATTACTGGCTTCATGGTCCTGGGACCCCGTAGGCGGCGACTGGACATATATTCAGAATATCAAAACCCTGTACGAGGAAAATGGATATGAGGTCATCCCTTTCAGTACATACCAGGCGGATAAAGGGAAACCGGCTGATGGAAAATATTTTGTAAAAGCATATGATTACAAAAAACTGAATCAGCATAAAGGTATTCTGTCAAGTATTAAAGCTGCAAAAAATTCCGTGATTTCCTTTGAAGCAATGAACAACATTGATGCATTACTGGAGGAACATGATATTGCCTTTGCACATATCCATATCATACACCATTGGCTTACTCCCGCGATTATTTGGAGGCTGAAGAAAAAAAATATACCTGTAATCTGGAGCCTGCATGAATACAAACTCATTTGCCCGGAAGGCACCATGTTTTCCAATGGTAAAGTTTGCGAAAAATGTTTTGGCGGCAAATTCTATCAATGTACACTGAACCGCTGTAAGAAACAATCCCTGCTCGCCAGTGCATTGGCAAGCCTTGACGCCTATTTTTACAACTGGAGCGGGATTTATAATAAAGTTGATGCCTATCTTTGCCCTTCAGAATTTCTGTTGAAAAAATTCCAACATTTCGGTTTCAGTAAAACAAAGTTAAAATTGAGTAACCTCTGTTACGACATCAAACTTATTGACGACTTTATACAAAAAAATGAAAACCGCATCTCTGCTTCAAAGGATGAAGATTTTATCTTATATGTTGGCAGAATTGAAAGAAACAAAGGTATCCACACACTTATTGATGCTGTAGAAGGCACTGGGATCAAATTAAAAATTGCCGGTACCGGATCTGCCACCGACGAGCTTAAACAAAGGGTAGCAGAAAAAAATCTCACTAATATAGAATTCCTTGGGTTTCAGCATAAAGATGCTGTATTTGAACTTACCATGAAATCACTATTTGCCGTATGTCCTTCCGAATGGTATGAGAACTACCCATTTTCTGTAATTGAAACACTTTTATTCTCAAAACCAGTAGTTGGCGCAAGAATAGGAGGCATTCCGGAGCTGGTTCTTGATGGTCAAACAGGTTTCCTGCATGAATCGGGAAATATGGAAGACCTCCGGGAAAAACTCCTGAAATTATGGAACGACCGGGCTTTAGTAAGAAAATTAGGTGCCCAGGCCAGGGAACATGCCTTCAGCAGGGTTAACTTTAAAAAACATTGGAGCATTCTCGAAAATATTATTGATAATCTGCCGTTTAAGAAATCAACAACTGCTGTAAAGCAAGACTTGATTCGTGTCAATTAAAATAACTTAAGATGAAAGTAGCCATTATAGGAACACGCGGTATACCCAATAATTATGGAGGATTTGAACAATGTGCAGAATATCTGGCATTAGGACTGGTAGAAAGAGGTATAGATACAACAGTTTATAACTGGCATGACCATCCTTATAAGGAAAAAACATGGAAAGGGGTTAAGATCATTCATTGTTACAGCCCCAATAAAATGGGTGAAGTTAGTGAGTTTATTTATGATTTCAACTGTATCCTGGATACCCGGAAGCGGGATTTCGATGTGATTCTACAGCTTGGATATACGAGTAATTCAGTCTGGTGGTGGATGTATCCTAAAAAAGCAGTCATAACCACCAATATGGACGGTTTTGAGTGGCAACGTACCAGAAGATCAAAACCCGTAAGAAATTTTATCCGGTTTTCTGAATCCATTGCTGCCAGAACAAGCCATCACCTAATTGCCGATTCTATCGGGATACAGAAATACCTGACTGAAGCGTATAACAGAGATTCGGTTTACATCCCATATGGTGCAACGGTATTCAACCAACCCGATATCACTGCCCTGAATAAATACAAACTGAAGCCTCATCAATATGATATGCTTATTGCCAGGATTTTCCCTGAAAATAATATTGAAATCATCCTGGACGGAGTAGTAAAAGCTAAGATTGGGCGTGATTTTCTTGTAATTGGCGGCACAGAGACAGATTTTGGTAAATACCTGATCCAAAAATTTGGCAATGAGCCCAGAATCCGTTTCCTGGGAGGTATTTATGACATGGATGTGCTTAATAACCTCCGGTATTTTTCAAACCTGTACTTTCATGGGCACTCGGTGGGAGGAACTAATCCTTCATTACTGGAAGCTATGGCTTCTAATACCCTGATATGTTCACATAATAATATCTACAACATTTCTATTCTTGGAAAGGATGCATATTATTTTGAAGATGCTGAGAAAGTTGCTGAATATTTAACCAATTTGAATAAATCAGATCAGCTGAATTTTGTCAGAGCAAATACGGCAAAGATCACCAATATCTATTCCTGGAAAATTATTGTAGATCAATACCTTGAACACTTCAGGGAAATTGTAAAAAAAGATGCCCCTCAGTCGGCTTTTCAGGAAAAGACCTTACCGTTTGAGTCAACAGAAATTGGCTGGCAAAGTAAATCCAAACGTGCCGGATAGATTAAAAGCGAGCGTAGTTGATTTCATTGACAATTATTCTTTAGGATAAAACTAAAATGCTATAAGAATCCGTCTTGAAATCTTACCTGTCGAAGAAAGACCTGAAAAATTGTAAACCCATGTGCCCTTGTATTTCCGGCTGAAATGCTCTTAAACAGTTGAATTCTCCTGTTCCATTTCTCCTGGTACTTTTCTCCAAAGTTATATTTCCGGATGACGTTGCAATTCTTCCAATGCCCAATTTGGAATGGCTTCTGTTGTATCTGCAGAAAAACATTTGACTGATTTAAATGTTTTTTTTTTAGCATACAACAATTAATTTGCTCAAAAACAGTTAACTATATAACATTAAACCTATTTAAAGTACGAGCGAAATGACCAAAATTGGAATTATTGGGATAGGAAAAATGGGTATTTCTCACCTGGCAATTCTGGGCGCACACCCGGATGTTCAGGTTGTAGGCGTTTGCGACACTTCAAAGATGATGTTGGACGCTATAGAGAAATATAGCCCTTTCCCCTGTTTTAGCGACTATAAGAAGATGTTAGAGGAAGCAAAACCCGACGCTGTTGTGGTTGCCGTTCCTACCAAATTTCATGCAGCTATTGTTGAAGAACTCCTAAACAGGAATATTCATGTTTTTGCGGAAAAACCTTTCTGCCTGAATCCTGAACAAGGCGCACCCCTGGTAGCGCTGGCCAAACAAAAAGGGCTGATCAACCAGGTTGGTTACCACAATAAGTTTGTGGGTACGTTCCAGGAAGTCAAGCGAATCATCGATGGAGGATATATTGGAGAGATCTATCACTTTTTGGGGCAGGCTTATGGCCCGGTAGTAGTGAAATCCAAACAGGATACATGGCGGTCTAACCCTGAAGAGGGCGGAGGTTGCCTGATGGACTATGCTTCACACGTAATTGACCTGATAAATTACCTGCTTGCTCCTATCAGCAATGTAAAAGCTACCATGCTGAAATCTATTTTTTCCAACCAGGTGGATGATGCCGTATTTTCCATGCTGGAACTGAGCAATAAAGTTACCGGGGTTTTATCCGTTAACTGGAGTGATGAAACCTAT
>Ga0209254_10007433_pt1 | contig 10117 bp, 8 predicted proteins | sample FrelakmetDIP11DI_FD_187148 | JGI IMG/M metagenome (GOLD analysis project Ga0209254, IMG submission 187148) | Freshwater lake sediment microbial communities from the University of Notre Dame, USA, for methane emissions studies - DIP11 DI (SPAdes)... | ecosystem: Environmental > Aquatic >...
CGGCCCGTAGCTGCAGCGGCACAGCGGGATCTGGTTCATGATCGCCGCGCCGTCGACCAGCCAGCCGATCGCGCCGATGTCGGCCCAGTTGAGCGTCGGATAGTTGAAGATCGACGAGTACTTGACCTTGCCGGCGTGAAGGTCCGCGATCAGGTCGTCGCGCGACACGCCCAGCGTCTCGGCCGCCGAGTACAGGTACAGGCCGTGGCCGCCCTCGTCCTGGATCTTCGCCATCAGGATCGCCTTGCGCTTGAGCGAGGGCGCGCGCGTGACCCAGTTGCCCTCGGGCAGCATGCCGACGATTTCGGAGTGCGCGTGCTGCTGGATCTGCCGCACCAGCGTGCGCCGGTAGTGCTCGGGCATCCAGTCCTTCGGCTCGACCCTGACGTCGGCGTCGATGCGCGCCTGGAACGCGCGCTCCTCAGGCGACATCTCGGCCGCGTCCTCCACCTTGCGCACACCGGTCTCGACCATCTGGGCGTACATCGGGCCTCCTCGCGCGCGGGCGGCGCGGCACGGACAACATGATACGAAAATTGTTGTAGCTGTGTAAAGCTTGTATCATTTCTTCCATGCCCGCCCCGCGCGCCGACCCCGCCGTCGCCCGCTGGATCCGCCGCAAACTCGCCGCCGAGCCGCCCCGCGCGCGTTCGCTGATCGTGACGGTATGGGGCGACACGCTCGCGCCGCACGGCGGCGAGGTGTGGCTTGCCACGCTGATCCGCCTGCTCGAACCGTTCGGCGTCAACGAGCGCCTGACCCGCACCAGCGTGTTCCGCCTCGCGCGAGACGGCTGGCTGGAGGGGATCGCGCACGGCCGGCGCACGCGTTACCGGCTCACAGCCGATGGCGCGCGCCGCTTCGCGCACGCGTATCGCCGCGTCTACGCGCCACCCTCGCGTCCGTGGGACGGCCAGTGGGACATGGCCCTGGTGCCGCCCGAGGCGCTCTCCTCCACCGAACGTGCGCGCCTGCGCGACGACCTTGCGTGGAGCGGCTATGCGGCCTTCGCGCCCGGGCTCCACGCGCGACCCGCGTACCTGCCGGGCACGGTGCCGGCCACCACGGTGGCCTGGCCCCCCGGCGTGCTTCACTTCGCCGCGCGCGACCTGCCGGACGCCGACGGCGCGTCGCTGGCCGCGCGTGCCGACGCGGCGTGGTCGCTGGCTGCCCTCGCGGTCGAGTACCGCGGCTTCGTCGGCCGCTTTCGCCCGCTGGCCGCGGCGTTCCGCGACTGCTCGGAGCTTGCGCCCGAGCAGGCTTTCGTCGTGCGCACGCTCCTCGTCCACGAGTATCGCCGCGTGCGGCTGCGCGACCCGCAGCTGCCGCCCGACCTGCTGAGCGCCGACTGGCCCGGCGCGGCTGCCTACGAATTGTGCCGCGACGTCTACCGCGCGGCCGAGCCGCTTGCCCGTGCGCACCTCGCCGCGGCGCTGGACGACGAAGGCGACGCGCTGCTGCCGGCCTTCCCCGAGTTCCTCACGCGCTTCGAGTCAGCGTGATTTGCTGCGCCCGGCGGACCATCGCCTGGCGGACCTGTCGAGAAAAGCGTTGCGGACACGGGAGGTGTTGCGATACATCATGGGCACCGTGACGAGCACCGCATCGCGACAACCCATGGCGGTGGCAACGTGGCCCTGATCGCCGCTTTCGTCGTCATGGTCTTCCTCTACAGCCTCGTGTCGCGAAGGGTGGAGAAGACCCCTCTGACCGCGCCGATCCTGTTCATGGCGGCCGGCATGCTCCTGGGCGGGTCGCCCGCCGTCACCGGCGAGCTGGCGCTCGATCGGACGGGCCTCCTGCTCGTGGCGGAACTGGGACTGGTGATGCTGCTGTTCACCGACGCCTCGCGCATCCGCCCGCGCGTGCTCAAGGGACGTCCCAACCTGCCCGTGCGGCTGCTCAGCGTCGGCATGCTGGCGACCATCGCGCTCGGCGCGGTGGTGGCGAAGGCGCTGTTCGCCGAGCTGACGTGGTGGGAAGCCGGCATCATTGCAGCCATCCTCGCGCCCACGGACGCCGGGCTCGGCCAGGTCATCGTCAACAGCGCGCTCGTGCCCGAACGCATCCGGCAGGCGCTGAACGTCGAGGCCGGTCTCAACGACGGGCTCTCGGTGCCGTTCCTGATGCTGTTCATCGCGCTGGCGGCGTCCGCCGCGGAAGGCGCGAGCGGAAGCGCTGTGCTCACCCGCCTCCTGGTCGAGCAGCTGGGCTACGGGGTGCTGGTCGGCGCCGGCATCGGGCTCGGCAGCGGCTGGCTGCTCGCGCTCGCCAGGCGCAACGCGTGGATGGCCGAGTCCTCGGCGCAACTCGGCGTCGTGGCCCTGCCGCTGGCCTGCGCGCTCGCCTCCCACGCAACGGGCGCCAGCATGTTCATCGCCGCGTTCGTGGCCGGACTGGCCACGCAGTGGGGATTCCCCGACGTCGGCCGACACAGCGTCGAATTCACCGAGGAATGGGGCCAGCTTCTCAACGACTTCGTGTTCTTCCTGTTCGGTGTGCTCGTCGTGCAGCAATGGGCGCACTTCGGCTGGCCGGTCGTGCTCTATGGCGTGCTGAGCCTTACGCTGATCCGCATGCTCCCCGTGGCCATCGCGCTGCGCGGTACCGGGCTCGCCCGGCCGACGGTGCTGTTCATGGGCTGGTTCGGCCCGCGCGGACTTGCATCCATCGTGCTGGGACTCGTGTACCTGGAGCAGGAGTCGCGACTCGCCGGCGAGTCGACCATCCGGCTCGCTGTCATGGCCACGGTGCTGCTCAGCATTCTCGCCCACGGCCTGAGCGCCCAGCCGGGAATCCGCCGGTATGCCGCGGCCATCGCGGCGCTGCCGGCCGGCGCGCCGGAGCATCAGGTGCCCGCGACCGCCACGGATGCGCCCGGCGCTCCGGAACATCGATCGCAATGAAGTCCTCCCGGCACGTCACGCTGACTGCCGAATCGGCATTGCGCGGGACGGATCCGCGCATCGCGTCTGCCTGCGCGATAATTGCGCTCGCCGTGCCATCCACCCATCTCAACGCGTCGACGCTGCGCGAGGTCGCCTGATGAAGTGCACGCTGGTCGGATCCCGCTTCTTCGGCGCACAGGTGTTCCAGGCGCTGCGCAACGACGGCCTCGACGTCGCGGCAGTGGTCGCGCCGGCAGCGGACGACAGGCTTGCCGTCGCGGCGCGCGCGGCGAACGTGCCGGTGCACGTCCTCGCCGACCCGAAGGTGGTCCCCGGGGAGGCGATCCCCGAGGGCACCGGCCTCATCGTCTGCGCGCACACGCATGCCCGCGTGTCCGTCGAAGCGCTGGCGCGCTCGCGGCTGGGCGGCATCGGCTACCACCCCTCGCTGCTGCCGCGCCATCGCGGCATTGCCGCCGTCGAGTGGACGATTCTCGAAAGCGACCCGATCGCCGGCGGCACCGTCTACCACCTCGCCGATCGCTGGGACGCAGGTGCGATCGCGGCGCAGGACTGGTGCTTCGTGGGCAAGGGCGAGACGGCGCGCGAGTTGTGGGAGCGCGCGCTCGCGCCGATGGGTCTCAAGCTGCTCGTGCAAGTCGTTCGCCACGCCTCCGAAAAGGGGACGCTGCCGGCTGAGCCGCAGGACGACCGCTTCGCGACGCGTGCGCCGATGATCCGCAAGAGCGTCGCCCTGAGCGAGGAGCCGCGCGGCAACGTGTCGCTCGTGGTGACCGCAATCGCGCCCGACCGCCCCGGCATCGTGCGCCTGCTTTCCGAACGCGCGCGGGGCCACGGCGCCAACTGGACGGGCAGCCGCATGGCGAGCCTCGCCGGGCAGTTCGCCGGCATGGTGCACTTCGAGGTGCCCGCGGAGAACGCGAAGGCGCTCGCCGAAGCGCTGCGCGGGCTCGAGTCGTCGGGCATCAGCGTCGTGATCGAGCAGAGCGCGGCGCCGCCCGTGCCCGCCGGCCAGCGCATGGTGCGCCTCGAGTTGGTGGCGCCCGATCGCCCCGGCATCGTGCGCGAGCTTTCGACCAGCCTCGCCGAGCGCGGCGTCAGCATCCACGAGCTCGCCACCGAGCTGGTCGCCAACGGCGAGCGCGCCGGCCACACGTTCAAGGTGCAGGCGCTGCTCGCGGTGCCACAAGCGTTGTCCAACGAAGCGCTGCGGCAGGGCCTCGACGCGCTGGCGGCGCAGAGCGCGACCGACATCTCGCTCGGGCCGCGCTGACCTTTCGATGCAAAAGGCGGTCGGAAGGGAAGTGCCGGGCAGATAGTCGAGTCACGCCTTTTGCATCGAGCATGGGATCAGGCGGGCGCCTTGGGGCGGCCCGGCGGCGCCCGCAGCCTAGTGCACGAACGAACGAGCGTCTTGCGCAGCGCGCAGTTCGATCGACCGATGCGTCCCGCGGTCAAGGCCGAGGGCGGTGCGATCCAGGGTCAGGACTCGGTGGGGCCCAGCAGGCGGAACACCGGCACCGGCCTGTCGAAGCCCTTCAGCACCATCGGCTCGAGCGACTTGTACTCGAAGCGCTCCTCGAGGCTGGCCTTGGCGCGGCGATCGATCAGCACCTGCCCGCCGCCCGCTTCGCCGCACAGTCGCGCGGCGAGGTTGACCACGCTGCCGATCGCCGAATAGTCGAAGCGGCCTTCGTAGCCCACTGCGCCCAGCGTGGCGAAGCCGCGCGCTATGCCGATGCCCAGTCCCAGTTCGTAGCCCAGCTTGCTCCAGCGCGCCGCCAGCGGCGCGAACGCGTCCTGCATCGCCAGCGCCATGCGCGCCGCGTGCCCGCAAGGGTCGTCGATCGGCAGCGGATCGTTGAAGAAGATCAGGATGCCGTCGCCGGCGAAGTGTGGCACCGTGCCCCCGTGCGCGATGATGATCGGGCCCATCGCCGCGTGGAACTCGCCCAGCACCGCCATCACCTCCTCCGGCTCGGCGTTGTCGGTGAACGAGGTGAACCCCCGCAGGTCGACGAACGCGCAGCAGATGTCGCGGCGATGCGGCGCCAGCAGCGACTGCTCGCCCGCCGAGACGATCGCCTCGGCCACCGGACCGGAGAAGAAGCGCTTCAGCCGCCCCAGGCCCTCGATCTCCGCCACGCAAGCCTGCACGCGCTCCTCCAGCGTCGCGTTCCACGTCTTGAGCTCGGCCGCCTGCCGCGCCACCTCGTCCTGCAGCGCCTTGACGCGCAATAGCGAGCGCACGCGCGCGAGCAGCTCAGGCTGGTTGATCGGTTTCTGCAGGAAGTCGTCCGCACCCGCCTCGATGCCCTTCACGCGCTCGCCCTGCGGGTCGAGCGAGGTGACCAGCACGACGGGCAGCAGCGCGGTGGCCGGGTCGGCGCGCAGTCTCCTGCACACTTCGTAGCCGGACAGCCCCGGCATCATGATGTCGAGCAGCACGAGGTCGGGCGACTCGGCGGCGACCTTCGCCAGGCCCTCCTCGCCCGAGGCTGCCGTGATCGCCGTGAAGCCCTTCGCCGACAGGATGTCCGCCAGCAGCTTGACGTTCTGTGGCGTGTCGTCGACGACGAGGACCTTTGAAGTCACGCCAGGCCCTTCTTCAGGTGCTCGCGGACGGACTCGATGAAGGGTCGCAGGCTGATCGGCTTGCCGATGTAGCCGTCGAAGCCGGCTGCCGTGATCTCGCGCCGGTCGGTCTGCATCACCGACGCGGTGACGGCCACCACGGGGATGCCCGCCGTCGCCGGCTCCGCGCGCAGCTGGCGCAGCGCCTCGATGCCGTTGATGCCGGGAAGCTGGATGTCCATCAGCACGAGGTCGGGCACGTGCTCGCGGGCCAGCCGCACGCCCTCCTCGCCGGTGACGGCTTCCAGCGTCACGTAGCCCTGCGCCTGCAGGATGTCGCGCGCCAGCTTCATGTTCTTGTCGTTGTCCTCGACGATGAGGATCCTGGCCGTGGTGCCGGCGTTGCTCATGTTTCGAACTCCTGCGCGCCTTCCGCGCGGAACGGGATGGTGAACGAGAACGTCGAGCCGCGGCCCGGCTCGCTTTCCAGCCGGATCGCGCCGCCGTGCAGCTCGACGAAGCGGCGCGTGAGCGAGAGGCCGAGCCCGGTGCCCTCCTGCTTGTTCGTGTAGTGCCGGCCAACCTGCCGGAACTCCTCGAAGACGGCCTCCTGATCGTCCTTGGCGATGCCGATGCCGGTGTCGCGCACTGCCACCTCGAGCACGTCGCCTGCGCGCCGCGCGAGCACGTCGACCTTGCCGCCGTCGGGCGTGAACTTGACCGCGTTGGTCAGCAGGTTCACCAGGATCTGCTTGAACTTGCGCTCGTCGGCGACGATGTGATCGAGCGAAGCGTCGATGGCGTGGCCGAGCGCGATGCCGTGCCGCTGCGCGCGCTCGCGTACCAGCGTCATCGCGTTGTCGATGGCCGTGGGGATGTGGAAGCGCGACGGCTCGAGCTCCATGCGCCCCGCTTCGACCTTGGCGAGGTCGAGGATGTCGTTGATCAGCGCGAGCAGGTGGCGGCCCGAGGTCAGGATGTCCTTGAGGTAGTCGTCCTGCTTGTCGTTGAGCTCGCCGAACATGCGCTCCAGCAGCACCTCGGAAAAGCCGATGATGGCGTTGAGCGGCGTGCGCAGCTCGTGCGACATGTTGGCCAGGAACTCGCTCTTGTGCTTGTTCGCGATCTCGAGCTGGCGGCTCTTGTCCTGGATCTCGCTGAACAGCCGCACGTTTTCGACGCCGATCGCAGCCTGGTCGGCGAAGGTCTGCAGAAGCGCGAGCGACTTGTCGTCGAACGGCCGCACCGACTTGCGGCGCAGCGTCAGCACGCCGACCGGCTTCGACTCGCGCATCAGCGGCACGGCGACGATGGTGCGATAGCCCACCTCGCGCGCCAGCCGGTGGCCCTCGGGAAACTCGCGCGCAGCCTCCGGCGCCAGCATGTCGGCAACGTGCACCGGCGCGCGATCGAGGAACGCGCGTCCCGCGACCAGGGCACGGTCGATCGGATAGCGCTTCCCTTCCGGCGCACCGCTGTCCGCCGTCGCCGCCACGAGAACGTCGCCTTCGGCGATCAGGATCGGCGCGTCGTCGGCATCGCACAGGCGCAGCGCGCGCCGCGACACCGCTTCCAGCACGGGCCGGACGTCGGTGGGCGAGGCCGACATCTCGCGCAGCACCTCGCCGATCGCCGTCTGGCGCTCCAGCGCTTCGCGCGTCTCGTTGAACAGCCGCACGTTGTCGATGGCGATCGCCGCCTGCCGCGCGAAGGTCTCGACCAGCGCGATCTGGTCGCGCGAGAACGCCCGCGGTTCGCCGCGGAACAGGAAGATGGCCCCGTAGGCCCCGCCTTCGCGCATCAGCGGGACGGCCAGCGCCGCACGTATGCCCATGCGGAGGATGTTCTCGCGCGCGCCGAAGAACTCGGTGTCGACCATCGGCAGCACGTCGTCGATGTGCACGGTCTTCCGGTCCACGGCGGCGCGCCCGCTGATCGAACTGCGATCGAGAGGCACCGGGTAGCCGGGGATGGTCATCGCGTGTGCCGGGTCAGTGTAGCTGGCCTGCGGCAGCAGCACGTCGTCCTGCACGAGCATCACGCGCGCGAACGGCGCCTCGCACAGGTGCGCCGCCCGCTCGGCCACGGCCACCAGCACAGGTTGCACATCGGTCGGCGAACTCGAGATCACGCGCAGGATGTCGCTGATCGCCGTCTGCTGGTCGAGCGCGCTGGACAGCTCGCGCGTGCGCTCCTCGACCTTGCGCTCGAGGCTCGCGTAGGACTCCGCAAGCCGCGCGGTCATGCGGTTGAACTGGTTCGCCAGCGTCTGCAGCTCGTCACCGGTGCGGATGTCGAGCCGGTGGTCGAGCTGTCCCTCGCCGATCAATTGCGCGCTCTCCTGCATCGCGCGGATCGGGCGCACCATGCCGCGGGCGAGGAACAGGGCGGCGAAAGCCGAGATGGCCAACCCGCCGAGCAGCAGGATGCCGGTGCGCACCAGCGACTCACGGAGCCGTGAGAACACCACCGCCGCCGGCTGCTCGGCGAAGACGCGCCAGCCCAGCGTCGGGATGCGCGCGTACGAAGACAGCACGTCGGTGCCATCCGCGTCACGCACGACCCCCACGGTATCGCTCTCGCCTGTGGATCCCAGCGCACGCTTGACGTGCGGTACCTGCGACATGTCGTACTTCTGCAGCACGCGGCCGATGTCCGGGTGCGCGATCAGGAAGCCCGAATTGTCGACGACGTACACCAGCCCCTTCTCGCCGATGCGGATGCGCGTGACCACCTCCCACATGAACTTGAGGTTCACGTCGGCCACCGCCACCGCGCCCTTCTCGCCACCCGAGCGCACGGCGATCGGCATGTACGGCTCGGTGTCCTTGTGGAAGTACACGGGTCCGAAGAAGGGCTGGTTGGGCGCGGGCTCGCGGAACACCGGCTCGTCGGAGCGGTTGCGCAGGCACTCGCCGTCCTTGTCGTCCTTGTCGATCTCGAGGCGGGACACACGCAGCTTCTCGCAGCCGTCGGGCGCGATGTAGGCGACGTGGGTCACGTCATGGACTCGAACGAGGAGCTTCAGGAACTCGAGGCGGCGCTGCTCCATCGCGTCGTCGCCGAGCTGCGGCAGCGCGGCGCCCCGCAGCTGGCCGTGCACGTTGACGATGTACTGCTCGATGCGGCTCGCGGCGCCGTTGGCCTTCTCCTGCTGCACCTCGTGCAACGCGCCCAGCGTCTCCTGGTAGGAGAAGTACAGCGAGATCGAGCTCGGGATGAGCAGCGCGCCGGTCACCAGCGCGAGGATCAGGAAGAAGTAACGGCGGAACAGCCGGCCGCGCGGCTCGGCGTCGGCGGCAGGCGCCCCTGCCTGGGCGGGGGCGGCGGGAGCGGCCGGGGGTGCGGAGAGATCCATGGTCGCGCCGGGAGTCTCCGCTGTCCGGGGGCCGTCCGCAATGACTCTAGACGAATTCCGCACGCGCGGTCAGCGCCGGCGGCAGCGTGATGCCCAGCGCCTGCGCGGTCTTCAGGTTGACCGTCGTGCGGATGCGCGTCGGCAGCTCGATGGGCATCACCGAGGCGTCGGCGCCGCGCAGGATGCGGGCCGCCTGCGCGCCGATCCGGTCGTAGGCCTCGTCGAGGTCCGGCCCGTAGCTCGCCAGCGCCCCCGCCTCGGTGATCGCGGCCCACCCGCTGATCACCGGCAGCTTCTCGCGAAGGCCGAATGCCGCGATCTCGGGCGCCATCCGCGTCATGGTGGCATCGGGAAACACGACCAGGCCGTCGAGCTTGGCGTGCGCCATCGCCTCGAAGGCGCGCACGAAGTCCTGCGGCGAGCGCGCGTCGAACGTCTCGGTGGCGAGCTTGAGCGCGCGCGCTGCGCGCTCGGTCTCGGCGAGCTCGGCCTGGTAGCCGTAGTGCCGCGAGTTGAGCAGCACACCCACCCGCCGGGCCTTGGGCGCCAGTTCCGCGAGCACCTCGAGCCGCTTGCCGACCAGCTCGAGCACGAGGAAGCTCACGCCCGTCGCGCGCCGGCCGGGCATGCGCAGGCTCTCGGCGAGCCCCGCCGCGACGAGATCGCCGCTGAAGGCGACCACCATCGGCACGCGCTGCGCGACCGCCCGGTGCACGGGCGGCACCACCGGCCCCTGCGCGACGATCAGCTCCGCGCCGTTGCGCAGCGCCGCGTCAACGACTGCCGCGGCGTCGCTGCCGTCGAGCGCGGGCGTCAGCGCCTCGGTGGCCAGCGTCGAGCCTTCGGCGAATCCTGCCTGGGCGAGCACTGCCCGCACGCGCTGCAGGGTCCCGGGGCCGGACGCCCCCCAGAGAAACGCGACGCGGCGACGCGCCGGCTTCTGCGCGCGCGCCGAGCCGAACGCAGCGCCGGCGAACGCGCCCATCACCGTCCGCAACGCGCGACGGCGCTGCTGGCTTGCTGGCGCCAGCGCTCCGCAACGTGCAGCCACCGTTTCCTCCCCCGACATGCCGCCAGAGCATACGCCCGAACACCGTGCCGGGACACGCCTAGGGAACCTCTGCGTAACCTCACGGCGCGCGCAGCCTCGCATGCAAGCCTATCCGCAATCCGCCAAGTGCAGTTCGCTCGGCTGCCCTGCGGGACGTGCTTCCCCGGGCGCTGGCGGTGTTGCGGGCCTTGGGCGTGGGGCCTGCCACGCCCGGCGGCCCGCGCC
>Ga0209254_10007434_pt1 | contig 10116 bp, 10 predicted proteins | sample FrelakmetDIP11DI_FD_187148 | JGI IMG/M metagenome (GOLD analysis project Ga0209254, IMG submission 187148) | Freshwater lake sediment microbial communities from the University of Notre Dame, USA, for methane emissions studies - DIP11 DI (SPAdes)... | ecosystem: Environmental > Aquatic >...
CGCGCAGGCGTTCGTCCACGTGCGCGTCATGGGGCCGTTCGGGCTGCCGGATACCGCAACCGCTCAACCAGAAGGAATTGACCGGCAGCGAACCGGTGGCCTCGCGCGCCTCGTTCAGCGGGTGATCGTGCAACACCATCTGGACTTCGTTCTGTAGCCGGCGCAGGCGCTTGGCCGCGGCATGGCGTGGCAGCCAGCGCTCGATGTTGCGGCCGATCGCACGCTCGATCGAAGCCGTGGCCAGGTCCTGCAGGCTCGAGTGCGCGGCGTACCAGCGCAGCGGAGCTCCCCACACCAGCGTGAAACCCTCGCTCGCGAACAGCGGCTGCACCGCGTCGAACAATGTGCGCGAGTCGGCGGCCGACAGTGCCAGCGCGTCGGGGTCGGCCAGGTGCACGCCGTCGCTGCCGATGCGCCAGTGCACGGGGGTCAGCCGGCCCCAGGCCTGCTCGCCCACCGTCAAGCCCAACGCCGCGGCGTCGTGCGCGGCCCACGGCAGGCAGCCGTCGGGTGCCAACAGCCCGAGCGCGGCCGCAAGTACGCGCTCGTGCGGCAGCGACAGCATGTCCTCGTCGCCCGCGTCGCGCCGAACTTCGGCCCAAGCGCCGAGCAAGGCGTCGAGTCGCGGCAGCGGCAAGTCGGTGAGCGCCTCGCACCCCGCAGGCGACAGGGTTGCGGCGAAGGAAACGATCAAATGCACCGCGGCATTATCCCGGCGCCCTGCGCAGTGCCTCGGGTAGCATCCCGCGGCAATGAACACCCCCTTCGAATGGCAGATCGGCTGGCGCTACACGCGCGCGGGTCGCAGCGGCCGGCGCAATGGCTTCATATCGTTCATCTCCGGCGTGTCGATGCTCGGCATTGCCCTGGGCGTGGCGGCGCTGATCATCGTGCTGTCGGTGATGAACGGCTTCCAGAAGGAGGTGCGCGACCGCATGCTGAGCGTGATCGCGCATGTCGAGCTGTTCGACGCACAGGGCGCGGCGCTGCCCGACTGGCGCACCGTGGCCGACCAGGCCCGTGCCGCGGTGCCCGGCCAGGTGCTCGGCGCCGCGCCGTTCGTCTCGGCCCAGGTGCTGGTGGCGCGCGGTGACGACATGCGCGGGGCCTTGCTGCGCGGCATCTCGCCGGCCGACGAAGCCAGTGTCACGCCGCTGGCCGCGCAACTGCAGGGCAGCACTTTCGCCAAGCTGAAGGCGGGGGAGTGGAACATCGTGCTCGGCATCGAACTCGCCCGCTCGCTCGGCGTGCGTGAGGGCGACAAGATCACCGTCGTCACGCCGGGCGGGCAGGTCACGCCGGCCGGCATCGTGCCGCGCCTGAAGCAGTTCACGGTGACCGGCACCTTCGAAGCCGGGCACTACGAGTACGACAGCGCGCTGGCGCTGATCCACCTCGACGATGCCGCGCGCCTGCTGCGCGTGGAGGGCGCCACCGGGGTGCAGTTGAAGCTCGGCGACGCGCAGGCCGCGCGCGGCGTGGCCGCACAGCTCTCTCGCGCGCTGCCCGCCAACATCAACGTGCGCGACTGGACTCGCACCAACCGCAACTGGTTCGACGCGGTGCAGCTGGAAAAGCGCCTGATGTTCATCATCCTGACGCTGATCGTCGCGGTGGCGGCGTTCAACCTGGTCAGCACCCTGGTGATGACCGTGACCGACAAGCGCGCTGACATCGCCATCCTGCGCACCCTGGGTGCCAGCCCGCGCTCGATCATGGGCATCTTCATGATCCAGGGCGCCACCTCGGGCATCGCCGGCACGGCCGCCGGCGTCGCGCTTGGATTGCTGGTCGCGTTCAACATCGGCACCCTGGTGCCGGCGCTCGAGCGGCTGCTGTCCACCAGCTTCCTGCCGGCCAGCATCTACGTCATCAGCCGCATGCCGAGCGATCCGCAAGGGGCCGACATCGTGCCGATCGTGATGATCTCGCTGGCACTGGCCTTCGTGGCCACGATCTACCCGAGCTGGCGCGCCAGCCGCGTCAACCCGGCCGAGGCGCTGCGCTATGAGTGAAGTGACAGACCCAAGCTCACTTCGTTCGCGCCCCCCAGGGGGAGCTCAGCCGCCTTGGGGCGGCCCTGCGGCGGCTGAGGTCGTCTTGAGCTGCAGCGGACTGCGCAAACGCTTCCACGAGGGCGACCTCGATGTCGAGGTGCTGCGCGGCGTGGACTTCGCGATCGCGCGCGGCGAAACCGTGGCCATCGTCGGCGCCTCCGGCTCGGGCAAGAGCACCTTGCTCCACTTGCTGGGTGGGCTGGACGCACCGAGCGCCGGCAGCGTGCAGCTGGCCGGGCGCGAGATGAGCTCGATGAGCGCCGCCGAACAGGGGCGCTGGCGCAACCGGCACCTGGGTTTCGTCTACCAGTTTCACCACCTGCTGCCCGAGTTCAGCGCCCTTGACAACGTGGCCATGCCGCTGCGCATCCGCCGCGAGAGCCTGGCGTCAGCGCGCGCGACGGCCGCGGCGGCGCTGGCCCAGGTCGGCCTGGCTGGCCGTGTGGCACACCGCCCGAGCGAGCTGTCTGGCGGCGAGCGCCAGCGCGTGGCGATCGCCCGCGCCCTGGTGTCGCGCCCGGCCTGCGTGCTGGCGGACGAGCCCACCGGAAACCTCGACCGCGAAACCGCCGACGGCGTGTTCGAGGCCATGCTCGAACTGGCCCGCGAGCGCGGCACGGCCTTCATCGTCGTCACGCACGACGAGGCGCTGGCCGCGCGCTGCGCACGGGTGCTGAGGTTGAAGCACGGCGTCTTGATTTGACGCCCGACGCCCGGCCGATGCGCCCGGCCGGGGCCTTGTCAGCGCAGGGGCCTGACGCGCTTGGACACCGCCAGCACGACCATCACGACAACGCCGAGTGCGAAGGCGCCGGCCAGTATCGGCGGCGCCACCGGCGCAAAGCGGAACAGCGCGCGCAGCGGCGCGATGTACAGCGCCGCTGCCAGCAGCGCGCTGGTGGCCCCGAGCATCCACCACAGCGCAGGGTTCGGGCGTCGAACACCGGCCACCACACTGCCGGACAACGAACGGTTGACGACGATCAGCGCGACGTTGCAGACCACCAGCGCCGCGAACGCCGCCGCGCGCGCTTCGGCCTCCGGGACCCTGGCAGCAAGCAGGCCGACGAAGAACGCGCCGACGGCCAGCAGCACCACGGTGCCTTGCAGCACGCTCGAGGCGATCAGCCCGAACGAGAACAGCGCGGTGGCGGGGTCGCGCGGCGGCCGCTTCATGACATCGCTCTCTTCGGTCTCGGCCTCGAACACCACCGAGCAGACCGGGTCGATCAGCAACTCGAGGAAGGCGATGTGCACCGGCATGAACACCAGGGGCAGGCCCAGCAGCAGCGGCAGCAGCGACAGGCCGGCGATCGGCACGTGCACGGCGAGGATGAATGCCATCGCCTTGCGCAGGTTGTCGTAGATTCGCCGGCCCAGCCGTACGGCCTGGACGATCGAACTGAAGTCGTCGTCCAGCAGCACCAGCGAAGAGGCCTCGCGGGCCACGTCGGTGCCGCGGCTGCCCATTGCGATGCCGATATGGGCGGCCTTCAGCGACGGCGCGTCGTTGACGCCGTCGCCTGTCATCGCCACTACCTGGCCGCTGGCTTTGAAGGCCTCGACGATGCGCAGCTTCTGCTCGGGCATCACGCGCGCGAAGACGGTGATGCTGGCCACGCGCTGGCGCAACTCAGCGTCGCTCAGGGTCATCAGGTCGGCCCCGGTGAGGACGCTGCCACTCGTCTCGAGACCGGCCTGCGCGGCGATCGTGCAGGCCGTGGCCGGATGGTCGCCGGTGATCATCACCACCCGAATGCCGGCGGCCCGGCACTCCAGCACCGCGGCCGGCACGCTCGGCCGCAGCGGGTCGGCCAACGCCACCAGGCCGATGAAGACGAAGTCGAAGCCGTGCGGCGTCGCGGGCCAGTTGTTGCCGACGTACGACGCGCGGGCCACCGCCAGCACCCGCAGCCCTCGCGCCGCGATCGCCTCTGCGGCGGCGGTCAGCGCGAGGCTGCGTTCGATCGACAGGTGGCACAGCGCGGCGACGGCCTCCGGTGCGCCTTTGACGGCGACGGCGTGACGGTCGCTGCCTGGCGCCTGCCAGACATGCGTCATGGCCAGCAGGTCCGCGCCGAGTCCGTACTCGTGCACGAGCGTCCACGCGGCGTGCCGGTATGCGGTGGGCAAGTGTTCGTCGCCGAGCGCCAGAAACGCCTTGTCCATCGGGTCGAAAGGCTCGCGCTCGCTGGCCAGGATGCCGTACTCGACCAGTTCGTGGAACGCTTGCGGCAGGTGCGTCGCTGCTGACGTCCAGCGGGCCAGGCCATGCGCCTGCGGCACCGCGAGTTCGGCAATTGCCATCCTGTTCTGCGTCAGCGTGCCGGTCTTGTCGGTGCACAGCACGGTGGCCGAGCCGAGCGCCTCGATGGTGGCGGCACGACGCGTCAGCACTTGCTGCCGCGACATGCGCCAAGCCCCCATCGCCATGAACACGGTGAGGATCAGCAGGAACTCCTGCGGCAGCAGCGACATGGCCAGCGTGATGCCGGCCAGCAGGCCGGCCAGCCAGTCGCCGCGCGTCAGGCCATAGAGCAGCACGACGACAACGCTGAGCGCGAGGCCGATGACAGAAAACACGCGCACCAGACGCCGCGTCTGGATGTGAAGCGGTGTCGGGGGGCTGTCGATCGTGCCGAGCGCCTTGCCGATGCGGCCGACCTCGCTGGCCGCGCCGGTCGCAAGCACACGCGCCAGCCCTTGGCCGCCCACCAGCATCGTTCCGGCATAGACGAAGCCCTGGGCCGCGCCGGCGCCGGGTCGGGGGGCGATGCCGTCGTTGGCTCCTGCAGTCGCAGCGAGCTTGCCCACCGGCACCGCTTCGCCGGTGAGCAGCGATTCATCGGCCATCAGGTCGTTGGCCGACAACACCAGCGCGTCGGCAGCGACGCGGTCGCCCTCGGTCAGCACGAGCAGATCGCCGCGCACGACCTCGCGCCCGGGAATGCGTCGTGCCTGGCCGTCGCGCAACACCAGCGCGCGCGGACTGGTCAGATCGCGTAAGGCTTCCAGGGCGTGCTCGGTGCGCTGCTCCTGCGTAATGGTGATCGCGATCGTCACCGCGACGAAGGCCAGCAGCATCGCAGCCTCGCCCAGATCGCCCAGCAGCAGGTAGATGAGGCCGGCGGCGACCAGCAACTGGAACATCGGCTCGCGCGCGACTTCCAGGCCGATGTGCCAGGCCGTGCGCCGCCGCTGCGGCGTCAACTCGTTGGGTCCGTCGCTGTGCAGTCGGCCGGCAGCTTCGGTTTCCGTCAAGCCCTCAGGGCCGCTGTGCACATTGACAGGCATCGTGCGGCCATTGTCAGCGCACGGTGGCGCTGCGTTGCTGCGTCAGGTCATGTGCCGGGCCACCATTGCGTCGGCCGCGCGCGGCTCGCCGGGGTGACCTGACAGGATGAACGGCATCGTCAGGAACGCGGTCAGCACCACCGGAACCAGCGTGGTCGTGACGACGCAGAGGTACTGGCGGATGAAGTGCTTCAGGCTGGGGTGCATGGTCGGGCTCCGTGGGGGTCTTGGTTGAGCGTCGCCATCGTCACCGCCGCGCCTTAAGCGTTTCTTATTGCCTGGTTGGTGGCCGTCGACCGGAGTCGAACCGGAGCAGAGTTTCGACGACGGGCTGGGGCGTGCCTGCCGCGTTAAGCCGGCGCTAAGGCCTGCGCCTGAACATCGCGCTCAAGGAGTTGCGATGAAATCCATTGACTTGACCCGCATAGCCGCTGCCGCAATCGCACTGGCTGGTGCCACCGTGATGTCGACTGCGCAGGCTGCCACGCCGGCCGAAGTGCTTGCCGGCTACACCGCGCAGGCTGCTGCGCCGGCCGTGCCGGCGCGTGGCCAGCAGCTGTTCACGACCTCCCATGGGCGTGAGTGGAGTTGCCTGTCGTGTCACGGTGCCGTGCCGACGCAGGCCGGCAAGCATGCTTCGACCGGCAAGCCGATCGATGCGCTGGCACCGGCGTTCAATGCGCAGCGTTTCACGGATCCGGCGAAGACCGAGAAGTGGTTCCGGCGCAACTGCAACGACACCATCGGCCGCGAGTGCAGCGCGGGCGAGAAGGCCGACGTGCTGAGCTGGTTGCTGACGCTCAAGCCATGAGGTGCCGCCCCTTCATCCGGAGATCCTCGATGCCCCTTGGACTTGCCCCTCGTGTCGCACGCATGGCGTTGGGCCTCGTCGCCGCTGCCATGGCCTGCGCCGCGTTCGCCGACGAGGGCGCGAATCGCTCCCGAGTGCCGCTGCCGCCGAAGTACGTGCAGGAATGCGCCGCCTGCCACGTGGCCTACGCGCCTGGCCTGCTGCCGGCGGCTTCCTGGCAGCGCTTGATCGACAACCTGCCGCGTCACTTCGGCACCGATGCCTCGCTGGATGCGACGACGGCCAGGGAGCTGTCGAGCTGGCTGGTCGCACAGGCAGCCACCGGCAAGCGTGCGCGCGAGGCGCCGCCGCAGGATCGCATCACCCTCTCGGCATGGTTCAGCCGCGAGCACGACGAAGTGCCCTCCGCCACCTGGAAGCTACCCGTCGTGAAGAGCGCGTCAGACTGTGCCGCTTGTCATACCCGAGCCGACCAAGGAGATTTCAGTGAACGCAATATCCGCATCCCCCGTTGAATCACCGGCCGATGCAACGGCCGCCCGTCGCGTGTTGGTCTGGGATGCGCCGGTGCGCGTGTTCCACTGGCTCATGGTCGCCAGCTTCGCCGGTGCCTACCTCACAGCCGAGAGCGAGCGCTGGCGGCTGCTGCACGTCACGCTGGGCTATACGATGCTCGGCCTGGCGGGTTTTCGCATCCTGTGGGGCCTGGTAGGCACCCGGCATGCGCGCTTTGGCACCTTCGTGCGCGGCCCGGCTGCGGTCGCGCGCTATATCGGCGCGCTGCTGCGCGGCCGGCCCGAGCACACCACCGGTCACAACCCGGCCGGCGCGCTGGCGATCGTGGCCCTGCTGGCGCTGACGCTGGCGGTGGCCGCGTCGGGCTGGTCGGCGTTCAACGATGTCGGTGGTGAGTGGCTGAAGGAGTTGCACGAGGGCGCCGCGACCCTGATGCTGGCCATCGTCGGCGTCCACGTGGCTGGCGTCGTGGTCAGCAGCTGGCTGCACCGTGAAAACCTGGTCGGCGCGATGATCAGTGGTCGCAAGCACGCGAATCCGCAGGACGCGATCCGCAGCGCCTGGCGCAGCGTGGCCGCGCTGATGCTCGCCGCGGTGCTGGGGTTCTGGTGGCTGCAATGGCTGAGCGCGCCGGCCGGCAGTGCGGCGCCGGTGTCTGTGCCGGCCAAGGTCCAGCACCATGATCGGGATCACGACTGAGCCTCGCGCAAGGCGAGACACTTGGCGCCATGCGCATCCTGCTTGCCGAAGACGATCCGCTGCTCGGCGACGGCCTGCAGGCCGGCTTGCGCCAGCTCGGCTTCCAGGTCGACTGGGTGCGTGACGGTGAGGCCGCACAGCGTGAGCTGCGCGCACAGGACTACGTTGCTGCGGTGCTCGACCTCGGGCTGCCGCGGATGGACGGCCTGGAGGTGCTGGCCAGCGTACGCCGGGCCGGCGTAAAGCTACCGGTGCTGGTGCTGACGGCGCGCGACGCGGTCACCGACCGCATCCGCGGTCTCGACGGCGGCGCCGATGACTATGTGGTCAAGCCGGTCGACCTGCACGAACTGGCAGCGCGGCTGCGCGCACTGGTGCGCCGAGCTCACGGCCAGCCGCAGGAATGCCTGACGGCGCACGGCGTGGTGCTCGACCCCGCCGCGCGCGAGGTGCGGCAGGCGGGATTGCCGGTGGCGCTGTCGACCCGCGAGTTCGACTTGTTGCATGCGCTGATGCTCAACGCCGGCCGCGTGCTGTCACGCGAGCAACTCGAGCAGCAACTCTACAGCTGGGGCCAGGAGGTCGACAGCAACGCGGTCGAGGTGCATGTCCACCATCTGCGCCGCAAGCTCGGCAACAGCCTGATCCAGACCGTGCGCGGCGTCGGCTACACGTTGGTGCGCAGCCCAGCCGAGCCGGGTTGACGATGGCCAAGGCGCTGCACTCGCTGCAAGGCCGGCTGCTGATGCTGGTCCTCGGCCTGGTGGTCGGCGTCTGGTTGGCGACGGCGGCGATGACCTGGTGGGATGTGCGCCACGAGCTCGACGAGTTGCTCGACGCCCACTTGGCGCAAGCCGCAGCCCTGCTGGTGGTGCAACAGGCCCGCGAGATCGAGGAGGGTGATCACGAAATCGACTCGCCGACGCTGCATCGTTATGCGCCGAAGGTGGCGTTTCAGGTCTTCCACGAAGGCCGCCTGGCGTTGCGCTCGGCCAACGCGCCCGATTGGCCGATGGCCGCGCCAGGCCAGCGTTTGCAGGCGGGCTTCAGGACGGTGGCGATCGACGGCATCGCCTGGCGCGTGTTCGCGACGCACGGCGCTGAGCGCGACGTGCAGGTGTACGTGGGTGAGCAGGTGAGTTCGAGAGACTCGATCCTGCATGCCGTCCTGCGCAGCACGTTGTGGCCGATGGCGGTGGCGCTGCCGCTGCTGGCGTTGGCGGCCGGGTGGGCGGTGTACTGGGGCATCGCGCCCTTGCGCCGGCTCGGGCGCGCGCTGGCCCAGCGCGCGCCGCACGCACTGCACCCGCTCACGCTCGACGGTGCGCCGTCCGAGATGACTCCGATGCTCGAGGCGCTGAACGGGCTGTTCGCGCGGATCGCGGCGTTGATGGCATCCGAGCGCCAGTTCACCGCCGATGCGGCGCACGAATTGCGTACGCCGATCGCTGCGATCCGCGCCCAGGCCCAGGTGGCGCTCGGCGAGGCCGACGACGCGCGGCGCCGCCACGCGCTGCTCGCCACGCTGCAGGGCTGCGACCGCGCCGCGCATCTGATCGAACAGCTCTTGACGCTTTCGCGGCTGGAGGCTGGCAGCGCGCCGGCATTGGTCCTGCTCGACCTGAGCGCATTGGTGCGAGCAGTGGTGGCCGACATTGCGCCACGGGCCTTGCAGAAGCAGCAGACGATCGAGCTCGACGCGGCCGACGGGTGTCAGGTGCAGGGCGACGCCGCGCTTCTGGCGGTGCTGGTGCGAAACCTCGTCGACAACGCCGTGCGCTACGGCCCGGCCAAGGCGATCGTGACGGTCGTCGTGGCGAGGCAGCCATCGTGCGTGCTGCTGAAGGTCGAGGACAGCGGCCCGGGCATGACCGAGTCGGAACTGCAGCGCCTCGGCGAGCGCTTGTTTCGCGTCCTGGGCAGCGGGGAGGGCGGCAGTGGCCTGGGCTGGTCGATCGTCAAACGCGTCGCCGCCGCGCACCTGGCCACGGCCCACGTGACGCGCTCGGTCGCGCTCGGCGGCCTGCGCGTCGAGATCAGGTGGCCGGCGATCCTCAGTGCGGCGCCCAGCATGCGACAAGCGACTTGAAAAGATAGCCCAAGGGCGTAGCATTGGCGCCGTCATCGCCGCGCGAATGCCTTCGTCGCCCGCCGCGATGCGCCGCCTCAGTGCGACGCCTCCCGCGCCCGGACCCCTGAATCCCTATCCTGGTGATGATCTCGACGGGTGCTGTGGGGGCCGCGTCGCATCGAGGCTTGTTGGAGTCAAGGCACGGCCCCCGGCATTTCAGGAGCGTGACGATGATCACCTACATCGGTCTGTTGAACTTCACCGACAAGGGCGTCCAGGGCATCAAGGACACCACCAAGCGCGCGGCCGCGGCCAAGGAGGCGGCGAAGAAATTCGGCGTCAACATGCGCGACATCTACTGGACGATGGGCGAGTACGACCTCGTCTGCGTGCTCGAAGCCGACAACGAGGCCTCGCTGACGGCCTTCAACCTGGCCACGGCGATGCAGGGCAACGTGCGTTCGCGTTCGTTGCGGGCCTTCTCGGCCAGCGAGATGGAGACCGTGCTGGCCAAGCTGCCGTGAGTTGACCCGGCGCGCTATCCGCGCTCTGCGGCGGGGTAGCGCGCGCGCACGGTGGCCAGGGCGCGCTGGTACACCGCGGTGGCGTCGCTCTGCATGTTGACGGTCATGCGCAGGTCTTCGAGCAAGCCGTTGTTCAGGCCATAG
>Ga0209254_10007435_pt1 | contig 10115 bp, 10 predicted proteins | sample FrelakmetDIP11DI_FD_187148 | JGI IMG/M metagenome (GOLD analysis project Ga0209254, IMG submission 187148) | Freshwater lake sediment microbial communities from the University of Notre Dame, USA, for methane emissions studies - DIP11 DI (SPAdes)... | ecosystem: Environmental > Aquatic >...
GAAGAAGCCGGTGGTCGGCTTCATCGCGGGCGTCACGGCGCCGCCGGGCAAGCGCATGGGCCACGCCGGTGCGATCATTTCGGGCGGCAAGGGCACGGCACAGGAGAAGCTCGCGGTGATGGAAGCCTGCGGCATCAAGGTGACGAAGAATCCCGCGGAAATGGGCAAGCTCCTGAAGAGCGTGCTGTAGTCGACGCGGGCGTCGGGCGAGCGGGGAGCATCGATGGAATTGCAGGGACTCGGTTTCTGGGAGCAGCTGACCCACACGGCATTCTGGGTCGCGGTCGTCCAGATCATCGTCATCGACATCCTGCTCGCGGGGGACAACGCGGTGGTGATCGCGCTCGCCTGCCGCAACCTGCCGCCCCACCTGCAGAAGAAGGGCATTTTCTGGGGGGTGGCCGGCGCCATTGCACTGCGGATCGTCCTGACGGTGTTCGCCGGGGCGCTGCTGACGCTGCCTTGGCTCAGGATCGTCGGCGCGCTGGCGCTCCTGTGGATTGGCGTCAAGTTGCTGCTGCCGCAGGACGAGGGCGGGCACGAGATCGAAGGGCGCAGCGACCTGTGGGGCGCGGTGCGCACGGTGATCGTCGCCGACTTCGTGATGAGCCTCGACAACGTGATCGCGGTGGCCGGGGCGGCGAAAGGCAACGTGCCGCTGCTGATCTTCGGCCTTCTCGTGTCGATACCGCTGGTCGCGGCGGGATCGAAGATCGTCCTGCGGCTGATCGAGCGCTACCCGGTGGTGATCACGCTCGGCGGCGCGCTGCTGGGCTGGATCGCGGGCGAGCTGATCGCCACCGATCCGGGGATTGCCGCGACGATGGCGAAGCTGCCGTCGTGGTCGAGCTATGCGTTCGCCGCTGCCGGCGCGCTGTTCGTCGTCGTCACGGCCCGGGTGCTGGACCGTCGCCGCCGCGCAGGCGGCGGGTGATGCGCCCGCCCGGTCCGGGTGCGCCGCCGCGCCGCTGTTAAACTCCGGCGGGCTGCACTGCCCGCGCCACGATGCCTGAAAACGTTCCCCTCGACGTCGCCACCCTGTCGCACCCGGGCATGGTGCGCTCGCACAACGAGGACACCGTGTTCGCCGACGCCGATGTCGGCCTTGCGGTGCTTGCCGACGGCATGGGCGGCTACAGCGCGGGCGAGGTGGCGAGCGGCATTGCCGTCAGCGTCGTGTCCAACGGGCTGATGCCGGAGCTGCGCGCCGGCCGCGAGCTCTCCAAGGTCGACATCCAGAGCGGGCTTACGCACGCCGCGCTGCTGCTGTCGCAGAACATCGCGGCGGCGAACAAGGGCATCTACGAGGCGGCGCAAGCGCGCCCCGAGTGCGCGGGCATGGGCACGACGATCGTCGCCGCGCTGTTCCACGGCAACCGCGTGTCCATCGGCCACATCGGCGACTCGCGCTGCTACCGGCTGCGCGGCGACAAATTCGAGCAGCTGACGCACGACCACTCGCTGCTGCAGGAGCAGATCGACAGCGGGCAGCTGACCGCCGAGCAGGCGCGCTATTCGCTCAACAAGAATCTCGTCACCCGGGCGCTGGGCATCGAGGCGATCGTCCCCGCCGACATCGCCGAGTACCGGCTCGAGGCCGACGACATCTACCTGCTCTGCTCGGACGGACTGACCGACATGGTCGAGCCCGAGGTCGTGCACGAGATCCTCGGGGGCAAGCGCAACGAGTTGCCGGAGGCCGCCGCCGACCTGGTCGAGCTCGCGAACCGCAACGGCGGCCGCGACAACATCTCGGTGGTGCTGGTGCGCGTGCCGGCCGACTTCCTGCCGCAATCGGGCTGGGCGCAGCGCTTTCTCGCCAAGCGCAAGACCGGCCAGTCATGAACCGCCTGGCGGTCGTCCCGGCGAAGCACGCCACTCCTTCGTTCGTCGTCCCCGCGGAGGCGGGGACCCAGCGACTTTCGGCCCGGCACTCCGCAGTCGCGAAAGCACGACGCTGGGCTCCCGCTTTCGCGGGAACGACGACGGGTGGCGGCGAGTGGCGCGTGCGAGACGGAAGCCGCGTTTCGCGGGATCGCGGCTGACGCGAGCGCCCGCGCCAAGGCATGGGCAAGCTCGTCCTCTACCTCCCCGACGGCGCAACGCGCGACATCCCGCTCGCGCGCGAGCGCATGACCATCGGCAGGCGTGCCGACAACGACATCTGCCTGCCGCTGCCCACGGTGTCCGCCGAGCACGCGGCCGTCATCACCGTGCTCGACGACTCGTTTCTCGAAGACCTCGGCAGCCGCAACGGCACGCTGGTCAACGGCAAGGAGGTCAAGAAGCACTTCCTGCGCGACCACGACGAAATCGACATCGGCCGGCAGCGCCTGGTGTACTTCAGCGGCGTGTTCGAGTCGGCTTCCACGCCCGCGCCCGCACGCGAAGCGCGCATCCAGGCGCCGCATCCGCGCGCGCAATTCGCGGGGGAAGCGCCCGCGGACGCCGGCCGGGCCGATTCTCCTGCACCAGCGCCGGCCACGATCGACACGGCAGAGCTGTTCGCCGAGCCCGACGAGCGCGCTCCGGTCGACCCGAAGGCCAGTGCCGACGCGCCGACCATCGAGATCCTCGACGGCCCGGGTGCGGGCACCGAGGTGCTCGTCGACCGCGACGACTTCATCCTGGGCCGCGTGGGCGTGCAGGTTGCCGCCATCCGCCGCACCGCCGACGGCTACCGCCTCGTGCTGGTGGAAGGAGAGGTGCCACCGTCGATCAACGGCGCCGAACTGCCGCGCGAAGGCGCGCTGCTTGCATTGGGCGACGAGATCGGGATCGCCGGGACGCGGCTGCGCTATCGGCCGGGGTGACGCCCAGCGTCACACGGTCCATGCACGGGGCGTCGCAAGGGGTGAGAGGGGTGCTGGGAGATGTAGGCGTCAAGTGCTGCCCAACGCGGCCACATGAAACCAATGGAGTACAGAAAACGCCATGAAATCAGTGAAGTGCTCCAGCAGGACGAACGGTGCACCCCCTACAAAGTGGCTTGGCACAGGGCTTGCACGATAGGGTCCAGCATCGCTGGGTGCGCGGAAACGGACCTACCCCCTCGTCTAACCAAGGAGCAACCATGAAGCGTCTTCAACAAGGCTTTACGCTGATCGAACTGATGATCGTCGTCGCGATCATCGGCATTCTGGCCGCGATTGCGATCCCGCAGTACGCGGAGTACACGAACCGCGCGAAGGTGTCGGAAGGCCTGCAACTGGCGGCCGGCGCGAAGACTGCCGTGTCCGAGTACTTCAGCTCGCAAGCGGGCTGGCCGGCGAACAACGCGATGGCCGGTATTGCGACCAACACCGATATCCGCGGCAACAACGTGACGTCGGTGACGGTGGCGGGTGGCGCGATCACGATCGCCTACACGGGCCTCAGCGCGAATACGTGTGGCGTCGGGAATCCGAGCCTAACGCTCACACCGACCGACCGAATCGGTTCGGTCACCTGGGCGCGCACCGCCTGGGGTGGCGAAGAGCGCTGCCTGCCGTCCAACCTGCGTCAGTAGTGCAGGTACGGGCAGGCATTACCGCTGCCCGCGCAGTGTCAGGACAAGGCGGGGCGCGTAGGCGCCCCGCCTTTCATTTACGCTGCTCGTGCCGCACAGCCAATGCTGCTCCGCTCGGGAGGTGACTTGGATCGCAACGACGATGGACCGCTGGACCAGCGCTCGGAACACTCCATGGTGGGGTTGCCGGCCAACGGTCCGCTACCGTCGAGCGCGCTGCCACACTCCGACTGCGAGTTGACGGTACTGATGCCGTGCCTCAACGAAGCCGAGACGGTCGCGGTCTGCGTCGGCAAAGCGATCTCGTACTTGGGCCGCAGCGGCATCGCCGGCGAGGTAGTGGTCGCCGATAACGGCTCGACTGACGGTTCGCAGAAGCTCGCCCAAGATGCTGGCGCGCGCGTCGTACTTGTCCCGGTCAAAGGATATGGCGGGGCGCTGCTCGGCGGTATCGAGGCGGCGCGCGGGCGCTTCGTCATCATGGCTGACGCCGACGATAGCTACGACTTCAGCCGCCTCGAGGGGTTCGTCTCGCGCCTGCGTGCCGGTGATGACCTGGTGATGGGCAACCGCTTCGCCGGAGGCATAGCTCCGGGTGCGATGCCGCCACTGCATCGCGTGCTCGGAAATCCGGTGCTGAGTTTCATCGGGCGCCTCTTTTTTCACGCGAAAGTGCGGGACTTTCACTGCGGCCTTCGGGGCTTCAATCGCGCGAGCATCCAGCGCCTTGGTCTCGCGTCGCCGGGAATGGAGTTTGCTAGTGAGATGGTCGTCAAGGCCACGCTTGCGGGACTGTCGATCTCCGAAGTACCGACAACGCTGTCGCCCGACGGCCGCTCACGGCCGCCGCACCTTCGGAGTTGGCGCGATGGATGGCGACACCTACGGTTCCTGCTGATGATGTGTCCACGTTGGTTGTTCCTCTATCCGGGGCTGTTTCTCTTCGTCGTCGGTCTTGTCGTTCAGTCTGTGATTGTGCGCGGCCCGATCGTCGGTGCCGGCGTGGGCTTCGACATCCACACCATGCTCTTCGCCGCGGGCTCGACGATTCTCGGCTTGCAGCTGCTGATCTTCTCGGTGCTGGCGCGCGCGATCGGGTGCGTGAAGGGCGTACTGCCTCTCACGAGTGCGATCCGCGCCTTGTGGGAAAGGTTGACGCTGGAGCGCGGCATCGTCCTAGGTTCGATCGTCATGCTGTCCGGTCTCGCGCTCGCGGTGCGCTCCGTGGACATCTGGCTGCAGGCGCACCTTGGCGCCCTTGATCCAACGGCGATGATGCGCCTTGCGATCCCCGCCGTGACGCTGATCATCGGTGGCGCAGAGATCGTATTCGCCTCGTTCGTGCTGGGATTCATCGAGCCGTCCAAGGGGCGATTGGACATTCGCACATGACACCACCTACGCTCGAATCCGTGCTGCAAGGCGGCGTATCGGTCGTGGCGCGCGCCGCAGTTATCGATCGGCACTGCCGGCTGGCTGCACTCTCGGCGTCGGTCGCCTTCGCGATTGCCTGGACGCTGTTGCTCGGCAAGGCATTCCACTGGGACGCCATCAACTATCACCTCTACCTCGGGTTTGCCGCGCTGAACGACCGCTTCTCGCTCGACTTCTTCGCCGCCGGCACGCCGTCCTACATCAATCCATACGCCTACATCCCGCTGCACCTACTGATCGACAGCGGGGCTTCCGCGTTGCTCGTCGCCTCCGCGTTGGCGGCCGCTCACGGGCTCATCTTCTGGCTTACCTACGAATTCGCGCTGGCACTCGGACCGAAGGACCGCGGCCGGGAGCGCTACGCTTTCGCTGTGCTCGCAATGGTGCTCGCCGCGCTCAATCCCGTGCTGTTGCAGGGAATCGGGATGACGTTGATCGACATTCCGCTCGGAGTGCTGGTCCTCGCTGCTTGGTTGGCATTGGCGCTTGCGCTTCGCGACGGCAACCTGTTGCTGGTTGTGCTCGGCGCCGCGCTCGGGGGCCTGGCGGCCGGATTGAAGCTATCGAATGCGCTGTATGCCGCAGCGGCGATGTCGACGATGGCCTTTCTTCCCGGGGGTTGGCAGCGCAAGTCGCTCGCCGCCGTCGTCTACGGCCTCGCGTGCGGTTGTGCATTTCTTGCCGTGAGCGCGCCATGGAGCTGGAAACTCTGGGAGAGTTTCGGCAATCCGCTGTTCCCGTTCATGAACGACTTGTTCAAGTCGCCCGACTTCACGTCCGCCCCTATCCACTACGAGCGTTTCCGCCCTTCAACGTTCGTCGAATTCCTGGCGCGTCCGTTCGACATGCTGTCGTCACTCAGCCGTCAGCACACCGAGTCCCGTGCACCGGACTTGAGATACGCGGCACTTTTCTTGGCGATGGCGGCGTTGGCAATCGCTTTCTTGCTCAATTCTCACCGCGTGCGCGGCTTGAATGCCGATGTTCTTTCCTCCGCACGACGTAACAGCCGGCAGACGGACGCGGCCACACGTATTCTCGTAGCATTCTGCGTTGCGTTTGTCATCGCATGGTGTATCTGGCTCAAGTTTTCCGGTAACAGCCGCTACTTCATCCCGATGGGCTGCGTGGCTTCCGGGTTGCTCGCCGAGATCCTTCGGCGCAGCTATCATCGCTGGAAGGACGCGACTAGTGTCGCCGTGGGCCTGGTCGTGCTCGCGCAGGTGGTGCAGCTCGGCGTTGCAGCGGACCTCGATCGCGATGGCATTGCCTGGGACGGTCCGTTCTTGAAGGCCGAATACCCATCCCGATACCGTGACGAGCCGTACTTGTTCCTCTCCAGCTCGTTTCTCTCGGGGAGCGCATTTCTGCCGAAGTGGCATCCGCAGTCCGGCATGATGTCGATCTCCGGCTTCTACGCGATCGGTCCCGGCAGGCCCGGGTGGGAGCGCGCCCAGAAGCTGATTGCGCGAAACGGCGGGCGCCTACGCATACTTCAGCATCTGCCACCGGGATTCGGTGCCGGCAGAGGGCTCCCCGGTCCGATTGCGGACCTCGACCCCTTCGTGCAGCGCTTCGGCCTCGAGGTCGACGCCAGTGATTGTGACTACATTCGCTTGCAAAGCAATTTGCAGGACGCCGCACGAACGGATCCGGCCAGCCGATGGACGAACTGGGTCACTTGTCGGCTTCGTCCAGCGCCCGAGGCGGCAGAGCGCTACGAACGCGAGGTTCGCGAAGTCGATCCGATCTTCGATCGCATCGAGGATGTCTGCCCGAACCTGTTCCATCCGCCGCGGCCACTCACCGAACGCTATCCGAACTGGACAAGGCTCTACAACCTGGGTTCCGAGATCCAGTTGTGGATGAACGGAGGACGAATCTTCTATCGTGCGCCGTTACTCGGCGGCGATCCCGTTGACATCGGGTCAGTCGAGGCGTGGTCGATAGGCCCGCAGCCCATCGACTGCCAGAAGAAGTTCAATCCGGCATTCGGGGGACTGCTCAAGTGAATGCCATATGCGTCGCGCGTGCCTCCCCGATGACAATGCGTGGGACCGGAGCGCGGCGGGCGATCCCCCGTGTATTTGGACACGATACCGACCATGGCCGACTTGCGTTACGACCCGCTTGAGCACCTACGCGTCGCTCGCCCCGTCGATCGCATCGCCTTCGTCGCCGACGCTTGCCGCAACTTCAAGGTGCTCGACCTAGGTGCGCTGGACGAGACCGCGTACACGCAGAAGCGCGGCCGGGGCACCTGGCTGCACGAGCGGATCGCCGCGGTGGCGCAGTACGTCGTCGGGGTGGACAGCTCGCCGGCGGTGCCGCGCGAGGGGCTGTCCACGGCTGCAAACGCGCGCATCGTGCGCGGCGACATCGACGGGATCGATGCGCTGCTCGAGGAGTCCGGCTTCCAGCCCGACGTCGTGGTGGCGGGCGAGCTGATCGAGCACGTGCCCAGTCCGCTCGCTTTTCTGCAGGGGCTCAAGGGCTCGACGCGGCTCGCCGGCTGCACGCTGATCCTCACCACCCCCAACGCCACCGCCGCGCACAACGTCGCCGTCGGCCTGCTGTCGCGCGAGTCGACGCACCGCGACCACCTGTGCATCCTGTCCTACAAGACGCTGCACACGCTGTGCGCGCGCGCCGGCCTCGAGCACTTCGAGCTCGTTCCTTACCGCTCGGCGTTCGTCGAGATGCGCGCGCGCAACCCCGGCCTGCGTGGTGCGCTCGTCGCGGCCGGCGAGAAGGCGGTCAACGCGGTCGAGTGGCTGTTCCCGCTGCTGTCGTTCGGCTGGATCGTGCGGGCAACGCTGTAGCGACGCCATGTCTCCCGGCGCAATAGCACGCAGAGTCCTCGGTGACCGCGCATTCCGCGTTGCCGGCCGCGCCTACCGTGCGCTGTTCGTCGACCTCGACGGCGAGATCGCGGCGATCGCCGCCGAAATACCCTTCGGCGCGCACGTGCTCGACGTCGGCGGCGGCGATGGCGAGCCGCTCGACCGGCTGCTGGCGCTGCGCTCCGACATCCGCGTGACGACGATCGACGTCGCGCCCGAAGTCGGTTCGTGGATCTCGCCGGCCAACGCGCCACGCGTCGAGCGCTGTCCCGCGACGACGCTCGCGATGCACCTCGCTTCCGCGGCCACGCTGCCCGAGGTGCTGCTGCTCGCCGATGTGATGCACCACGTGCCGCCGGCGTCGCGGCCGATGTTCCTGGCGGACGTCGCGGAGCTCGTCCGCCGCCAGCCGTCATTGCGCCTGATCGTCAAGGACGTCGAGCCGGGGCACTGGCGCGCGACGCTCGGCTACTGGTCGGACCGGTACGTCACGGGTGACCGTGACGTGGCCCCGGTTTCGCGGGAGGCGCTCGTCGAGCTTGTGCGCGGCGCGTGCGGTCCACTCGCGTGGCGCGAGACGCCGCTGTTCGCGCGCGACCCTCCGAACTACGCGCTCGTGTTCGAGCGAACGGAGATGTGATGCGACTGCCGCGTGCGCTGGACCGCTTTACTGCCGCCGCCTACCGCGCGGCGCGTCGTGTCGCCCCGGGGGTCTACGTGCAAGACGGGCTGGTCAGTGTGCACAACCACGACTTCATGCGCGACGCGGCGTTCGCGCGCGCCTACGCGCGCGGCGTGCAGGCGCTCGATGGCGCGCCGGACTATGCCTGGCACTGGCGCATCCACATCGGTCTGTGGGCCGCGTCGACCGCCATCTTGCTGGAGGGCGATTTCGTCGAGTGCGGAGTCAACCGCGGCTTCCTGTCGAGCGCCGTCATGCAGCATCTCGACTGGGATGCGCGTGGCCGCACGTTCTGGCTCCTGGACACCTTCGCCGGCCTCGACGAGCGTCAGGTGTCGGCGGTCGAGCGCGACCGCGGTGCGCTGGAGCGCAACCGCGACGAGCTCGCCAGTGGCTTCTACGTCAGCGGCCCGGAGCGTGCGGTCGCCAACTTCGCGCAGTGGCGCAACGCGCGCGTCGTCGTGGGGCCGGTCCCCGACACGCTGCCGCAGGTGACCGCGGAGCGCGTCGCCTACCTGCACATCGACATGAACCACGCGTCGCCCGAGATCGCGGCGATCGAGCACTTCTGGCCGAAGCTCGTGCCTGGCGCGCTCGTCCTGCTGGACGACTACGCGTACCGCGGCTTCGTGGCACAAAAGCAGGCGATGGACGGCTTCGCGCGGCGAGCGGGCGTGGCCATCTGCGCGCTGCCCACCGGGCAGGGGCTGCTGCTCAAGCCTCCGCGCTGACGCGCGTCCGATTGGCGCGGTAACCGAGGCGATAGACCGCCGCGATCGCCTCCGCAACCGGCACGGGCCACAGCCGGCGGAACATCGCGCGATCCTCGGCGACGCGACGCGCGTCGGCGATCAGCGAGGTGGTCTCGCTCGCCGGATGAATGCGCCGCGTGACCAGCGGCTCCCCGACGTGAACGAAGCTGCCGCGCTCGTCGGCCAGCCGCAGCCACGCCTCCCAGTCGAGGTTGCTGCCCATGGCCTCGTCGAAGCGAAACGCGGGCAGCCGCGCGCGGTTCAGCACGACACTCGGGCAGCCGATCGGATTGCCCCACGCGAGCAGCCTGCGCTTGTCCTCGCGCCGGTCGATGGCCGCGCGGCCGGTGAACGCGCGGCGCACGAGGAAGCGCTTGACGCGCAGGTTCGCGTGCACTGGCCGCGGCCCCGAGGGATCGACCTCATCGAAGTCGGAGAACGCCATGAGCACGTCGGGTACCGGGTCGATCGCCGCGCGCATGCGCTCGACGTAGTCGTCGCGGAACAGGTCGTCCTGGTGGGCGAGCGTCACGAACGGCGCCGTCGCGCAGCCGAGCGCGAAGTTCCAGTCCGCGCCGATGCTTGCCCGCACCGGGTTCACGCGCAGAGCGACGCCGGCGTCCCGCGCGACGCGCTCGATTGCAGGCGAGGGCGTGGACGTCGCGACGGCGATCGCGCTGGCCGGCCCGCGCTGCGCCTTCAGCGACGCGATGCACTGCGCGAGAAAGGGCGAGTCGCCGTAGGCGGGGACTACGAACGCGTGGTCCATCCTGCGCGCCCGCCGGTACGGTCAGCCGCGACCGGTGCTGCCAAATCCGCCGTCCGCGCGATCGCTCGCCTCGAACAACTCGACGACGCGGAACGCCGCGTGCGCCACCGGCAGGACGACGAGCTGA
>Ga0209254_10007436_pt1 | contig 10114 bp, 7 predicted proteins | sample FrelakmetDIP11DI_FD_187148 | JGI IMG/M metagenome (GOLD analysis project Ga0209254, IMG submission 187148) | Freshwater lake sediment microbial communities from the University of Notre Dame, USA, for methane emissions studies - DIP11 DI (SPAdes)... | ecosystem: Environmental > Aquatic >...
CTCACGATTTATCGCCTCACCAACTTTCTAACTGACTCCTTTTGCTGGAGTTAATACGGTAGATGCTCGTTTGAACCGGATTCAACCGCGTAAGTCCTAACTATATTAATCACATCCACACCTGTGATAATCATCTCTAGTATAACTCCCTCGAGTGGATTCAACTCCAGCATCGTAAGTATCACCGATCTTACCGGAACTGGTTTTTCCACGGCAGCTACCGTAAAGCTTATAAAGGGGGGTCAGGCCAACATTACTGCGACGGGTGTTTCTGTGACTGTAACAAAAATCGCATGTAATTTTGATATTACCGGAAAACCCGCGGGTTATTGGAATGTTGTAGTCACCAACCCGGATGGTCAATCCACTATGCTGGCCAATGGATTTGAGATTAAAAATGCCCTGACTACTCCAACCCTCTCTTCAATAACCCCGAACAGCGGAGTAGTCAACAGCACCGTTACGATTACTGATCTTGCAGGCACCAACTTTCTGGGAACTGCAACTATACGCCTGAGACGAACCGGCTATAATGACATTCCCGGCACGGTAACCACACAGACCTCAACAAAAATCACCGGAATCTTCGATCTGAATGGGCGGACCCCCGGCAGCTATGAGGTGTGCGTTTTAAATGACGGTATAAACTCTATCTGCGCTCTTGCGTTTGTGATAACTGCACAAAATGAAGCCAACAACAGCATATCCTTTTATTCAATCCCTTCCGGTGCTAAGGTTATCATTAATACTAACTTCCAGGGATACACCCCCCTCATTATACGACCCGTTCCTAACGGAAGTTATCAGATAATACTACAATATGCCGGTTATAATGACTGGTCTCAAAACATTACGGTAAATAATGATGCGAAAACGGTAAATGTAACCTTATCCGCATCTCCCGCTACGGATAGCAGCGTCAATTTCATATCAGTCCCCTCAGGTTCGAAAGTATTCCTGGGTTCCATGTACCGGGGGGATACACCGCTTACGCTCTACAACATTACACCAGGTTCATACGCGGTGCTTGTGCAGAAAGCGGAATACCAGGACTGGACGGAAAGCATAACAGTGACGTACGGTAACCGCACCTATGTAACTGCCTGGCTGACCGCTGAAGCAGTCGCAACAACTGCAATCACTACTGTAACTCCAATACCCCAAACAACAGTAAAAACCACCATAAAGTCCACTGCAAAACCCATCACTCCCTGGCCGACAAATACACCAACGCAGGCATCACCTCTAGGTATCTTGGGGATACTTGGCGCAGCAGGGATCGGACTTATTATATTCAGGAAATCCTGAATCATTTTTCTTAAAATCCAGAAAAGCGGTTTTATTGTTTTTTATCCGGCATGGTAGCACGAGGACTTGAGCAATTCAACCTCGGTCGCGGAGAGTACTCCCTCGTGGAATACCTCCCTGATGACCGATGAAGCACAGTACTTTACCTGTACGCGGGCAGACATCCGCTCACGCTCCTCTAAGTACATACCGTGGCTGAATTCCACGATTCTCTTCATCGTGATGCTGGTCGAGAGTACAATAACGCATATTCCTGTATCCCCCGGTGAAAGATCAGCGAGATCCGTTGACGTCAAAAAGATATGGGAATCATGACCCGGTTTTACACTCGCGACGCTTACGACATTATGTGTGCTCTGAAGCTCGATGGTACGAGGCTTGCCCACCCTTAGATCCTTAATAATCTCGGGGGAGATTCCGGTTAACGCAGCGCATCTCATTTTTGTTCACCCGTACATCGGAAGATCTTTTTTCGGGGATTGCTCGGCAGACTGCTGTACTTCTTCGGCAATTTTTCCCATGCTCTGTTCAATTTCCAATGCCTGTTCTATCAGCGGCTGCACATCCAGCGCGAGATTGTACATCTTGTTGAGCACCTCGATTGTGGCTGCCGATGATCGTGGATCAGGGGCATTTACGGTTTCGCCGAGGAGCCCGTACCCGGGAATGCCTCGGGCTTTACATTCCGTCAGGAGGCTCGATGCAATACCCGAGATGCTCCCGATGGGGAGGATCAAAGTGAGTTCCTCGATCCTCGTGAGCGCATCCGTTGTCGTCGCAACGCCAAATACCCGCTTCTCCGGCTCGTTGGTGATGATACCTGCGATTGTTACCACTTCTTTTGGCTTGAACTGTTCGAGCCAGTCGATAATGTCGCGTGATGTCTCGTAGCAGATCATGGGATGGATCGGAATATCAGCGACTATAGCCGCAATATCGTTTTTGATATAGATCCTGACCGGGTCATTGATCACACCTTTGTTCATCATCGCAAGCGGGGGGAAAAACTTCGAAGTCATGATGCCGATCTGCTCAAACTCCAGTTGATCGACCATATACTGCAGTGCGATGGTACCGACAAGCCCGCTCCCCGGAAAGCCAATCAGCACCGAAGTACCCTTCATAGGAAGCGGTTTTGAGATGACATTGATGTCTTTTTTTGGTTTTATCTCGACAAGGTCATTATGAATTGTATCGAGACGTGAAAGTATCTCAGTATAAGACTCAGGGGTGTGTTCAGTCATTAGATTAACATATACCCACTACATAAAAAAGTATTATGCAAGAGTATCCCATCAAACGAGGCCTGACAAAAGACCTTGATGCCCGGATCGCTTTCGAACTGAAGAAATGTTTCGGGGTTGAACCAGAAAAAACCGCAAAAGGATACCGTATTAAATTGGGGGCGCTCAAACGCCTCGACGTAACTGTCGGTACTGATGGAAAATCAGTAATCATTGACACAGAATCTGACCTGAGCGCAGGTGATGATGTGATCCTTGATACCAATAAAAGGTTCCGGAAATATCTGGATGCGATCACCGGGTTCTCCACCAAGGAACGTGTGAAACGGGCAAAGAGTCCGGCAGAGCACTAAAAATCCGCTGGTAACCTGTGAAGCATGCGGGAAGGATGTACCGGCAGGAACTCCATGATTATGATTCCGGCAAAATGCCATATCGTGAATTTTACATGATCATCGATTCTCCTGAGGGGAAATATTCATTCATGATTGCAGAAAATGGGCTCCGTAGAATCCTTTTTGCCATAATATGAAATACAAAGCACTGGTATGATGAAGGAGGGGACAGTGACGGTCCCCCCATTCTGCCCCTTGGTTTAGTGATAATGGAGTATTGCCTGTACGGGGTTTTAGGTATTGGGGGGAATCTCAGCGGCGGGGGTAAAACTCCCGTGATCGTTTACCTTATTATTGAGCATTTCCCATAAAAATCGTTTTTTTCAGATATGATACGGGGATGTTGCAACTCTCTCCCTCCGATAGGATGATTGCCGCCGCCCCCGAAGGAACGCCCCCGCGGCGGATCAGGAAGCAAAATTCAAAAGAACTCCCTGCCCCGCCGTGCCTCGGAGAGGCCCTGAGGCGGGAGTCTATCGCATGGAGAAGATTTTCATGGCACAGGTGTGAAATTATCGGTTCATATCTGTTTCTTCAGAGCTCAAAAATGAGTGTCTTATAAACCTGCTCAAGAGTCTGCGGAAACAAGATCCACATGCCATTTGGTTATCCTTAGCTCGGTGAGGTACGGGTAAAATTTTTCTGATAAAAATCACCTAAATCCTTTTTCAATCACGATGCGGGTATCCTGTATCAATTGTTACGTCTCGTGACCATAAACAGCAGACCTGCTAATGCAATGATTATAGGAAACTGGGTAAGCGCTGATTTTGGGGTACTGGTTGTTTCAGGCAGAGTTGTCACTATCGTGGACGGAACGGTTTCAGGCAGGGTTGTTTTAACAGGGATTGGAGTAGAAATCGTCGTAGGGGACAGGGATGCAGGAGTAATTGTTTCCTTGGATATTACATCAGGCTCCCAAAAGAGATCAAATCCGTACAGGGCTCCTTGATCTGCTACGACAATTCGTTTGCCATCCCTGCTCACAGCAACAGATCGCTGCTGAATGAGAGTATCAGTTTTTGTATTTGTCAGCAGGTTCCCGTCCTTATCCAGAATATAGAGTGTCCTGTCAAAGGCAGCTGCAATAACGGAGCCATCATGGGAGACCCCCACTCCATTTATCCACGAACCTGCAGGGTACGTCCAGCGTATCTCGCCCTGTTTGTTAAGATTCAGGACATTTCCATCCTGACTCCCAAGCACAATCGATGTGCAGTCATCTGAACATGCCATATCAATGATGGCGTTTTGGGTCACATCCTTCCTCCAGTTAAGTTCACCACTATTTGTAAAGGAAGAAACAATGGTATCCCCGGAAGTGATAACTGTGGAACTGTCAGTAGAGAATGCGATGAACGAATCAAGGCTCCCTGTTCGATTATCCACCCAAATCTGATCCATGTCAGGCGAAAAAAATTTCAGACCCATATCTGAGATAACAACGACTAGGGATTTGGAGGGAGAAATTGCTATCTTTTTTACCAGATGGGTCTTGTTCCGTCCCCAGCGTTCACCATTTGTTTTATATGAATGGATATAACCGTTATTGTCAGCACCGATAATTAAGGAACCGTCACCGGAGATAGCAACTGCACGAAATGGGCCCCCCTCTTTTCTGGTCCACATTTCCTGACCAGAGTTGTCGAACACCCGAATGCTATTATCAATAGCTGAAATGACGCGGCTTCCATCTGCACTCATGGTAGCGAAAGTTCCAGACAGACCCCCCCAACGTTTCTCTTCATTCCATGAACGGACCAATATCTGGTTGCCCCCGGCATATACTGTTGAACCATTGGAAGAAAACAATACGCCGGAAAATGAACCATCGCCAACCGGACGCTCTTTCCAGGCGTGTCCCAGACTTGCGGCGGTAGCACAACCGATTATGCTTATTGACAGAAGAAATCCCGCTATCAGCAGGTTTTTCCGGAATCGTTTGCTCATAGTATTTTCCACAAACAGAGTGTTATTCTTCGGTATAACTTGTTTGTGGATGAGGGATCGTATGGTCACGGGGTCTTTTGGTTTAGGTGATCTGATAATCATGACTGAAAGGCGACGGTGCCATGCACCAGCGCGTTGCATTTATTGATAATCAATACTGTTCCAGTCTAAAAGAAAAGGAGAATATCACTAATGCCCTCATTTATGTGCAAAGATATCGGAATCAATTGTCCGTTTGAAGCGCATGGAACGACCAACCACGAAATTATGAGAAAATTTATCGATCATGCGGAACCCGCCCATAAAATGCATGTCCTGTCAGCCGATGTCATTTTCAAAGTCCGGAATGCGATTAAAAAATAAGTGATTTTGGGTGATCCCCCTCATTTTTAGTTAATGTCTTTTACTTTGGTATGTTGCATCAAGGACATAAACAGCCAACAATAAAAATTAAATAACCCTATCGATTGGGTATCATTCAATAAAAATCGCCGGTTTGAACGGTAATGCTGTTGCAGCCTTGGCGTGCTCACTTGACTCGGCATCCGTGATGTGGACTGGCACTCCGAACTCTTTTTCCAGGAATTTCTTCGCCGCTTCAAAGACTGCAATTTCATTGATCGGCTCTCTTGTAAGGGGTTCAACAACGTGTGGGGGCAAGCGGTGGATAAGTGTCGTGCACTGCTTCGCCGCGTCAGTTGCTTCCTTACCCCGCTTACGCATCGCGTCATCCTTCATGATCTCCTTAACCACTGTGTTACGCTCGTTTGATTTGGCGATGAGGAGGAAAATCTCGTGTTTCCATGCAGGTGCAACCGAGATTGTGATTGATTTCGGGGTCATCTGGATAAGTTTCCTGATCGATTCGATATCCTCAACCGTACGGGAGATGAGCTCTTCAGCAAGCTCGATCCTTGTGTTTACCAGTTTCTTATTCGCTATCGGCCATGGAGCAAATGAAACCAGCCCTTCACCGGCAAGTTCTTTCCAGAGATGCTCACCAGTGAACGGGATGAACGGGGCAAGGAGCCGGATCCATGCCGAACAGAGTATGTGTAACTCCCGGCTTCCATCGCTGTTTTCAGCGAGCCGGCGGCGGTACCATTTGAGATCGGTTTCAATCCCGAAATATGCTTCCTGCAATGCCTGGCGTGTCTGAAAGTTGGTGAGTGCTTCTGTGGTACGCTCGATGTGCGATTGCAGCCGGCTTATTAACCAGCGATCGATGTCATGCGGTTCACCGTCTGCATCTTTAGATTCAAGCACCGTGTTGAAGAACCGCTCGATCTGCTTTTTCGTCGAAATTACCAGTTCGTTTCTCCAGTCAAAGTCCTGCCAGGGCTCAGCACTCCCCATCAGGAACATGCGGACTGTATCCGCACCAAAATCACTTACTGCATCCTCAAGAAGGAAGACGTTGCCTTTTGATGACGACATCTTTGCACCATTGAGGAGTCCCATACCAAAAACGACCATACCCTGCGGGAGTTTGTCCTTTGGGAATATTGTAACATGGTGGAAGAGCTGGAACGTAAGATGGTTGGATATCAGATCTTTTGCCGAAAACCGATAGTTGTACGGGTACCAGTACAGGAACTCGTCTCTCATATCCTCCAGTTTCTTCTTTTCGGGTAGATCCGGGGATTCTTTCCCGAGGAAGATGTAGTCGAAGACTTCCGGAGTGAGGAGTCTGGCGTTGATCTCCCGTATCTTATGAGCGATGGTATAATACGCCATATAGATGGTTGAATCCGAGAGAGGTTCGATGAGTTGTGTTGTGTCCCACGGGAATCTTGTGCCAAGACCAACACGCCTGGTACACGCCCAGTCCTTGAGCCAGTCCACGGTGCGGTCAAACTCAAGCCGGACTTCTGGGGGTACCAGAGCCATGTTCCCAAGGTGTTCGCTGACCTGCTTTTTCCATGCAGGGTCGCTGTATTTCAAGAACCACTGGTCATGCAGGATCTTGACTTTAACCTTATTGCCACAGCGACAGATGACCGGCCTCGTGTCAAACTCGTACATAATTTTCGAAGCGTACATCTCGATCATAAGTGCAGCAATATCTTCACGTGCCACGCGTACGGGTTTTCCTCCATACCTGTCGAAGAGTTTACCCTCGGCGAACTCAGCTGAGTAAATCTCCTGCGTGAGTGTATCCATGCGGCTGTCCATCTGGTCGGTAATGCCAGCCTTCTCAACAGCGTCCTGTGCGGGAATTTCACCATATCCTTTGACTTTGATTAACGGCACAGGTTTGATTTGGGTATATTTTCCTGCACGCTGGAGATCACGGAGTGCGATGTAGTCAAACGGTGCATGGGCGGGGACACTCATGACGAGCCCACTCGCCATGTCAGGATCAACAAAGTCGGCCGGGAGAATAGGTACTTTGCCACAGAGTGGGTGGCTGACGGTCTTATCGATCAGATCCTGGCCGGCAATCTCTTCTTGGACCTTTACGATATGATCCTGCAACGCGAGCTTCTCTGCTGCTTCCTGCGAGATAATCCATGCACTTCCATCCACCAGTGCCCTGACATAGGTGACGCCCGGGTTTGCCCAGAGATTAGTAACACCGTAGATCGTCTCCGGCCGGAGCGTTGCGGTTGGAATAAATGCATCTCCATACCGGAACATGATAAGGGTGAATTTGATTACCTCGGCTTTGTCCCCTTCAAGCAGGTCGTGGTCTCCAACGGGATTATCATCAACCGTGCAGTAGCGGACCGGGTGGGCTCCTTTGATTACATGCCCGGCATCATAGAGGTGCTTCCACTGCCACTCAATGAATTTGCTGTATGTCGGATCGACCGTTGTAAATCTGCGGCGCCAGTCGATTGAAATCCCACAGGCAGTCATCACCCGCTGGTATTCGCCCGCGAAGTGGCGAACGATGGTCAGTGGATCAGTAAATTCATCAAGGACATTCTGCGGGACTTTGTAGAGATCGCGGTAGAGGTGAATCGTCTTGGGATCATTGTTCGCGATTCGTTTCGAGATGCCTATCACCGGGGCTCCCGTGACGTGAAACGCCATCGGGTAGAGAACCTGTTTGCCCCGCATCCGCCAGAACCGTGCAATTACATCAGGAACAATATATGTCCTGCCATGCCCGACATGCATCGCCCCGCTGGGATATGGGTACGCGACCGTCAGGTAACATTTCTCAAGGTTCGACGGGTTGGATTCAAATGCGTGCGTCCATTGCTCCTGTGTTTCTTGTTCAAATTTGCCCAGATCAAATGCGTTCAAACCATTTCACCTACGTTTATCAGAAAAAAAGATATTTTTTTATTATACCGGCCTGAGTTTAATGACCTCGCTGTTCTGATAACGCCGGATCATCTCCTGTGCTATGCTCGAGTTCTTCGCGAGGTGAATCTCTCCTGTGTCGTTTACTGTGGCAGTGAACAGGTATTCCTTGCCTGCAAACACATCCACAATCTTACCGCTCTGTTCCGGGGCAACGATGGTGAGCTGCTTTTTGTCGGTCTGGATCTTAATACCGCCACCCAGATTGAACTCCGCATCGCTTTTCTGAGGTTGCATCTGCTGCCGGTCAAATTCAGAACGGGGCTTGATGTCAATCCCGATACCGATTTTGTTTACAATGGCAGATACATTCTTGCCCCCCTTCCCAATTGCTGCCGGCACATCCTTGTCATCAATATATACAATGGCTTTGGTGTCGCTAATCATCTGGACGTCAACAAAACCTTCGGTATATCGTCCGATTTCACGCTGGATCTCTTTCTCCATTAGTTTCCAACCGGGACGCTCATCGTTCTCCTTTTTGGGGGTAGCATCCGGCAAGGGAACCGGTGAACGGACATTAACGATCGATGCAACGGGGACTCCGACATTCTGAACCGGAAATACCTGGGAGGCTTTTTTCGTTGCGTTTGTCACCGCGGTTATCGGCATTACAATAGTCTCGCCATCATACCGGAAGACATCAATTACCAGTTCGCCCGTTTCGTGATCGGTCACAATTGTTACCGGGCGGATATGCATTTCATTATCCATTCCCTCGGGGACCTTGATGGTGAAACCTAAATCGTATATGTTTGTTATCACACCTTGCTTGACAAAAATGATGGTGTTCACGATCTGTGAGAGGACGGAGAAGTCCACGCGATCGGAAAATCGCTGGACTGCATCCTGAACACCATTTGCGTGGATAACGCCGACCATGCCAAGACCGGCAAGCCGCATATCGGCAAAGACATTGAAATCCTCGTTCTTACGGAGCTCGTCAAAGATGACAAAATCCGGTCTGACCAGTAACAGCACATCTGCGGTGTTGGACATGCTGCCGTCCAGCATGGTATATTGGGTAATCTGATCAGGCACCTGCAGTTCCCGGGGTGCCTCCATGGTCTTGACGACAAAACCACTTTCAGAAAGGAAGGTTGCGACACTCTGTGCTAACGTAGTCTTGCCCGAACCGGGAGCTCCGACAATAATTAACCCTCTCTTTTCGCTGGTGATCCTTTTTGTTATGAGGTCTGCTTTAACATAGTCTTTCAGTGTTACGTCAACGATCGGACGAACAGCGGTGATCTCCATGCCGTCCGAAAACGGTCGACGTGCGATCGCGATCCGCATCGAACCAATCTGGACAATGGTGATTCCCCGCTTCTCGACTTCAATGAATCCGTCAGGATCACGTTTCGCCCGTTCGAGGATTTCCTGTGCAAGGGCTCGGAGCTCATACTCGCTGGTCGGTTGCTCCCGGATCTTCACGAGTTTCATGTCGTTAATGGTGCCCTTCTTAGCTGATGGACAGACCCTCTCCTTGAGATATACTGCAATCGTGTGTTCATCGAAGAACTGGTCAATGCCGAGCGGAACGAAGTCGCTTACCTGAGCTTTCAAGTAGATGACGTCCAGTCCTTTTGCCCGTGCCACTTCAGCCTGCACAAAATCACTGGTGATGAACCGTGCGGAATTCTCAATCGCGATGTTGCGTATCATCGCGTCGATCTCACCACCGCTTGCGAGCTTAACCTGCTCGAGCGACGGGCGGATACCGGAGAATTTGAGTTCTATCGTTTTTTCTTCCGCCATCTTGCAGAGCTGCTGCAGTTCGTTCAGTCCGGAAAAACCGATTTCACGCCCGTTGTTTGCCTGAGCTTCAAGTTCTGCAATGACTGCTTCGGGAACGATTATTGTTGCGCCTTTGTATTCACCGGCTTTTATCATCGAGGTTAT
>Ga0209254_10007437_pt1 | contig 10114 bp, 11 predicted proteins | sample FrelakmetDIP11DI_FD_187148 | JGI IMG/M metagenome (GOLD analysis project Ga0209254, IMG submission 187148) | Freshwater lake sediment microbial communities from the University of Notre Dame, USA, for methane emissions studies - DIP11 DI (SPAdes)... | ecosystem: Environmental > Aquatic >...
GCACACCTGATGATTGTTTTGCAACAGCACAGGTGATCCTTTGAAGGATGACACCGGCTCTACACGGTCGATTCATATACATTTTATTAATAATTACGAACACAGTCACTGAATGATCTGCCCTATCAGGTCAGATTTTGTTAAGATATATGCTTTCCAAATGGCATACGCTTGAATGTGGTTCCAACGATGAGCCTGACCGGCTGGAGGCTCTCGCAACTGCGCCGTTGGGCTCCCCCTGGTTTGACGGGCATTTCCCCGGTCAGCCGATACTGCCCGGCATTGCCATGATCGCCATGGCCTTTGATGCTGCGCGGCAGAAAGAAGCGCACGAGGGAAAGCGCATACGGCTGAAGGCTGTGAAGCGGGTACGGTTTAAAAAACCTGTCAGGCCTGAGGAACCCTTTACACTGGCGCTAAAGCGCGAACAGAAAGAAAGCGGTATCTGCTACAATTTCACGATTCTGCTGGGCGACGAGGCGGCCTGCACCGGCACGCTTACTGTCGAGCGGCTTGCCGAATAATGTTACATGAGACCACTGTTTGCTAATAAAGGAGGTTGAATGTCTGCTGGTATTAATGAAAAGGATCTTCAACTGCGTGTCGCGCAAATTATAATCACCGAGCTGAAGCTGCAGGATATCACGGCGGAAACGTTTGATCCTGATCTTGATCTTGTGGATGAAATCGGCATCGACAGCATGGACCTTGCCACCATCGTGCTGGTGCTGCAGGATGAGTACGGCATCAAAATCGATGAGGACGACTACCCCAAACTGCGCGCCATACGCCTGATAGCAGCCTACATCCAGGAGCGGCTTCAGGCAAAAGCCTGATACGTGATCCATTATGAGCGCTGCACAACCCTCCTCGCCCCCGAAATACCGATTTGCCGACCTGCTTGCCGAGCCTGCGGTTCGCAAGCGCTGGGAGCAGGTACGCAACTATTTCTTCCTGCGCGAATCGACCTATGACATGACAAACCGCTGCAATATACGCTGCGACGGCTGCTACTACTATGCCGGCGACAAGCAATTTGCCACCGACAACTCAGACCCGACGGTGTGGCGCGAACTGATGCAACAGGAAAAAGCCCGTGGCATCACCTTCGTGGTGCTGGCCGGCGCCGAGCCTGCCCTTGTGCCCGAGCTTTTGCAGGCCTGCTATGATGAGATACCGCTGGGCTGCATCGCCACCAATGGTGTCAAGCGCATCGAGGCATCCGTTGGTTACAAGATTCACGTGTCGGTCTGGGGCAATGACGCCACCAGCCTGCGGGTGCGCAAGCAGAAGCATATGCTTGAAAAACAGATAGATAATTACCGGGGCGACAGCAGGGCCGTGTTTGTCTATACCTTTACGCGCGACAATATCGACGAGGCGGCCCCGGTGATTGAGCAGCTGAGCGCCAATGGCTGCAAGGTGACATTTAATATGTTTTCAGCACCCGAGGCATATGATGGCCTCTTGCGGCACACGGAGGAAACCCTTGCACGGACGCGGGAGACAATGCTTGAACTTCTTGAGCGCTATCCCCGGCAGGTGCTCTTTTCGCCCTACAGCGCCGTAGCCCATACGCACAAGCTCGGGCTGCATGCGCTCTACTCATGCCCGTACCCGCGCATGAACCCTTCGACCGATATCGGCCTTGGCCGCTCGTTCCGGCAGTACCGCTCCGATCTCACCTGGGACCGCGCTGCCTCCTGCTGTGTTCCGGATACGGACTGCGTTGATTGCAGGCACTATGCTGCCGGCAGCGCCGTGGTGACCTCAAAGCTTTACCGCCATGCCACCGCCCCGGACACGTTCAAGGCATGGCTTGATTATGTGGACACCTATCTGGCGGTCTGGGTCACGGGGTATGAAAAAGGGGAGAACCTCTGTCGCGGGCCTGTTGATCCGCCGCAAGGTTGCGGGGCATAAATATATTTGAGGCGTCGGGTGCGCACAGCGCACCCGCATTCTATGAACCTATGCAACTCATAAGCTCAATGCTTGACAAGGCCTGGTATGAACGCTACAAGCGCATAGCAAGCCTCAATATCCGCAGCTCCATCTACGATGTGACCAACCGCTGCAACCTGCGGTGCACGGGCTGCTTCTTTTTTTCATCCGATGAAGATCAGGCAGCGCCCGAGGAGATGGACATTGCGGCCTGGCAGGCATTCGTGGAGAGGGAAAAAGAGCGCGGCGTCAACCTTGCCATTCTCATCGGCGGCGAGCCCACGCTCTACATGGACCGCATCGATGCCTTCTACCAGCGCCTGCCCACCTACTGCGCCACCAACGGCCAGATCAGGGTGCCCCGCGACCGGTTCCCTGACATGATGGTGGGCATATCGCTCTGGGGCGATGAGGAGGATGAAAAGCTTCTTCGCGGCAGAGATACCTTTGCCGTTTCAAGCCGCAATTATGCGGGCGACCCCTATACCTACTATCTCTACACCATCACCCCTAAACAGGTGGGCCGCATCGAGCGCATGGTGAAAAAGATACAAGACGTCGGGTTGAAAGTGCATTTGCAGCTTCTGTCAAATGACGAGGAGGTTGACGGGTTTTCGTGGAATGAACAGCAGCTCAAAGATGTGCGCGCCGAGATGGATGGCCTGCTTGATACCTATCCCGAAACGCTCATTTCCTGCAAATACTATCACCAGATCATCACCACGGGCATGATGATGGGCCGCCCCTTCGGGTGGATGGAATGCCCCTCGGTGACCGAACCCGTGGACACGCGCAACCCGCAGCCAAAGCGCCTGATTCACTTCATCCGCTGGGCCGCTGACTTACAGACCATGCACCGCTGCTGCACATCAGCTACGCGCGACTGCTCAACCTGCAAAGACGGCGCGGCGCACATGAGCTGGGTCATGGTCAACAAGAAAGAGCATCTCAAGAGCGCTGAAGATCTCAAAAACTGGATCGAGGTGTACGAGATGTTTGCCAAGCTCTACCGCTTCATTCCCTGGTGAGATATATGTCAACCGCCCGCAGCGAAAGCCTCCCGGTCATCCTCGGCTACGATGCCGTCTCTCCGCTCGGGACCGATCTTGCCGCGCAGTGGCAGCGGGCCTGCGCGGGCCAAAGCGGCATCGGGCCCCTCACGCGCTTTCCCCTTCGCGAAAACTTTCCCGTGACCATTGCCGGCCAGGTGCCTGAAGTTGATCTCTCGGCCTATCCCTATTTTGCCTCCCGCGATATGGCCCTCTTTACCTCGCCCATCTTTAAATACGGTCTTTTGACCGTGCACCGATCCCTTGAAAAAAGCGGCATCGTTATCTCGCCTGAGGTTGCTCCCCGCGTGGGCATTACCTTCAGCTCAGCGGTGGGCGGCCTCGATGCGGTCATCAGCGCCGACAGGCTCTTGAACGATAGGAACAAGCTGCCCCATCCTTTCACCAACCCCAACTCCTGCATCAACATGGTCGGGGGGAAAGTGTCCATTATGACCGGCGCCACCGGCCCCATCATGGCAACCATAACCGCCTGCGCCACGGGCTGCACATCCATGATAGCAGGCGCCATGATGCTGCAGCAGGGCATGGCTGATGTGGTCATCTGCGGCGCGGTAGACTTTGCGCTGGTCGAGCCCATTGTCGGCGGATTTGCCACCATGAACGGCGCCTACCATCCCCGGGAGGGGCAGGAGCATGAGCCGCCGGCGCATGCCAGCCGTCCGTTTTCCATAAACCGCCGGGGATTTGTGGTGGCAGAAGGCGCGGGCTGTGTCATCATCGCCACAAAGACTTTTACCCGTGCACATGGCCTTGCCCCGAAAATCGAGATGGCAGGCTGGGCTATGACCTCCGATGCCCATCATTTCGTGGCGCCCAATTATGACACGGTGAAGCGCTGCATCAGCCAGAGCATCGAGCATGCAGGCCTTGCGCCTGCTGACATTGCCGCGGTGAATGCCCACGGCACGTCGACCAAAGTGGGCGACAAGGTCGAGGCTGATGCGCTTACGGAGATCTTTGGCAATCGAGTGCCGCCGGTGAGCGCCAACAAGTCGCAGACCGGCCATGCCATGGGCGCCTCAAGCGCCATGGAAACGATATTTGCCATGGAGGGCATGCTGCGCAATACGCTGCTGCCCACCATCAATTACACGCCCGATCCGGAAATCGAGATTGACTGCGTGCCCGAAGGCGCGCGAAGCTTTGCGCAGGAGCATGTGCTGAAAAATTCTTTTGGCTTCGGCGGGTGCAATTCCTGTATTGTCCTGCGGCGCGTGGCATAGTATGATGCTTATAAATAAATTCTTTAAATAATCAAACCGGTTCATGAAAGCACCAAAGAACAGACGAGTATTTGTGATAGGCTACGGAGCGGCGACGCCGCTGGGGCTGGACTTTGCCCGGACCTGGCAGCGCGCGGTGAACGGCGAGGCCGGGTTTTGCAAAGTCACCCGCTGCGCGGTGAAGACCAATGCCGATGTGGTGGGTGAAATACCGGGCTGGGACCCCGAGTCTTTTGCTTTCACCACCAAAAAGGAAGTCTACAACTGGAACGCCGCATTCGTGATGCTCACCATGGCCGTGTGCAAAGAGGCGCTGGAAAACGCCGGCCTTGAGATGAATAAAGAGACCGGCCCCCGCACGGCATGCCTTATCGGCTCTGCCATCAACGGCTCCGACGCCATGCGCGTGGCGGTTGACAACCTGAAAGAGCGGGGCCCCATGAAGGTGAGCCCCTACCTGCTGCCAAACCTCTGCGCCAATGTGCCTGCGGGCAAGGCGGGGATGCTGCTGGGATTCACCGGCCCCATATTTTCACCGCAGGGTGCCTGCGCATCGGGCAACCATGCCATCGGCATCGGTGCTCGCATGATCCGCGACGGCGATTGCGATTTCGTGCTGGCCGGCGGCGTGGATATGCCGCTCATGCCCGAGATCATCCAGGGCTTTGCCAACATGAACGCCACCATAAAAATAAACGAGCGCGACCGGGCATTTGCCGACCCGGGCCAGGCCTCACGGCCTTTCAGCATCGACAGCAAAGGTTTTGTGCTCTCCGAGGGCGGCGGCGTGCTGGTGCTTGCGGCAGAGGAAATGCTCGCGGCCTATAGCCTCAACTCCAAGGCAGAGGTGCTGGGCGTGGGCTGGACATCGGATGCCCACCACTTCATCAGGCCCAATAAAAAAACCGTTATCAGATCTATTGTCGAGGCCATTGATGATGCCGGGTTGACACCGGCCGATATTGCCTATATCAATGCCCATGGCACATCGACGCCAACAGGGGATGCGGCTGAGATCGAGTGCCTGCGAACGGTGTTCGGGGATGGGCTTGCCAATATCCCCATATCTTCAAATAAATCGCAGCTCGGCCACAGCCTCGGCGCCACCGCAGCCATTGAAGCGGCGCTGACCATCGAAGCCATGCAGCAGGGTATACTGCTGCCGACAATAAATTATCTGCATGATCCGCAGTATGACGGCCTTGACTTTGTGCCGAACACGGCACGCAGGCAGCATCATGAAATCGCGCTTTCGAACGCCTTTGGATTCGGCGGTACCAACTGCTGCATCGTATTCAGAGGCATAACATGAAACCAAAGCCTTTCAAACCCATGCCGTATGCTGAAGACGAGCGGTATATGCGCGACGCAGATACCGGGCTTGTCTGGCATTGCTGCACGCAGCGCACGCTCTATGCCGACACGGACCGCTCAAGTGTTGTCTATCATGCCAACTACCTGCGCTACTTCGAGTTCGGCAGAACATCGCTCATGCGGGAGGCCAACTATCCGTACAAGGAGATTGAAGCCAGGGGCTATGTATACCCCATCGTGGACCTCGGCATCAACTTTTACGAACCCCTCTACTATGACGACCTGATGCTGATTTATACGCGGCCCGCTGAGATAGCGCGGGTAAAAGTGCGTTTTGATTATATCATCACCCACGGCGAAACCGGGAACATGATCTGTGCCGGGTTTACCCGACACTGCGCGCTCAATGCCGCTGGCAGCGTGGTTGCCGTTGATGAGGGGACCGTGCGGCTCTGGGAAATGTTTCCCAAATAGGGCCAGGAGGCGGATTCACCAATCGCAGAGTTGTAAATGAACCCGCACTTTTCTTTTCGCGTTCTTTGCGCCTTGAGCGAAGCGGGCGGTGACATAAGGATATGATGAGATGACACGAGAAGAGCTGCTTTCTGAAATTATCGCGATCTGCAATCGCCAATTCGAGATTGAGAATCCCGATCCTGACGATGACCTGCGTGAAACATTCGGGTTTGACAGCATCGACGGCCTCGAGCTTTTAATACAGATAGAAAAGCTGCTGCAAACGGAGCTCACGCAGGAAGAAAAGAAGCAGTCGCTCAATATTCGCACCATCAACCAGGTGTGCGATTATATCGAGTCGATTATGAAAACACGATCACAAAGGCAGAACATTTTTTAGAATGTGCATAGGGGTCTTTTCAAGTCCGTCGCGGCGGATCGGCATGACAAAATCTTTACCGATGAAGTTGTAACATGCCGTCACCCCGGTGAAAACCGGGGTCCAGAAAATTCTAAATCATTCAAAAATCTGGATGCCGGCTTTCGCCGGCATGACAATAAAAAGGCATTTCCCAACTTTTTCAGAAACCATGATTATTGAGATAAAGAAAGAAAAAATACTTTAGCAAAGCATCAACATTGAAATTTTGACCTCCCCTAACCCCTCCTTTATCAAGGATGGGAACATGGGAGACCTCCCTGGGCCAGGCTTACTGAAAAGGGGAACAATTTGCTTCCTCTCTTCCAAGGGGAGCTCAGGAGGGGTCAACAACCAAAATCATGCGTGAAAAACCATTAGACAGCGAGCCCGAAAGCCCATGCCACGTCGTGTCGTCATAACCGCCTGTTCGGCAATCACGCCCATCGGCCGTACGAAACAAGAGCTGATGCACAGTCTCACCAGCGGCATCTCCGGCGTGAAGCCCCTGCGCGATGACGGGCTGCTCACCAAATATATTCATTCGAAGGTGTACGGCACCGTCGACTATCCTGTGGAGTACGACTTTTCCCGCCAGTTCCGCAAAACCATGGGCCCCGTGGCATATTATGCCTGCCAGGTTGCAAAAGAGGTGCTTGAAGCATCGGGGCTGACCCAGGCTTTCATCACCTCGGGCAGGCTCGGGGTGGCATTCGGCTCCACGCATGGCAGCCCCACGGTGCAGCGCGATATCTACAAAATATTCTTCAGCAAAGAAACAGATAAATTTGCCAATATCGGCGCTGTTGATTATCTGCGATCCATGGTGCACACCACGGCGGTCAATATCACCAAGATGTTCGGCATTACGGGCCGCGTTATTTCGTCGTCAACGGCCTGCACCACGAGCAGTCAGTCCATCGGCTACGGCTATGAGTCGATCAAGTTCGGCATGCAGGACGCCATGATCTGCGGCGGCGCCGATGAATACGACACCACGACGGTGGCAGTGTTCGACAACCTGCTTGCCTGCTCCACAGCCTTCAATGACTCGCCCAGCCGCACGCCGCGGCCCTTTGACGAAGACCGCGACGGCCTCGTGGTGGGCGAAGGCGCGGGCGCTGTGCTGCTTGAGGAATACGAGTGCGCGAGAAAACGCGGGGCAACCATTCTGGGCGAGGTGATCGGCTTTGCCTGCAACAACAATGGCGGCGACCTGATTCTGCCCAACCTGGCAGGCATCACGCAGACCATTCAGCTCGGGCTGAAAGATGCCGCCATCAACTCAGGTGCTGTTGACTTCGTGAGCGCCCATGCCACCGGCACCAAGATGGGCGATATCATCGAAGCTCAGGCGATTTATGATGTATACGGCAACCGGCCGCTGGTGACGGGCTTCAAGGGATACATGGGCCATACCATGGCCACCTGCGGTGTCATCGAAACCATCATCACCCTGCACCTTATGGCCGAAGGTTGTATAGCGCCCACGCTCAACCTTGAAACGGTTGATGAGCGCTGCGCCATGATCAATCATGTTATGCAGCTTCGGGAGCAGAAAATGAGCATCGCCTCCATTCAGAATTTCGCCTTCGGCGGCGTGAACACAAATATAATCATCAAAAAGCCTTAAGCAGGCGGCTTCCATGTTCACCAAAACTTTCAGGCCGGCAGTTGATCTCATCATTACGCTGCTTCTGTGGGCATACTACTTCGCGGCATTCGTTTTCTTTTTTTTTCCTGCCTATAGTGCCGCCGCCCTGTTCGCCGCCGACCAGGAGCGCGCTTTCCAGAACCTCAACTGCATGTTCTACCGCTGCTTCTTTGCGTATCTGAAGCTGCTCATGCCGCGGGTGAAGATCAGCATCGCGCCGGAGGTGTACGCCGTCCGCTCATCAGTCGTCATTGCCAACCACCTGTCATTTCTCGACCCCATACTGCTCATCTCGCTTTTCAGACAGCATAAGACCATCGTTAAAAGCGTATTCTTTACGATGCCCATTTTTGGCTGGGTACTTAAGTCCGCGGGCTATCTTTCGCCCTCACTTGCGCAGGACGCAGATGTTCCCGACCTCATGGAGCAGGTTAAGTCCATGCGCGCCTATCTTGCCTCGGGCGGCAATCTTTTCATATTCCCCGAAGGCACCCGCAGCCGTTCAGGCGCGGTCGGCCCTTTTGAAAAAGGGGCATTTACCATTGCAAAGCTTTGCCGCGCGCCCATTCAGGTGCTGCGCATCGAAAACACGCACCGGGTGTATCCGCCCGACCGCTTTCTTTTCAACACCGGCGTCCCCGTTGAAATCAGCGTAAGCCTTGCGGGCAGCATCGAATTTGATGATGTAAACAACCAGGGCGCACCGTTAAAAGTTATGCAGAAAGCCAGAGCGCTGCTTGAGGGTACGAGCACGCACTAACCCTGAACCGGTACATGTGGCTGCGGATCATTTATGGAGAATACCCTAACCCGGACAAGCCGGAACCAAAGTTAACCGCAAAGACTAAAAAAAGAAGACTGAATTTGGAAGTCGATTCGACTGAGCTCATCGCAGGCAGGAACTCACAAAGGTAAAAACAAATATTTCCTGATTTCTTGAGTTCCAGATTTTTAAAATTTTCTTTCCATTTTTGTAAGAAATTTAGTCTTAAGCGCCTAATCACAGAGATGCAACGAGTGAACCTGCCAGTATCAATAATTATCAATCCCTGGCTGTTTGATCACCAGTTTGAAGGGACTGCCATACTTCCCGCCGTTGAAATGCTGCAGCACCTGGCCCGTGCGGCGCAGTCGCATTTCCCCAGGGCACCAGTCACTTTCATGCAGCACGCCTCCTTTGATCGTTTCCTTCGCATTGAACCCGCATGCACCGTCATCGAAGCATGGGGCAACCTGGTCATGGAAGAAAAGGGCTTTATCCGCGCAACGCTTACGACTGTTGCAAAACTCAAAAGCACCGCTGCAACCAGAATAACGCAGCATGCAACCGTCTGCTTTTCTGCAGCTGCTTCGCTCGTCATTGAACCGCCTGCCGGTTCGCTTGACGCATTGCATATCCCCGGTTTTGAAATTACCGCGCACCGGCTCTACGGCGAACTGGTACCCTTCGGCCCGGCATTTCAGTCCGTGCAGGACCGGGTGATGCTTACAGAAAGCGCGGCATCTGCCCGCGTATACGCTGCCGACCATCCCGGCGCATCCGGCCCTTTGGGTTCCCCGTTTCCGCTGGATGGCAGCCTGCATGCGGCCTGCGCGTGGGCACAGCGCTACTGCGGTATTGTTGCCTTTCCAATCGGGTTTGATGAGCGGGTGCTGGTGCAGCCGATTGCTCCCGGTGAGACTATCATCTGCTCTGTTATACCGGTGATGCTGCATGAAGGAGTTATCAAATTTGATATCTGGCTGCACGATCAGGAAGGCGGACTGCGAGAAATGGTCAAAGGGGTTGCGATGAAGGACGTATCCGGCGGTCGTATGACTCCTCCGGCATGGGTGCGCAGCGGATCGCCAATACGCGATTTAATCAGAGCTTCCGAGAGGAGCATTCCTTGAGCAATATCGACACGGATGTCATCATCATCGGTTCGGGTCTGGGTGGACTTACGAGCGCAATCCTGCTCGGACAACTCGGCCTTAAAGCGACAATCATTGAAAAAAATCCCTTTCCCGGCGGGCTATTGCGCAGTTACAC
>Ga0209254_10007438_pt1 | contig 10114 bp, 11 predicted proteins | sample FrelakmetDIP11DI_FD_187148 | JGI IMG/M metagenome (GOLD analysis project Ga0209254, IMG submission 187148) | Freshwater lake sediment microbial communities from the University of Notre Dame, USA, for methane emissions studies - DIP11 DI (SPAdes)... | ecosystem: Environmental > Aquatic >...
CGTCGGCTGGTGCTCGGTGGGACCACGTGAGAGCTTCGCGGGTCTCGAACGCTCGCGTACGCTGTCGCGGATCGATGACACGGCCGTGTGGTCGGTCACCTGCTTCTTCGTCGATGCGCAGCAGCGCCGTCGCGGGCTGCAGCCCAGACTCCTCGATGCCGCGATCGGCTACGCGTGCGCCCAGGGCGCGGGCATGATCGAGGCCTACCCCGTGGACCCATGTTCCCGCTCCTACCGGTTCATGGGCTTCCCGGGGCTGTTCGAGCGTGCGGGATTCGTTGACGTGACACCGCCCGGCCGCGCGAGGAACGTCATGCGCCTGGTGCCTGGAGCGTCCGCCCAACAACGGCATCGAGCGGACGGCGTCAGGTAGAATCAACCAGCGAGGCGTGGGCCGCCGCTCATGCCCAACACGTTGGGCAGTCGGAGGGGCGTGACGTTGGCGGAGGTCCATCCGTATCAAGCCAGCCCGGCGCACGCAGAAGCCGCCTTCGGATTCCTCGCCGCCCTCGGTTTCGCCTGCGTCGAGCGCTTCGTCACCGGCGGCGTCAGCTTCCGCGACGGCTGGCGGCTGACCTACGAAAGCGTCGAGCTGCAGGTCGCCGTCCAGTACATAGACGCTCAGTTCGAGGTCCACTTCCGTCGTGGCGGGCTCGACGCCAGCTACCTCTTCCTCGATCGTGAGCTGTTCAGCCGGCGCAGCGGCTTCGGTGGGGACATGTTCCCTCGTCAGAAGCTGGGACCCGCCATCGACCGCATCGCGAACGACATCCGCGACAACTACGGCGACGTCCTGGCGGCGTCACCCGAAGTGTGGCGTCGCATCCGGCAGCAGCTCGAGGCGCCGACGACCAGGGGTCCCAGGCTTCCGTGAACCGCTGCCCAACAAGCGCATCAAGCTGGCTCGCAGTAAGCTCTACGTTGAAAGCCGTAAAACGGCGGTCAGTAGTGCCAACTCCCATCGGGCGAAACGGGGGCTCCGTGCAAACTGAGTCCGTCTTGGTTGGCTTCCCGCTGCGTGGCGAGTGGGTCGCATACCACACCCCCGCTGATCGCATACCGAGTCACGGAACCGACCAGCTCGGTCAGCGGTTCGCATTCGATTTCATCAGAATCGAGAGGGACCATGAGGGCTGGAAGTTCTTTCGCACTTCGACTCGACGCTTCAACCTGCTGGGAGCGCGACTCGACGACTGCTACGGCTGGGGCGAGCCCATACACGCGCCTTTCGAGGGCTCCGTCGTCGTGGCCCGAGACGGATGGCCGGAGCGGAATCCGGTCCACACCGTAAGGGACATGGCAATCGTGCTCAGGAATGCGCTGTTCTGGCGGCCCTCGAAGTCAGACGGCGTCACTCCGCTTGTCGGCAATCATCTGATACTCAAGATGAGCGACCAGGAGGTCTACGCCCTCATCGCGCACACGAGAACAGGCTCCATTCGAGTTCGTCCTGGCACTACCATCAGCGTCGGCCAGCACCTTGCGGACGTCGGTCATTCAGGCAACTCTACCGCACCCCACCTTCACTTCCAGCTGATGGACGGACCCGATCCTCTCACGGCCTCCGGAGTACCGTGCGCCTTCAAGAGGTATGAAGTACTCCAGAATGGCGTCTGGAACGACGTCCATGGGATGATTCCTGCGAAGCGCGAGTTCATACGGCTCACGCGTGAAGAACCCGGTGGCAGCCTTCCAGGGTAGCGTCGGTGAATGAGCCGGAACCGCCAGTGGAGCGATGTCGACGGGCGCATGGCCAACCCGGGTATCAACCCGTCTCGCTTCGCTCGCGGGTTATCCCCAAGACCGTTCGTTGGAGAACGGGCAGGCAGATCCTCGGGCTGAAGGGATCCAGTGATGCGAGCAGTGATGTGCGAGAGATACGGTCCTCCCGATGTTCTTGAACTCCAGCAGGTGGAGAAACCCGTTCCAAGGGATCACGAGATTCTGATCAAGGTGCACGCGACGACGGCGCACCGTGGGGACGTGCGGATTCGAAGCTTCGATGTTCCTCGGGGGCAACGGTTCATGGCGCGACTGGTCCTTGGCTTCACGCGCCCGAAGAACCCGATTCTCGGGATGGAGCTGGCCGGGGTGGTCGAGTCGGTCGGCAAGGACGTGACCCTCTTCAAGCCGGGCGACGAGGTCTTTGGGTTTTCCGGTTGGGGCCTCGGTGCCTATGCCGAGCACGTATGCTTGCCAGAGAAGCCGAGAAGGTCAGTCACGAAGGACGGGATGCTGGCGACGAAGCCGGCCAGCATGACCTTCGAGGAAGCCGCCGCCGGCGCGGCCACCGGAGGAGTCGCGGCACTGCGTATCCTCAGAAAGGCGAACACCGAAAGCGGGCAGAAGGTCCCGATCTACGGTGCCTCCGGAAGCGTAGGCACCTACGCGGTGCAACTCGCCAGGGCATTTGGCGCGGACGTCACCGGGGTCTGCAGCACCGCCAATCTGGAGGTGGTGAGATCTCTCGGGGCCGACCGGGTGATCGACTACACGCAGCAGGACTTCACCGAGGGTGACGAGACCTATGACGTCGTCTTCGATGCCGTAGGCAAGCTCTCGCCCTCACGGGCCAAGCGGCCCTTGAGGAAGACAGGCGTCTATCTCAACGTCAACAAGGACTCAGGTTCTGGAGGCGGGAGTCCCGAGGATCTTGTCTTCCTCAAGGAACTCATCGAGACCGGGAAGGTCCGGGCGGTCATCGACAGGCGCTATCCGCTGGAGGAGATCGTCGAGGCCCACACGTACGTCGAGAAGGGGCACAAGAAGGGACACGTGGTCGTTACCGTGGCGTAGCGCCCCTCGGGGTACCCATCGAACAGAGGTATCGAGCTGACGGCCAGAAAGCAGACTGACCTGGAAGCTGCTTCGCCGCAGCTCATACCTGACACGTTAGGAACACCGAGAGCGACGGGGTAGGAAGTTGGATCTCGCAGAGTTCGCCGCCATTGTGTTCGGAATCATGACACTCGGTGTCGTGGGCTTTCAGCTGGCGCTGGCACTCGGCGCGCCGTGGGGCGCCTATGCGATGGGTGGCGCATTCCCCGGCAGGTACCCGGTTCGCATGCGGGTCGTGGCGGTAGTCCAGGCCGTCATCCTTGCGATCATCGCGCTTGCGGTCCTGTCAGCCGTTGGAGTTGTCGCTGCGCCGTGGGGAGTGACGCCGACGTGGGTCACCTGGGGAGTCGCTGCACTGCTCGGCGTGGGTCTCGTGCTGAACCTCATCACCCCGAGCGCAGGCGAACGGCGAATCTGGGCACCCGTTGTTGCGGTTATGCTTGCGTGCTCCATCGTCGTGGCCGTGTCCAGTTAGCGGTTCCACTGACCCGGGGGCGACGCCTAACAAGGCGTTTATGCTGACTCGCAGAAGCGCAGCGCAAGACCGAGGCGTTAGCTCTCGCAGCTGAACGCCCGGACGTTAGACGGAAGCGCGTTCCGGGGTATCGACCGGTAGTCGTATTCGCTTGGGTGCTTCTGGAGGTCGCCATGCACACTTCCCTGCTCGAGTCGCTGTTCGCCGCAGGCGACTCTGGCGACTTGGACGCATTCGACCAGTTCATGCATGACGACGTCGTCGTGCATGCCCCGGCGGGACTCTCGACTCGCGGGCTCGACAGTGAGAGGGAATCCTGGCGCAACGCGAGGGCATCGATGCCCGGCCTGTGCCACAAGTTCGTCGACGTGTTGTCCACCGCGTCAATCGAGGCTGCTCGGGCTGTGGTCACCGGGACCTTCGACGGCACGTATGGTGGCCTGTCCGCTCAGGGCCGGCAGTTCGAGATTGATCAGGCAGTGTTCGCCCACATCCGTGATGGCAAGATCAGCGAGATGTGGGAGATCGTCGACGTGGCCTCTCTGCGTGAACAGCTCAATCGCGAGTAGCGAGGCTCCGGCCAACAAGGGCATCGAGCGGACGGCGGAAGGTAGACTGACCTGACAGGCATGGGCCGGCCATCTCATAGTGACTAGCGGTACACAGGTCGTGAGGCCAATGTCCACCACTCGGGTGTTGCGCCTGCGGTTGCTACCGTGCAAGTTTCAGTGTCGATGTTGGTGTGAAGGCGCCCCGCAACTCACCCGTACGTTCGATGAGACTCCCCGTCCGCCGGTCCAACGTGGCCCAGTTCCCCTGACGGCGCCACAGGTGCACGATCGAAGTCCCCTGCACCAGCGATGAGAGCGGCAATGGTGAGATTCAGACTCGAGAAGTGGTACTTCGACTGTGTCGCCTCAGACGGCACAGTGCTCATCGGCTATGCCGCACGATTGAAGTGGGGGCCTGTTGGGCTGCACTACGGCGCACAGCTGACCAAAGCGAAGGATGGCCCGCTCACCCAACGACAGTCCCCCTCATTCGGAACGGTGAACGAGGGGAGAGGGATGATCGGCTGGGCCAACGATTCGCTCAAGGTACGCGGCGAGTGGGCTGGCGGCGAACCCATCCCCCGGATCACCCTGGTGGACGAACCCTCGGGGCGCATCGAGTGGCAGTGTCTCGGTGCGAATTGCGCAGTCGATGTCTGCTCGAACGGGCACGCGATGACCGGAACTGGCTATGTCGAGAAGCTGACCATGACCATTCCTCCGTGGAAGCTCCCCTTCACGGAACTGCGTTGGGGTCGTTTCATAAGCGATGACCGAAGCAGCCACATGGTCTGGACAGACATGCGGGGCGGAACCCCACGGACGTGGGTGTGGGTCAACGCGGGTCGTCCGGTTGCCGGAATCGTCGACGGCGACGGAGTCCGCACTGCCACTGCAGAGTTGGTGTTCTTGGCCAACGAGCCCCTGCGCAGCGGCGACGTTCTCAGGACGCTCCTGGGACGTCTCCAATTCCTTGCCAGGATACTGCCCGAGGGCACGCGTGCGATCTGCGAGGACAAGCACGTCAGCGCCTGTGTGGCGACGATGGAGGGCACCGAGTCGAAGGGCTCCTCGATCAACGAGGTCGTGACATGGGGTCGAGGATGATGCGCGTGGCCAAGATCCTCTACGGACTGCTCTTCGCGGTCTTGCTGCCTTTGCTCCTGGTGCTGTTCTCGACGCGGGTAGAGATCCCCCTCACCATCGCCCGGTTTCCGTTGGCAGGGGGCGTCCTCTCCGGCTTGGGACTCATCGTCATGCTCTGGGGGATGCTGGACATCTGGAAACGCGGCAAAGGGCTGCCGATGAACGCCTTCCCTCCGGAGCGACTGGTCACCGCAGGGATCTACGCCTGGGTCCCACATCCGATCTACGCGGGGTTCGTGCTGGTTTGTCTCGGCTTGTCCCTGTTCTACGGCTCCGCCACCGGCGTCTTCCTGACGACCCCGCTCGTGGCGCTTTCGACCGCCAGCTTGGTTCTCGGCTATGAACGCCCTTACCTCCTCAAGACCTTCGGCGGGCTGCCACGTCCCGTGCTCGGCGTTGCGAGTCTGCTCGGCCCGATCGTCCGCGCACTGCGCCTTGCCGGAGCGTGGGACCGGGTTCTCGGGTGGACCGAGCGACTCGCCAACTCATGGAACGCCACGAGGATCGGCTCGGCACGCGTGATCAACCATGCCGTCTTCGCAGGTCTCGCCGGAGGTGTGGGTGCCTTCATCGTGGTGCTCGTTGCCGGGAAGCAACACCTGGCTGCGGTCTCGCTGCTGATGCTGGCGGGTGTGCTTGGCGCCGCAGTCGTAGGGCAGTGGATGGTGGGCTCATCGACAGGGCTCAGCCGACCCTTCGGCTACTTCGGCGGGCTGCTCGGAATCACCATTGCCGGACTGTTGCTCCTCGCGTTCTATCCATCGACTCTGCTCGTGCTGGCTGCCTTCGCGTTCGCCGGACCGTGGACGCAGGCGATCGGTAGGCTGCGCTGTATTGTTCAGGGATGCTGCCACGGGGCTCCCTCGGTGGCCGGGGATTCCGGCATCGTCGTCGACAACGAGCATTCACGTGTGGTGCTCGCCGGGCTCAAGGGAACGCGCATATACCCGACACAGCTCTACTCGATTCTGGGCAACATCGTCATCGCGGCGGTGCTCTTGTGGTTGTGGACGACCGGGGCCGCCCTGACCCTCGTGGGTGGGTTGTACCTGGTGCTGGCCGGACTTGTCCGCTTCATCGAGGAGGGGTACAGAGGCGAGCCGCTGACGAAGATCATCGCTGGATTGCACATCTACCAGTGGTTCGCGGTGGGCATGGTGTTTGCCGGACTACTCGTGATGACCCTGGATTCGCCTGGTGCTCCTCCCGTCACTGTCTCGGCATGGCTACCGGCACTGGGGATGGGCCTCGTCTTCTTCGTAGTGTGTGGCTTCGCCATGGGTGTGGACTTCCCCGAGTCCCAGAGAAGGTTCTCCAGGCTCTCTGGGTGATCGTGCGCGAGCCAGCGTCGACGCCATCTGCGGGTGCAGCCGCTCATCGAACAAGCGCATCGCGCGGACGGCGCAAGCTTGACTGGTGAGGTGAGGCGCTTGACCGCCGCTCATGCGCGCCGCGTTGTGCGGAGCAGGTTGGTGTCGAACTGATCGGCGCGGGAAGCGTTGTGTGGCGACCGAAAGGGACCGAGAGGAGGAGTCATCGATGAACCCGGAGAAGGAAGCTCGCAAGTCGGACTCGGAGACCACCAAGACCGACCAGAAGTCCAGCGGATTCTCGGCCGAAGAACGAGCGGCTATGAAGCAGCGCGCCCAGGAGCTGAAGGCGGAATCGCGCCCCGGTACGCGCTCCACGCGGGACGGAGAGAGCGACGTGTCGGCGAAGATCGCTGAGATGCCTGAGCCGGACCGCCAGATGGCCTTGCGGTTGCACGAGATCGTCAAGGCCAGCGCGCCTGTGTTGTCGCCGAAGACCTGGTATGGGATGCCCGCGTACGCACTCGATGGCAAGGTCGTTTGCTTCTTTCAGGCGGCGAGCAGGTTCAGCGCGAGGTATGCGTCCTTCGGATTCAATGACACCGCGAAGCTGGATGAGGGCGACATGTGGCCAACCTCGTTCGCCTTGAAGGAACTGACATCCACCGTGGAGGAAAGGATCGCCGCGCTCGTCAAGAAGGCCGTGAGCTGATCCCCGGACCGCCATTGCGGCCGGACTCCAGGAGGCATGCTGGTGACTGGGGCCATGCAGGTATCGAGTATCAGGTGGTTCTGCCGCATGTGGGTCCATGGCCCGCACGACAAGCGCATCCCGCAGAACGCCACGAGGAAGACTGACCTGCGGCGAGCGGCTTCTTGAGGAAGTCCGCGTCTGTGCCGACTACAGGTGCAGATCCCGCATCCGTTCATCGTCCCCGTCGTCTGGAGGCTCAATGGCAGCGTCGGCAAAGACTCCCCTGTGGAAGCGGCTCGTGATCATCCTGTCCGCCGTCGCGGCAGGCATCGTGGTGGCGACCGTGACCGGGGAAGCTGGAGGCTCATGGCTACTGACCATCGTGTTCGGGGCAGCCGTGATAGCCATCACCTTCTGGGTCGCAGCGAGGCTTCTGCATGTGCGTCTGAAGAGAGGCTGGGAGTAGAATCGCGCCCGTCCCCGCCGCGGCCTCCCGGCCTCGTCTCCTCGCTTCGCTCGTCGGAGCGCCCCGCGGCGGGCAAGACCAGCCAGGGTAGACCGCCCCTCCCGGCACGAAGCTGCACGCATCCCGTGCCGCGGCAGGGCGGTCTCGCTGCGCCTTGTGGGATAGGGTTGGTGACGCGCGGCGAAAAGTGCGTACCAGGCTCTCGGGTCAGAATGGAGAGAAGATGAGTCGCAGCAGGTCGAACGAGCGGTCGCCGGGCGGGCAGGGTCCCGGCCGAACCTCACCTGCTGGGACGGGCGCCAAGTCGATCCGCACTATCAGCCTGCTGCTGCTCGTGGGGGTGGTCTTCGTTGTGGCCGCGCTGATGGTCATCTCGCTCGTCGGGTTCGTGCTCGAGCCCGACCCGGCGGTGGAGGCGGGCCCGATGTACGTCACGCTCATCCTCACCACTGGCGCTGCGCTGCTCATGCTCTTCGTGGCGCTGAACGCGTCGTTCCTGCCGTTCATGTCCCGCCAACGGGCGCGCGACGTACAACTCGTCATGACGGTGATGGGCGTCACCGGTGTCGTGACCGGTCTGTTGACGCTGGGAGGAGCGGTCAGCGTCATCGTGTCGCGCCTCGTACTCGCCAGCATCGCCTTCTTGTTCATCATGGTGCAGAACGCCCGGCTGGCCGGGGCGCGCGCGGCTGCGCCTGGGGGACAGGCTGGTCAGCCTGCCTCGCAGGCGCAGCCGCGCCCCCGCAGCCAACAACGGCGCGGGGGGCGCAAACGGTGACCGGGCCCGCCCCGTCCTGGATGCGCCGCTGATGGTAGCCTGAGCGTCGCGCGACGAGGATGACCCTGCGGTCACACTCGTACGGATGGTGGATTCCCGATGGGCGTCCTCCACCCATAGGGCCAGGTCACTTCCAGGTTTCGCCGCCGTCTGTCGTGTGCAGAAGCGTCCCCTCCTGATCCGGCGCCCAGCCCGCTTCTCCTACCGCCCAGCCTTCGTCATCGCTCACGAAGTCGATGGCGTTCAGCGTGACCGTGGTGCCCGAAGCCTGCCGCACCCAGGTCGAACCACCGTCCTTCGTGGACAGGATGACGCCGCTCTTGCCGACCGCGAAACCGCGATCGATGCTCGTGAAGCAGAGACCGTGGAGCCGTCCGCGGACCCCGGAGACTTCCGCGACCCAGGTCACGCCGCCGTCCGTCGTCTTGGCGATCTTGCCGCTGCTTCCGACGGCCCAGCCGATCAGCTCGGTGGGGAAGTCGATCGCCTCATAGACCGGCTGCGCGGCCTTGCCCGGCAGCTTGTGTCGCGTCCAGGTCACGCCGCCGTCGCCCGTCGCCCAGACGCCGCCGCGGGCTCCACGTTTCAGGGCGTAGCAGCGCGACTCAGTCGGGCAGGCAACATCGAGGAACCCTCCCGAATCTTCGCGCCCGGCGATCCTCTTCTGGACAAGCCAAGTGGCGCCGCCATCCGTGGTCTTGACGATCGAACCGCCGGCGCCGGCCTGGTCGGCGCCGTGGACGCCGGCAGCCCAACCGACGTCCGCACTCGCGAAGGCCCCCGCCGAGAAGTACCCCCCCTTCATCCCGCTTACCGAGGCGACCTCCCACAGGGCGCCGCCGTTGGTCGTGAAGAGAAGCTGATCGACATCGACGCACCACACGCCCCTGCTCGTCGTAGAGAACAACGCCCAGCCGACAATGTGCGCCCGCGCCTCGCGTGAACCCACCTGCGCCCAGGTCGCACCGCCGTCCACGGTGCCGGACACGACGGTCCGTGAGGTGGCCTCGTCCCAGCCGGTGACCCAGCCGTGCTGGGAATCGACGAACGACACGGAACCGTAGTCGGCGCCGCACGCGGTCAGCGTGGCTGCCACGACCACGCACACGGCCACCGCCAGTCTGAACCTGCATCTCATGGTTCCCTCCTTGCAGCTTCGCGATCTGCGCTTGCTGCGCTGACTCCCCGACCAGCGCGCCATCGGCCGATCTCAGCCTCCCGTATTGAGCGTCGCTCACGTCAGGAGTCTCGTATGGTAGTGGCGTACTCCCGTTCCGTGATGAGGTCAAGCGTTTGGGGGACGACGGCATTGCCCCTCTCAGCCCGCGCCCTCGTAGGCCAGTTTGACCCAGGCCAGCAGTTCCGCATCGACCTCGTTGATCGCCGTCAGGCTGACCCTGTACTGGCACATGCCGCCGGGCGGCAGTTCGATCAGGCGCTCGGTGGCCGGGACGCCCTTCATGTTGAGCCCCACGTCGACGCGCGTCCTGGTCGCCGGACCGACGGTGGCGAACTGCTTCTTGCGGCGCAAGCTGACATACGCCTTCTTCGGCGCGATCTCAAGCGGCCCAAGCTCGGCGATGGCCGCCATCAGCTTCTCGTGGATCGGCCGAAGCTCGCCTTTCGCGCCTGCGTAGATCGCCGCGGCGACGTCGTCCGTCGCTGCTTCAGTGGCCGGTGCCGCACTCTGTCCATCGGACTTCAGGAAGGCGCCGGCAAGGGCGTTGGCGTCGCCGTAGCCCATGCTGAGGTCGCGCTTGAGCATCTCCCGGATCTGGCCGTGCTTGGTCAAGCCGCTCTCACGGATGAGGGCAAACAGTTCAGCGAGTGTCTTCCCGGTGCGCGTCTGGATGTTG
>Ga0209254_10007439_pt1 | contig 10113 bp, 6 predicted proteins | sample FrelakmetDIP11DI_FD_187148 | JGI IMG/M metagenome (GOLD analysis project Ga0209254, IMG submission 187148) | Freshwater lake sediment microbial communities from the University of Notre Dame, USA, for methane emissions studies - DIP11 DI (SPAdes)... | ecosystem: Environmental > Aquatic >...
ATTCCGGCGTCTCGCTGTTTCGTTCAGCGCCGCCGTGCTCGCGCTCGGCGTGCGCGGCGCACACGCCCGGACGTTGAAGTCGAGAAGTTCCCGCGACGCGCTCAAGGATCCCGACGCGCAACCCGGCCAGAGCACACCGCGCCCGCCGAAGCCCGATCGCGGACCGAACCGGACCGGTGACGCGCTGCAGGACCCGGACTCCCAGCCGAGCATGGGATCGCCGCGGCCCCCGAAAACCGAACAAGGGTCCGAATCGGACCGGAGACGCCCTCCAGGATCCCGACGCGCTACCCCCGCAAAGCACCCCGCGGCGGTAGCTGTCGAGCGGACAGGGGGTCAGACGGCTCCTGCCCGCGGTGGGGCGGTGTCCCATAAGCGCTAAGACATGAACTGCGCCGGGTCGATCGCGTCGATCTGCTCCGGCCGCATGAAGCGCTCGGCGTACTCGCGGTAGACGCCGGACGCGAGGAACAGATCGAAGAGGTCCGGATCGATGTGCTGGTCGCGGCGCATCGAGCTCATGATGCGCAGCGCCTCGGAGACCGTCTTGCCCTTCTTGTAGGGTCGGTCGGCGGCCGTCAGCGCCTCGAAGATGTCGGCGATCGCCATCATGCGCGCGGGCCAGCTCATCTCCTCGCGCGTGAGCCGCTTCGGGTAGCCCGTGCCGTCCATCTTCTCGTGGTGCCCGCCGGCGATCTCGGGCACCTCGCGAAGGTGCTTCGGGAACGGCAGCTGCGACAGCATCACGATCGTCTGCACGATGTGGTGGTTGATGACGTAGCGCTCCTCCTCGGTGAGCGTGCCGCGCGAGACCGCCAGATTCGCGAGCTCGCCGCGGTTGTACTTCAGCCGCGGCACCGTCATGCGGAAGCCCTGGGGGTTGTCGTCGCCGAGAGCATCGGCCGGTTCGCGCTCGATCAGGTGCTCGGGCTTGTCCGCAAGCAGCGGTTCGGCCACGGGCAGCGCCGGGGCGAGTGTCCGTTCCTTGCGGCGCCGCTCCTCGTGGGAGACGCCCAGGCGGTCGTCGAGCGTCCGCATCCAGGTGCGCGCTCCGATCGCGCGCAGCCGCTCGATCCTCGCGCTATCGAGAAACTCGCCGCCCTCGTTGCACCCGGCAACGAATCGGAACTCCTCGTCGAGCACGGCGTGCTCCTGCGAGAGCCTCGCAAGGCACGCGTCACGAGGCTCTCCCGCGGCGATCCGCTTCCAGCACGCTATCTCGCCGTCGCGCTTGAGCACCTCGAAGCGCATGCGCACCTCGTGGATGCGGTCGTACAGGGTCTCGAGCTTCGTCGCCTTGTCGACCACGTACTCCGGCGTGGTCACCTTGCCGCAGTCGTGCAGCCAGCTCGCGATTTGCAGCGCCTCCCATTCCTCGTCGGACAGCCTGAAGTCGCGGAACGGGCCCTCCTTTGCCTCGCAGGCGGCGCGGGCAAGCATCAGCGTGAGCTCGGGTACCCGCTGGCAGTGGCCGCCGGTGTAGGGCGATTTCGCGTCGATCGCCCCTGCCACCAGGCGAATGAACGCGTCGAGCAACGCCTTGCGGTCCTCGAGCAGCCGCTGCGTTTCGATGGCGACGGCCGCCGTGCCGGAGAGGGCCTCCGCGAACGCGAGCTGCGCGGCGGGCGGCGGGACCGTGCCCCGCACCAGCAGCGCAAGGACGCCCAGCCCCTCCCGGTCGCGGTTCACCAGGGGCAGCGCGATCACGGTCGACGCTTCGTCCGGACAGAGCTCGCGCACGAACGGCAGCGACGCGGTTGCGGCAGTCTGTGGCGCCACGGCCACACGGCGCCACAGGAACGCTTCGGTCAACGGAGACTGCGCGTCGATGTTGACCCGGTGATCGCTCGCGCGCGGCACGCCGTCGCTGCGGGCGAGCGACGCGCAGGTGAGCGAACGCCCGTCCGCTGCCAGCAGGTAGACCGCGCCGCCCTCCGCGCCGACCGTCGTGGCCGTCTCGCGCGTGACGCGATCGAGCAGAGCCGGGAATCGCTTCTCCGCGCTGAGCGACGTCGCGATCTCGAGGAAGCGGCGGATGGTGTCGCGCATCCGGTCCATGGCGGCGGACAGCTGGTCGACCTCGAGGATCGGCGACGGGCCCGCCGAGGGGCCGTCGAAGCGGAACTCGCGGATGTCGTTGGCCTGCTCTGACACGCGGTCGAGCGCGCGCGCCACCCGCCGCGCGGCAAAGTACGTCAGCGGAAGTGCCGCGAGAAGGACGCCCAGTGCACCGAGCAGACCGCGATCGCGGATGCGGCGCGCGTCGGCGAGCAGTTCGTCGCGCGGGACCGCGACGGCGAGCGATACCGGCCCGCGTGCGGTGTCGATCGGGAGCACCGACCGTTTCCACTCGCGACCCTCGACCTCCACCACCCTCGCCGTCGCGGGTTCGCCGGGCGAGCGCGCGAGCGTGGCGAGCGCGCCGTTCGGGAGTTCCTCGAGCCGGGCGAGGTCCAGCGCATCCGCATGCCGGTGCACCACCCCGGCGTTGCCATCGGAAGTGGCCAGCACGCGACCGTCGCCGTCGAAGAGCGCCATCGCGGCACCGGGCAGGGGGCGCGTCGCCGCGAGCACACTCGCGACCTTGTCGAGAGTGACGTCGAGACCGACGACGCTCGCCGCGCGCGTCCGCCGTGCCGCCGTCATGCCGGGCGAGCCGGTCGCGAAGAACACGTACGGTTCGGTCAGGATGCGGCGCTCGGTGGCTCCCGCTTCACGGTACCAGGGTCGCTTCCGCGGGTCGAAGTCGCTTTCGACGTTCGCGCGTCGGCCGATTTCCTTCAGCTGCGCGTCGAGAAAGAGCAGTTGCGGGGACCGGACGCCGTCCGCGACGTCGATCGCGTCGACGAGATAGGCGGCGGTGCCCGGCGCGCTGAACTGCGCCCGCGCCGCGTCGTCGCGCAGCGGCCTGAGCAGGAAGAACGCGCCGTCCGGGTACCCGACGTACACGGCCGCAAAAGCCGAATCACCCGCGAAGGCAAGCTCGAGCGTCGGCAACGCCTGCAGGCGCTCTTCGAGCGAGCGCGCCGCGATGATGGGATGCTGCGCGAGGACGTCGACGAACCGCCCGCCCGGCGCAAGGGCGTTGGCGAGACTCGCGCGGGTTTCCCTCGCGACGCCGGCGAAGAGCTGGTCCGTCGCCGACTCCGCGACGGCCACGCTTCCGGCGTATCCGAGCCAGGCGAGCGCGACCGCGGTGGCGAGCACCAGCGCCGAGAACAGCGCAGTGACGTGGACGTAGAGGGGATAGCGCCGGGCGGTCGGACGGGCGTCGGGCATGAGGCAATTCCGGGCGAGGAGCGTCGCGGCATTGTGCGACGTCTCCGCCCAGCCTCGTACGACCGGGTTGCCCGCGCGCGCAAGCGAGGAGACATTCTTCCCTGGGGCGAACGTGACGGCCCCGACGAAAACCCGCCCGCCTGGCCTTGGTCACCTCGAGCCCGGCGGGCGCTGTTCGACGCGAACACGCCGTGGAAGCGGGTGAGATTGACTCGTGGTTTCGGGACCCGCGCGACGAGACCTGCGCACGACCGGTCACGAGCCGCTGGGCACCAAGGACAGGGCGTCTATCCGGCCTATACTTTGCCATCCCGCTCAGCGCCACCGCCAACATGCAGAAGATCAAGCTGCGCGAGCAGTTCAAGGACCACCGGCTTCCCACCGCCTGAACGATGGACGCCGCGGCGCGCCCTTGGCCTGCCCGCTTCCGCGTGGCGTTCTCGTTCGCCGGCGCGCAGCGCGACCAGGTGCGCGCGGTGGCCGAGGCGATGGAAGCCTCGCTCGGCCGCGGCAGTGTGTTCTACGATGACTGGTTCGTGCACGTCATCGCTGGGCTCGATGCCGACCTGGTGCTGCAGGACCTCTACACGAAGCGCACCGACCTCGTCGTCGCTTGCATCGCGAAGGCGTACGACGACCGGGCGTGGACCAAGGTCGAGTTCCGCGCGATCCGCGCGATGGCGATGGAGTGGTCCGCCAGCGCGCCCGAATCGCGCGCGCTGCTGCCATTGCGCTTCGGCCCGGGCGATGTCGAGGGCCTGCCCGCAAACACGATCATCCCCGACCAGCAGGGCCAGGACGCGGGGCAGACTGCAGCGCTGATCCTCGCGCGGCTCGCACTGCTCACCCCGCCGGCTGCCGAGGCCGCGCCGCCGCCCGCGCCCGCCCCGCCGGCCCGGCCCGCGGCGAGCGTTGCGCTGCCGGTCGACGCTCTGATCGACGAGGTCCTTTCCGGCGACCCGCTGCGCGCCGCCGCCGCCGCCGCGGCACTGAAGGGCTGCGCCGAGGCGTGGATGGCGATCCTTCACCGGGACACCGGGTCGGGGTCGGCCGTCACCGCGCACCACCTGCGCGAACTGCTCATGCCGCACGGCGAAGCCGCCGCCATGCTCGCCGACCGCGTGCTGAACGCCGACCACGACTGGGGCCCCGCGCTGCGCGCCGCCAGCCTGCTGCACCCGGCGCATGCGCCGCAGGTCGAAGACCGCCTGGGCGAACGGTTCGACCGCGCCGGGCATCTCGTCCGCAGGCTCATTCCGCTCGCGCTCGGGCACCTCGGCGCCACCGGCTGGGGCTGGAACGTCGTGAACTCGCTGCGCCAGCGGCGCGAACTGGATGGCGACGACGTCACGCTGCTGCCCTACCTGCTGAAAGGCTGCGCGTGGATGTTCGTGCAGGAGCGAGGCGACAGCGGGGTGCGCCTCGCGTCGCAGCTGGTGCTGGCGGCGCTGGCCCTGGCCGGCTCGCGCGCCGCGATGAGCGAAGGCGACATGCGCCAGGCGCTGGCGCGGATCGGCGGCGACCAGGCCGACCGCCTGATCAGTGACTGGCTGGGTCACGCAACACCGCGGGTGCGCGAGCTCGCCGCGCAGGCGCTCGGCGACGCGCACCTCCAGCGCGCCACGACGCCACTGACCAGGCTGCTCGAAGACACTTACGCCGGTGTCGCACGCGCTGCCGCGTTCGCCCTCGCCAGCCTGGACAGCCCGCGCGCGTGCGCCGCGGTGCAGGACCATGCCGCCGGCAGCGGGGCGATGGCGATGCTGCTGCACCACATCGCCGACGAAGCGGCATTCCGCGACGCGGCCGAGACCTGGATCGAAGGCTCGCACCCGTTCCGTTGGGCGGCGCTGCGCTCGCTTGGCCGGCGCCGCGCTGCCTGGGCCGCCGATGCGCTGCGCGAGGCGGCGGCGGGCACGCATTCGCTGGAGCGCGGCTCGGCGCTGCTCGCGCTGGCGCGCATCGGAGCGCCGCAGGACCGGGGGCTCATCGAAGCCGGTGTGCACGAATCGTCGTCCGACACCTTCGAGAAGGCTTTCGCCCTGCTCGCCTGGGCGCTGGTGGCGCCGGATTGCTGGCCCGCCGTCGAACCCGAGCTGCGCGCCGCGCTCGCGCAGGAGTCGCTGCTCTATTGGCCCGCGCTACAGCGCGACGTCGTCGACACGCTGGAGGCGCTGCCGCATGCGGGCGCGAAGGCTCTCGCCGCCGGCTGGCGGCCGTTCTACCGGATGCGGGACACTGCCCCTGCGCCGCCCCCTTGAGTCCCCGCGATGAGCTGCCCCCGCGCGCCCAGCTTGCGGCCGTCGCCTTCACGATGCTGCTCGCCCCCTCCCTCGGCGCACCCGCCGCGGGCCGAAGTCCCGCGAGGTGCCGAGCGTGGAAACCTGCCCGGCCTGCGGCGGCGCGCTGCGCATCATCGCCCTGCATCGAGAACGGGGCCGGCAGACTCGAGGACGAGCAGGGCGCATTACCCGTCCTATACTTCTGCGCGCGTCTGTCCAAGGCAGCACATGGCTCACCGGCGACCACGAATCGCGGCAGTTCTCTGCGCGCTGCTCGCGCTCGCATCGACGGTCGGCGCACGCGCGGCCAACCCGCAGCTCGCGGTGCCGATCGACTGCCGCCCGCAGGACGGGTGCTCGATCCAGAGCTACGTCGATCTCGAGCGAGGGCCGGGGGTTCGCGACTTCGGCTGCGGCGTGCTCACCTACGACGGGCATCGCGGCACCGACTTCCAGGTGCGCGACCTCGCGCGCATGCGTGCGGGCGTGCCGGTGGTTGCGGCGGCACCGGGAGTCGTGCGCGCGGTGCGCGACGAGATGCCGGACACCGGCAAGGCCGCGTACGAGGCGGCGGGCGAGAGCGAGCGCGCGCTCGGCAATGCCGTCGTCATCGACCACGGCGACGGCTGGACCACCTTCTACGGCCATCTGCGCCGCGGTAGCGTGAGCGTGCGTCAGGGCGAGCGGGTCACGGCGGGGCAGCCGCTCGGCCTCGTCGGCCTGTCGGGCGACACCGAGTTCCCGCACGTCCACTTCGAGGTCCGCAAGGACGGGCAGGTCGTCGATCCCTTCGTCGGCGCCGGTGCGGGGGCTGCGTGCGGCGAGACGGTCGCATCGCTCTGGTCGTCTGCGGCACGAGCCCGCCTGCCCTACACGCCCACCGGCATCGTCTGCACCGGATGGGCGGACGCGGCCGTGGAGCGCACCGCCATGCTCGAGGACTGCGACCGCGCCGTGGCCCTTTCCACACGGTCGCCGGGTCTTGTCTGGTGGGCGGAGGTCTACGGCGTGCGCAAGGACGACAGGCTGCACGTGGAGCTGCTCGGGCCGGACGGTGCGGTGCTCGGCACGACCACTGCGATCGTCGCGAAGGACCGCGCGCGCGAGTTCCGCTACTTCGGCAAACCGCGTCCCGCGGGCGGCTGGAGCGCGGGCCGCTACCGCGCGCGGCTGACGCTCACGCGTGCCGACGGCAGCGCGGTGCTCGACGTCACGCGCGAGATCGAGCTGCGGTAGCGTCGGCTCGCGCAGGAGGCCAACCACGGAGGACCCGGATGCGGACGCTTACCGCGCTGCTCGCCCTCACGGCATCCCTCGCGCTGCCCGCCCATGCGGGCGAGGTGCGCTACTACGCGGTACCGTCGGCCTCCGGCCCGCACGACGTCGCGCCGGCGCCCGACGGCACGGTCTGGTACACGGCACAACGCAGCGGCGAGCTGTGGCGGCTCCACCCGAGGACGGGCCGCACGGAGCACGTGCCGCTCGGTGTGCCGGCTCGGCGCCGCACGGCGTTATCGTCGGGCCCGACGGCGCCGCCTGGGTGACGGACGGCGGACTCAGCGCCATCGTGCGCGTCGCGATCCGGTATCGAAGGCGGTCAAGGTGTTCCCGCTGCCCGCGGGCACGCCGTCGGTCAACATGAACACGGCGACCTTCGATGGGCATGCTCTGGTGGCCCGGCCATTCGGGCTACTACGGCCGCCTCGACCCGAAGACGGGTGCGGCGCGCGTCTGGGCGGCGCCCGGCGGTCGTGGCCCCTACGGCATCGCCACGACGCCGGGCGGCGACGTCTGGTACGTATCGCTCGCCGGCAGTCATCTGGCACGCATCGATCGCGCCACGGGCGATGCCGACGTCATCGCACCGCCGACGCCCGGGCAGGGCGCGCGACGCGTGTGGCCGGACCGGCAGGGACGGCTGTGGATCAGCGAGTGGACCTCGGGACAGGTGAGCCGCTACGACCGGGCGTCGCGCAGCTGGAAGGCGTGGCGGCCGCCGGGCGAAGGTTCGCGCATGTACGCGGTGTACGTCGACGAGACCGATGCGGTGTGGCTCACCGAATGGGAGTCGAACGCGATCCTGCGCTTTGATCCGCGCACCGGGCGCTTCGCCGCGTTCCCGAGCGACCGGCCCCACGCCAACGTGCGCCAGCTGCTCGGACGCAAGGGCGAGGTGTGGGGCGCGGAGTCGGGCACCGATCGGCTCGTGGTCGTGACGCACGACTGAGCGGCGCCCGCTTCCGCGCGAAGCGCGCGGCGATCCTCGGCAGCACGACTGCCTGCTGCGGGAGCAAACGGGCGGTCGGCAAGGACGAGCAGTCCGCACAAGCTGCCCGGCTCGACATCGCGACCGGCCCTTGTGCTCGGCCTCGTTCCGGTCCTCGCGCTCGCTTCGGGCAGTCCGGACTGCCGGTCGGGCACGTCATCGACGGGCGTCGTAGGGCCAGCTGCACCACCTCCATCCCGACCTTCCCCCTTACAGGGGGAAGGAGTTGCGTGGGCAGCGGGGCCGGTCAACCCGTTGCGGCACAGCGGGAGGACCGGAGTACCGCGGATGAAGCGGCTGCAAAGTCGGTGCCGCGAAGATGGAGGCGAGGCGAACATCCTCCTTGATCGCGAAGGCAATCGCCACGGTTGGCTCCTAGCCCGCTCCTAGCCCACTTCTAGCCCAGCGTCGGCGCTCCCATCGTTTCCGTCCTCGCACTGACCCCCGGTTCAGGTCGATGTCTTCGCTTGGGCGCTGCTCACACCGCGTCGCCGCCCGCCAAGGGCCGCCAAGGGCTGCGTTTCGTGTCCGCGCCAGAGACGTGCCCGCGTGCTCTTCGCACCGATCCAGATGCTGCTCGGGTCCGCGCCGTCACGCCTCGACCTCGACGTCGCACTCCACGCGGTTGCGCCCACCCCTCTTCGCGCGGTAGAGCGCGGCGTCCGCGCGATGCAGAACGCTCTGCAGCGTCTCGCCGGGCCGGTACTCTGCAAGACCGATGGAAACCGTGACGCGCCCGCGGGCGTTCACCTGCGCCGCCATCATCTCCTCCGTGCGCCGGCGCACGCGCTCCGCGCATTCGCGCGCGCCGGCGAGCGACGTCTGCGCCAGCACGAGCACGAACTCGTCGCCGCCGTAGCGGCCGATCGCGTCGAGCGCGCGCAGTTCCTCCTGCGCGATGCGGGCGAACGCCTGCAGCACGCGGTCGCCGCCGTGATGGCCGAGGAGGTCGTTCGCGCCCTTGAAGCCGTCGATGTCGGCGAGGCAGAGGCTGAAAGCGGGCGCACCCCTGTCGCAGCGCGTCTTCTCGTGCGCGAGCAGCTCGAGCACCCGGCGGCGGTTGAGGCTGCCGGTGACCTCGTCGAAGCCGCTGCGACGCAGACGGTTGCGCAGCTCGTGCACGTAACCGCCCATGAGCGCAAACCACAGGAGCACGGCGGCGAGCGCCACCGCGCGCAGCACCTCGACCTGCGCGTCGTCCAGCCGCGACGGCTCGCGGGCGAGCAGCACCAGCACGAGCGCGTAGGCGAGGAAGTTGAATGCCGCGACGCCGAGCAGCGCGCGGACGTTCATCCGGAACACGCCGAAGAACACGATCATCGGGTAGACGAGCAGCAGCGCACCGCGGCCGGGTCCGGCGTGGTAGAGCGCGTAGGTGACGACGCACGTCGCTGCGGCCATCATCGGCGCGGTGAGGCTCGGGTCCTTCGCGCGCAGGTTGAGGCCCGTGCGGAAGACCAGGTAGAAGGCGCCGATGCCCACGAGCGTCGCGATCGCGGCCACGGCGAAGGGCGTCCTCGGCAGCAGGCCGAGCCAGTGCGCCACCGCGAGCAGCGCGACCGCGAGCAGAGAGGTGCCGGCCGCGATGAGGTAGCGGACGAAACGCACCCGCTGCGTTCGATCGTCGGCCGGAAGCCACGAGAAGGCCATCGGGTCCCCCACGGAGCGCGCCACGCGGTCCGAGCCCGGCGGCGATGTCTTCGGCACGAACGGTCGCGCCAGCCGGAGTGTGCAGGACAACGTCATCACGTGTGCGCGAGCGGACGCGGCGCGTACACGCTCCGGCCTGAGCGCCGGCTTGCGGAAAGGCATCGGGACGGGCGACCGCGGCGAGCCGCGCGCGACGACCTTCGCCCTCGCGCTCGGGAAGAGAAGACCCCTCAGCGCGCGTCGCGCCCGGCGGCTTCGGGCCGCTGGGGTGGGCGCGAGAACGGCGCGGGGTCACGCCGCTCGATGCGGTCCGGGGCCGCCGGACGCGCACGGCACTGCCGCGAGGAGTGCGGTGAGCGCGTCGAGCTCGGCGGGCTTCAGCAGGGGGTAGTCGAAGCCGTGCTGCAGAGTGCGGCGACGGTCGCCCTGCTGACCCCAGCCGGTGAGCGCGACGACCAGGAGCTCGCGCCATATGCCCGGCTTCACAGCGATGCGGCATGATGCGTGCGCTTCGCAGACGGAGGCGTGGCGGGCTCTGCTCGAGGCCCGCCAGGGAGCACGAGTGAAGACGAAGAAGCCCATGGCGGAGCCCGATTGCCCCTGCGGCAGCCGCTTCGGATATGCGGCGTGCTGCGG